>Ga0315280_10003580_pt1 | contig 23742 bp, 20 predicted proteins | sample YL17G06_40_MG_FD_203697 | JGI IMG/M metagenome (GOLD analysis project Ga0315280, IMG submission 203697) | Sediment microbial communities from Yellowstone Lake, YNP, Wyoming, USA - YL17G06_40 | ecosystem: Environmental > Aquatic > Freshwater > Lake > Sediment | place: USA: Wyoming | collected... | reverse complement strand
CCGCGGTTTCGGCAGTGGAGGAAGCCCGCAGACATCGGAGGGAGTGGTTTGAGAGCTGGCTGAGAGAAGGGCAATGCAAAATCGCAGTCAAAGTGAAGAACGAAAAAACGCTTTGTGAGTTGGAAACACAGGCTAAGGAACTTGGACTGCCGTGCGCGTTGATAGTTGACAGAGGTCTTACGGAAATTCCAGCTGGAACGGTTACTTGTTTGGGAATTGGTCCTGCACCAGCGGATAGAGTTGATAAACTAACGGGCATGCTTCCGCTTCTCTGAGCAGGCGGAGACCTTGCTTGTTCCTAGAGTGGAGAGAATCCTCGGCATAGAAGTTTATGCAACGCGTTCTCTTGGTATTGGCGGATTGATTAGGCGGGGTGTTGAGGATTTCGTGGTTGAGGAAATCTTGGTTGACGGGTCCAAGGCACAAGTAAACAAGTTGAATGGTGATGCTGGAAAATCGGTGCTCGGTTCTTCCGCCATTGAGAACCGTTACTTGTTGTGCGTGCTGGTTAAGCGGAATTGGGACATGTTCATGGCACTCGCCAACATTGCGCATCAACTTGGCATAAGCCCGACTCAGATTCAGATTGCAGGAATAAAAGATGCTAAAGCAATAACTGCCCAGCATATCACAATCGAAGACGTCTCAATGAAAGAAGTTCAGAACCTTGCTCTCAAAGACATAGAAGTGCGTCCAATGAGCTATTTGCGAACCGAACTTTCATCATATTATCTTCTGGGGAACAATTTCCACATTGCAATAAAGGAAATCAGACATTCTGAAACGACAATCGGAAGAAGATTCACAAAAATTGTGGAAGAGATAGACACGCTGGGCGGAATTCCGAATTTTTTTGGGCATCAACGTTTCGGCACTGCGCGTCCGATAACGCACTTGGTTGGAAAAGCAATTGTGAAAGGTAGTCTTGAACAAGCGGCGATGTTGTTCTTGGCGAAGCCGAGTCCGTATGAGCATCCTATGTCTAGAGAAGCCCGGCGAGAATTGCGGCGGACACGCGACTTCAAAAAAGCTTTAGGAGGCTTTCCAAAACAGCTTCGCTATGAGAGAATGATGCTGGAGAGTTTGGCTGAGAAACCGAATGATTTCGCAGCGGCATTCAAACGGTTGCCGGCGCGGCTGCGTGAACTTTTCGTTCAGGCCTATCAGTCCTATCTCTTCAATAGGTTTCTGAGCGGGAGAATTAAGAAGGGTCTTTCGTTGAATGTCGCTGACGTTGGAGACTGCGTGGTGAGTGTTGAACGCTCTGGGCTTCCGATGTTGGCGATGTGGAAAGTGGTGAATCGTGAAAATCTTGTGGAAATCAACAAAGCGATAAGAGATGGGAGAATGCGGCTGGCGATTCCTTTGATCGGTTATGGGCAGCATGTGTCGGAGGGCGTTCAAGGTGATATTGAACATGAGGTTCTTGAAGAAGAAGGGATTTCCATGCAAGACTTCAGGGTTGGCGTCTTGCCGGAAATAAGTTCGAAAGGAGAACTGCGGGGCATTATGGCTCCCGTGAAAGGTCTGTCACATAACTGTGTATCGAGTGGAGACGCCGAATCGTTGGGGAGTGGGGTGAACTTGGATTTCATGTTGTTTCGCGGTTCGTATGCAACGGTTGTTCTGAGAGAGTTTATGAAAGTTCGGAAGCCGATTGAGGCAGGATTTTAGTGACTGCAAAAAGAGAAGGATGTTGCCAACATAGAAGGTAGGACTGCACTATGGACTGTTCAACATGGTTTTTGGTTGAAAAACAGCCAAAAATGACCTACCCCCTCCCCCCTAGGTTTTCAGCACGCCTGGTAATGTGGATGAGTCTTTGGCTGGGTCTTTTAGCGGGGTTTGGTGTGCCGTTTTGCTGTATTGCATGTTGAAAGTTGCACTGGAGTGCACATGCAGTTTTGGTGATCAAGAGTTCAAGCGAACAGGCAGTCCAGCGCGCGCTAAGTGGTTTTTAAAAACAAAAGAAGAGGGGGAAGGAAACGCGCGTGCGTGACCTATTCGACCAGTTTGCGGATTTTTTTGGGGCAGGCATGGAGGATGAATTGTTCGAGTTAATTTTGACAATGAATGGCCTGCGACGCGCGCGCGAACGTGTCGTGCGCTGTTCAATTCTAGGTGGGGCTTGGGGCAGGTGTTTTGTGTAAGAGCCCTATGGTGGAGTTGAGATGCGAAAACGAGCCCTCAGAGGGCTTCTTTAAGAACGTTGGAAAACGTTGCTGATTGTCTGGCACGGAGGTCTCAGTGGGTCTTGAGTAGTTTTGAGGGTTGAATGTTGAATGTATTGTATAAAACTGGCTGCTGCAAAGTTGCTTGAATGCGCGGGATAGAGTGACACGTTCCGTTCTTGGCTGATTTTGAATTGTGAATCATTGACAAAATTGTGTGGAATAATGTTTGAAGAATGCGCTTTGTGACATAGAGGTATGTTTCAGTCATGCTTATTTAGCGGTCTTTGACTTTGTTGTATTGCGAATATCGAGAAGGGAAATGGAGAGGAGAAAACAGATCTTGTTCCTTTCTAGTCCAAGCTTTCTCGTCTGCTCCCATCAGGGAGGGACTGTCCAGTGGTAACTGGGGAAGATGACGTGGAGTACCTGGGGGCAACAAATCTTGAATAATTCTGTGAGAATGTTTGTTTTGGCGGGTGGCAAAGGGGATAGATTTTTCCCAATCTCCACTATTATTCCTAAGTGTCTTATTCCAGTTGCTGGCAAACCTTGCCTGAGATGGATAGTGGAAGATGTCATTCAGCAAGGATTTACGGATATTGTTCTCTGTGTAAACAGGAAAGATGAGTCAAATTTCAAGTACGAATTCAGAGATTTGAAACTGAAGTATAGCGTGAGCAAGGAACCTACAGGTACGGTGGATGAACTTTCGTTTGCTCGTGGTCTTATTGATGGGACTTTCATTTTGAGGTATGGAGATGACTTGACAGAGATAGACTATAGTGAGCTATTGAAATTCCATAGAGAAAAGGAAGCCGCTGTGACTTTGGCAGCGACAACAGGTTTCAGGTTGCCAGTGGGCATACTGGAGACAGATGCAGTAGGAAGAGTGGCGAAGTTCATAGAGAAACCAAGGCTTGAAAGACCTTCATGGATTGGAATTGGGGTTTTCGAGCCCAAAGTGCTGAATTATCTGAGATCTGGCGAAGACATCGCGGCTGATACAATATCACGGATGTTGGAAGCTGGAGAAAAAGTGTACTCTTTTGTTGTTCAAAATGGTTGGTACGATGTTGGGAATATTGAACATTGGCGAATGGCTGACGATTACTTCCGGAAAAGTAAATCGACCTCTATCCGCGACGAAAGCCAATGCGAATAGGGTTGTGGATACATGCAAACACAGTCGCAGCCCCCGATCTCGTCTGATTCAGAGATCAAGAAAGTAGAAATTGAAATGGAAGCTTTGGAAAAAGGCTGCCCATCTGTCACTGTGGTAGTCCCAACCTATAACGAAGAGGGAACAATAGGGCAAGTCCTATCTGAACTGACCAAGATCGAGCCCAAAGTCAGTCCATTGGAAATAATAGTTGTCGACGATGGCTCATCGGATCGCACAAAGGATGAGGTAGCGAAATTTCCTTCAGTGATTTACATTAGGCATCAAAGAAACATGGGAAAAGGAATGGCTTTGAAGACGGGTCTCAAAAATGGACGTGGAAAAGCGTTGGTTATTCAAGATGCAGATATGGAATATTCTCCCACTGAGATCCCACAACTAGTAAAACCGATTTTAGAGGGGCGAGCAGATGTCGTTTATGGTTCACGATTCATTGGTAAGCGAAACGGAATGTCATTTTCACACTTGGTTGGCAATGTGATACTGTCAAAAGTCGCAAGCCTGTTATACCAAGAAAACATTACGGACATAATGACGGGACACAAGGCTTTCTCAAGGAAGGTTCTTGAATCACTACGCTTGAAGGAAAATGGTTTCGGTGTTGAGGTAGAGTTGACTGCGAAAGTTCTTAAAAATGGATGGAAGATCTTGGAAATTCCCATTGGTTATTCTTATAGAACACATGGAGCAGCAAAAATACGTTATCGTGACGGGCTAGGAAGTTTGCTCAAGCTTCTGAGCAGCACGTTCGCGGAGAATTGACAAAAAAGGTGGAGGCAAGAATAGTCTATGCCCTTTTCACCTAGTGAGATGTTGTGAGATAACAATGAACGTTACCGTGGTCGGTGGGGCTGGGTACGTAGGTCTGACCACCTCGGCATGCCTGGCCCACAGGGGACATAACGTGTACTGTGTCGACATAGACCAAGTTAGGATAAAGACGATAAATGAAGGATCGTCTCCGATACACGAAGATGGTCTTGAAGAGATTATTGAAGCAGTCGTGAAAGAAGGAAGACTTTTTGCTACACAAGATGCAGGAAGCGCCATTTCTGCCTCCTCAGCAATTTTCATATGTGCAGGGACCCCGAGCAAGAAAGACGGAAGTGTAGATCTGAGGCAAGTCGTCAGTGCGACAAGGGATGTCGGAAGATCATTGTCGAAAAAAGATGAATATTGCGTTGTCGTGATCAAGAGTACAGTTGTTCCAGGGACTACTCGATCAAAAATAATTCCTCTTCTCGAAAAAGTGTCGAAAAAGAAGGCAGGTATTGACTTTGGAGTTTGCATGAATCCGGAGTTCCTGCGGGAAGGTTCTGCTGTGAAGGATTTGCTTTTTCCCCGAGAACAGGGGATAGTCATCGGTCAATTTGATGAAAAGTCAGGGGATAGTCTTCTGGAGCTGTACAGAGGCTTTGATGTAGAAATCCTTAGAACAACACTAGATGCTGCTGAGATGATCAAGTATGCTAGGAACGCATACCTATCAAAGGATATCTCCTTCGCAAATGAAATAGCGAACATCTGTCAAAAGCTGGGTGTCGACTATTTGGATGTGAAGAAAGGCTTGGAGATGGACTCCCGAATTGGCAGATTCCTGAATGCAGGTATCGGTTTTGGCGGTTCCTGTTTTCCAAAGGATATTAGGGCGCTGGTTGCGAAGGCGAAAGAGGCTGGAATTGAGCCAAGAATTCTTGAGGCAACCTTAAGAGTCAATGAGGATCAACCCAACGTTCTTATGAACATTGTAAAAAGAGCCCTAGGAAACCTCAAGGACAAGAATTTTGCGGTCTTAGGGCTTGCGTTCAAGCCAGGGACAAATGACATGAGAGAAGCTAAATCGATCCCGGTGATAGAGAGATTACTTGCTCAGGGGGCACATGTCTACGCTTTTGACCCCAAAGCTACTGGAGAGGCGAGAAAAATCTTTGGATCAAGAATTCATTACACTGCCACGGCAGAAGAAGCCCTGCAGAAGGCCGATGCTTGTATCATCGCAACTGAATGGCCAGTGTTTTCCAACCCCAAACTGTACGATCAACTCAAAGGCAAATTCATATTTGACGGAAGACGTTTGGTAAATCCTAGAAAGCTTGCAAGTCGGCTTGTCTATTTTGGAATTGGCTTTCCAGAAGGGATCAAATCCTGATCGATGCGATAGTTTCTGAAGATATTCAAGAAATCATACGCGATTTTGATCCAGATTTCTTTGATGGAAAGAGAGCATTAGTAACTGGAGGCGCAGGATTCCTAGGTAGCTATCTTTGCGATGCACTCGTGAAACTTAAAACTAACGTCACATGTTTAGACAATTTCTCAACAGGATTAAGATCCAACATAGATCATTTGATTGGGATCGATAATTTCCGAGTCTTAAGCTCTGACGTATCGGAATTTAAGAAGGATGAGACCTTTGATTATATCCTCCATCTCGCGAGCAGACCTTCGCCGGAAGACTATCAACTCCATCCGATAGAAACTCTGCTGACAAGTTCTACTGGTAGCTACACTGTTCTTGAACTTGCCCGGAAAAACGATAGCAGAATTATCTTGGCGTCAACTTCCGAAGTTTATGGTGATGCGAAGGTTATTCCCACTCCTGAAGACTATTGGGGAAATGTGAACCCTGTCGGAATGCGATCTTGCTATGATGAAGGAAAGCGCTTCGCTGAAGCACTATGCATGGCTTACTTTAGAGAACATCAGGTAGATGTTCGAATTGCTAGAATCTTCAACACTTATGGTCCAAGGATAAGACCTGATGGTGCATACGCACGAGTCGTGCCCCGTTTTATTCTTCAAGCCTTGGGAAAACAAGACATAACAGTTTACGGTGATGGTTCTCAAACCAGATCCTTCACCTACGTCACAGATACTCTCAAAGGAATTCTTTCAGTGTTCTGTGCTGAAACATTGGGGGGGGAAGAGTTTAATATCGGGACTTCCGAGGAGACCACTGTTCTTGAACTTGCTGAGATCGTGAAGAAAAGTGTGGGATCCCCATCAAAAATAGTCTTCCTTCCATTACCAATGGATGATCCAAAACGAAGAAATCCTGACATCGGAAAAGCAGAGAGAAAACTGAAATGGCACCCTGAGATGGGCTTGGGCGAAGGATTGAATCGAACAATCTCATGGTTTAAGCAGCATACTAACGCATGTCCTAAATAACGTGCGTTTCCTTTATCAAAAATAACTAAGGCCATTTTATGAAAATATGTATGCTTGCGCCGGATTTCCTTCCAGTTTGGAGCGGCGTAGGTACATATATAGTTGAGTTGGTAAAGCATCTGAATAAGAATATTGAAGTTCATCTTGTGACGCCAATTCGAAAAGATTTTAACAATAAGGATTTTTCAACATTAAATTATGATTTTTCGGAGTATTTCGGGAGCAATATTCACATTCATTTTTCTGGCATCGCGAGCGACACCTTTCTATATAATGCAAGGTTTCAATACGAGTGTCTGAGATTCGTTCCAAAGCTCATTAGAGAAGAAAACCTGGACCTCATACATTCTCATTCCGCTCATATGCCAGACCTTCTTCTAAAACTCCGAAAAAGTCACATACCAACAGTAACAACGGTTCACACAACGATTAGAGGGCAGAGAGAAGGCACTAAAGCCTCTAGAGCAGCTTTTCATGATCTTGAATTCTCCGAGAAAATGACCTTACTAACCTATCCATTCTTGCGCTTAGCTGATGAGTTTTACTTTGGGTTAAGGACTTACTGCATTACTCCCTCAGAATGGATGAAGAAATATTTACTGATAGATCATCCAAATCTAGAAAAGAACGTTTTCGTTGTACCTCATGGCGTAGATACTAGTATATTTACTCCCTTTGATAAAAAACGAAGCGGCAATACGAATTTTGTACTTTTTGTTGGCAGGCTGGTAGCGCTAAAAGGCATTCTCTACATGATACGGGCTATCCCGCTTATTCTTAAAGAACACCCAAATACTGTCTTTGTTTTTATTGGTCCGGGAGACAAAAATCCTTATATCGAAGAACTTAGCAAATGCGGGGTAAAGAAAGAGAATTTCTTATTCCTTGGAAGCGTTGACCATGTGTCTTTAGCAAAATGGTTTGCCATGTCTGACATCTATGTTTTACCTTCTTTTTCTGAGAGTTTTTCTTTGACGCTTCTTGAAGCTATGTCTTGTGGACTCCCTGCAGTGGTTAGCAATGTGGGCGGTCCATCCGAGATAATTGAGAACAACGTTAATGGCATGCTAATTAAACCTGGTTCTGTGAAAGCCATTGCAGAAGCAGTAACATTTCTTTTAGACAATCCTGATATTCGAAGCAGTTTTGGACACAAGGCTCGAAAGACCATAGAGAGGAAATACACTTGGCATAAGACAGCCCTTCAAACATCATTAATTTACAGGCATGCTATTGAGTCAAACCAGTCATCCTGTAAATGTTAACAAGGAAGACATACTGAATGAAAATAGCTTATATTACCCACAACTACAAGCCGTATTTAGGCGGCACGAATTATGTGGTCGAGCAAGTTGCAGTTGAAATCTCCAAAAAACACGATGTTGAAGTATACACGCTAGTTCCATTGCACAGCTCGTTGCCTAGAACAGAGAAAATGGATCGCTATGTTGTAAAGAGATTTCTTGGTTTAAGTCCCTCAAACTCCTATTATCTGCCAACCTTTTCTTTCATTAGGGCACTGACTAAACTCAAGGCTGATGTCGTGCATGTCCATGTTACGCATTCGGGCGTTCCACTTGCGGTATGGTTTGCTAAAAAATTTAATCCTCAGTGGAGACTACTAGTTCTAACCCCTCATTTTCATAATGAAGGTTTTAGCCAACACTCTAACTTTGCATGGATCTTCTATCGCCCAATTCTAAAGAAGATTATTAGGACTTTTGATATTATTCATTCAATTTCTCCTAACGAAGCCCAACTGCTAAATCAAAAACTTGGCGTTAATTCTATTCTGATCCCTCACGGAATATCACAAGATGTTTTGAGTCATGAATGGAGCCCTCCCGAAAAATTCACTGTGGTCTATTCTGGTGTGTTGCGTAAATACAAGGGTGTTGATCTTCTAATCAGAGCCATGAATCTCATCAACAAGAAGAATCCAGAAGCACGCTTGCTGATTATTGGAAGCGGAGAGTACAAAGCAAATCTTGTTAAGCTAGCTAAGGAATTGAACGTGAACGTCACTTTCCTTTCACCGATGCAGAGAGATGACTATTTGAAAACTTTGAGCGAATGCAGCGCTATGTGTTACCTTTCAGAATCCGAAGCCTTCTGCATAACTGTTCTGGAGGCTATAGCCGTTGGGTTGCCTGTAGTCGCTGTCGAACCATGGGGTACCTTTTTCAAGAAATATTCTAGGGCAATCATTTTGCATTCAAATCCGACACCGGAAGAAGTATGCGCTGCATTGACATCCTTTGACGGGAAAACTTTTCCCGTCAGGGAGGCCGTTCCCACCTGGAGCAAGATTGCGGAAATTTATGAGCAGATGTATTCCCAAAATCTCGTGGGTAAATAGCACTTTCTCAAATTGCATTGTCAGGACCAACCAAGACATACTGGGGATAAAATGAATATTCTTTTTCTGAGCGAAGTATTCTATCCCCACGGCGGAGGTGCTGAATTAGCTACCTATAGATATGCCAAATTACTGAGCGAAAACGGGTTGAATGTGAAAGTTGTCACCAACAAATATCCATCAGAGCCCGACTTGATCACAGAGGGGAAACTGGCGGTATACCGGCTTCCTCTATTCCATGGTAGTAGTATCGAAAAATACAAAATACTGTTTAACTTGGGGGTTCCTTTTTCAAATTTCTTCAAGAAGCTCATAGCTTGGGCGGACATTGTCTATATTCCCAGATACTGGTTTTCTGCCATACCCATAGCTAAGGCATATGGCAAACCAGTCCTGGTACATCTTCATGATTACGTATTGGTGTGTCCGTTACATGGTCTTTATGATTTCTCCAAAGGCGGGATATGTCAATCCACTTCTTGTTCTGCAAAATGCATTTTTGCTTTCGAGCGCAATTCGGGCAGATCCTTAAAAAGCGCGCTCGCTTCGACTTTTCTCAATTCGACGGTGGGCACTCAACTAAAGAGGTTAATTGAATTAAGCGACGGGATCGTTTGTGTATCTAATGCACAGAAGACTCTCATCTGCAGCAGAATCCCTAAATTAGAAAAGAAAATCAAGGTTATATATAATCCATTGCCGATTGGATGCTATCCCATTCAATCTGCAGGTGATGACTATGGGTTTTTGGGCGGACCAAATCCTATAAAGGGTTTTCAAGTTTTGCGTTGTGCTCTGAATGAAATAGCTGTAAATATCAAAATCAGAGTACATGCGGCGAGATTCAATCATTCGTCGGGTTCTAAACCCGCGCACGAATCGTTAAAACATGCAGACATAATTTATTATGGCAACCTTAATCTTGCTTCCCTTAACGAGCTTTATGAACAGCTCAGGGCTATAGTCTTCCCTTCAATATGTCCTGAACCTTTGCCGTACGCCATTAGTGAGACTATTCTCAAAAGCCGACTTGTAATAGCTTCTGACACAGGCGGCTCTCCTGAGATAGGCAAGGACTGCAAAGGCGTTTTCTTTTTTGAGTCCGGGAATACTAGAGAACTTGCAGAAAAAATAGAGTACGTCGCTGCGCTTGATAAGGATGATGTGGGTGATCTCTCAGCTCAAAGCAGAGAGATTTTCTTAAAGAATTTCAAAGATGACATAGTCTTAAAAGAGTTTGTTAATTTGTGTCATAGACTTGTATCTTTTCCTAATATTAACAATATCTACATAGAGTGATTTCATCAGGTCTAATCGTTTTCAATAAGAGAATATCACCACCATAAGCAATGCCTTCGTTGACACAAAGACCAATTCGCCCCTAAACAACTGGCTCGCCGACTTCCCCCTGGTCACACGAAGAACTCGACAAAACAGAAAAAACACGCTAAAGAACAATTAAACGCTAAAAACATAAAACAAGTCGTACTATAGTCGACGACACCATCCCGCTTTCGGGGTAGAAGCAATCATTACGCGCGCGCAATGTGGAAAAGCTCAAATTTTCCTCCAAATAAAAAATAAGACTTACTACCGATTTATGGGAATTTTGAGACAAACAAGCGCGCGAGGAAGACTGAAAAGGGAAACGGGACAACGTTGAAAAGAGGAAAGACTAAGCTGCAGCCTTCAGATAGGTGTGCTAAGGTTCGGGAAGCCTGTAAGGAGGGCGTTATGCAGAATGGATGCGGGTAAGCATGTGGAAATAAGAGGGTTAGTTGCGAGCGCAGCCAATCGCTTCCACATATTGGAGGCCTATTCTTCTGCACGAATATGCCTCACGAAATCCCAAGTTGCTATCTTAGTATACCACAGGGTTTGTCCAAAGACAGATAATTGGAGCCTCGCGCCATTAAGCCCTGAGAGCTTTGAAACACAAATGAAATATTTCACTCAAAATTACGAAATCCTATCTCTTGATAAACTAGTTCAATATACCAAGTCAGGGAAATCGTTTCCAGAAAAGGCTGTGGTAGTTACCCTTGATGATGGCTATAAGGATAACTACCTATATGCTTATCCAATTCTTCGAAAATACAACATTCCAGCAACCATCTTTCTTACCACTGGTTATATCGGTGCTAGCGAGCTCTTTTGGTGGGACAAAGTTGCATATATTATTGAGAGCAACACTTCAATCAAAAAACTAAACTTGAATGGCCTTGGCAGCTATTCTCTTCAATCTGAACTGGATAAAACCCAGGTCAAATTAATAATTTGTGAGAAACTGAAAGAATTGCCTGATAACAAACGAAAATCTATAATCGAGAAACTGCTCGATATCTGTCAAGTAGAGATTCCTCGTGATTTAGGAAAGAAGTTTTTCCTCTCTTGGGAAGAGGTTAAAGAAATGGATAATGCTGGCGTTACTTTTGGAGCTCACTCGGTTAATCATCCTATCCTGATTAACATGCCCTTGGAACAGAGTAAAAATGAGATCGTTCAATCAAAAAAAGATATCGAAGAAAAGCTTGGTAAAGAAGTCACCGCTTTTTCTTATCCTAATGGCAACTTTAATGCTGAGATAGTTGAATTAGTCAGAAAAAGTGGCTTCACCTGTGCTGTGTCCGTCTATCCTGGTATGCCTCCAAAACTTATTACCCCAAAAGATAGCGTTTACCATCTGAGCCGAATTGGCACTTATGAGGATTTGAATAGGTCCAAGATACTGCTCTGCGGATTATCTGGAGACCTGGCGCGCGTTCATATTGACTTAGGAAACGCGCTGGACCGCCTTACGGCTTTACATTGATGAATAGGGAAAAAAGATGAGGGAAACTTGCGCAGACCTGATTGCTGGCAGCGAACCCGTATAGTAAAATAGAGATTGACAAGTATGTGATCTGTTTGGAAGAGCGCGCATGGCTGTTCCGACAGTGGTCAGAAATGGTTAGAAATCTCCTTTTGCAGAACGAGTCTCAGAACGGACTGCTTTGCCTTTGTCTTTTTGGATGGGAAACTGGCGGGTCTTGCGTTTTAAGGATTTTCTGCCAAGCGCGCGCAAAAAAACATGAGTCAAGCCACAAGAGACCCAATCAAGGCCTCATAATTGAAATTGTTCTGTTCTACGAAACAGAAAGCATTGTCTTCTCAGTTTTCGATATGTATATTACCATGAAAATCATAAGAAGTGCTATACTTGAGTAAAAACCAATTTAAACACACTAACAAGAGTTTCGATATTTAGTTTGGATACTTCAAACAAGAGGCACATTATGCAACAAGAGAGTAGCCATATGTTGTTTCCTTGCCTAAATGGCCAGTGAAAGATGAAAAATACTTTGCATTATGTAGAGGGCAAAATTCTTTGAGATACAGGTTGTCACAACTTTTTTGGCTCGGAATATATTATGGATTCGCGCGACATCTCTCAGTCTCGTCTAGACCCTATGGAGGCAAAGTTGCCCAGAAACTGCGTTACTTCTGCTGCAAACACTTCCTGAACTATTGTGGGAAAGACGTCAATATTGAAGGAGGGGTAGAATTTATCAGCTTAGAGATACAAATTGGAGATCGTTCAGGCCTTGGTATAAACTCCCGGATAGGTATGGCTACACTTGGGAAAGACGTGATGATGGGTCCAGATGTAATGATAATCTCAGCCAACCATGTGTCCACTGATCTGTCAAAACCGATGGACGCTCAAGGTTGTGATGAACAGAAACGTGTAATAATAGACGATGATGTTTGGATCGGTGCGCGATCTATAATATTGCCTGGAAGGAAAATCGGGAGAGGAGCGATCATAGGTGCTGGTGCTGTGGTTACGGAAGATGTTCCACCCTATGCAGTAGTTGGCGGTAATCCTGCTATAGTGCTAAAGTATCGTAACGCAAAATAGCGAAACGAGAATTCGCGCGCGCTGCGTTTAGGCAAACGATGTATCTTGAATGTTATAAATCTTCGACAACCAATCCGCGCGCGAAGTTTCAAAAGTGATTGAAAATGAACGTGTTATACTATATGCAACCGTGGAGAATTTACGGCGGTATTGGCAATGTTGCTTATTACTTGACAGAAGCACTAATGAAGAGAATTAATTTGACACGTTTTCCTGAATTAGGCTTCAGATACCCAATCGAGGTCATTAAGGTTCATCAAAAGTTTTTGGCAAGAGGATTTAGTATAGTGCATTTTAATCTTGCCCCCAGCATGATTCACTACTATTTCACTCCCCGATGGGGGGACGGTAGTTATTTTCTTCTCAAATACGCAAAAAACTTGGGCGTCAAAACAATTTTGAATATTCATGGGATAACTATTTTGGAGAATGAAAAACATCAACTAGAGCGATTTGTTGCAAGCAGGACACGCGTCATTGCCAACGCAAGTAAGCAAGTCGATCAAATAATTATAAATGCGGAACATATGCGATCTAAAGTCATTAGTGCTTATGGAGTCGACAACGAGAAGATTGTCATCATTCCGAACGGTGTCAATTTGGATATGTTCAGCAAGCAAAACCGCAAAATATTTCTAAGTGGTGATCCTGCCATTCTGTTTGTTGGTCATGTCTGTTGGGGAAAAGGAATTGACGTTTTGTTAGAAGCTATGGTTAACATCAGAAATTCACTGCCAAATGCAAAGCTTCACGTTGTCGGTACTGGACTTAACGGGCGCGCTGAACTTGAGAATATTAAACATATCGTGAAGCAAAAACATCTTGAAAATCAGGTAATTTTTCATGGTGCTGTGCCTCACTCCAGAATTCCATATTATTACAAATCCGCGGCACTCTGCGTTTTGCCGTCGCGACACGAAGGATTCCCAATAACTATGCTTGAGGCAATGGCCTCGGGAGTACCTTTTATTTCCTCTGACATTGCAAGTTTTCAAGAGATTCTAAAGAACGGGGAAAATGCACTATTTTTCAAGTCAGAAGATGCTGTTTCTCTCTCAACGGCAATCCTCAGATTATGCACTGATTCCACCTTAAGAGAGAAAATAATCCAAGGCGCCTCTAAAACCGTTGCAGATTTTGGCTGGGATAGAATTGCAGATAGATACATCTCTGTTTATCAAGACTTATGTGAATAATCTCATCTCAAAGTCGCGCGCGCGGTCTATGAGTTCTCGTTCTGAAAGTGTTATGACAATGAAATCGAAAACAACACTTGAAATAGTGAATGCTGAGCAATGCGCGCAGGACAAACTTGGGTGAATTTTACGGTTTTGATGAGCGCGTGCATGGCTGTTGCGAAATTTTTCTTTAAATGTTCTTTGTTCCCCTTTCAGATTTCATATGGACCCGCATTTTTCCATTCTCAACTTGCTCCAATGCATTCCCAAATGCGCGCGCCTGAACCCTGAATGAAGGGCGTTATGCAGAATGGAAGAGGGAAGTATATGGGCATGAGAGAGTCAGTTGCGAGCGCAGTCAATCGCTTAGGCATCTTGGAAGCCTATTCTTCTGCGCGCGCGCGACTAGTAGAGAGTTTTGTTCAGACCCCCAGTTCTCTGGAAAACTTTTTATTACGGAACTAGCAAAAATAATTGAGCCATTATTAGTTTTGAGGAAAGGATTGCGTCTTGAAAATGAGTCCTTCTTTTGTGTCAAAAATAATCTTGACTGTTGCCATAATTGTCTTGATCGGAACAGCCTATTCTATGAATAGGGACTATCAAGACATTTGGATTCTTCAAGGATTGGAAATTCCATTTGTCATGTTTGTTGTGACTTTTGCTTTCGCTTTTTATGTGGAAAAGAGGGTCTTGTTGCGGGTTGCACTTGCTGTACTAGGTAGAACAATCTTCATGTTGATTCCAGCGGTGAAATATGTTTGGTTCCAAGGGCCATGGATTGACATGAATGTTCAGCACGCCCTGGCAAATTATGTGGTTACAAACGGCCACATTATGACCTCGCCCACTATCTATCAAGTTTATTCAGATTCCCCGTTAATTCATTTATCCCTTGCAATATTTTCTTCTTTTCTCAACATACCTGTCGCATCATCAATGAAATATCTCCCAGTATTCTGGTCGATGCTGTTTCCTCTTCTCGTTTACATAATCGCAAAGAACATGTTTCCGTCAGAGTCTACTCTGCTCGGCTGCGCCTTATTTATCTCAGCAATTCCTATCTCGATGGCACAATACTATGTTTCTGGTAGTCTCTTTGGACTCTTGCTTGTCCACTTCATCTTAACGATACTAGTGCTAATGTATGTAAAAAACAATCGGATCGGGTTCTGGCCGATTCTCTTGCTTTCTGTATTTGTCTTAGCTGCAGCTCATTCTGTTAGCTCGGCGATTTTCACTGTCATTATCATCATACTTCTATTTCTAAAAAGGTTTTCCCGTCTTGGGATTTCTTCTTTCTTGTCTAATTCGGAAGTGCTAACATTGGTCTTGATAGGGCTTGCTTGGTTCGTGTTTCGAGCATATGGAACTCTGCAAACAATATTGCATGTATACCTTGTTGAAGTGCGAAGTGGAACGACTCCTGTTTCTCAACGCATTGGCACTGGTTCATTCGAAGTCCTGCGATCTAATCCAGTTGCCGCCATTACTTCATTTGTAGTAATCTATGGCGCAGATGTTCTCTTTTTGCTTCTGACATTTGTCGGTTTACTTCTTATGTTCCGATCGCGAAAGAGGTTAAACCAAGTTTCAATATTTATTACCGTTTTCTATTCGATTGTTATTGTTCTCGGTGTGGTCAGTGTTGCTCTCCAAGTAGGAGGACCAAGAGTATTGTGGGTTGCCGAAAAATTGTTTCCAATTTTTTCGAGCGTCTTCATTCTTGGCGTTTACAGGAAAAAGACATGGTTTAGGAAGTTAACTATCGGAGTAGTTTTCTCTTTGATTATATTCTTGGCCACAATCGAATTTTATGGGTATCAACCCCTTGTTCCCTCAGCGAATGTTCTTAGCGAGTTCAAGGATTTACCTTCAAGTGTACAGATGGGCTACTCAGGTTTGGTAAATTCGATTTTTCAGAGACAGATGATTTTTTTCGCGGAAAACTACATCTCTGGAAAGGTCGCCGCTGTTTTTCCGATCACAACTCAAGTCCTAGGATTGACTGATGCAAATTTTTCGCTAGCTGTCGTCAGTTACGATCCATTGGATTCAAACTTCACAAAACCGTATTATGATTATTTATTAATTCATATGCCTGGCCCAGCTGGCGACTATTCTGGAACCCCCGATCTGTCTGTTAATGACCCCGTTCAGGTGAGCGACTATGTTTCAAACCGGACCATTATTTACACAAACGGTGAATCGTATATACTTACGAATAGACCTTAATTGCTGAATGAGAGGTCTGTAGCCTTCTTTGGGTAAATTTATGAAAAAATGCAGGATTCTAAGGAGAGTGAAAAACGAATGAACTTCGTAGAGGATAGCAGCGCGCGCCTATCAAAGAAGCCACATTCGGTTTGACTGCATTTCTAGAACTATTAATATCGGCTATTAATGCCAAATTCTCACCATTCTTATGAAAAGAAACGAAATTTACTATAAATTTACCTTATCCCAAGTCTCTAGCAGTTTTATGAAAGTTGCGCGAGCGTTATCCCAGTTTTCCAAGTTAGCGCTATATCGATAAATGTATCGAAGCAGAACATATGGAATCGCACGATAAATTAACTCCGGAGATAAATTCTTTTCTTTGGAGAAATCGATCAATAGGTTTCTCAGGATAGGCGCATATTTACCCTTACCAGTGAAGTTTTCATAAAAAGACTTTTCAGGTTGAAGCCCTGTCGAACAATTTGTTATGATAAAGAAACAAAAATCAAAAAGCGGGTTACCTTCTTCTTTGAAGAATTCCCAATCGATCACGTAAATTTTAGTTTCATCCAGAAGAATATTCTTTGACCAAAAATCACCGTGCTCAGAGGTTTTTTCAATTCTTACTCTCTCTAGATGTTTAAGAAACGACTCAAGCTTTTCCGAAGTTCTCAGTCTTGTTTCCATAGGTAAGCATATCTCTGGAAGGTGATCACGCAGATTCTTGATTTCTTTTTCCAAATCCTCAAGATTCCAGAAGCCTTTCTTAGTACTGTTTTGAAACTCGATCAGCCACTTCAGGGATATCTGGTTCTGGAAAGGGTTGTATACGTCTAATGGTTTCCCCTTAAGTATCGGTTCAATAAATGTTCTAATCCCATTTACCTCTCTCTTACGAACTTCCATTTTGTTGAACCGTTCGCAAAGTAATTCCTTTCTTTCTAGTTGTTGGGCGCCATCCTGAAACCTGGGGAATTTAATCACTGAGTGTGGCTCTTTATCTCGAAAGACGAAGTAGTTTATGCCTGACCCGCCTGATTGCAAAAATTTGCTGTCTTCAAACTTTAGAAGTTCTGATTCAAAAAGGGGGCCTTTTCGATCTTTGTATGCATAAATCAGAAAATGCGGCCATAGTATAGGAAATACTATTTTTAGTGATGATTCCGGAAGAAGCGTTGTTAACTTCACGAGCAGTCTCTTCGCAGTGCCTTTGCTGCCCCCAATTGTACTCTTATTGTTCTTTAGAAGAAACAAAAAACTTCTAATATCATTAAGTCTCGCGGAGATCATTGGAAGGGAATACCCAGGAGAAACCCAGAATAAATCGATGTCGTTAAAACCAGCCTCTCTTAGTAACTTTCTGTAACCTATAAAGCTGTATGTGTATGTCCGATAACTAGCCCACTCCGCACTCATTCTTTTTTCTTCTTGATAAGTGTTTCCAGTTTTCCTTAGTATCCTTACTTCTACATCTGCAAGCTTTCGTGGAAGAATACTGGTGAATGGGAGACCGCTGTGATCCTGGGCGCCCGTAAAGTATGGCCATCCAAATCTGTTTTCTATGCCTATGTATAGGCATCCTTGCGGTTTTAGGACCCTTCTTATTTCTCTTAGAAAATTTAATTGCATCTTTCGAGGGTTGACTGCAACATCGCTTATACCTACCCATTCAAGAACTCCGTTTGCAGCAACAAGATCGAAATAATCGTCTGAAAATGGCAAATTCGAAATGAATGCTCTCGCGAGATTTACGTTGCTTATTTCTTCTTGGTCTCTTCGGATTCTTTGAAACTCGATCCTTTGTTTGACAGCCTCCAAAGACCAGACTTCTTTGAAGTACTTGGCGAGGGGAAAAGTAAGGGATCCCCAACCGCTTCCAAGATCGAGGCAGGAATAATTGTTTTTGAGATTCAAACAGTGAAAAATCCAATCAATCCTGCCGCTGTTTAGCAGATAATCGGCCAAATCTGGATATTTTACTGTTACTTCGTTAAGGGCAGTTTCAAATCCATATTTGCAGGCAAGAGAATTTAATTTCTCCATATATTCAGGTGGAACTTCTCCCCAATAATCATTTTTTTCGCCTATAAAGTTAAACACACCATCTTCAATCGGATAACTTTTCTTACAGTTCTCACAAGCAAGCGTGCACTTATCTTGTTTAAGGGGAAGCTTGCATTGTGGGCAGACGAGAGGTCTCATGTGTAAATCAGCTTCGCCGACTTGAATTAAATGAATTTTCTTCAATAATTAAGCGTTTCTTAATCATTATGGTGCCCCAGTAAACATGAATGGCTTAGCGCGCGCTAGTTTAGCGAATGTTCAAAAAATATGCTTTTTATACATGAGATAAAAGGATTTCTCCGCTCCAAGGGTCTAAGGTTATGCTTGAAACTATTGTGCCATTCGTTAATTGATAGGTGTTTCCGAGATTAATAGTGTAGGAATTATCTGAGGGATTAAACAAGACTATGCCACCTGTAAAGTCTCGCATGTAAACCCCTTGGCTTTGATAATAGACGCCAGATGGATTGCCTAGATTTGTCACTAAAGCTGGCATGTAATTGTTCCCTTGTTCGTATCCGTAATACTGCCCATAGTTGTATCCAAAATAACATTCGTTGCCATTCATTCCTAAGAATGTAGCAGCATAGCAATATTCAGCAGAACGAGTGGTGGGTGCATAGGGTGATGCAGCATTGCTTTCGGAAAGGAAAATTTTTCCAGTAGCGGAATCACGAACCATGCCATCTATAGACTCCATTAACCTAGCTACAGTGGGTGATTCAGCAAAACCTTCGCCCATTTTTCCGTCAACATTAGTCTGATTCAGATAGACATTTGTCGTACGTTCTTCTGAGTTAATTATGAATTTTGTGCCTGCTGTCATGTGATTCTTAACATAATTGAGAAAGTTGACCATGTCACTCTTCCAATTATCAAGATAAGAGCTGGAGAAATCTGAAGTTTTCAACACAGCGTTAGTCACGGCGTCTGAAAATACGCCTGCGGTTATTGTCCATCGAATTTCATTCAAAACATCATCACCAAATATTCCATCAACGTATGGACTGCTCAGTAGGATGTTTGCCTGTTGAACGTAAAAATCCCGCCAGCCTGAATTTATATCCATCAGATACCAGCCCCACCAGTAATTGTTTATAACTCGGTTTCCAGCCTTGTTATGCATAAACCAGTCTTCATGTGCATCAATAGTTGTCCATAGCGGGTTTTCTTTCGTGTTTGAGATTTTTGAGACTGCAATAGTATCAATGTAAACAAATATCTTGATATTGGGATTTATTGCCTTTATACCTGCTAGTGTTTCTTGAGTCATATCGACACCAGTAACTAACATATCAAAATTAGCTACATTGGCTTGTTGAGTGGCATCAAGAGCTATAGTTCCGTAGATTACGATTGCTGTTTTAAGTTCCATTGATGCCATTGGTTTCGCGGGCGCTATCGTACCGAAATTAACAATCGTTTGACTTCCGTTGCCTAGACCTTGGGACACGGAGAATAATAATGGGACGCTTAAAACTAGAGTAAAGGTCAAACAAGCAAGAGCCTTTTTGTTCATTTTCTTGCCTCCTCTTTTTATTCATTCCGGTGATGTCTTTTTTGTCGCGCGCGCCTCGCGTATGTCGAATAAGTATTCAGGATCATATCGTACAGTTCCGCGTACGGTCGTTGAAAAACTAGTCGAGGCTGCTGAAACAGTGCAGAGTAACAGAAAGGACCTTATCGTCAAAGCAGCTAGCAGATGAACGTTAATCCTATTCATAACTTGACACATCAATGGGTTAGTGTACGCAGTATTGGGTCTATGTTTAGGGTACCGTTATACTTAATAAATCTCGCGGGATTCTGGTTCAACACTTATACAACGAGGAATATTCATCCAATGGACCAACCACAGTTCTCCAGGTGGTCCAGATCTTGCATACTTTGAAGGCGAATTCGCCCAGATTAGTGTTGGCCAAGACGTTACCTGCACGTTCTCGTCGATCAAGGGAGACGTAAATATTGATGGGCAAGTAGACGTAATAGATCTGAGTACTGTCGCTTTCTTCTGCGGTCAAGCCAACGGCACTTACAATTTGACCGGTGATTCACTTGTTGAAATATCTGTCTTGGACGGTAGCCTCAAACTCCTGGTTCGGATATTATCACGAGCTCGTCATAGCGCGCGCAGGCACCCATCAGATTGCTTTCACCAATTTCGAAGTGGTGTCCGGCAACGTCTTCGTTGTCCCAATAGCTCCTTTCGGCACCTTGGCAGTCTCGCTTGCCATGATACTTACTCTCGCAGGGCTTGCCTGGTTCAAACGTAAAGCGCGCGCTTATCCCCATATTAAAGGGCAAAAACACAGATTAGCAGCCGCACCTGTTTTTCTGCTTAATGCGTAATGTTATTAAAGCCTTTCCCAAATAGAATCCAACCGCTTTACTGAGAAGTGGAAACATTGACTATGACAACGGATGGGCGAGGAACCACGTTTATTGGCTTCCAAGCTCGCGACTTGGTCCCATACGTGTTGCTCTTGCTTGGACTTGCATCTTTGCTGACATCCGCATTCTACTCCTCATACGTCCTAGCATTCATCGGCCTAGGCTTGACTCTTTGGGGGACCCTGTTTCTCTATATAAAGTCCACAAAATACGTGAAACTAGAACTGTTAAACGCGGCGGCTTCCTCAAGCCTAGACAACATTGAGAGAATACTCGCAACAGCCGGAACAGACCTAAAAGGTATCTATCTTCCCCCCAAAAATCTCCAAGATTACACCGCGAGTCTAGTGTTCATCCCCACAAAACCCGACCAGCCTCTACCCACATCAGTGGACACAAACCCACGCACATTGCAAATCAAAAACCCATCAGGGCTCTTTATCACTCCTCCGGGGCTCGCCCTCGCGAAGCTATTCGAGAAGGAACTCAAAAGACCCTTCACTGAAACCAGAGTAGAGGATCTTCAGAAGCAACTCCCCAGTTTATTCGATGCACTGCAGATAACCAAAAGCTTCAATCTTGAAGCCACGGACAACACGATAAAAGTCGAGATGAAAAACCACATTTTCAAAGACCTTTCTGAAGAAACAAAACAACTAGAAAGAACCCACTGGGCAGTAGGCTCTCCTCTGTCAAGTGCTCTGGCGTGCGCCTTCGCCAAAGCCACGGGAAAGCCAGTGACGATCAAAACAGACGAAACCAACCCAGAAGGAACAACAACAATTCAATACGACATACTGGAGAGTTAGACAAACGCAGTTTCCGTTTGACTTCTGGAACGTCAGCCTGTTTTTCGCAGTAACCGGCATCATACTCCTGATAACCGCGCAGTTAGCCTCGGCATACGACGGAAAAGCAAGCATACTCGTAGACCAGAAAAAACTGAGAACCACGGCGCTTGTCATAGGGATACTCTTTCTGGCAACCGTAGCCATACGCATATACGGAATAGTAGCCTCAACATAGACGCGCGCGACGTAATCAGGGACTCGTAGACAAAACACGTGCTTCTAATCACGCGCGTGTTGAGCGAATAAGTGAAATTTCGTGAGCAGTTGCTTCCTCGATTTTTCTGATTATTGCCTCACTCACTGAAGACTCGAAAACCACTCTTCTCTTGAACGGGTTCGCCGGTGAGCGCACAAACAAGACTGGACAATGCTCATTTTCACAACAGTACTGACTCTTGCCACTCTCTTTCGTCAAGGTCTTTCCACATCGCGGACAGTTAACCGTACTCTTCACCCAACCAAATAGAACGATCCTATAGATCTTTTTTATAGATTCTTCCTACCTAGGAGTATTCTATTATTTGATATATCATTCTTTGATATATCATTCTAAACAATGGTGCCCTTGCGCGGGCGCGTCCACCGTTAGCGCGGGCTAGAAACTGACAATCGTAATCATGTACGCAATTAACGTTGGCATTGACAAGAACAGAAAAGATCATACGAACTTAGGAGGTGAACTCATTGAGCAAAGACCAAACAATCGGCGCAGCGATACTGCTGGCATGCGCTGCAATAGGCATATTCTACGTCACCACACTGTTCTATCCACAATGGCTCAACACATTCGGAATGCAGGTAACCGAATCAAACGTGCAATTCTGGATCATCGCGACCCCCGTCCTCGTCGCATTCGTCGCCATACTCGGCATAGGCGGCTGGATCGGCTGGACCATGGCCACAACACCCCCACCAAAACCAATAGAAGACATTCCAACCCCCGAAGAAACAAAGGAAGCAGAAAACAAGGAACCCGCCAAACCATAGTCCCAAAAGAATCAATAAAACCCACATTCTTACGATCAAAGAACATTTTTCTGTGTTAACGGTTATTCGAGCCAAAACCCACATTGGCAACCGTTCAACACGCGAAATGAGAGTAGGGGTCAGCGCGTGCGACAATTTCGCACTTGGTTGCTCTCTTCAGTTGAATGTCTCCACTATCCTCCTGAGAACCGAGGATTGATGGCTTGATCCCTCTAGAAGCTGAAAGCGAAGTTGTGAGCGGTGTCTTTTTTTGTCCTGGTCGTAGGGTAATAGTTTTCGGAACAAGAGAAAAGATGCCACCACATGAATGAAGAGTAGCGCGCGCATTACTAGAAACAACGTGAAATCCCATGCTTTAGTAACAATTATGCAGTAACAATCAGTGACTTTTCTAGTTTTTTCTTTGTTTTCAAAAAGACAATGAACGCAACATCATTTTTGAGACTTTTCTCCAAAACTGCGTGCGCGGAGCAAGTCGTTTGATTTGTTTAAAAAAGAGAAAAAAGGAGGTGAAGAAAGTATACCAATACTTTCTGCTTCTAGATTTCTAGTATGGAGTCAAATCTGCCATATGGTTGAAGACGTTAGCCGCGGCAACTCGAATCGCATCCCCCGCAGCCCCTCCGCCCACGGTGCTTAAATCGTTATATAGAGCTAGCAGTTGCGCGTCCGTCCAGTGTGCGTGCAACCAGGCGCCCATAGTACCCTTAGTACAAAGGGGTGTATAGGGGGGAATTGGCGAGGGACCAGTAACTCCCGGATCGCTGTATTTTCCATTCGCCAATTGCAGGTAGACGCCAACATTGTGTTTCCAGAATCCTGGTGAAAGACCAGGCCCGACGCAAGCGTATGCATTAGCAACTATAGCAGACAGTAGTGCGACAGCAGCTATTCCTATGACTATCTTCTTGGATTCCATATCTTTCTCCCAATTGTACTGTGAATATCAACACTCTTAAAAGTACCAATGGAAAACTGATCTATAACATTCTAACCAAACTGCAGGGTATTTTCTTGGGGCTCTACAATCGCGCGGGCATTACTAGAAACAACGTGGAATCCTATGCTTTAGTAATAATTTGAAATGGGACTCTCTTACGCCTTTGTTGGAAGGTGCATCAAAAGTAACAAGTGGAAATGCGCGCTTTTGTTTTTCAACTGATTGTTTTCAGAAGATCGGACCTTGTTACTATTCCGATCAGTTCTCTGCCTTTCTTGATCAGCACGCCTGGATTTCTTTCCAATGTTAAACGAACAGCTTCAGTG
>Ga0315280_10003579_pt1 | contig 23744 bp, 25 predicted proteins | sample YL17G06_40_MG_FD_203697 | JGI IMG/M metagenome (GOLD analysis project Ga0315280, IMG submission 203697) | Sediment microbial communities from Yellowstone Lake, YNP, Wyoming, USA - YL17G06_40 | ecosystem: Environmental > Aquatic > Freshwater > Lake > Sediment | place: USA: Wyoming | collected... | reverse complement strand
TCTCCATCCTTTGGGTAGGTCTGAACGTACTGAAGCTCCCGATCCCTCAGATCCAGACGCTCATGTTCGTCTACCTCATTTACTCGGCTCAGGCGACGATTTACATGACCCGCGTACGAGATCATTTCTGGTCGTTTGCACCCAGCCGATTCGTCGTCGTGGTCACGGTTGGCGATATAGTTGTAGTGTCCGCACTCGCCTTCTGGGGCATTCTGATGGCAGCCGTTCCTGCTGTCTATTTAGTTGGCACACTCGGAGCCGTCTTCGCAGCAGCCTTCCTGCTCGACGAGGTGAAGATCTGGATTTACCAAAACACCGGGATTCTGGGAAGGTCGAGTCAGACCCCCCAGGTGTAGCAAGTAAGCGGAGTCTAATATTTCCTCATCTAACCTCGATGGAGCCTGAAATCACTCGAGCAGGTATCTCTTCAGTCATCACCGACACCCCAGGAACTGAGAGGGACCGGTTTTGGTATTTTACAGACAATTAACGGTATCAACGATTGTCTCAAGTGCTGTTGTCAAAATTCTGTGGACGCTCATCTCTCCCATGGTGGCCTTCAGTTACGCAGCGGTTCTGTCTGCCGCGGGGATATCTTGCTTCTCTACCTCACACGCGCATACTCGAAGCAGGCTTAACAACCTCCACTTGATGATCGCTGATAATATAACGATGACAACCCACTTGATCTTGAGTGTATTAGATGTCTGCGCTAATGGTTAACAATGACAGTCGTCGTCCAGAAGATATCAGAGATGTGAGAGCACGCCAAATCCTGGACTCGAGGGGAAACCCTACCGTGGAGGCGGAGGTGCGCACCTGGGGAGGCGTAATAGGGAGGGCCGCCGTGCCTTCAGGAGCCTCAACGGGATCTCATGAGGCACTCGAGCTGAGAGATGGCGATCCCAAGCTATATGCTGGTAAGAGCGTGCTGAAGGCGGTTCAAAACGTCGTCTATATAATAGGACCCAGCTTACTTGGGAGTTCCTGCTTTGACCAGTCTAGCATCGATAAAACCATGATCGAGCTCGACAGCACCCCTAAAAAAGGGAGGCTCGGCGCGAATGCGATCCTCTCCGTTTCTATGGCTGTAATGAAAGCTGCTGCTCTTCAGAGTGGAGTATCCCTGTTCAGGCGAATCTCTTCGAGGGAGAAATATTCGTTGCCCTGCCCCATGATGAATGTGATAAACGGGGGTGCGCACGCTGGCACTCATCTGGCTATATAGGAGTTCATGTTAGAGCCCGTTGGAGCCGACAAGTTCTCGGATTCGATTCGAATTGGGGCTGAGATCTATCATACTCTGAAGGGCATTCTGAGAGATCAATATGGTGCAACATCGACGAACGTGGGCGACGAAGGGGGATACGCTCCACCCTTAGAGAGGACCGAGCAGGCACTGGATGCGCTTATGAAGGCGATAGATAAAGCGGGCTACGACGACTCTGTGGTTAAAATAGGCATCGATTCGGCCGCAACAAACTTCTACGACACCCAATCAAAATACTATGACATAGACGGTAGGAAACTTACTCCAGATGAATTACTTGACTATTATGTGGATCTGACCAGTAGATACCCTATACTTACTATAGAGGATCCCTTCTATGAGGAAGGCTTCGAGGACTTCGCAGCTATTACGGCGAAACTAGGAAATGATGTCAGAATAATCGGGGACGACATCTATGTTACGGACACGTCTCGAATTGAGATGGGGGTAAACCTACGCTCCAGTAACGCTGTTTTAATCAAGTTAAACCAGATCGGTACGGTAACCGAGACTCTTGAGGCGATCGAGTACTGCAACAGAGCGGGGTTGAGTACCGTTATCTCCCATAGGTCAGGGGAGACTGATGATAGTTTCATCTCTCACTTAACTACTGCCGTGGGGAGCCCTTTTATTAAGGCGGGTGCGCCGGCGCGCGGTGAAAGAACCGCCAAGTATAATGAGCTGCTACGGATAGAAGAGGAATTAACTACTATTCACTAATTATATGTTAATAATGACACATTTACAAATTTCTTAATATTTGCTTTATGTTTAATTACGACTGCAATGTTTTCAGCGAAATGATGTTTCTAAATTCTATTTTCCAAAGACATATCTTCTGTAATAATCATTTATTTTATCCTCATCCCAATTATCCAAATTTTTCTTGAGCACCTCACACCTTAAGCCCTCCTTTTCCAGAGTTTTTTTGAGCGATTTATTCTCATTCAGCATAAGTCTCAACCTCATCGTTAGAGCCTTGTTTTCTTGGTAGTATTCATAAAAACGGAACCTCATCGCTGAATACTTTTGACTGAGTTCAAAATTCTTCAATTCTTTTTCATGTCTAAGCTGTTCCAGCTCTTCTCCTGTTTCATCTGATAATCCGTATGTTAATAGTAAAATAATACCTTCTTTCCAAGGGAGACCTTTTTCGTTTAAGAATCGTTTAACCTGTTTCGCTATATCGTTGGGAATATCGATTTTTAAATGAGCTTTGGTTTTACTTTCAATTTCCTCCAGTGCCGATATGATATCGGAATACTTTTTGGGTACGATTCGTCTTTTACTCGAGTTTTGTCTTATTTTTGACCATATTTTCATATAGAGACCTCGGTTATTTTAGTTTTGAGAGACTTCCACTATTCTTGGGCTGACATTTAACTAACAGTTCCCTCATTTTTTCATTTTCTTGTTCGAGCCATGTGAGGGCCTCATTGTCCTGCATGAGTACGCTTAATAATTGTTTAGCATAGGGGAAGTTCTCCTTAAGTTGCTTGTATTCTAGAAGCCAATAATTATCCATTCCACGCTGAAGGACCTGAATCAAAGCTTTGTCTTCATCAAGACCATTATTTCTCGCATAGAGTCTAAATTTGTCGAAGATCTCGTGATCAAGAAATATGTCTAAAGTAAAGAGTTTCTCTTCCCTTGTGTTATTTTTCCGCTTAAACATCTTTGAGCATCTACTTCTCGGGTATGCTCTTAGGTTTTTCTTTGCCAATTAGCCTCTATTAGTTACAGAAAAATATGAGGATCCAAAGCTATAGTCGCGCACGCGTGCATTCAAATTTAGCCTCTATTCACCGCACAGATTCCAGAAAGCTCCATATGAATCATTTTCCGCTCATTCTCAAAGAGGATCCTTGAATATTTTGAAAAAACTCTCATAGCATTGGCTAAGCCGTGTTTCCTCGTCTTTATCTAACTCACCGTAGTTCCTTAGGCTCTGGGGTCTCAGCCCTTCAAGTATCACCCATGCCTCAATCAAGGCCGCCCCGACTTCTCTCTTTAAACTGGTCTCCTCATTTTCAAGGCTAAACATGTTTTTAACTCGCTTGATCTCGTCCAGGAGGGATTCGATCTTGAGGAGATTTGTTGTTTTTTCATGAGGTGTGAAGTCGTCTGTGATGCACTGAAGCTCTCTAATTTTGTTGTTCGTTAATTTAAGCTGTCCTTCAATAAGTCGTGTTTCAACATATCTCAGGATACTGTTGATTGCCCTCCGGTGGTTATCATTCATACGATTCTTATTAGTATGTAGAAAACTGTAAATATCAAGCTACCTCAACCTATTTTCGGCGATGAGGCTCGCCTTAAACCGCCTGTATAAAACAATCAGGCTGATGGCTTCTACGAACTCTAATAGGTGTAACGATGGCGCACAGGAATATCAGGCGAGAAGTCGAAGACGCCTTTAAAAAACCTGGCGAATGTTTCCTATGTAACTTCGAGGAGAGTCTAAAGGAAAGAATAGGTAAATACATCGATAAGATTGTGACGGATCCTGTAACAAGAGAAAAGCTCAGCCTAAATGGTTTCCTATGCGACGCTCACGTCAAGGAGATCCTAATAAGAATGGATCAGGGTTCCGTCGACTCACTCTCGGCTGCGCTGGCAATGAAAGCCCTCATCCAAACGCGCCTCTCAGAGGTAGAAGCGCAGATGTCAAGTCTCAAAATCTATCCGGATAAACACGATCTATCATTCGTCCGCAGGCTCAAAGATCTCGGATCGTCCGCTAGAGATGCCCCCGCCTCGAAGTGGGACTTGGAACACCCATGCCTAGTTTGCGAGCTCAGACTTGATGAGTTGAGGAACGCCGTGGACGCCTTTATAAAAGCCCTCAGAACGGAGGATGAAGGAATCGTTAAACCCTTCAAGACATCTGGGGGGATGTGCATGCCCCACTATAGGATGGTCCTCGAAAGGCTTGGGCTCCTACCTGGATCCGTCAGAAACATCATCGCTCGCCAGCTTATGGAGGTCCAGTACAGGAGCCTCTATGGATTGAACTCCTGTTTCTACGGGTTCATCGACGGAGATGGTAACGCCGGAAGAGAGGGCAAAGCCGATCCTAGCATCATCCTCAAGGGGGCTGAGAGGCTGGCGGGTAGAGGATCCCTAGGAAACACCCATCGAGTTGCATGGTCAAGTATTAACGGATCTCGGAACGACGCCCTCCCGATGGATCGGTTGGGGGAGATAGAGAAACTGACTCTAGAAAGGGACCGCCTCAGAGCCCATATAGCCGACCTGTCAAGAAGAATGTCTGATCTTGATACTATGTATACCGGCCTCCGGTTCAGATCCAACGAGTATGTGGAGGACAACAAGGCCCTACTGATCCAGATTTCAGGCCTCAGGGGAGAGGTGAACCTGTTGAGGAGATCCTTAGAGAGGCGTGGCGAAACACCACCGACGCTGGAGAGTAGATCAAGCGATAGAGAGAACGAGATGAAGGAGAGGTACCTATTCTTTAAGAGGAGTACGGAAGCTAATGAGGAGCAGAATCACTAATGGTCCATTCCTCTAAGGTTCAGGCGGGAATCGGAGTACTTTCCCAATCTGGGCCTTCGACTTCATCCTTTAGCCACTGGAAGTCGTGTTTATTGTCTTTGTTTAGGGTCTTCCCTCCCGATTTGAGGTTTAAGGCGTGATATCTGAAAAAGATACGGTTAAAGGTAAGATATTGGTCAGTGTAGCTGTAGTAATGGAAAGAGAAAAGAATAAAATTCTCTTGATTTGGGAGGGTGATGTCCCTTATCATAAATGCTGGGTTATTCCCGGAGGCTACGTTAAACCGAATGAAACAACAGAAAATGCAGCGATACGCGAAGTTAGGGAAGAAACGGGATTGGAAATTCTACCCACCAGGTTAGTTGGAGTATACGACGATTTTATGGCCGATGAAGATGAATATGTAAATCACGTTATCATTGTTTATCAAGCGAAAATAGTTGGAGGAGAAATAGCTGTGACTCGGGAGGCCACGGAATATGCTTGGATTAAGGTAGATAAAGCTCTAAAATCTCCTAGAATTCCTGAAGTTTTTAAAAGAATTTTGCAGGACTTTGCAAACAAAAATCGATCGGGTCCGGCCGCGCTATTAAGAAGACGCTCTCCTTGAGGTTGACCTCTCGCGCGCGCTGCATGTTATGCGACGCGCGAAGGCGCGCGTAGCTTTAAGCCTTATGAATAAGCCCAAAATCTCGAGTGTGCATTTCAACTATAAGCATTTCTTCTATCCTAAAATGGTAGGTCACGATTCGAACGCATTAAACTCTATTAGCTACTTAGACAAGCCTTTGAATGTGATGATCGATTACTGGCGGAGTCTGAGCCCTGGCCCTGATCCACCTAGAGTTGTTTATGTCGTAACAGAGATGGCCCGCGGAAGCCGAAACAAGTATGAGTACGATGTCAGCCAAGGCTTCTTCAAATTGGATCGGGTGCTCTACACTTATTTTCCGTGCGACTATGGATTCATCCCCCAGACCCTTGACGATGACGGCGACCCCTTGGACGCCGTTCTCTTAATAAACGAGCCCACATTCACGGGCTGTGTCACCACATCTCGACCCGTCGCAAACATTAAGATGATGGATGGAGACATGCTGGATGACAAGATCGTAACAGTCTCAACAACGGATCCTTTTTACAGGCACATCAATTCACTCAACGATATACCCAAATCGATGGTTAGCGAACTTACCTTTTTCTTCGAGAATTATAAGCAAGTAGAGGGAAGGACAACGAGAGTCGAGAGATGGGAGGATATCGATGACGCCATTAAAATCATAGATGGGGCAATGAGATACTATGAAGAAAAGTCAATAAAAAAAATAGTCATTTAAGACGCGACTAATTTCTAGATAATTATTAGATTTATATAATATTTATGGATTATAGCTTTTTAGAATGTAGGAAGACCACGCGCGCCAGCGTGTAACGTAATTGACTGGTTAAATCTATGAGACTTGTTCGCTAGTCACGTATTCATACCTGATAGGGGTTTTTCTCGCTGCGCGCGCGAATGACCCGCATCTTTTACCCTTTTTTTTATTGCATTCGAGTTGCACTCCACTCTTCGAGCGCGCATTCTAGAAAGCTCCACATGAATCATTGGCTGCTTATTCTCGAAGATAATCTCTGAATATCTTGAAAAAACTCTTATAGCATTGGTTAAGCCGCGTCTCGTCCTCTTTATCTAGCTCACCATAGTTCACTAGGCTCTGGGGTCTCAGCCCTTCAAGCGTCACCCATGCCTCACTAAAGGCCGCCCCGACTTCTCTCCTTAAGCTGGTCTCCTCGTCTTCAAGGCCAAACATGCTTTTAACTAGCCTGATCTCGTCCAGGAGGGATTCGATCATGAGGAGATTCGTTGTTTTTTCATGAGGTGTGAAGTCGTCTCTGATGTGATGAAGCTCTCTAACTTCGTTGTTCGTTAGTTTAAGCCGCTCATCAAGAAGCCGCATTTCAACGTATCTTAGGATACTGTTGATTGCCCTCCGATGGTTATCGTTCATACGATTCTTATGGGTATGTAGAAAACTGTAAATATCAAGCTACCTCAACCTATTTTCGGCGATGAGGCTCGCCTTCAACCGCCCCCTCTCCGGGGACTGATAGCTTCTACAAGGAGATGAGGCGCGGTGGGCAGTAACACAGCAATACTCATACGGGATCTGGTGAAGGTCTATAGACTCGGAGGAGTCGAGATCCAGGCTCTAAGGGGCTTGAGTCTAACCGTATCCGATGGAGAGATTGTTTCGATAATCGGCCCCTCTGGCTCTGGAAAGAGCACTCTACTGAACATGATCGGTGGGCTTGATCGAGCGACGGCTGGTTATCTGAAGGTCATGGGCGTAGAGCTCGCTTCTTTAAACCCGCTACAATTAGTCGAGTTTAGACGGAAACAGGTTGGCCACCTTTTCCAGAATATGAACCTGATTACAACCCTGAGCGCCGCCGAGAATATTGACTTACCGCTGGCGGCGCGTGGAATAGATAAGAAGGCTAGGAAGACGCGGGTCCAAGAGCTCCTCAAACTTTTTGATCTCGAGAACAGGGCAAACAATAGGCCGCGTCAGCTGAGCGGTGGTGAGCAGCAGCGAGTAGCTTTGGCAACCGCCTTGTCTAATGATCCACCCCTAATCTTGGTCGATGAGCCCACTGCTGATCTGGATACCGAGAACGCGATGATTATAGTCGATTACCTGGTTAAGGCGGGTAAGTCTCAGGGAAAGACTGTGGTTATGGTCACCCATGATCCTAGGGTGGCGAGGGCTGGGGATAGGATTCTGCGAATAGGCGATGGCGTGATCCTTGAAGGCGTCGAGTCGATCGAAGCTCTACATGGCGTTGCGGATTATGAATCTTTCCTCACGATGCGTATCACGGAGGTCAAGAGTGATATGGCGTCGTTAGAAGCTGAATTTAGGTCCGGTCACATCTCCTCAGATACTTTCGCTCAAAGGCATAATGCACTCAACGATAGCTTTGAAGTATTGAAGGCTGAGATTCAGAGACTTGGTTCACTATCGTCTAAATAGTGTTAATTTGATGAATCTTCGCGCGCGCGAAATACTTTCCAGATAGAATTTTAGGTGGACTGGGGGGGATTTGAACCCCCGACCTCTCGGATGCGAACCGAGCGTTCATACCACTGAACTACCAGCCCACGGGCGCCAACACTATGAGCACAGGTTCAGATTTATGCTTTTTGAAAAGAGGCAGAGAAAGACGGCTGAAGGCGGTCCGGATCAGTTTCTCAGCGAGAAGGAACGCTCCTCGACGCCGCCCGGCTTGATGAGGAGCATGTCCACGCCGTCTCCGCTCGCGATGTCCCTTGCGACGGCGACCTTTATCGCCTTAAGGGCGAGCTTGGCGCCCTCCTCGAGGCTCATCTTCTCCTTATACTCCGCTTCTAGCAGACCCATGGCGAGGGCCGCGCCCGTGCCCGCGGTGATGAACTTGTCCGGTATAAGGCTCCCCATGGGGTCGAGGGCGAAGAGGGTCCCCCCCTCCTCGTCGACTCCGCCGACCAGCGTCTCCATGTAGAGGGGGAACATCCGCCTCCCGAAGAGCATGCTAGCGATGAGCTTCGCCATCGCCTTCACCGATATGGGGCGGTTGTTCTCCAGCCTGTACAGGTTGGCGTACGCGGCGGCCTCCTTGGCGAGGGCCTGCATGTCAGAGACCAGGCCTGCGAAGGCGAGGCCGATGTTGTCTGTGAGCTTGAAGACCTTCATGCCGCCACGGCTGGCGACTAGGTTACCCCACGTTACACGCTTCTCAGAGGCGAGTAGAACGCCGTCCGAGCAGACGAGGCCGACGGTGGTCGCGCCCTGGAAGTCCTGCCAACCCATAGCACTCACTTTCCTAGACAGCTTAAGTGAGGCGCGTTATTAATCTGTTGCCTTTCGGCCGCCGAGCCTGAAAACCCTGCTATCGCCGCTCCTCTGCGCCCACTCGACGTCGTAGCCGAGGGCGTAGAGCACGGGGACCGGGTTCCTGCAGCCGTGCACCTTGAGGATGCCCTGATACGTCTTCAGCCTGTCGTCCGGCGCCCCCTTCAGGGCCTCCTCGATCTCACCGAGCTTCCCCCCGCTCATCATGACGCCGCCCAAGTCAAGGTACCTCGTTCTCTCTGCGGCGATCCTCGCCCTGATCTCCGAGACAGTCAACCCCAACCGCTCCGCCGACTCCTCGAGGACGACGGGGTCGCCGAGGGAGCTCTTCCTCTGCCTCGGGGTAATCTCGATGACGACCTCCTCCTTCTCCACGGCGTCGGCCTCGAGGATGCCGCCGTGGATCCTCCGGCTCAGCTCGAACCTCCTAGGTTCCCTGTACCTCGGCGGGTAGGCGACGTCGGCTGCGATCTCCCAGTCCACGGTGCCGAGGAGGCGGGCTAGGAGCGAGTCGACCCTCGCCGCCCTCAGGGAGAGCTGCCTAAGAGGCCTAAGCATCACGTCTATGATTGTGGTCTTACCCGCATTGACGGTGGCCTTGCCCAGACCGCCTGCGATCTTCTCGATTCGGTCGTCCCTGCCCTGGTACCTGATGTCCATCCTCACGGAGTGGGAGAGGACGGTGACCGCCAGGGCGTAGTTATAGAGCCTCAGGTGCTCCTCCGGCGTCGGCGGCCTGAAGTCGGTCAGCCTCGCCTCCTCCTCGAGGTCGGCGTACATGCTCTCCTCGACTTCGCCCGGCCCGACGCCGAGGCGGGCGGCGACCTCGGAGACGATCCTGATCCGGTCATGGGGCTTGACGACGGGCAGCGCTGCCGCCTCGGTGAAGAGCGCCTTCCTCACCTCAGGGGGCGGTGCCACCGACCTAGACTGGAAGATGCACCTCGGCTCGAGGACGGCGGAGAGGCCCCTCACGAGCCTGTAATCGTAGCCGAGCTCCTCGCATCGGCTGAGGGCGTCTGAGAGAACGGCTCTGCTCTTCTCGACGGATTCCCGGTGGACGGCGATGACGGTCTTCGAGAGGCCGACCTTCTCCTCGTCTGCGAAGAGGGCTGTGAGGCTGTCCTTCCTCCTCCTCGCCCTGACGAGCTCGACCGGGAGCATCAAGCCCCCTTCCTCCTCCTGCTCATCCGGGTCTCCGCCGTGTCCTGGGAGACGAGCTCGAAGAGGACCGCCTCCTTCCCCTCCCTCTTCCTGAGTATCCTGCCGAGGCGCTGGATGAACTCCCTGCTGCTCCCGGTGCCGCTGAGGATGACGGCCATCGAGGCGTCCGGGACGTCGACGCCCTCGTCGAGTACCTGGCTGGTCACTATGCGCCGATACGTCCCGTCCCTGAACTTGGACAAGATCTCCTCCCGCTCCTCCCGGCCCGTCTGGTGGGTTATCGAGGGGATGAGGAGCTCCCTACTTATCCTGTAGACGAGCTTGTTGTGGCGGGTGAAGATGATCGTCTTGCTGGCCGGGTTCGACTCAAGGAGTCGGCTGAGGTACTGGATCTTGGCGCCAGAGTTGAGGGCGAGGCCCATCGCCGCGTTCCTCGCCAGGAGCGCCCTCCTCGCCTCAGGGTCCACGCCGCTGCTCTGCACGAACCTGAGGTAGTCCCTGGGGCTGCGTATCCTCAGCCCCCTCCGCTGCAGAAAGCCCCGGTAGATAGAGTACTGCCTCTCGTACTCCGCCCTCTCCTCGGGAGCGAGGGGGATCTGAACCGTCCTGACCGTGTAGCCGGACAGGTGCCTGCCCGCGAGCTCCTCGACGGCCTTCTCGTAGACCACGGCGCCGACGAGGTCGGCGAGGTCCACGAGCGCCTCCTCGTCTTCGCCCAGGGTCGCCGTCAGCCCGAGCCTGTAAGGCGCGATGTATCCCGTCGCTATCCCCCTGTTCGTCTGCGCCGGCAGGTGGTGGACCTCATCGAAGACTATGAGTTTAAACCTGTTCCCAAGGCTCCCAGCCCTGAGGGCGGCGGAGTCGTAGGTGGAGACCGTCACCGGCCTTATATCCTTGGAGCCTCCGCCGAGGGAGCCGACAGGGATCCGGAATGCCCTCTGAAGCGTCTCCCTCCACTGCTCAACGAGGACGAGGGTAGGCACGACGACGAGCGTCGAAGCCTGAAGCCTCTCCATCGCCTTGATAGCCACGACGGTCTTCCCGGCCCCGGTCGGAAGCACGACGACGCCCCTGCAGCCGGCCCTAACCCAGGCCTCGACCGCCTCGGACTGGTAGTCCCTCGGCTCGTAGCTCGACCCAAGGTGCGGGCACGGCGACGACTCCGATGCCTCGTCCCTGAACTCTGCGCCGGCCTCCCTGAGCCTCTCAAGCACCTCGCCGTAGCGGTAGGCCGGAAACACGGAGGAGCCGAGGAAGCCCTCGCCGCCCTCGACGACGACGCTCCCCCTGTCGAACCTGACTGTGATCATAGGCCCGGCCCACCAGTTACATTGGAGGAGAGCCCTCTGAATAAATGTGTCTTGGGCTTCAAGCCGCCCTGTTCATGAGGCCTATTCCCCTGCAGGCGATGCGGCCTGGCTGCTCCTTCGTTCCCTCGACCACGATCTCGGCCCCCGTCATCCGGCGGGCGAGCTCGACTGCCGTGAGGGTGTGCGTGGTCAGGCTGCTGGCCGTGAAGCTCGATGAGCCCGAGGCGATGGAGCATGGGAGGATGAGGTTGTCCGCTGTATGGTTGTCGACGGCGGCCCCAGTAGCCAGCTGGGTAACCATCCCGGCGGCGGCCTCTGCGCCGACCCTCTCAGCGGGCTTGCCACGCTCACCAAGCGAATCTGATCCCACGAATAGCCCATCCCCAGCCCAGAGACAGACGTAGCTGCCGGGCGAGTAGGGAGCCTCGCCACCATCCAGAGAGGTCACCCTGATATCCGCCCTGTAGCCGGCCTGCCTCAGGGCCTTCTCGGCGGCCGCCGCCTGCCTCTCCGCGACGTGCCTCGGTAGCCTTCCGCAGACCGAGGCCCCGTGGACCAACTCGGGCCTGCCCGGCTTCTCCGCGATGAAGTGGTTCAGCGACCTCACTGGCCTGATTACCACCTCCACGACACCTCCGCCCCTGGGGTAGAAGCCCTCCCTCGCTACCCTGACCTCGCCGGCAAAGCCCATCTCCCTGAGTGCCCTCCAGATGACGTTCTCCAGCACAGGCATCGGGGGCGACCACCGGACGGCCGTGCCTCCGACGATCCTCAACCTCACGGCGGAGTCGGCGAAGCAGGCGATGGGAGCGACGCACTGGAGGAGTAGACTCACGCTTCCCGCCGTACCAATGTCGAACTCGTATGATCCTCCCCCGATCTCCCCGGGCGCGAAGGTCACCTCCCGGCTACCCACCTCGAGACCCTTCGCATCGGCGCCACAGATCTCCGCAACGGCCTCTAGGGTCGTGAGGTGCTGTGGCTTAAGGCCGGGCTGGCCCCTCTTCGCCCTTATGCTGTGTACCCTGACGGGTTCACCTAGGACGGCGCTGTAGGTGGTGGCCATCCTGAGGAGCTGGCCTCCTCCCTCCATCATGGAGCCGTCCACCTCGATCAAGGGGGGTTCACCTACCCTGCCTTGCCGCCGCAGAAACGGGTGACGTAGCTGACGGCCACGGCCTCCGCCTTCCTGAGGACCTCATCGTCGACGCCGGGCACGCCGCAGGCGAGGAGGAGAACATCTCTCGTCGCGAGCGTTACCTTGCTCGTCTCGGCGTCCCTGTGGGGGTAGACCGCGATAAGCTTCTCCATGTCCTGGATGACTGGCTCACCGCCGCTTAGGATCAGGGGCTTATCCATGCCTATGCCTAGGAACTCCTCCTTGGGCTTTGCCTCCCTCATAACTGGCTCGCCGACGAGCCTGCTGAGGTCGAATGCGGCGAACGGGACGCTCGTCTCTACGGAGGCAAGATTGTAGGCGTCCACGAGGGTGTTTATCCTCGGGATCGGGCTGTCCCTGAGCACCCTCCTTATGAGGGCCTCCGAGGCGGGCCTCGTCTTCGTCGGGTCGACGCCGACCTTCCAGAAGAAGCCCCTGTAGGCCCGGAAGATGGGGTGCTCCCTCAGCTCGTCTATGTTCCAGCGTGCCTTGATCCTGTTGAATACCTCAGACTTGAAGGCTTCGAGCCTGGCGTCCTCCGCCTCCACCTTGACGCCGTTGATGTAGACGATTGTCGCGGAGAGGCCCGGGAACTTGGCCTGCAACAATGGGTTCAGTTTCAGGAGCATCGGCTTCTCACGTGCGTTAATGGGCTTGCCTACTATTAGCTGAGTCGGTCTTGGCGAGGTCCCTTATCCTGCTCTCGCCATCGATCTCCTGGACTATCCTGTAGACCTCGGGGGGTACTAGCTCGCGCCAGTCTTCCCCATCGAGGATGCGGCGCCTTATCTCAGTCGCCTCGTAGATTCTCCTCTCGTGCATCTTCATCGACCTGACGTCGTAGCCGGCCTCTATCAGGAGCCTCCTAGTCAGGGGCTGGTTCGAGTAGACGACGTCGAAACGCGGCGTCTGGGACTCGACATAGCTGACCCAGGTCCTATGGCTCGGAGCGTCGGCGATGGGTATCAGCATGTACCTCTCCCTGGGGACACCCGCATCGTGGAGGGCGGCCTTGATCATCTCTATGCGCTCCCCAGCCGTGAAAGGGTTGTCAGGCTCATGGCTCATCTGGGCGCTGCCGACGACTATGACGAGCTCATCAGCCTCCTCGAGGATGGCCTTGATAGCGTGCAGGTGGCCGAAGTGGAAGGGCTGAAACCTTCCGACGAAGAGGGCTCGCGTCAAGTCTGACTTCTCCTCAGGATTTAGTGAGTAGTCTGCTCGCCCCCTGTTTATGGTTTTCCCTCTAGGCGCCGGCCATCCATACCGGTCTTCGGTGCCCTGTTCTAATGTTTTGAACGATTGTTCGATTCGATGGGATTATCCTAAACCCAACTATCCTTATAGTTGGTGCAAAGGATGAACATTAAACTGAGCATCGTCTTAGCGCTCATCGTGGTGGGCTTCTTCCCAGCCCTGGTCTTATACGCCTCGCAGAGCCAGACCCCCACGTATAGCGAGCAGCAGGCAATCGAAACTGCCAAACACTTACTGATCAATTCTCCGACCTTCAGGTTCGACGGCGTCGCTGGCTCCGTCAAGGTTGTCGGCGTCGATCAGCTCGAGAAGCTGCCGATACTCTACAGGGTGAGGATAGAGTTCGAGTGTACCCACCCAGGCTACGGCGACCGTACAGGCGTGATCTTGCTTCAGGTGATCACGCCCCACGAGATAGTCATCGGCGTCGAGAAGGGTAAGGTGGTCAGCGCCTTGATAGACGACAAATGGGACGAGCTCGGCAACCACATAGTGGCCGAGGGCAGCATACTCCAGCCGGAGGACGCGAAGGATCTTGTCGTCGCTTACATCCTGGATAACTACCCTGAGTTCGAGGACATCAAGACCCCGGAGGCGTGGGGCTTCGAGATAGTCACAGGCGGCCTCCTCGGCTACCAGACCATAGTCTACACCGGCGAGGGCTGGACGGTTAAAGTCTCACACGCGGTTGTGCTGGAGCCCACATACACAGTAGAAGTCACCCATGATGGTGTGGAAGGTTTCCTGTGGAGGGGCGAGGTCAACCAGTCTGGGAACGTATCAGGAGACTCGCAGGATCAACAGCAAATCCTCTCGCCTGAGGGGGCTAGGGACGCGGCTGTAGAGTACGTTCTCTCGAACTATCCAGCGCTCTCAGGCGTGAAAGCCCCACAGAGCTGGGAGACTATGGACCTCACGCCTCAGGGACTCTTAGGCTCATCGAAGCTAGAGTACACCGCCGAGGGATGGAGGGTCACGGTCAGCTACCCCGTGGTCTGGAAACCCACATACACGGTCGAGATAACCTTCGAAGGCGCAACTACATTCGACTGGGCCGGGAAAGTAGGCCAAGACAGCAAGGTCGAGGCAGCAACACCCTGACAGAGTAAGCTGTTTCGATTACTCTCCTTTCTTCATAAATTTTAGAAAAAATAGAAATACGCCTAAACCAATCTGGGTTTGAAGCGTTGATCGGTTTTGGCAGTCGAAGTCCTGAGTAGCCAAGCCACCTTTTTCACCCTCGGGCGCCATCATCTATTAAAACCGCTACAAAACTGCGACGCGTTGAAGGCGATCGACGACATACTGGGTCTAAACGCTCAGGGTGCCCTCAACTACCAGCTCAGCCTCTGCGCCAGGGTAAGCGACCTCAGCCCCATGTTCATCAGGGAGTCGTTGGACAGACGCGCCCTCGTGAGGACCTGGATGATGAGGAACACCGTGCACATCGTCTCATCCGACCTATTTCCTATCGTCCAGACCGCCATCAGAGAAAGCTTGGTGGAGGAGTGGAACCGCTGGACCGTCCGCACAGGCTCCAAGGCTTCACCCTCGGCCTGGGAATGCTACTACCCTAATGTCTTGAAGGCGCTTGAAGACGGACCGCTCACCATGAGCCAACTGTTGGGACGGCTTAACATTAACGAAAAGGACGCCAAGGGGATAATCCACAGAGTAGTCAGGGAGATGAGCCATAAGGCGCTTGTCTGCCACGCGTCATCCCTCGGCCCATGGCACCACGAGACAGAGCATACGTATGCCAGGGTCGACAGGTGGCTACCCGACCATAGACCCATGAAGGAGGGGGAGGCGAAGAGGGAGCTGATCCTGAGGTACCTGAAGGCTTACGGGCCGGCGTCGATGCAGGACTTCAGCTACTGGAGCGGCATGAAGGTGAGGAACGCGAAGCCGATATATGACTCCCTCAAGCCCTACTTAGGAGAGGTGAGGATTTCAGGACAGCGCCAGGCCCTTTTAGCGCTGAAAGAGGACGTAGAGGAGATCGCGGAGATCGAGCCCGTACCCTTCGTCCGCCTCCTCCCACAGTTCGACGCCTTGATCATGGGCCACAAGGATAAGACTAGGTTCCTGGACCCTGAGCACAGGGCAAAGATTTTCCTCCCAGCAGCGGAAGTCGCCGCCGTGATGCTCGTAGACGGAAGGGTGCAAGGCGTATGGAAGATGCGGAAGGGCGGGAAAGCCTGGAGCCTTGAGGTAAGCCCGTTCAAACAGTTAACAGAGGAGCATGAGAATCGGCTCGAAGATGAGATACAGAGGATCAGAGTATTCACGGGCTTCGAGATCGAGAGGAAGGATGCGTGATGAAGAATTCTACCGCTTCTCCAGCCCCTCCGGTATCCTAGACTCGCATGGCACGCCTGTCTGGCAGAAGCCGCAGCCGTAACCCTTGAAGCCGTAGTGGACCCCCACATACTCATGCATCTTGTCGACGTAGGCCGAGCACACCACCTTGTCGTGGCCCTTAGGCGATATCGCCCCCGCCGGGCACCTCTTCATGCAGGCGCCGCATGTGCCGTTTGCGTAGAAGAGGCAGTAGGCGTTATGGTCCTCGTAGGGCCTCGGCGTGGGCTCGATCCTGGAGCGAGCTATGACGGAGCCACAGCGGTGAGCCTTCCCCTTCGGCGTTATCAGCCCGTCGGAGAGGCCGAAGGTGCCGAGGCCGGCGGCGTAGGCTGCGTGCCTCTCGGACCACGTCGAGGCGTAGCCGTACTTCTCCGAGGTCTTCCTGGCCCATAGTGGCGAGAGCATGGGTGCGACTGACTCGACGCCGACACCCGCGAGCCTCATGATGAGGTGCCTCCTGAGCTTGTCGTTGACCTCCTCCCCGAAGACCCGCGACCTCGCCCACCTCTCGCTAGGCCACTGGGTCTCCTTCCTTTGATCGCTCTTAGTGGCCTCTGTCTGTGGGAGTACCCAGCTGATGACTGTGAGATCGCTGGCCTCGGCAGGGACACCGGGGAACGCATGGCCGAAGAACTCCACGGGCTGAATACAGAAGGCCCCAATATCCTCTTTGTAGAACTCATAGAGGGGGTCCGCACCACTGGAGAATCCCACGAGGGGCTCGGCCCACGCCGGCTCCTTGGACTCGTTGCCCATATTATTCGTAGGAGACGCTATAAACTTCCTGATCGAGGCTTCAACCCAAGCTCCACTAACATTCACCATAATTTTTCCTTCGAGCCAATGCTAAAAGACGTAATATCCAGAACATCAACCTGGTAAAAACCATTTTCCTCTAATAGAATTGCGAGTCAGAGGGGTTACCCTATTTAAGGATCGTCTGATCATCGGTATTAATTAAAACTGGAGGGGTGGAGCTCTGGGGGAAATGGAATTCCTTCACCTGACGTGGGGCGATGTTCAGTGTCTCTGTGAGGTGGTCGCCGAGAAGATGAGAGGCGACGGCTATAGGCCGGACGTGGTCGTGGGCGTGAGCAGGGGGGGCTTCGACCCCGCCAGGATACTCTGCGACCAGCTCATGGTTAAGAGGCTGGCGAGCTTCCAGATAGAGTACTATAACGCCATCAACGAGAAGAGCAAGGTTCCCAAGGTCATCTACCCCCTCAACGCCGACGTCAGGGGCATGAGTGTCCTCGTCGTCGACGACGTCTCCGACTCCGGCCACTCCCTTGAGACGGCGAAGAGGCACGTCTCGGAGAGGGGCGCCTCGGAGGTGAGGGTTGCGACGCTCCACTACAAGCCATGGAGCAGCTTCGAGCCTGACTACTACGCGGAGGGGACGGAATCGTGGGTCGTCTACCCTTGGGAGGTCAAGGAATGCCTCCTCGGGATGGCTGAGAAACTCAGGTCTAAAGGGCTACAACAAAAAGCGATCTATGATGAGATTCTGAGAAAGGGGTTCAAGGAGGAGCAGTTGAGGAAGTACCTAGCTCCTCTCAGAGACGTATAGGATTTCATCATAGCATCTATCTTCTAGGACGTTTCTAGGTGCGAGCTTCTTCAGTTGCACGCGCCAGAGAATCGGTTAGGCGCCCTGGGTGGTCTCAGGCTCTACCTCGCCCTCGGCGGCGGCCTCGTAGGCCAGGTCGGTCTCTATCACCCTCGTCACGTATCCGGCGATCTTGTTCCTCATCTTCTTCGAGGTGTCGAGCCCGACCTCCGCTAGGAACTTGTTGTTGTGCTCGAACTCCGTGGTGAAGCTCTTGGGGTACTTGTCTATGAGCGCTATCGCGACTCGCTTCACCATCTCGGTTCTTACCTTACCCACTTTTACCACCGTGGCTCGTTCCGCCGGACGCTGTATGTGAGGCGGGCACAATCTATTAAACGTTTACCCTTCCCGCCCCTGTGAGATGTGTCCGGCGCCGGGCCTGGGCTAGCTCTATCCCGGCTTCGTCCTCCGGTAGAGCACTGCGCCGCTCACCCTCATGGCTGAGTGGTCCACGCTCCCTTCTAGGCGGTCTCTTGCGTAGGTCGTCCATTGGTCGGTGGTGGTGTCGAGGAGCACGTACTCTACGTGGTTTATGAGGGAGTCGACGTAGTCCTCGACAGCCCTCGTCTGGTTGCGGTCGAAGCTCAGGACGGGTAGGACGTAGGCTTCGGTCCTCGAGGAGACGTGGGGGAAGACGTGGTTCTGGGTTAGGATCGAGGCATCGCCGGGCACCTGCGACAGCAGGAGGTGGACGGCTTCGACCTGACCCGGCGGCTCCGCGTCAGGGTACCATAGAAAATGGGAGCGCTGGCTAAGTGCGCCTGAGAGGGGGCTTACTGGGCTCAACGCGGCGATGATCACAGTCGAGGCGATGAGGGCGGCCTTCGCCACGCCTGTACCCCTCTCCTTCAGCCTCGACACCGCGTAGGCGTACATGATGAAGAAGGATGGCATGAAGTAGAGGGTGTAATGGGAGCCGATCATATAGTATGGCCTGTAGTTGGAGAGCATGAATGGGACGACGAGGAGGGCGTTCACGGCGAGGAAGCCGCTCATGAAGGGCACGAATAGTAGCGGTGCAAAGAGCATCAGCATGTAGAGGAGCTTTAGGGCGGATTCGTGGGTCAGTGCGCCGAGGGCCGCCTGGGGGTCTAAAATCGCCCTGATCGGCGCTGAGAGGACGTCTCCTCCATAGCCTAGGACGCCATAGGCGCTGGAGGCAGCGTATACGTCCCTGAACTCGGGTCTGATCGGGTAAACGACTTTCATCGTGGCCGAGGCGCCGTATGACGCGAGGCAAAGTATAACGGAGACGAGGAAGACCTGATTCTCCCTCAATCCAAGGTCAAGTAATCGCTTCGAGTCACCGCGTCTTGAGTAGATCAGTTGACTCACGAGGAGGAGCAGCACCACGAGGGTGACGTGCTCCTCGATCATCAGGGTTAGGGTCAGGGCCGGGAAGTAGTAGGCCCACCTCTTCGCGATGAGCATGTAATAGGTGGAGAAGATGAGCAGAGGGGCGAGGGACTGGGGCTGAAAGTCGAACCAGTTTGCCCCCTGTATCCCAGGATTCAGGAGGTATGCGAGGCCGACGCAGAGGGCTGCTATGTCGCTGCCGGTCAGCCTCCTCACGATCCTGAAGAGGGGGTAGGCAGCCACGCCGATGGCGACGCTCTTGATGACGAGGAGGGTCGGGATACCTGGAGCGACGAAGTAGATCGGAAATAGCAGAGCCAAGATTGGGCTGAAATGGATGGCGAGGTAGTTGCCTGAGCCGTTCATGAAGAGGTCGGCTAAGTAGTAGAACGGCTTCCCGGCGAAGACGGAGGAGTACATTATCTGGTCGAAGGTGCCTAGGTCCCAGGCATAGCTCAGGAAGCTCATGTGCTTCAGGTAGGTGGAGTAGGAGAAGGCTATCGAGTAGACTGCTATCGACGCCAGTATGAACAGCTCGTACTTCTTGCCACCTACCGTGACGCCGGAGCCCATTCACTGATTTGGATTCGCGGAGGCGTCTTAAGGCAGATGTAACCCATGTCCGGCTCTCTCGGTATTCATCCACGTGGTTTACTCCTTCTTTACACCTTTTCCATCTTTAATGTGGTGCGGAAACATAAGAAGACTTATTATTTAGGCTGACTTATGAAAAAGAGGAAAAGGATTAAATATTTCGCGAAAGGATGAGATGAAATAGGAGGGTTTGATTTGACGGATGAGATTAAGGTTGCGCCAATGCACAAGCTGATTAAGCGCGCCGGCGCCGAGAGGGTGAGCGAAGAGAGCGCAGTCGCCCTAGGCAAGGCCCTCGAGGAGATAGGGGTCAAGGTCGCAAAGGAGGCCCTCGACTTCGCCAAACACGCCGGCAGGAAGACAATTAAGGCAAGGGACATCGAGATCGCGGCGCAGAAGGTCCTCGAACGATAGAATTAATATACCCCAGCCGCCGGCGACTATTTGATTAATTATGCGGCTCATCGACTCTGACGTGGTCGTCGTCGGCGCAGGCCCGGCTGGGTGCCTCGCGGCGAAGACCGCTGCGTCCAAGGGCGTACGCGTCGTTCTTCTCGAGGAACACGTAGAGATAGGAGCCCCAGTCCACTGCGCCGAGGGTCTCAGCTTGAACGGCATCAGGGACGCCGGTGTCGAGCCCGTCAAGCCGATCGTGAGCCAGAAGGTCTTGAGGGCGAGGATCTTCGCCCCAAATAGGGTCTTCGTCGACCTGACGAGCGGCGACTGGGTAGGTTACACTCTGAACAGGGACGTATTCGACAGGACGCTCGGCGAGAGGGCGGTGAAGGCCGGGGCGGAGCTCCTCACCTGCATGGAGGCTAAAGCTGTCCTGAAGGAGGATGGGGTGATCGTTGGCGTGAGGGCCGAGCAGAGAGGCGAGCCGCTGGAGATCAGGGCGAAGGTGGTCATCGGGGCCGATGGATGTAGGTCCATCATCAGGAGGTCCGCAGGCCTCTCTAGGTGGTACCCAGACATCGTCACCTGCGCTCAGTACCAGCTCGGCGGACTTCATCTAGATGATCCGGAGACGAATGAGTTCTACGTCGGCTTCAATTATGCACCAGGCGGATACGCCTGGGTGTTCCCGAAGTCCGGGGAGGTGGCTAACGTCGGGCTAGGAGTGCGCCGCATACACACCGAGCCTGCGATCGAGTACCTGAAGAGATTCATCGACTCGGATCCGAGGTTCAGGGATGCCGAGGTCCTGAGGAGGAGTGGAGGCGTCACGCCGGTCTCGGGGATGCTCGACAAGATCGTGGACGATCGGTTGATGCTCGTCGGCGACGCGGCGGGGCAGCTAGTCCCCATGACCGGCGCCGGCGTCCACAGCGGCGTCGAGGCCGGCAAGATTGCAGGCACCGTCGCAGCTGAGGCTATAGAGGAAGGAGACCTATCCGCGGCGAGGCTCTCCGTTTACCGCAGGTCCTTCGAAGTGTACTGGGGGAAGAGGATCAGTGACAGCCGAAGGGTCGTTGAGATGCTCGACAAGTTCAGCGATGACGACCTCAACACGCTTGCCGGAGTCATAACGAACGAGGATGTCCTTAACCTCGCCAACGGCACTGACGTGAAGAAAACGCTAGCCAGGATGGTGAAGAGGTCGCCGGGGAAGATCGTGAAGCTCGTTGCGGCCTACCTCCGCTGACGGCTTCTCCCCAGCCCACAGAATTAGTTTTGCATCCTTATTCGTTCAAGGGGCCGATTATCTAGGATTTACATGGTCTAAGCCGGCTTTGGAAAACATTTATATCCGGACCCTATTTGCTTCTTGTAGTTAAAAACTAATTAGAGGTTTTCAGGTTTGGCGCAAATGGGCGGTAGACCCGTCATAATATTGAGGGAGGACACTAAGCGGAGCCGCGGCGAGGAGGCTCGGAAGAGCAACATGATGGCCGCGCAGATCATCGCGGAGGTCCTCAAGACGACGCTGGGGCCGAGGGGCATGGATAAGATGCTCATAGACAGCCTCGGCGACATCACAATCACAAGCGACGGCGCGACTGTCCTGGACGAGATCGATGTCCAGCATCCCGTGGCTAAGATGATGATCGAGGTCGCGAAGACACAGGATAAGGAGGTCGGCGACGGCACCACAACGGCGGTGGTCCTCGCCGGCGAGCTCCTTAAGAAGGCTGAGGAGCTGCTCGAACAGAACATCCACCCGTCAGTAGTCATCGCGGGCTACCAGAAGGCCTCCGACAAGGCCATTGAAACCCTTGAGAAGGTCGCCATCGACGTTGACATGGATGACAAGGAGACCCTGATGAAGCTATCCAACACCGCCATAAGGAGCAAAGCTGTCGCCAACGCCAGGAACCACCTCTCAGCCATAGTCATCGAGGCGATAAAGCAGATTGTCGAGAAGAGGGACGGTCAGGTCATTGCAGATGTAGAGAACGTCCAGATAGTGAAGAAGGAAGGTAAGAGCCTCGAGGAGACCGAGCTGATCCGAGGCATAATCGTGGACAAGGAGGTAATCCACGATGCTATGCCTAAGAAGATCAAGAACGCGAAGATTGCCCTCGTCGACGCCGCCCTGGAGATCGAGAAGACCGAGATCGACGCGGAGATCAGGATAAAGAGCCCCGACTCCGTGAAGGCTTTCCTCGATCAGGAGTCGGAGATGCTGAAGAAGATGGCCGACCGTATCGTCGAGAGCGGCGCCAACGTGCTGCTCACCCAGAAGGGGATCGACGACATGGCCCAGCACTTCCTCGCCAAGGCGGGCATCCTTACCGCGCGGAGGGTGAAGAAGAGTGACATGGAGAAGCTCGCGAAGGCGACCGGAGCCAAGATTGTCTCTAACCTCGCGGACCTGAAGAAGACCGACCTGGGCCACTGCGGTCTGGTCGAGGAGAGGAAGGTCGGCAACGACAAGATGATCTTCGTCGAGGAGTGCAAGGACCCGGCGACCGTAGCCATCTTCGTCCGCGCAGGCCTCGAACGGATGATAGACGAGGCTGAGAGGTCCCTTAACGACGCCCTATACGTAGTAAGCGACGTCGCGGAGCTGCCCAAGATGGTTCCAGGCGGAGGCGCCGTCGAGATGGAGGTCGCCAAGGAGGTCAGGAGCTACGCCCGCAAGGTGGGCGGACGTGAGCAGCTCGCCATCGAGGCCTTCGCCGACGCCCTCGAGGTCATACCGAAGACACTCGCCGAGAACGCGGGCCTCGACACCCTCGACACGATGGTGGCGATGAAGGCTGCCCATGAGAAGAAGGACGGCCTCGCTATGGGGGTCAACGTCTTCGAGGGGGGAGTCGCCGACATGATGAAGAACGGCGTCGTTGAGCCCCTCGTAGTCAAGCTACAGGCGATAAAGTCTGGGATCGAGGTGACGAGCATGATCCTCAGGATCGACGACGTCGTCGCCGCGAAGAGCTCAGGCGGACCCGGCGGCCCAGGCGGACCGCAGGGCGGCATGCCACCGGGCGGACCCGACGAAGAGTAAAACCAACTTTTTCGAAGGGTGTTTTTTCCTTCTCTTCCTCTCTGCGTGCGCGTAGAGGGGGGAGGGGGGTGTAGTCGTCGTCGCCACGGTTCCCCGTTTTTCGGCTTTTTTTGTGGTTTGGAGGCTTTTTCAGGGTTTTTAGGTGGCGACGGTCAGAGATTAGTCGTCGCTGCGCAGGGCGGGGTTTGACCTTCTCCCAACGGTGGCGATGATATGTGCGTCTACGACGATCTATTCGAGGCAAAGCCGGTTATGCGCTTGGTCTGGGAGTTCGTGAACAAGATGGAATCACACATTCTTTTAATAAAAGATATATATTAAATATCTTTAATATTAAATATGCCTTTGAATGATGTAGACATCGCGTATCAAAAACTTGAAGAAATAATTCAAAAATTTGATGGAAAATTAAATGAAGCTGATACACGGGATAAAATAATTGATCCTATTTTCGAAGAATGTTTAGGATGGAGTAAAGATGATATTCGCAAAGAAACTCATGTGAATTCAGGTTATATTGACTATTGTTTTTATTTAGAAGGTTATCCTGTGTTTGTTGTTGAAGCTAAAAAAACAGGCATAGTATTTGATATTCCTATTTCATTCAGCGGAGGACCATACATAATTGGGGGTACAATTTGGGATATATTAACAGTAAGAAATGCTATATTACAAGCTAGACAATACGCTATTGATATTGGAGCTAAAATCGGCATAATTACTAATGGATATCAATTTTTAATATTTGAAGCATTCAGAGACGGGCCTTGGAAAGAAGGTAATTGTATCATTTTT
>Ga0315280_10003578_pt1 | contig 23746 bp, 19 predicted proteins | sample YL17G06_40_MG_FD_203697 | JGI IMG/M metagenome (GOLD analysis project Ga0315280, IMG submission 203697) | Sediment microbial communities from Yellowstone Lake, YNP, Wyoming, USA - YL17G06_40 | ecosystem: Environmental > Aquatic > Freshwater > Lake > Sediment | place: USA: Wyoming | collected... | reverse complement strand
CTCTTTTTATTTTCTCTGCAATTTTCTCCATTATTTTCCATTAAACAAAAAGCTTTTATAGACATTAAATAGACATATAACCTGCTTCTATCCGCCTAAAGTTGGATTATCGCTACTGAGTCCAATTGTCTAAGAACATTTCCAAAGTATCATGAAGCGCGCACTTGGAAAGCGTTATAGTTTGACGCTTATTTCAAGTCCGTCTTCGCCTATGGGCACGTATCTGCTGCGGTACTTTCCCGAAGACCTCACGTAATCTAAAAAGTCTCTCATCTGGTCAGCGAAGACACCTGCGTTGTCTGCAACTACCACGCTTCCTTTATGAAGCTTGTTTTCAACAAGTTGCAGGTATTTCAAGTATTCTTCTTTAGTGGCGTCGATGAAGACCAAGTCAAACTTGCCCTTTAGCTTTGGTAGAACCTCAATTGCATCGCCTACCAGCACTTCTACGGTTGACGGTATCTCCGCCCTCCTAATGTTCTCCTCAGCCATTTTCGCTTGGTTAGCGTGAATCTCAACGGTTATTAAGTGGGCATCAGCCGCAAGTTCCCTCCCCATCGAAATCGCCGAGTAGCCGATTAAGGTTCCAACTTCTAAAACACGTTTTGGTTTGGTCTCGCGAATGATTTCAACAAGGATTTGACCCTTTTGTGGTCCAACAATGGGTATAAAACTCCTCTCTGCTATTTTTTCGATTTCCTCAAGAACTTTGCCAGTCTTGCTCAAAACTATTATTCCTCAAACACTGATAGGCGAGGGATGCCGTTTTAGGTTGTTTATGGGTGTTCTTTCAGCCATTGAGCAGCTTTTTTGAACAATGGGTTGGAGGACATGTCAATGACTGGAACCATTATCTTTTCTTTAGTCTCTATTATTAATCGATATTCAGGCATCAGCGCATAGCCTACGAACGCCCAGTAAACCTTCTTCTCTTCTAACAGGGCTTTTGTGGCAGTTTCAGTTGTTGTTGGCATGGGATAGTAGAAGAAAGCAACACCATTTGTCCAGTACAAGCCTGTAGGTTTTCCACCTGCGGCGACATTGAGAAAGCGAGCCAAATCGTCTGGTGTGTTAAACTTCATGTATTCCAAAATGACAATTTCTTTGAAGGGTTCGAAGTGAATATTAATTTCATCTGACATGGTTCAATCACTTCGGAGTAAACTATTATTCTTAATGGTTGTTGCTTATTTTGTTATTGCTTCTCTTCGCTAATTCACTTCTACTAAAAGAAGCGCTGAATTTGCAGACCTTCGTTGATAGCTGAGGTTAACTGAAAAATATCGTGATTAATGTATGGAGCGGATTTTTGTCACGTATAGGTGAAAAAGATAGATTGCTGAGAAGACTGTGAGACCTACTTCAAAAAACAATATCGCAGGGTTTCTTTCCACGCCCATGAAATAGCCCTGTGTAGCTATGTCTTTGAACACTAATATTTGAAGGAACACGGCTCCGCCTAGGCAACTTAAGCCTAAACTGTGAAAAACCAGTCGTAAACTTCCCGCGAAGCGTCCGTTTATTTTGAGTTTAGCCAACGTCTATCGTACTATATTGAGCCATTGCCTAAATAGTTATAATTTATGAAAACGTAATACGAATGAATGTTTAGTCTTGCCGTTTCACTTTATCTCAAAACTGAATTCAACCTAAGCACAAGAAAACTAGAAAGCTTACATTGCTTAAATCATATATTTTGCCCAAATTTAAAAGGCACATAACATTAACGATAGAACTATATGGGGCTGAGCAGATGCAAAGAAAAGACACTCTTAGTAAAGAGCAATTTGAAAAAGACCTGAAACACTTTGCCAAGCTTGCTGTTAAAATGGGTGCTGTTGAGGCTAAACCCATAGATGCAAAGAATGTTTTTGTAGAAGACTGGGTTAGGCTTAAGTGCCAATACGGCTGTGGAGGCTACGGCAAAACTTTAACTTGCCCACCGTATAGTCCCACACCAGAGCAAACTAGACGAGTTTTGAAGGGTTACTCACGTGCAATTCTTATGAGGCTTCCAGACGAATCAATAGCAGCTCATGACTTAGTTGCAAAACTGGAAAGACATGCTTTTCTTTCAGGCTACTATTCTGCTTTAGGGCTGCCAGCTGGACCTTGTGAACGCTGCGAAAAATGTAACCTACAATATTGTGTTTATCCAAGGTTGGCTAGGGCTTCAATGGAAGCTTGCGGCATAGACGTGTATGCAACTGCGAGGAAAAACGGGTTCCACATAGAAGTTGTAAAAACTCAAAAACAAAAGCCAACTTACTTTGGTCTCTTACTTGTGAAGTAAGCATTACTCTAGCATCTAGAGAGAACGAACAAAAAGAATAAGGGAAGATTTAAGGAAAATTAATCTCGTTTATTAGAGCTAGGTCTTCTAGGCTGTTCATTTTTATTTTCTTGTCCGACACAGTGTAGAGCACATTTTCAATGTAGAGCGCCCTCTTCACCCAGTAGGAATCATTCCATACGGGTACTCCGCTTTCCAGATGAGTGACGCGGCCTTTGAGCACGAAGCCTTCTAATGACAGGTTGAAAACGTAAGCACCTTGCCAGACAGCTTCTCCATAGGCATTTGGAGGAACTCCGTAGGGATATTTGCTTTCATCTATCTCTGCTACTGAAACAGGTATTACCAGAAGGTTCTTTGACTTATCGAACAGGAAGGCTTTGTGGTCGCTCAAAATAGGAGAGTCTGTTCCTCGGTCACCAATTGTGTAATTCGCTATTTGTGTTGGATTAGTAACATTGCTAACATCGAAAAGGGATATTTTCACTCCTTGATACCATGCAAAGTATCCTTGCTCTGCTTCTACTGTTTCTTTACCAACGCCGATTAGATGAGTTTCATCATATGGATGCAGATAATCCGAGAATCCTGGTATTTTCAACTCACCTAGGACGAATGGATTTGTAGGTTCGCTTAAATCTATCACAAATAGCGGGTCAACCTTTTTGAACGTCACTAGATAACATCTGTCGCCCATAAATCTAGCTGAATGGAAATTTTCTCCAGAAGCAAGGTTTTCAAGTTTTCCAACTATACTCATGTCCATACTTAGTACGTATACGTTAGTTTGAGTGATTACATTCGCCCATGTTGTGGTTACTATTCTGAAGTAGTTGTTATATTCGTCCATTGAGAATTGGTTAAGTTCGTGCCCAAGCACGTTACCATGAGCTTCAATGGTAATCGTGCTTTTTTCTATAAGTATTCGATAAATTGATGTTTTTCCATCTGGTTCTGGAAACGTTATGTAAATATTGTTTAACGAGACATACATGTTGCTTGTGCCGCCCATCATAATCGTCAAACGAGTTGGTTCCTCCGTGGTGTTTTGCATGTTTAAGGCAACAACAGTTGTGAACGTGAAGTAATTATCAGAAACATCGGAGTAGTGGATTTCAGAAGCATTTATCTCTCTAATCCAATCTTCCGTGTAGATTTTGGGAACAATAACTGTGTCATTAACAACGTAGGCTAGTTGACTTACAACGAAATAGACATAGTCGCCTATCATCCTAGAATTGAAGTAGCTACCAGTCATCGTGAAATTTTTCAAAAGCACAGGGCTTGTGTGATCTGAAATGTCATAGACGTTCACAAAGGTTTTGATGTCCACGCTGTAGGATTCATAGTAGACTGATGAAGTGTATTTGCTCCCCAACACGGCTAGTCTTTCATGACCTACAAAAATCCCCACAGGATATGTGTCATTACTAAAAGTAATTTTTGAAAGCACTTCAGCTTCTGTCGGTGGATAAGCCTTCAAAATAGTGATTTTGTTGCCTGATACTAAATAAATGTGCTCTCCATCGGTTTTCACTATGTCTGCTTCATCAACGCCAGCAACCTGAATATTTGTGGTTGAGTATTCAATTTTTGGCGTTAGCGCGTTTGGAACAAAAGCAGGTGAAGCCCCCCCAAAGGTTTGCGTAGTCAATATTGCTCGGTCCCAAGGTCCATACATTGGAAATGCTTCTTGAGTTCTCGCATTTGCCAGCAAGAAACTTCTAAGTTCATTGTATGATGAAAAAGTTCTTAATAACTCAGATGAAGGTAGCTGAGATTCTGGTTGATAAACTTGAATGTTGTAGGCAAATGCGCCTAACATAATGGCTGAAATAACAGCGACAAGTCCATAAACCGTTGCACGCTTTCTAATTTCTCTTTGCATAAGTTGCTATCACCTACTGAACATAAAGCTTCCAATGTATTTTATCCTAAGCATTAGAACAGTCCATTCCAGAAATTAGAACGGTCGCAAAGACCATACACGGAGGGCTTCATACCAAAAAATCGCTGAAACAATTGCGCCAAACAAAAGAATAAACAAGTTTTCTTGCACAGAAGCTTGGCGCAACAGTAAAAGATAAATTATATAACAGGTTGTGGAGAAAACAGCATAAAAGAAATATCTTGGAAACAAAAGCTTTCCCAACTTGACAAAGTGCCGAAGTACCCCGATTTTTACTTCACTGACCAAAGAATAAGCCCCATCAGATTGTTGTTTCTGCACTAAGCCTAATTCACGCAATTGCTCAAGATGATAATTAGCCACACTTGGACTGCTAAAATGCAAGGTTCTCTGAACCTCACGAACACTCATTGGGCGACCATTTTTAAGAAGAAGCCAATAGACTTTCCAATCTTTTCCACGAAGTGCATATTCAAATTTGCTTTCATCTTCAGCATCCAAAGAAAGGACACTCTTCTCTAAAAAAGGTCTTAGATACGAGACTTATAAGTCCAATTATTAGAACAGATGACAAAAAACACAGACAACACAAGCAACTCAAAAAACGATAGGCTTTATCCCAAAAGACCAAACAATCAGCGTTGTTCCCTAACCCTATTTAACAATCAGAGCCCTTCTACAGGTCATCATGACCCCCCTCCCCCCTAGAGCCGTACAAAGCTCCTCAACATAAAGCAGAAAACAACCCAACCCATCAACCAAAACTTCACAGAAACCAATTAAGAAAGAGTTAATTCTCTGACTACTTGGTAATTGTTCTGTAAAGAACGGCGAGTAAACATTGCAAAAAAAAGGCTTAGTCATCGCTGTCTCAGGCAAAGGCGGCGTAGGCAAAACAACCACAACCGCCCTAATGGTGAAAATATTGAGCGAAGCCAGTCCTGAAAAAAACATGCTGATTATAGACGCAAATCCCGATTCTAACTTACCTGACGTTTTAGGCATACCTGTTTCTCGAACAGTCGGCATGGTCACCGATGATCTGCGCAAGGCTTTAGAGAAATCGGAAATTCCGCCCACAATGACAAAAGAAGACATCCTCGAAACGCGCATATTTGAAATCTTGCGGGAAACAGTCAACTTTGACCTACTTGTTATGGGAAGAGGCGAGGGAGAAGGCTGCTACTGCCCAGTCAACGCTTTCCTCGCCCGCATCATCGACCGACTCTCAAATAATTACGACTTAACCATAATGGACATGGAAGCTGGACTGGAACATCTAAGCCGAAGAACCGACCGAGACGTCGACATCATGATAGTTGTTACCGACCCAAGTTCAATGGGACTGCAAACAGCCAAACGAGTCAAAGAAGTCGCCAAAGAGGTTCACATAGACTTCAAAAAATTCTATCTTATAGGAAACAGATTCAAACCTGAAATGGAGCCTATCCTCCAAGACGAAGCCCAGAAACTAGGATACGAATTTGTCGGAATCATCCCAAACGACGACAACATATTCACACACAATTTAACTGGAAAACCATTACTCAATCTATCATCTGAAAGCCCAGCAATACCAGCGGTAAAACAAATACTGACGCGAATAGGCTTGTTGGATTAAGAGAAAGGTTGAGCTAACTTTATGTATGTACTGAACGAGTCAAACTCTTTCTTAAACAGAAACAAAGTCAGAGTGCTTGTATTTGGTCCACTTATCTAAGTATTCCTGCAAGTAACCATTCTTATTGAGATAAAGACCATAATTGACTAAAGCAGCCATGGCTCTGGCAGCGTCCTCAGGCGAGGAATAGGCTGGAATCCCCAATTTGTCAAAACGAGACCGAATATACATGGCCATCTCTGTCTCACCTATGTCACAAGCCACTATAGGTTTAAGATAGTTCTTTGACAAGTTAGCTATCTTGTCTACGTAATCTTCTTGCAGAGCCGGCGAATGATGTATCCCAATCACTATAATGCCATAAATCTCGGGGTCTTCAAGCAAAATCTTGGTGCCCAACTCAAACATCTCAGACGTAACCGATCCCGTTAAATCGAGAGGATTAAAATTCGCGGCAAAGAAGGGAATCTTACCAGTCTTCTTCAACTCCTCAAACTTCTGAACGGTCTCGTCGGAAAACTTTTTCACCTGAATTCCTTTGGACTCACACTCGTCCACAGCCATGATGGCGGGACCGCCAGCGCTTGTAATCACAGCAATATTGTTGCCAGCGGCTGGAGGCTGAGACGCTAAGGCTTCGCCTACATCTAAGAATTCTTCCATTTCCCCCGCTCTTATGACGCCTACCTGTGCGAAGACACTGTCGTAAATTTTGTCAGAACCAGCAATAGCGCCTGTATGCGATAAAGCCGCTCTAGCTCCAGCCTCAGTCTTGCCCGACTTCAGAGCGACCACAGGCTTTACTTTCGTCACTTTTCTAGCGACTTTCATAAAATCTCTTCCAGCCTCTATGCTCTCAGAGTACAAGAGAATGACACGAGTTTTCTCGTCGTGTAAGAGGTATTCAAGTATTTCTGGCTCTTCAACATCGATTTTGTTTCCAAAACTCACAAACTTGCTGAGGCCAAGTTGTTCACCCGCCATATAATCTAGAACAGCCACTCCGAAAGCGCCACTTTGCGTCACAATTGCTATGGGTCCCGACATGGGGCGAGGAGTCGCAACCACCTCGTCGCCTGTGGTGAGAACTTTTGTCTCGGGCAGAAAGAGCATGTCTACGCCTGTGCTTGGGTCGTAGACGCCTAGGCAGTTGGGTCCCAAAACGCGAATGCCTGCCTCCTTCGCTATGGTTTTTACCTGTTGTTCAAGTTGGTGATTTCCAACCTCGCCGAAGCCGCCGCTGATTATGACCGCTGCTTTTACGCCTTTTAAGGCTGCTTCTTCCATCACTTGCGGAACACTTTCGGCTGGAACAACAATGACTACGAGTTCTATATTGCCAATTATTTCTTTAATGGACGAATAACACTTAAACGCCAGAATATAGTCTTCGTGTGGGTTAACTGGATAGAGTTCTCCTTTGAAAACGCCCCTGCGCTTGCTGTCTGCGAAGTTTTTGAAAATCACGTGTCCAGCCTTGGTAATCTTTTTAGAGGCGCCAACCACTGCGACTGAACGTGGTTCAAAAAAAGTTTTCATCTGCTCCACAACTGATGCCATTTTTGGTTTTCTCCTTTTCAAGGTTGAATTAAGCTAATCCGAAACCTTATTTTAGTTTTGTTAAGATTTCAGTCGTCTCACTATGACTATGGGTTTGTGTTCCACTCTGTTAAGCATGTCCCATGTCACGTTTGTTAGAGAAACGTTGAAAGCCTCAGCCATATCCCAAACGTTTCTGCCAGCGCCGAATCCTCGTGCTCGGTTGGCTAGTTCAGCAATTTTCAGAGTCTCTTCCACACTTATCTTGCAATCAACTATGGCGATTGGCGTTGCTCTCCGTTTAAGTTTCAAAAATCGTCCAGTCAGGTAGGCTGCGAGTCCGTTGCATGAGTGTATCCCTTCTATGGGTTTGGGTCGAGGCGTGAAATGGAAATTTCTGAAAGAATAGGTTTTGTCAGTGTCCAGAATCATTACATTAACGGTTGTGCCCAACTCTTTCGCTAGCTGTTCACGAATTCTTTCAGCTGTGTGCCGAGCATTTTTTAGTGGGAGACTTACATAAGAGTAGGGCAGATTGCTTCCGTCGATTCCACCCTCAGACCCATACATTAGCGCTTGCCAAAAACCAGCGTGTTCTAAGGCTACCTGCTTGTGTGCGCCGCCTTCCACAACGGGGTATGACCGCAAATGCGTAATCGTCTTCTTTCTGAAATGGCAGAGCACGCCTAAAAGATAGCCCCAAATATAGCGCATCCAATACTTTGCAATTAAATGAGCTAGTTTACTAGGGCGAACTTTGCTTTCGTCTAAGATGTTGCCGGATGCGGTGGAGATGGCTTTTTCAGAAATTGTGACAAAGTCTCCGTTCTTAATTTTCCCTTTTACGTTATCTATTATTTTTTTTGTATAGTCTGTGCCTGGTCGCCAGTAGCCTGTTTCTAACGCAAGGCACTTGTAGAGTTTGGTCAATTCACTTCTCTCTGGGCAAGTGTTGACTTTTTAGTGTGCTGATTTAAGGTTTAAGGGTAAGTATACAGCATGATTGTATGCTTCTGTATGTGTGTGCGCACTTGTGACCTAGCCCCTCTATTTGGATCCAAATAGGCGCTGATAGATAGAGACAGAGACGGTTAGAGGGGGGTCTAGAGCCCTCTATTAGGATCCAAATATGATTCAAATAGGCTGTGGTTTAGGTGAGAAAGACAGAAACCTGCTTTTGGTTTTTCAGCTGGTTTTAGGATTTTTCTATCATTCGAAGGTAGACGTAGACTCCATACGCCAAGATACTAAGCCCAGCTACCCACGCAACGTGATGCAATATGTCAAGCATTTCCATTTCTGTCATTAAATCTATTGAAAAAGTGTAGAGCAGAGACAGGAGAGACCCAACCAAGAAGAGGTAGCTTGACGCAAACACGGGTGTCCAGAAGCTTCTGTGTATGCCTCGCTCTTGAAGGGCTTTTCTGCAGAATAAGCTTAGAAACGCCAATAGAATAGCTACAGATGCGAATATAATTTCTGCAATTACTGATACGAAGCTCAATGTAAGCATCCCTTTTTTCTGAATGTATTTAAAACTCATAAAAGGCTTGTTAAGTGTGAATTCAGATTTAACTTGCTCATTTCATTGAACCTTTTTATATGGCGATATAAACCAAACTTATTCTAGCTTCAAAATCAATACGTGCAATTCATCATTGTATGTATATAAGAAAGGGTAGAAAAAGCCCGTAAACAAGCTAGAGGAGGCGCAGAGAAAAAATGCCCAAAAAACAAGACGAAACCCCTAGCATAGATATTTATGGACGTCTCCTCGAGGCTTCCAAGAGAAAGAAACGGGTAAAGAGGGCGCAGCTGCTTCAGTCAATCGGAGTGAAAGAGTTCTTTGAAGAGGGAAGCATTAAGATTGACATGAAAACCTGTAAGGGTGTAGAATGCAAGCTCTGCATCAAAGCGTGTCCAACAAATGCGCTATACTGGAAAACTGGCGAGATAGGGATAACAGAAGAACTCTGCGTTTACTGCACGTCATGCGTTCTAAACTGTATGGTGGACAACTGCATCCAAGTGGAGAGAAAAAGGGCTAACGGTGAAACAGAACGGTTCAGCACTCCAATCCACGTTTGTTCCCTTCTGGAACGCCTTAACACACGAAACAGAATAAAAACTGTAGAGTTAGTGTTTCCAGAACGCGAAGAAACCTACATGAAACGATACCGAAAACCCATGTTTCAAACTGAAGAAGAAAAGAAAAATTGAGCCTTAACTAGCCTTGTTCTTTGCAATTGTGTATCGACGAGTGCTGACATCGCAGTCTACTTTTCCTTCGTTAAACAGTTTCTGTAACGCTTTAAAAATGGTCTTCGGTGGTTTGCCGAGTTTTTCAGCGATTTCTACAAGAGTCAAGGGACTTTCTGAACTTTTCAGAAAGGCAACAACTTGCTCATCTACCTTACCCAACTTGAACACATTCCGCAGTCTGAAGCCTCTCTGTTTACTCTCTTCTATTTTATAGCAGTTTTGCACAAATAGGCAGAAACTTTGAGGCGCCTTCTTTGTCTAAGGAAAAGTGGCGATAAATAAAAAATATCTTCAAACAGTAGTAATAAGATAAGCTGCTACAATTACTATTGAGTTGTATACGCCATGCATCAAAGCCGAAGCAGTGGTATTTCCACCAGTACGTTGCCACACATAGCCTAAAACCAAACCACTAACAGAGCCAGGAACAATTGCATACGGAGTGTTAAGACCATGCACAAACCCAAATAAAACAGAAGCCATCAATATACCTTTCATCTTCCCAAACGAGTTTTCAAAACCCTTCTGAATAAAACCTCTAAAAGCCAATTCTTCAACGGGTCCAACCAAAACTAGAAAGAGGGCAATCATAGCAACTAGTTGAAAAGAGTCTCTGGGCGTTACCGCCTTAGAATAACTTTCTGCCATTGGGTCAGGACCAAAAACAGCTGTTTCAATGCCTGAAATACTTATAGTTAGCAGGATAAGAAACACTGCAGCAACAGAAACAACAGTCACAATTCCAAGGCTCACCTTTTTCAAACCCAGCTTCTTCAAACTGGCACGTTTATACCTAGCGAACACAAGCGTAACTCCTAGGATAATGGTATCACTAACAGGCACAGATATGAGTGCAATCGGAAAAGGCAAATCTAGGTAATCTATTCTCATGCCGAACAATACGAGCTCCACTACAAAAGAACCCAAGAAGATTCCACCGATCAGGGCAAAATAGCAAGCTAATGCCAGCTTTGCCCGCCAATCAGACTGATTTTCCACCAACTTTCCACACCTAATTTTCAATTAGACAACAGGTAAGTTTTCTAATCAACATTACTTTCTTATGTTTCAGTTTTATGACTTGTGCAAGAAGCCTCGAAGGAATTCTAAACTATCTCTCATTCATAATTAGTTCTTTGGTTCTGTTATAACTTTCCGAATTTCACCATTTTCTTGACAACTATTAGATTCTTTCATTTCTTTCAATGCTTATATAAAGGATATGTAAACAATTACTTGTACACCATGGGAGTCCATGCATGGAGAAACTCCAAATCGCAATTGTGGTTTTGTTTGCATCTACCTTTGTCTCATTTATTCTATGCACACTTTTTTACCACATAGCCATTAATAGGACGCCTTCGTTCCATCTAGCTCTGAGTGGGGATATACTTGGAGAAATCAGCCTCATGTTAATCCCAGTTACGTTCGTTTTCTTGTTTTCAACAGTTGCGTTATCCATGTTTGCAATCATTCGATTTTTCGTTAAAAACTTCGAAGATAGTCGAACTTTTGTCTTCTTAGACGCGCTGGCTCATTGCCATTTTTCTTGGAGAAACTTTGGAATCTCCGAGGAGTCTCTTGGACCCACTAGGACTTCCCATCCGCTTAGTTCCTGAATCTCTCCGCTTAAGCGAGCAGCTTTGCCTGGAATTATGAGTTTCTTATGCTTTACTTTTTCTTCAATCTTCACCTGTTTGATGGCTTCAGCTACTTTCTCCGCTGTGAGTTTTCTGCCCGCTACAGCGCTGTCAACTGCTAAGCCTTCAGAGTCAACAACTATGAGGTAGCAGTTTATGCCCGACTGCTCTATATCTGACGCTACAGTGAAGTAGGTTAACGCAAAATTCGTGGTCATCATAACAGGCGAGTTTTCATCTGGCTGACCGAACACTTTGATTCCAGGCTCCACCGCAACAGGCTTCCGAGGGTCAGTGTAGATGTTCTGTCGCAGAATGGTTGTTGGCAGAAGCACCCATCCCTCGATGCTGTGCATGATTAAGATGTCAGCGTAACGATTGATGAGTATGGAAGCAAGGTAAGCCTCGTTCCACATGTTAACCTCAGCAATGTCTGAGTGTTCAGTCCAAGCCGTTATAGGAGTGCCCATTATCGGAAACCCAAGCAGTTCGTCGCCTCTTTTGCAAGCTGCCCGACGAATCATAGTCAAGTTACTAATTGTATCTGTTAATCCCTCGTTTGGAAACGTTCCTGGATCAAGCACTAGGTCTTGAACACCGTACTCCATGAGCGTTTTTGCTAGAGACCGTAAGAGTTTGAGGTCATTGGGTGCGAACACAGCAAGCGGACAGTTGTATGTGAGCGCCAGTTCAGCCATGTCCTTCCAGTTGTCTTTGGTCGCAGCGTAAATGAGCGGTCTAGTTTTGGACGCAGCCGTCAATCCTGCTTCAACCACTTCTGGGTGGAAAGAACATAATATTAAGGGAAGTTTTGTGTTTTCAACGACCTTCTTAACGGTTGACCTGAACTTTTCTGGCTCGTTTGAAGTTGATCTGACTGCTATCATGTTTAGTTTTAACTCTTTACCAATGTAAGTGTATGAGAAGCCTTCAGTCTTTTTCACCCGAATCAATAATTCTTCTTCAGGCATCTCATCTGTAACATCGATGGCGATGGCTGTGGGGTTGAAATAGGCAAGTTCATGCCGATACATAACCAGTTTTCCACCAATCTTGACGGTGGTGTCGCCTGTGCCAACCGTGACCTCTTTAACCGGCGGCTTGAGCATATTGCACAGTTTTTGATAATTCTTCTCATACGGCTTCTCTAAGAGGGGCGTGCACAGTTCAAGCGCGATTTCTCGATTGACCAGTTTGGTTGCGAAAGCCATACAGTTTTCTAAGCCACACTTCTTGCAGTTGGTTTTAGGAAGCAACATGTAAACATCAATCGGACTGAGCTCTTTTGCGCCAGATTTTTCACTCATAATTGTTATTCACCGCTCTCCTCAGATTTTTAATGTCACCCAGTTGTTGATTTGCTCAGGTTTGCCTCGGCTTCCGCCCTGAATCAACTTGCCAATCACGTCTTTGACTGTCTTAACAGCGGCTGGATGCATCATCATGAAAACATCAACGCCAGCTAAGAGCAGAGTGAACGCAGTTACTACTTCCCAAATTGGTCCCCGAAGTTCACGGGGTCCCCATTCTGGCGCCATCTTCATCCACGCTTCTCTGGCAGCCCAAGCATTGGTTGTCCCAGACGACAATGGATGTTGAAGTTCAGGGTCACCCATCAAACCAGCTAAACGAGCACGCTCCATGACTGTGAAGGCATAGTCAAGTCCGTATCCCAGAGCTGCGGTTGTTGTGTCCATGATGATTTGTTCTTTTGGAAGAAACTCGTAGAGTTTACGGTTAAGCTCTCTAGCATGGTTCAAATCCATTGGGGTAAAGGCAAGGGCAACATGCCCATGTTTCTCTGCAGCCTTTGCCGCCTTTTCAATATCCATGTCAAGAGTAATAGAGCTTAAGAGAACCCTTTCGCCTTCAGCCACAGCTGCAACCTTTTCGAAAACTTTTAGGTCTTTCTGTGGGTCTCCGCAACCGCCTACAACAATCGGCACGTCTACTGCTTGGAGCACGTTCTCAACTGTGAGCGCAGCTTCCTTCGGCGATGTATCATTTAACAGAGGGTCAATGCTGACAAGGTGAAGCGTAATCATTTCTGCACCGAACTTGTCCACTGCAAGTTTAGCCCAAGCAACAGGGTCACCCATAACCTCTTCAACATGCATTTTGACAGCTTTAGCCAAAGGAACCTTCATGTCGAAAACATCCAACGTAACCACTGGACTATGAGGAATCGAATTCTCAAACAGATAGTAAGCTGGAGACTTTTCTCCACCAATCAAGATGGATTTGCCACGGGTTCCCCCATCGCTTTTAGTTGCGCCTAACTGAACCTCAACAATTCTACCAGAATAAGTTTCAATTGGAGGAACAAAATCCACTTCAATAATCTTAGATGATTTTGCTTTTTTGGAACTGTTAAATGGAGGCGGAGCAACCTTCCGCGCAGCAGCAACAGTCGACGGTTGCAACCAAATCTCTAAGTCGCCTACGTCGATGTCAACATCTTCAAGTTCAAGTTCTTGAAGCTTGCTCAACAATTCAATCAGTTTGGGACTGAACTTGAGAAAGGCTTTGTTCTCCTCTTCCTCCCTCTCACTCACAGTTGTCACCTCTTTTCGGCTTTTTCAGCTTTCTCAACCCTAATAATAACTTTCTTGGCGTGAATCTTGGCGTCTTTTAGAATAATTTTGAAGCCGCTTGCAGTAATGGGCAGAGTAGATAATTCAACAACAGGTGCGCCTGCTGGAATTTCTTTCTCCTCAGCCTCAGCAGCAGCCTCAAGTGGTTTTGCTTTCCAGCGTTCTACGACTGGGTGAGCTCGTGCTTCTAAGAATGTTTTTAAATCGTCTATCGTTTTGGCTTCGTTTTCTGTTGCGATTTTGTCAAGTAATTCTTTGGGTATGAAGTCTTTTACTCGTTCTTTTATGCTCTGAGGCATCCAAACGATGCGGTTCCATCCACCATCGGCTTGAAGAAGCTTAGGCGACCTCATGTACTCAACTGACAAGCCATGGAACCCGTCCACTTGCCTGCCTCCAGAAGTAGAATCAGCTATTGTGGAGAAAGACAAGCCGTTGACAGTTACTTCTTTATAACCCCTGTGAACTATTCCAAGTCCTTCAACCTCTGGAATGTAAAAAGCAACAGCTTCAAAGCAACCACAAGAGGTGTGCGGGTATCCGAAACCTGTGTAAAGCTGAACTCGGGTGATTTCGCCCAGTGACTTCTTTTTCACAGTTTCGTTTACACCAGAATACTCGCCTTTCTCAGGGTCGATTAATTCTCCTTTATCTATCTCATAGACGGGGCCTTTCGGGTCAACTCTCGCCGTGGCTCTTGCATCAAACCAACTTATTGAACCGCAGTTGGAGTAGCGTTGAGGCGTAATCACGCAAACATGTGTCGGAGCAAAAGATTGGCAGAGACTGCAGCCATAGAATTTGTCAACCTCTTCGTCCTTTAGCCCTCTAGCCTTGGCATCCCGAGCCTCGTAAATCTTCAAAGCTTCTGCATACATTTCTTTGACTTTGGCAGGCTCTGTGATAAACGTGACCTGTATTTTCTCGATGATTGGCAACTCGTTTTTGTAGAGTCGTTGCAGAACTTTTCCAACGTATGTAAAGGAGTCTAAGCCTTTCTGGAAAGACTTCTTGCTTAGGCGCAGCCAAATGTCGTAGCGTTGGTTAAGGTGCATAAAACCTTCAATGTAATTGCAGAAGGCGTGAATTCTTCGTTCCACAACGCTTTCCAATCCCTCTTCGAGTTGTTTTCCAGCGACTTCAACGAGAATGCCGAAGGGATGGGCACTGCCAACTTCCATGTCTTTGATGTCGGGTCCCATGATTGTTATTTTTCCATCTTCGATTTCATCTGTGCCCTTGACTCGAGCAAGTTCAAACTTGGTGTCGATGCGTTCGCCGCCTAACTCAACCTGCGTATCCTTATACCTAATTCGTTCTCCTTCGTAAATGACGCCAACATCGACGGGTATGTCTGCAAACATCGACATTTCTTCTCATTCTACTCCTAACTTGCCAACAATCACTTCAAGGTTTTGAGCCCAATCCTCAACTGAAAGGTTTGGAAAAGACCAAGAAGCTTGTGGATGATAGTATCTGTCTAAACTAATGGTTTTAAGGTTTTGACCGAAATGTTTGAGCGCTGAAAAAAGAACCCACTCCATATAATATGTGATGCCCATGAAGAGAGCCAAATCATATTGACCGTTGCCATCCAATCCTTTCCATTCAGAATCCACTAGTCGGTTGGCTATATCAACAGCTGGCATAAAAGCCGCTGGTTGAAAGCCCCTCTTAACAAACTCGCCTACAACATGCGCCGTAGCCACCACGGGAATTTTGCCAACCTCTGAAATGCGAATTGCATAGTCTATGAGTTTCTTATCTCCTATTTCAGTTTCAGCAGCTTCGTGCCCAACAATTAAAATTGGACGTTTCGCCTTCTTGACCAAGGCGACGACAACCTCTGGCTTAGTTATGACCAAGGCTTTAGTGGGTCCAGGAATTTCTGCCTTTTGCCAAGGTTCAGCTGTGACCATTCCTAGGCTTCCTCCTTTCTCTTTCTTATCATTCTAGGCAAGAGTGTTGGGTCTGGGATTCTGTTTTCCTTCCAATTTTTCTCTTCCAATATCTTGTGAATTTCGTCTTTCATGGTTATTGGTATGTCTAATTCAGTGCGGACGAAGAGGTTAATGTCGTCTGGTAGAATGCCGTAAAGCCGTTTGTGCAAATCAATGTAATGCGTCAATTTGATGGCTCTTCCCTTCGTGGTGTCATTTGGTCGCATACACAATTTAGCTATCATCACCATAGCCTCTTCCTTCGACTCAGCCGCACAAAAAAGATGTTCTGGAGTGGGACCAACATACACGCGGTCACCAATGCGAGCATCATAAACATACCAGTCTTCTTCACGCTCTTTCCGCCCCAAAAGCATGCGGCGATACTTAGAGCCGTGAGGACCAACAATGACTGGAACGCCGAGTCGCCAGAACCCACTGGCAATGGCTGCTGCCTTCTGAGAGTAGGCGCCCCACGCCAAGCCAACAGCGCCCACACGATTGAGAATGTAATCGGCTATCTCCTCGTAGTTCGCTCGTAGATTGCGTTTGGCAAATATACTAGCGATTTTTATGGCTGCACCCGCTATGTGCGAGTTAGCCACACAGGAACCCACGTTAACTATTCCACCTGCTTCAAAAGAGCCTGAGTACATTTCGTATAGGGTTTTGCCCTCTTCATTCTTGTACATAGCCGCAGACATAGCCGCGCATCCAGAAGTGACCACAATGTAGCGACGGTTAGCGAATTCTTGACAAATGTCGACAACTTCCTTTCCCCCATGGGGATAGTTAGCGCAACCCACAACCGCTACGACGCCTGGAATCTCGCCGAGCACAATTGGGCTACCAACGTTTCGTATTTCCACATCTTGTATGGCGCCTCTTCCAGACCTAATCTTATATTTTTCTTCTTTGAGTTTCTTTTCTCCCGCCTTTATAATATAGCTGTGAAGCGGCAAGTCTACTTGACAGGCGCTTTCGCAGCGTCCGCAACCTATGCAAACGTCGTAGAGATTTGCGAGTGCGTCTAAGTTGCCTGTTGAGGCTTCGGCGACAGCTTCCATTATGTGAAGGTCTTGTGGGCATGCTCTTCTGCAGTCGTTGCATTTTTTGCAGGTCTTCGCGCCTTCAATAATGTCTTCAATGTTTGGAATAACCTTGAACTTTTTGCGGTTGGGTGCAACCTTAACTGCTGTTCTAGCTGCGACTTCTCCGACCTTTTCTGGGTCTAGAATGAGTACACCTGAAACTTTTCCTTCAGTTAAGTCAGTTACTACTGCATCAACAGGGTCGTTTGTTCGGTTTGGCAGGCCCATGCAGTTTTTTTCGCTTGTGACAATTACTGGCGCCTTTATTTTTTGGGCTTCGAGTAGGCTGTCGGTTCGTATGCATTGTTCGTCTAGGATTATGACATCTGGGAGTCCGCTTCTGATGAATCTGAGTTGCCATGAGATTGGACCGATGATTTTTGCTTTTGAACTGTGCCGAGTGATGTCGTGGGCTGTGCAGCATAAGCCGCAGACTTCGACTTCGCCGTAGAGCCCATTTGCTTTAAGGTAGTCAACTATTGCTGTAGCAGGTATAACGTTGTGTCCTATGCATAATATTACGGGTTTTTGTGAGTCTATTGTTCCGTATCCTAGGTCTACAAGTGGTGCTTCTGGGTCGGCTTTTGGAAACCCTAGCGTGGCTACCTGTGCAATGTCTGCTACTTCCATTCCGACGTGGTCTATCATTCCAGCATGGAACACTTTAGATTCAAAATCTATGTGGCTCCCTTCTTGACCAGTGTGAGTTGACGACAGCAAGTTAGTAATTTGGTTTTCACAGTAGTCTAAGACTTCTTCTAGGTCGCCTAATGTTTTCGGTTTGACACCACAGACAAGACGGGTTATTGGCGCTTCAACTTCAATATTGACTCCGCCGATGTCAATTGGAAAGTCATGTCCATACTTTTCGATTAAGTGCTCAACCAAGTGTCGTGCGTGAGCTGTGTGAGTGGAAGCTCCGATTAAGCAGGCGAGCAAAACTATGCGTGATTGTTGCGCTTGCATGTTGATGCCGCAGGCGCCTTTTTTTCCAGCGGTTAGGTCGCATTTGCCGAAGGTGCATAAGCAGCAGACGTCGCAATATGGCATGTAGAATGGTTTGTAGCGTTGTAGTAGTTTGTGGTCCCATTCGCGTAGGGTGGTTATGCTTGGGAATGGTGTGGGTCCCATGGGTTCAGTCCATGTTTCTGTTACTAGGCGTCCAAAACTGAGTTGCAAGTCCTTTATGGTAGCGACATCTGATTTTAGTTCTTTTATTTTTATTTGAACGTTTTTTCTTGACAAATGATGCACGTCTTCGTGAAATGTGTTGAATTTAGTGAATAATTAGAGGGGCACTTATAATCTTTCTGCGCTATGTTGGTTGAGATTCATTTTTGAGTGCGAGAACAAATTTTGTGTTTGTGTGCGCACAAGCATAGACCCCCCTCTATTAGGATCCAAATAGAAAGTGATACTGAGAGAGACGGGTAGAGGGTCGTTTAGAATCTGTTTTTTTGGGTTGAAGTATGAGCACTATTGTTTGAATGGTTGTTGAACAAACGAAGACTCGCCTGTTTTGTCTGGCAATTGTTTTTTTCGAAATGAGGCTGACTTATGGTTTTATTCCAATCTAGTTTGTTTTGAGACCTAATGGTTTGTGCGCTGAGTTTTATGCTGTGAGCAGTTTCTTTTTTGCTATTATTTTTTCTATTTTCTTTTTTGCATCTACTTTTTGGTAAATTGCCATGGCTTGGTTTAGAAGTGAGTAGGCTTTTTCTTTGTCGCCTTCTTCGTTTCTCTCTAGGTGCATTAAGCCGTATTCGTATAGTAGTTCAGCGAATTGGTAGACATACCATTTTTGTGCGTTTAGGGATTTGTATCCTTCCAGACTTTTTTCGAAGTATTGTATGGATTGTTCCCAGTTTTTCTGTTGTCTGAAAAGCATGGCTTTCAACATTTCAGCACAAGGAATAATAAATTTGTTTTTTGTTCTTTTTGCGTGTTCGTCGATTTTTTCAATTAGTTCTGTGGCTTTTTCAATTTCACCTTTTTTTAGATATAATTTTGAAAGCGCTGGAAGGGTGTCTGTAAACTTGGACGCTGTTTCTCCTGCTTTTTCATAGATGTTGCTGCTTTCGTTGAGGTATTTCTCTGCTTCCACGTAGTCTTCCTTCTCCATGAATAGTTCTCCAAGGTAATAAGTAGCAAATCCTGAAACTTGCCATTCTCCAATCTTTTCTGCGTTGTCAAGGGCTTCTTTTAAATACTTTAGACTCTTGTCCCATTCTCCCAAAAATTGATAACCTATCCCAAGATAACCTGTTGCGTAGCTGATGTAAGCGGCGAAGTTGGTTCTTTTGCTAAATGCTAAAATGTCCTCAAACATGGACATAGCCTTCTGCGTCTCTCCCATGTACGCATAACTTGAAGCAAGAATAGCATCAAGCCAAGCAAGAGAGTATAAGGCACCAACTTTTTTTGCCAAATCTGAACCTTTTTGAGCAGTTTCGAACACCTTTTGAAATTCGCCTATATACCAATAAACATTGCCAAGGTTGTTGTAAAAAGTGAGAGCAAGTCCTAGAAAGTTGTTCTCAAGAGCTATTTTCAGTCCCTGTTCATAATATTTTGTCGCCTTTTCGAATTCTCCAAAATCTAAACTTATTGTTCCCATATCGTTATAGCTGCCCGCAAGAACTTCGGAGTCACCTAATCTCTTTGCTAATTCAAAGGCTTTTTGTGCCCAAGGCAAAGATTCAGTCAACTTGCCACTTCGCCAAAGCATGTGAGAAATATCTTCATATAAACTGGATAATTCCTTGCTTTCTGGTTCTTTCTCAAGTATTTCTCTCTTTAACAAGTCCTGTTTTGAGCATTCTCTCCATTATTTCAAGCAATTTATCCTCTTCAAAACCAGTAACTCCGCACAAAGCCTCAAAACTGAAATCATTTCCAACAAAAGAAGCCAAAGTCAACACATTTTGACATTCATCATCTAATCGACTTATTCTCGTCTTTATAACGCTCTTTACAGTTTTTGGAAATTCAATCCTTGAAACTTCCTTAATCTTCCATTTATTCTCTTCACGGTAGATGACTTCCTCTTCCTTTAGAGACTTAATCACCTCTTCAACAAAGAATGGATTGCCTCTCGTCTTCTCATAGACCAGTTCACAAAAATCTCTCTGAATATCCTCTTGCTCTAATATTCGCTTAATCATCTCTGAAACATCATCGAAAGACATGCGCTTCAACGGAACTGATCGCAGCAAACGTTCCCTATTCAATTCTGTCAAGACAGGAGACAAGGGATGAATCTCATCAACGTCAGTATCACGATAAGCACCGAAAAGTAATAGAGACTCCTTATAGACACCGCGAGCCAAATAATGCAACAACAAAAGCGAAGACTGATCAGTCCACTGCAAATCATCAAGAACAACCAGCAAAGGGGTTTCCTTAGAAATGTTGGTGACAAACTGCGAAACTGCCTCAAAAAGTCTGTCACGCTCAAGTTCAGGGCTTATGGGAAACGATTGAGGAAAAGCGCCAAGCTTCTGTTTAATCTCGGGAACCAGCTTAGCGACTTCGCTTGGATAAAAACCAATCACCCTATATAATTTTTCAGGAGGACAGGTTTCCAAATAATCTTTAATCACTTCCTTCCAGAGAACGTATGGAGGTACACCATCCATCCTGAACAACGCTGGGCATCTTCCGTACAAAACTTGCATGCCGCGCAAACGTGCATAAGCACCTAGTTCTCTAGCCAACCTTGTCTTACCGATTCCAGCCTCTCCATATAGAAAAACCGCACCGCCTTCGCCGCGAACAGCCCTATCAACAGTTTCCCTAAGAAGACTCAATTCTTCAACTCTATCGATAAGCTGAACCTCTCTTACAGCAGGAGGACGAGGACTCGGAACAACAACGCTCGGCTTACGAGAAGGAACATAAGCCTCCCTCAAAACTTCTTCAGCAACATCCCTCAATACTTTAAGCACATCTGCTGCAGATTGATATCGCTTTCCTGGCTCCTTTTCCAAAAGCTTCATTATACACTCAGCCAAAGCCTGAGGAACCTTCGGGTTCAGTTTGCTCGGCGAAACGGGATAGTCATGAATGTGACTAAAAATAATTTTTACAGGGTCTTCGCCTAGAAAAGGCGGTTTTCCAGTCACCATTTCGTAGAGCAATGCACCAAAGGAGTATAGGTCAGATTTTGCGTCGGCGCCTTTTCCTAACGCTATCTCTAGCGCCACATAGGCGACTGTGCCTACTATTATTCCTTCCTGTGTGATGCTGGATTCACCTAGCATTTTTGCCAAACCGAAATCCATCAGTTTTGCAATGCCTTCTTGGGTTATCAGGATATTTTCTGGTTTAATGTCTCGATGTAGAACGCTTTGAGAGTGTGCATATTGAAGCGCATTGCAAATATCTATGCTGGTTCTTAAGACGGTTTGTATGTCGCATTTGCTTTCAGGATATGTTCCTCCGAGCTCGCGTAGACTCATTCCGTCAACGAATTCGAGGACAAAAAATTGTTTTTCGTCTTCTTTGCCAATGTCGTAGATGGAAACAATGTTTGGGTGATTAAGTTTGGCTACTACTTGTGCTTCACGCATAAAACGTTGATATGCCTCTTCGCTTAAAACTGCGCTCTTGAGCATTTTAACTGCAACAACACGGTTCAAAACGGTGTCTCTAGCCTTGTATACGATGCCTTTTCCGCCTTCACCGAGTTTCTTTAAAACAGCGTATCTGCCGTTTTGTAAATGTTCAAGAGATGGCAAGAAACTTTCTCCATACTGACCTTTAGTTACATTTTCTTCTTTGCTGTGAAGCCTTAAAAGTGTATCTAAATCAAAATTTACAATTGTTAAGCATTAACATCGGACCATGGTTGTTTATGGATTGATTTGTATTGTTAGTATGTTATTGTTAGTATGTATGTGGGTGCTTTTGTGATGATATTGTTTGACGATGCATTATGTTTATTTAAGCTGCTGCCCAGTATACTACGTGATTGCGCGTTTTGCGCTGAATGTATGGTGAAGTTTAATGGCGAAGAAACCAGGCAAGAATGAGGCTTTAGAAGCTTTAGACTTCATTATTAGTGTTCTTAAAGAGCATGAGAAGGATCTAGATCGTTTAATCAGTGAGTTGGGTAAGGTTACGGGTAAGTTGGGTTCTGGCGGCGAAATGTCTACTAAGGTTGAGCGGGTTGAAGAACGCTTGGGTTCTATTCAGTCTGAAGTGGCTAGTTTGATTAAGGAGTTGTCTTCGCCTCGGGAGCTTCCTCATGTTCGTGGTCCGCCTGTTATTGTGCGTTGTAAGCAGTGGGAGGATTTTAAGGCGTTGGCAGTGGGCGCTGAGACTGTTTCGTTTTTGTTGAAGGAGGCTGAGAAGAGTTTTCAGGCTGATGCGTTGAAGGAAGGTCGTGTATTAACTTTTAATGGTGAGTTTCCTCGTGATGTTAAGTTGTTGAAGTTTTGGCTTGCACGCGAGTTGGGTGTGGCTGAGGATAAAGTGTTTGAAGGCGTCTTAGCTATAGGCTAATAGTTTGACATTTATTGTAGTGTTTTGTTGCAGAAACAAATTTTTTGTGTGTGTGCGCACTTGTGACCTAGCCCCTCTATTTGGATCCAAATAGGCTCCAAATATGGTTCTTGGTTTTTTAGCCAGTTAGAAGTTGAGATAGATTGAGACAGATTGAGACGGGTAGAGGGTTGTCTAGAGTAATCTAATTTGGAGTTAAATAGGCGGTGTTTGCATTAACAGAGTAGCGAATTGTTTTTTAAGTGTAGAAATGGGCGCAGGAGAACACAGCATTACATGAACACGTTAGGTTTAATAACCAAAAGCCTTTGAAAGATATTTTTGGTAATAGACTTAGTCGCACAAGCAAGAGAGAACAGAAAATGGTTGAACAAGTTTCAGCACACATTTTTGTTTGTACGAACAAGACTGAGCAAGAATGCCTTCAGCGATTGCTGTTTGGCACGAACAAATTATATGCTGCAAACGTCAGTGCAGTGAAAACTGGCGATGTTGTATTTCTTCTAAACGTTAATTCAAATACTCTGTATGGTGTATTCCATGCGAAATCAGATGGGCGACATAATATTGTTCCAGAAGCTTGGAAAGGCAAGTATCCATACCAGATTGAAGTTGTGCCTTTTGGGAATATCCAAGCCGTAAAGAACGCAAAAAACACACTCCAGAAACTTGGGATAGACTGGCAAAAGCCATTAAATGTTTCAATGACTCAACGCCTTTTAGAGTTCTTTTCATCTAAAGAATCTGAATTTCTCAAGGAAACCACACAGAACGAGCAATGGGGTATATTGACTCCAGAAAAAGCTCAAGTCAAGAAGAATAGGGTTGTAGAAAGTAAGACAATCAGCGAGCTTGAGGGAGAGAAACCATCACTAGAAGCTACAACTTTATGGGACTATCCCCGACAAAGTTATGGAAAAATTCCTAAAGGGAATAACAAATATCCTGGTGTTACTCCAGCCTTCATTTTATGGAACTTAATCCAGAGATACACTGAACCAAGCGACTTAGTTCTTGATCCCATGTGCGGTAGCGGCACGACATTAGATGTCTGCAAAGAAGAAGGCCGTAGAACCATTTGCTATGATATAGCCCCTCCCCCCAATAGGCCAGACATAACACAAAACGACTCACGAACAATTCCTCTCCCCGATAACCACATTGATATGATATTTGTTGACTCGCCTTACGGAGACAACATTAGATATAACGATCACCCCAATTGTATAGGTAAAATTTCAAGTGAAACGGAAACTTTCTATGAGGAACTGGAAAAAGTGATGAGAGAATGTCACAGAGTATTGAAGCCTGGGAAGGTTATTGGATGGCTAATTGGTGATCAATGGGTGAAG
>Ga0315280_10003577_pt1 | contig 23747 bp, 21 predicted proteins | sample YL17G06_40_MG_FD_203697 | JGI IMG/M metagenome (GOLD analysis project Ga0315280, IMG submission 203697) | Sediment microbial communities from Yellowstone Lake, YNP, Wyoming, USA - YL17G06_40 | ecosystem: Environmental > Aquatic > Freshwater > Lake > Sediment | place: USA: Wyoming | collected... | reverse complement strand
GCATGGGCCGTTGGAGGCACATGGATCTGCAAGAAAGATCTCATCGAAGCCGGCAATTTCACCAGAATATCAGAACTCGTCAAAGAGGCGACGAGCATCATAGCGACGGCCAGGAAATAGCATTTCAAAGAGTTGGGATCAAACTGACGGAAACTAACCTGTTCAACGGCATGCCAGCACCAGCTTGACAAATTCGCGAGATAGAGGAGTCTATTATCACAGGACATCTGGCACACTTCCGAAGTAGACTTCCACGCAGCTTCACAACGTCTCTAGGCTTCTTCATGCAGGCACATTCAGTCTCTCAACTTGTGAGTGTGCCAAATGTGGTGCGATAACACACATCGTAGACTGGAATCGATAGTCTTAATTACAAACATTGTGCAGACTATGATTGATGGAAATTGCAAAACACAAATAAGACAAACAAAAACATGAAGCTAAAGAAAATTCAATCCTCGGGAAAAGGGCCGTCCGAAGTAGGCCCCAACGATCCTGAGAGGCGCTCATTTCTCAAGTACACTGTGGGAGGAGTCGCTGGACTGGTTGTCGGAGGTATAGTTGGCTACTATGCGGGCCTTGGCGGAGCTGCGCCGGGTGTGACGACGACTGTCACACAGACTGGGATGCAAACTGCAGTACAAACTGCAACTGTCGCACCAGCCGGAGTAACAGTAAGACTCGCCGTGCAGGACGATCCATACAACTTCGCGCTACCGGGTATGATGGACGCGTGGAAAGCTGAGACCGGCAACACGGTTCAAAAAACGGTTCTCGGATATGGACCGCTACACGACGAAGCCATGATAGACTTTGCATCTCACACCGATCTCTTTGACTTCTATGCTACTGACGCGGTGTGGGCAGGTCAATACTACCCGTATCTTGCCGACCTTACGCCGAGGCTTTCTGACCTACCTAAGAGCGATATTCCTCCGGCAATGTTACAGCTTGGTCAATCCTCAATAGGGGGACCATTGAAACAGGTTGCAGTCCCGCTACAACCTCACAATATTCTGACCATCTACAGAAAGGACATCTTCGCCAAGAACAATATGGCCTTCGCCGCTCCCTTGGACCCCACCTTCGAAGAGATCAAGAACTTCGCTGAGAAACTGAACGACCCGACGCACGATTTCTACGGCTTTTCTACTAGATGTCAGACAGGCGCCGCCGGGGGGCAGGAATTTCTGCAGTTGATAACCGCCTTCGGCGGACGCGTCTTTGACAAGGACTTTCATCCCCACTTGGACAGCGACCAAGCAAAGTCTGCCCTGCGTTGGCTCATCGACATGAAGCCATACATGCCACCGGACTATGCTGCACTCGCTTGGGATGAGACTCTAGCAACGATCCAACAGAGCAGGGTAGCGATCTCCTCAGAGTGGTACGCTCGAGTACACTGGGCAGAGGATCCCACAAAATCAAAGGTCGCGGGCAACCTTGGCTATGCGATGTACGAACATGCTGCCAAGAACACAGACTTCCAAGAAAACTCCGGCATGTGGGGCATAGGCATAAACGCAGACAGCAAGAACCAAGATGTGGCATGGCAGTTCATAAAATACCTCTACGACCACAACAAGCAATTCGTATTAGCAGGTTCCACCCCGGCATTGATCTCGGTGATCAATGATTTAGCAGAAATTCCGTGGTGGCCCGCTGCTCGAGCCGCCGCGCTTGAATCGTGGACTCGCGGCCACAGCTGGGGCAGACCCCCTATACCTGAGTTCGACTGGCTTCAAACGCACGGTGGAGATGTCTTTAATGCCATTCTCATTGGATCGCTGGACCTGGACAAAGGCCTAGCCACACTAAACGCCGATTTCGAAAAGATGCTGACTGATGCAGGCTACTATAAGAATAACATCAACCCGTTGCCCTCTTGGTACTTTGATCACTACACCCCGACCACGTATCCCTAAAACCCCCACCTTTTTTCTTTGTTTCACTTCCACCATTCACATGGTAGGTGTATATGGCAAGGTTTCGAGAGAAAGTTGAAAGACTAGCCGGGCCCCTTCTCCTTTCTCCGTCAGTGGCTGTTCTCTTAGTTGTCACAATTGCCCCGTTTGTTTACACGGTCTGGCTGAGCCTGCACAACTTCAACCTCTCCTACCCGAACCTCTTCCCATTCGTGGGGTTTGACAACTACGTGAGGATTCTGACCTCTTCGGAATTTAATGGCGTCATGGTTAATTCGGCCATCATTACGATTTCAGCCGTCTCCTTGGAGTTTCTGTTTGGCTTAGCCGTTGCCCTGTTGATTAGTCGGGAATTTCGATTCCAAGGCATTGTGCGCACCCTATTGATTATTCCCATGATGATCGCCCCTATCGTCGTTGGTCTGATATTCCTCTACATGTTCCAGTATCAGTACGGAGTGATAGATTACTTCCTTCAGTTGGCAGGGCTTCCGCGCCTGCTCTGGCTAGGCAACCCAAGCCTTGCGATCTTGGGCGTTATCCTGGCGGATGTCTGGCAATGGACGCCCTTCATGACCGTCACTATGCTGGCTGGATTGAGCGCTATCCCTAAAGATCTTTACGAAGCGGCAAGCATCGACAGTGCTTCGCCTCCATTTTTGTTCCGTAAGATCACATTTCCGCTTCTGCTTCCCGTGATCTCGGTTGCCCTCCTCTTCAGGCTGGCTGATTCTCTGAGACTGTTTGACCTAGTCTACATAATAACCAATGGAGGGCCTGGCTTCGGAACTTCCACGATGTCCTTCTACAGTTTCAAGCAGGCGCTCTCCTACTTCAACCTAGGCATTGCAAGCACCGTGGACACTATTCTGCTGATAATCATGATAGTGATCGCAAACGTATTGATCTATTTTCTGCGAAGGATGCGGAGTGGTGGCAGTAGATGAGTTGGTCACCCCGCGTCAAGACGCTTATGAGAAGTTTGCTCCTTGCAGGCGCCATTACTATCATACTACTGGTTGTGTTGTTTCCTGTCTTTTGGATGGTGCTAACGTCCTTCAAGACAAGGCTGCAGACGTTCGAGAACCCACCGCTGTTCATCTTTCCACCCACGTTGGAAGCCTATTCGAGCGTGCTGAACTTGGCCGCAGCGCTCGGGAGTTCGGCTGTGGCAGAGGTTACCTCGTGGGGGGGTCTCGTCTACCCGTACGTCATTAACAGTGGGATCGTCGGTATTGGAAACGTGTTTCTCTCCCTCGCTTTGGGAGTGCCAGCTGCTTACGCGCTATCCCGTCTGAATGTCAGAGGAAAAGACAACATCGCGTTCTGGATGTTGTCTCTGCGATTTGCACCAGGAATTGCGATTGCAATCCCACTCTTCCTCTTCTTCCGAATACTCCACTTGTTCAATACTTATCAGGGACTCATACTCGCGTACACTTCTTTCAACGTTCCATTCGTAGTATGGATTGTCAGAAGCTTCCTGCAGGATATGCCCGTAGACCTTGAGGAGTCAGCAATGGTGGATGGATATACTCGGTTCGGGGCATTCACCAGGGTCACCCTTCCGCTCCTCAAACCGGCCTTAGCCGTTGCAGGAATCTTCAGTCTGATCTTCAGCTGGAACGAGTTCCTCTTCGCTCTCGTCCTCACGTCCGACAAAACCGCCACGTTTCCCGTGTACATCTCCAGATTCTATTCCGGAATGGCGATTAACTGGGGCGCCTTCATGGCCTCAGCCGCGGTAGGTATAATTCCAGTCCTCGTCTTGACATTGCTTATGCAACGTTACATTACAAAGGGTCTTACGATGGGAGCCATCAAAGGCTAAGATCCAGTTCAAGAAGTATTGTGACCAGGCATTCTCTCAGACGATTGCTGCTCCGCTTGCCCGTTCGAACACGTGAATATGCCGCTCATCAAACCAAACATAGATCTTGTCGCCGATTTCAGCACGAAAACCAGCGGCTGCAGTTCCCTTGTAAACTTCTTCCCCTAGTCTGAAGTCCACTATGACCTCTTCTCCGATCGGTTCGCGCGCGTAGACCTCAGCCTCAATCCAGCCCGTGTCTGATTTTGAGAGCCTCACATGAGCTGGTCTCACGCCCAGGACCAGCTGCTTGCCAGATGAACTCTTTTGAATGGACTGGCCGATGTCAGTTGAGATCGGATAGCTGAACAAGTCCCCGACCAATTTATGTTTGCCATTGTCTTCAACTAGAGAGCAGTTGAAGAAGTTCATCGACGGGCTGCCAACAAATCCGGCCACGAATATGTCTGCGGGACGAGAAAATACATTCTCGGGGGTGTCGAGTTGCACTACCTTGCCGCTCTGCATGACCGCGACATGCGATGACATTGTCATTGCCTCTAGTTGGTCGTGTGTAACGTAGATTAGCGTCGTCCCGAGTCTCCTTTGTAGCCTGATGAGTTCGGCTCGCATCTGCATGCGAAGCTTCGCGTCGAGGTTAGAGAGCGGCTCATCCATGAGGAACACCGATGGGTTTCTAACAATCGCTCTCCCTAGAGCGACTCTCTGCTGCTCTCCACCGCTGAGCTGCCGTGGCTTCCGATTGAGGAGCTTGGGCATGCCTAGAATGGTGGCGGTCTCTGTGACCCTTTTGCGGATTTCCGCTGAATGAAGCTTTCGAGCCTTGAGCGGGAAGGCAAGGTTCTCGTAGACCGTCATGTGGGGGTACAGCGCATAGCTCTGGAAAACCATTGCCACATTTCTTTCGCGAGGAGAGATGTCGTTTACGAGCCTCTCGCCTATGTAGATGTTGCCTGCTGTTGCTTTCTCAAGCCCGGCTATCAGTCGAAGCACCGTTGTCTTGCCGGATCCTGAAGGCCCTAGAAGCGTGAGAAACTCTCTGTCCGGGACTTTTAGATCAATGTCGTCTACAGCATTCACTTCGCCGTAATTCTTGCTCACGTGACTGAGGATGACTTCCATCGATAACTTCACTTAGTCTGCGCTAGCACAGCGCTTAAGAAGCTACGCTCTTTAAGCCTTTTTGTCGAGGCCTCAAGTAAGTTCCTTGCTGTAATGCGACAGCCGGAAGCCACCGCTTTCCGTTGCAAGTACATTGTCTTCCATGCGGATGCCACCGAAGCCCGGAACGTAGATACCGGGCTCAATGCTGAAGACCATTCCCGTTTCGAGCATATCATCGGAGGCCACATGCAAAGCTGGGAGTTCGTGGACTATGCATCCGATTCCATGTCCCAACCTGTGCCTGAAGTATTTTTGATAGCCCGCGGCCTTCAAGTGGTCGTAGGCAATGTTATTCACTTCTGCGGCCCGGGCTCCCGCCCCAGCAGCTTTGACCCCCACATCGTTTGCTTGCCGAACGTCCTCGATGAGTTTCCTGTGGTTCTTGCTCAGTCCAATGCCATATGTGTGAGAAAGGTCGGCCCAGTAGCCATCAACGCACACGTTCAATTCCAGCAGGACAGGTTCGCCCCGCCTGATCTTCTTCGTTGTATGAACGTCATAGTATTTGTATGCTTCAACGCTTCTCGGGCCGGACATTACGAAAGCGAAGGCGACGACGCGGTCGGTCTTCTTGTTCCTGAAGCCGTTCAGTGTGACTGCTCTTTCGACTTCCGCTGCCAACTCGAACTCGGTTTTGCCCGCGGATAGCTCCGACCGAAACGTCTCCATCCCTGAATCCGCAATCCTGTTTACCAGTTTCATTTGCTCAATTTCTTTCTGGGTCTTCACCGATCTTAGCTTGTAGATCATCGCAGAAGCATCTCTAAGAGTGAAGTCTGGGAAGGTCGTTTCAAGGAACTTCTGTGACGGAATCCCCGACACCTGGACCTTGTGTCTAAGGAAGCTGGTTGACACGAACTCCATAGAGCCTTCAAAGCCCATGGTGCCTTTGGCCACTTTGCGTTCTTCTGCGGTTTCGATCAACTTCTTTCTTACAGCCTCTTCGGACGGGAATGATTCAGGAGTTTCTCCAGGGAAGTACTTCACATCCTTCACCCAACCGGTCTCCGGATAGGGTTCTTCATGAGCGTGGCACACAAGGGCTGGTTCGGCATCTAGGAAGAGCATGAGGTAGGAGCTGCCCTGGAACGGCCAGTAGCCGCTTCCGTAGACGATGTCTTCTGTTAGGTGAAGGACAAGAACATCTAGACCTTCCTTTTCCATGGTTTTCCTGATCTTGGAAGTCTTCTCCCTATCTTCTTCCAACAATATCGTCTCTTGAGCAAGATTACACTTTGCGATGATATATTAGAATAGGAGCAGGCTATCCCTCTACAGTGGCAGGCTAATCCAGCTGTTCTTTTCTATCGATCTTGCGATAGCTTCCAGTATTTCGTTGTTCTTGCAGCCGTCATCGAACGTTGCGCCTAGAGGTCCGACCGGCTTGTCATTGGCCACACAATCGACGAAGTGGTGAGCCTCATTGATGAAAACGTCCCCCCAACCGAGCACGTGTCCGACAGGCCACCAGTTCTCGCCGTACGGGTGCGCTTGCTCGCCGACAACAATCCGCTTATATCCTCTCATGATGTCCGGGTCATCTGAGCTGTAGAATTCGATTTCTCCGAGTCTCTCCATATTGAAGCCAAGACTTCCTTTGGTTCCATGGACCTCTATCCTTGCAAAGTTCTTTCTCCCAGCTGTGAACCTTGATGCCTCCACGCTACCGATCGCGCCGTTCTCAAACCTCAACATGGAGATGAACGCATCGTCGACGTCTACCTTCCCCTTCTGTTTCGGATCTTCGAGTAGTTGCCGTTCCGTCTGAAATGTCTTAGCCATTCCGCAGACGGAAGCAACTTCGCCCACTAGAAGTCTTGCCAGATCCAACATATGTGAACCTAGGTCACCAAGCGCACCGGAGCCTGCAATCTCTTTCCGAAGCCTCCAGACTAGTGGGAACTCAGGACCCATGATCCAATCTTGTAGGTAGGACGCTCTGAATTGGACAATTCTCCCCAGGTGGCCTTCGTTTATCAGCTGCCTCGCGAATTGAATAGCGGGTACAAATCTGTAGTTGAAGGCTACCATGCTCTTGACGTGTGCTTGGCTCGACGCCCTCTGCAGTGTTCTTGCCTCTGCTAGATCCCAAGCCAGAGGTTTTTCGCAGATCACATGTTTTCCAGCATCGAAGGCTGCGAGGCAGGGTTCCAAATGCTGGATATTCGGAAGGACGTTGTCGACAATCTGTACTTCGCCGTCAGCCACTACTTTTCTCCAGTCTGTGTAGTAGCGACGGTAACCGTAGCGTTTCGCGGCATCAGATAATCCCTTTTCCGTTCTGCCGTAGATTGCGACAAGTCTTGATCTGACAGGAGGGAAAGGAAAGAACAACGGCACGTCTATGAAGGCACGGCTGTGAGCCTTGCCCATGAAACCATACCCGAGCATCCCTACACCGATTTCTCTCTCTTCTGAGGGTCTGAACGCTGCCTCCCCCATTAGCGATGCACAAGGTTTCGTGGAAAAGCCTTTCGTAGACTCTTTCTGTAGTCTCACTCAGAACCCGCTGACCTTCCTCATGATTTTGGTGCGGGCATGTCCAGACCTGTAAAACCCAGTATAACGAGGAGGTGATTCTTGTGAGATCTCTTGAAGCACCAATGCTGCTATACTGGGTGACAACGCTTAATAGATTACGAGTCCAGCTATCAGACATGTCGGTACAATTCGGATATCACCCGCTTCTTGAACGATTTCAACCCGGTCACTTGCTTAACATGGCAGTTCTCGCCGAAAGCTCTGGGTTTGATAGTGTGTGGGCGAGCGACCACTTCCACCCTTGGGTTCCAAGCGAAGGATGCGCGTTTGCTTGGTCTTGGCTGGCCTCGGCTGCCGAGCGAACGAAGCGCATTTCGGTCGGAACATCGGTAACAGCTCCCACGTTGCGTTATAACCCATCTATAGTCGCGCAAGCATTTGCAACGCTTGGGACACTTTATCCAGGCAGAATCTTCCTCGGTCTGGGAACAGGTGAAGCAATGAACGAGGTTCCACCCGGTGCGAGCTGGCCACCGCTTAGGGAGAGAATCGCGAGGCTGGAGGAAGCGATCAAGGTCATCAGGATGTTGTGGGAGGGAAGCTATGTCGATTTCAAAGGAAGATACTATTCGCTCAACAAGGCGAACCTATTCACAAAGCCATCCAAGCCTGTTCCAATTTACGTTGCTGCTAGCGGACCGCGAGTTGCAGAGTTGGCTGGCGAGTACGCCGACGGCTTTATCACTCTGGGCTTTCTCGAACCCATCTACCAGAGCGTCCTGTTCCCGGCTCTCAAAAAGGGCGCCGAGAAAGTCGGTCGAAGTGCAAGTAAGATTGTCAAGGTAGCGGAGATTCATGTATCATACGACGAGGACTATGAGAAGGCGGTTGACTCATGCAGGTTTCTAGCCGCAGCCCTTCTCCCAGACATGTTCAAGCACGGTGGATCAGATCCTCGCGAAATTCAAGAGAACGCTAGTCTGGTTGGCAGGGAGGCGCTAGTTGAGAAGTTCATAATCTCGAACGAGCCGGACGAACACATCAAAAGGCTCACGCCTTTTGTCAAGCACGGGTTCGATGTCCTCGATTTTGTCAGTCTAGGCCCGGACGATGGATCTTTCATCAAGATCTTCGGAAAGAAGGTGCTCCCGTACCTCCGCGATATGCGTTCGTAATGATTCCTGGCTTGACCCGGGTCGACCAGCGCATCCTTTCCCTGCTGTTGAGGCCTCTGACGCCAATCGTTGGCCAGTGAACACGTTTGAAGCAAATTGACAAGGAATGCACTGGAACGGTAGTCGGGGATCGCGCGGAATCCTTGTCTTGCCGGCTGACCATAGACGCGTCTTGATCACTACGTTGTAGAATACGACATGGTGAGATCTCCGAACGATGGTTAGATTCGACGACTGCCGCTGACAATCCCTTCGGACCGAAGGATAAGGCTCTAACCTGCATCGGCTGTGAGGATGGGCCTCGAATACTGTTGCGCAATGCGGTAAGTGTGGCCGGTGAAGTGAACCTTGATACGCCTGCTTTGTCCCGTTATGCTTTGAGGGAATCTGCAACGAAGCCCGAGCGAGGTACCGATTGCCGAGACAGAAGAACCGATAGTCAGAATCGTCGCTATAGCGCACATGCTTGGAACTGGCCATCAAGAGACCGTACGCTAGTAGGGATAGGCAACCGATGAACTCGAGAGATAGGGTCCTAATCGCACTAGATCATGAAGAACCTGATCAGGTACCAATCACAGACCACATGTATATGAGAAAATCTCTTGAGAATGTGCTCGGCGAGAACGGGGTAACTACAGATGACTCTCGCAGATACCTGAAAGCATGTAAGACACTGGGCTTTGATCTAATTACTGTCTTCACGTCTCCGCCTCCATTCAAGCCAAGAAGCCTCGATGTTGAAGAGGAAGTTGATGGATGGGGCAGACGCTGGAGAGTAGACAAGGAATCGGACATGCTCTGGTATTTGGGCGGACCTGTCAAGACAAGAGAAGACTACGATCGGGTGCGGAATAGACTTGTCTTTCCCGGAGACCCAGGAGACATGTTCGTAAGCGCCAAGAAGCTCGTAGAGTTAACCAAAGGAGAGTACGCGCTGGCTGGCATGGTAGACGGGCCATTTACCCCCAGTTGGGAAATGATGGGTTTCACCGAATTCTGCAAGTCTCTCTATCATGATACGAGCCTTGTGGAAAGCCTCTGCGGGGACTTTTCGCGGTGGAACATCGAAATCGGAAGGCGTCTCATTGAGTTAGGGGTGGACATGATCTGGATTGCAGATGATCTCGGCGCCTCAACAGAGCCGCTGGTCTCCCCTTCAATGTTCCGCAAGCATATACTTCCCTTCTTGAGAGAAGAGGTAAACGAGTTTCTGATAAGAGACGTTAAGGTGATACTGCATAGTTGCGGTCGGGTCATGCAATTTATGAATGACATAATCGACACGGGAATAGTCGGCATCCATCCGCTTGAAAGATCGGCTGGAATGAATCTCAAGGAGATGAAAGACAAATACGGAGACAGGCTCACCCTGATCGGGAACGTGGAAGGCAAGAGCCTGATACCCTACGGCTCAAGAGAGGAGATAAAAAGGGATGTGCTAAATTGCCTAAAGATCGGCGCTCCAGGGGGAGGATATATTTTCGCGACGGATCACTCTCTGCACATGGGAATGCCCGCCGAGAAGATCCGGTACACCTTCGACTTGGCAAAGAAATATGGAGAGTATCCGAAGAAGCTTGTAAGGCACTTCGACGCAGCCACATGATCTATGTCTAGAACACTGGATGCTACATAGCAAGGTGCACCACGCCCCCATTTCATTCAGAATCAGGACCATTATCTATCATGACATGCCATCAATAATGATCGAGCAACATGCCAAACCTCAAGCTCGTGCACACACCCACCATATCACGCTGGGTGGCTTCTGAACTCGTTGGGGAAACCTTGAATTACAGCCTAACTGACCGTGCAGCCAGGCAGAAGCATCTTGAGGGCACTCGTCAAGTATGATCATGGCCCAGGCAAGATAGAGGTTCGAGATGTTGAGGAGCCTCACCCGGCCCCGAATGAGGCCATCATCGAGGTTGAAGCGGCTGGGATATGCGGCACTGACCTCCATATACAAAACGGGAGTTGGTCCGTCAATCCGCCAGTCATCATGGGTCACGAATTCAGTGGGAGGATTGTTCAACTTGGTAACGGCGTGATGGGATGGAGCACGGGCGACCGGGTGGTCTCCGAAGTACCGAGAGTCTGCGGAACTTGCGAATACTGTGTCTCAGGCAACTACCACCTTTGCGATCAGAGGAAAGCCATGGGATATGCAGTAGACGGCGCATTCACGAAGCTCGTCGCTGTGCCCTCACGAAACCTACACAAGCTGCCACACAACCTTACGTCTGAAGAAGCGGCTATCGTGGAGCCACTTGCAGATGTGATGCATGCGATGTTGGCCGTCAGTCAAGTGAAACCGGGGGATTCGGTCGCCATAGTAGGTCCAGGACCGATTGGTCTTCTTGGTGCACAAGTAGCGAAGGCGTGTGGAGCAATCCAAGTCGTCGTGACAGGACTTTCTAAGGATGCCGAGAGACTAAATCTTGCAGAGAAGTTAGGTGCGACTACAATCAACGTGGACGAACAAGATCCCATTCAGAGGATGATGTCCTCGACTTCGGGGAGGGGCTTCGATCTTGTCCTGGAAGCGAGCGGCAGCCCATCAGGCGCCACGCTTGCTCTCAGTACTGTTCGGAAGAAGGGACAGGTTACGCTGATAGGCCTTCACTCGAGAGAAGCACAGGTCGATCTCAATCGGATTGTGCAGAGGGAAATCAGGCTGGCCGGAAGCTGGGTCAACGTCCGAGATGACTGGGACAGAGCGTTGCGCATAGTATCAGCAGGGCTCGTCCACCTCAAGCCCCTGATCTCTGGCACCTTCAGACTGGAAGAGTGGCAACAAGCATTTGAGTTGTGCCGAGCAGGGCGCGCGATCAAAGTCCTGCTAATACCGTGAGCTCCCCGCGATCATAGTTCTTTTAAATGAGGCGTATTTGCATAATGCTCGATTGTCAAACCGAGCGCGATCCGATTGAAAGCCGTAAGGAAGACTGAACCTAAACCAGGAATTGTGGTGCAGGAAATAGAGGAGCCGAGAATTGGTGCGTCGCAAGTCTTGGTGGAGATAAAGGCCACCGCTATATGCGGATCTGACCTTCACATATACCGATGGGACGAGCTAACAGCACGTTTGAGGACACCACTTCCCATGACAATGGGCCACGAATTTTCGGGGGAGATTGTTGAAGTCGGTAAAGAAGTCAAGTGGCTTAAGCTTGGAGACAGAATTGCGGGCGAGTCACACATCCCTTGCGGAGCTTGCTACTATTGCAGGACTGGCAACATGCACGTGTGTCAGAACATGCTCGTCTTTGGAGTGCAGACCAAAGAGGGGTCCTTCGCCAAGTACGCCGCTATTCCGGAAATCATCGCATGCAAACTGCCATCGGGCTTGTCTTTCGAGGAGGGCTCTCTCCTTGAACCATTCGGGGTCGCAATGCATGCGATTGAGAGAACACGCATAGAACCGGGAGACGTAGTACTTGTGATGGGCTCAGGTCCAATCGGAATCTTCGCGCAGCAGATCGCCAAGGCTTCAGGCGCCTCGATTGTCATAGCAACGGAGATCGGAGAGTTCAGACTCGACCTCGCAAGGAGAATCGGCTCAGCCGACGTCTATGTGAACCCACAGAAGGACGATATAATCAAAAGGACCATGGAGCTGACCAACGGCAGAGGCGCTGATGTTGTCATTGAGCTTTCCGGAAGCCCAACGGCGTTTCGCCAGTCATTTCAAGCGCTGAAGAAGACCGGACGTGTCGGATTGGTTGGTCTTCCTGAGAAGCCAGTCGAAATCGAAGCCACCACCATGATCATACACAAGGAGGCAACAGTGGTTGGGAGTCACGGGCGGTCCATGTTCGGAACGTGGGAGCGTATGATGAGCCTTGTGGGGAGTAAACGGGTCAATCTTACAGCCGTGATAACCGACCGTCTGCCTCTCGAGAGAGCTGAAGAGGGCTTCCAAAGAGTCATGAAAGGTGAAAGCGGAAAGGTTCTCTTCACACCGTAAATCGATAATCTTCTCCGCAACCGGCAAGGTTAGCAACGGCGTTTTCATCCTTCTCACAAATGACTGTGAGATATGGCTTTGGAACATGTCCTATCAGCCCTTCATACCGTAAAGATATTCCATAGCAGAGAACCTCTCGAGAGAATACGTCCTAGAGACTTTTCTAGGACGGAGAGTGTGACGGGGGCTAGCTCTCCTTTCAAGCCACACTATCGCAAAACCTTGAACGTAGGCATCCAACCTAGTGTGCCAGACGATGAGCGAAGATCCTGCCGCAAGGGGCGAAGCAATCCGTCAAGTTAACTCGGTTTTCCAAGTTCTCCTAGTCATCCTAGTGCGCCTAGATAATCTGTTGAATGTCGCCCTGTCTTCTCGTCTGGCCGCCAAGACAAGCCTCTCAGCCGATACGGCCTCAAGCTTCTAGAGTCTAGCTTTCAGTTCCGCGATCATTTCCTGTTGGGCTGCCAACTCGACGCTCGTGTCGCTTAGAGCGGGAGGCCCCGGTGTACGCCTCACACAGATCTCTTAGGGTCGGCTTCGTGCAGCTCACATGAAGATGCAACGCCGACAGCCTTAAGTCGCAACAGCAAGATTTCAGCCACTTTCCGTGCAGCTAGGCGGACTGGTGATAGCGATGAGAGTACTATTCACCGACTTCACCTTTGAGGATAAGGATCGAATACGCCTTGACGGATGCACGTTCAAGTTCCACGGACCAACAAAGAACCCAGAAGAACTCATCGAGCTTGCTCGTGACGTTGATGTCATATGCATGAGAGATCAATACGTTGGCGTGTCAAGGAGGACGATACAGAGACTGCAGGGAGTGAAGATGATTGCGACACGATCCAGTGGGTACGACCATATCGACCTCAAGGCGGCGTCAGAGAATGGAATCGTGGTCTGCAATGTTCCGGACTACGGCGCCCATATGATAGCTGAGCATGCATTCGGTCTCCTACTCGCTGTCGCAAGAAATATCGTGCGAGGCACAAACAGGTATTCTCAGGAACGGATATTCAGCGACAAAGACTTGGTTGGCGTGGAGCTGTATAGCAAGACGCTGGGAATACTCGGGACCGGAAGGATAGGAGCACATGCCGCTAGGATTGGACGGGGATTTGGAATGAAGATCGTAGCGTATGATGTCTTCAAGAACCCTCAGTTGGAGGAGACGTATTCAATCCAATACCTGCCACTTGATCGAGTGCTCCAAGAAGCCGACTTCGTCACCGTACACCTGCCCTTGAATGACGAGACAAAGGGACTCATCTGCAAGAAGACGCTGCAGCTCATGAAAGCAAGCAGCATACTCGTGAACACAGGAAGAGGCGCTATCGTGGTTACACAGGATCTGATAGAGGCCCTGAGAGAGGGCAGGCTTGCCGGAGCCGGACTTGACGTCCTAGAAGACGAACACGAGAGATATCATGCCTTCGACGGGCTTAACGTGGTCGTCACACCCCACATAGGCTGGTACACAAAGGAAGCCGTTTCTAGATTGCTAGACATCACACTCGGGAACATCAAAGCCCTTATGGAAGGAAAACCCCGGAACCGCGTCAACTGAAAGACGCGACCCTGAACTTCTCTTGGCCAGGCACACTCATTCTCTCATCTTATGAGTGTGCCACACGTTGCGGGCTACTACAGAATAGTTCGACAGGGCACAATTGGAAGTCGTCTGATCTTATCTGCGTGCAGTTTCGTTCCAGATGCGTCTTACAAATTCCGCCGCAGCTTTCACTCCAGCTGGTCCCTTGAAGCTTGCTTCTTCCATGCATATCCAACCGTCGAATCCGCCGTCTCTGAGAATCTGAAACATCTCCTTGAACGGGACTAGGCCGGTTCCGAGAAGAACGTGTTTCAGCTCCCCGCGAGTTGATGTGTCTGCAGCGTGGACGCTGATTATGCGATTGAGGACTCTCTTGAGGACTGGGATCGGGTCGTCTCCATAGGCGATAGTGTTGGCAGTGTCCCAGTTCACGCCCAGCGACGTATGTGCAGTTTTCTCCACGATCTCCAAGAAGATTTCAGTGGGGTGCGAGAAGTCCGTATACTGCCAGGCTCCTGGTTTGGCATGATTCTCATAGGCCAATTTGACCGGGTACTCTCTAGCAAACTCCGTTGCTCTTACAAGTCCGTTGACCGCCCATTCAATGCCCTCACGCCGGCCGACGTTTGGATGCGCTTGGCCCGCCGTGACGCGAAGGAGGTCTGCACCTAGCCTTGATGCTGTCACAATGTCGTCCTCCAACCTGGTTAGCTGACGTTCACGTTCGGCGGGGTCGGGATGCGTGAAATCTGGGTAAGTCGTGACCATGGCAACCCGAATCCCCGTCTTCCCGATCTCTTGACGCACCTTGTCCAAGTACTCAGGGCTGCGGCTCTTGAGGAAGAGGACGCTCAAGTCTATTCCATCTAAGCCAATTCGAGATCCTTCAAGCGCCCATTCCTTGATGCTCATCCGTCCGTTGATGATGTCTTGGAAATAGGAAACCGGTAGACAGCTTAACCTCATTTCTCTCCTCTAGCCTCCGCACCTCAACAAGTCTCGATCTGCTGTCACACCTACCCTAAAAGAGTGAACATCACTCCTGTTGGCTAATGGAGGTCCGGTCAGCAGGTTGTACGAGCAGTTAAGGACAGAGATCTGTCACATCATGAGTCTGGTCTCGACCAAGGGGTGGTCGCCTGGCAGTAGCGCCAATATAAGCGTCCGAGTTCCGGGGACAAATCATGTATGCATCAAATCGACAGGCACGAGCATGAGTTTTGGTGCCATGGATATTGAATCGAGCGTTGTGGTGATAGACGTTGACGGAAACCATGTGGATGGTGTCCGGAAGCCTTCTATGGAGTTCAGGTTCCACTTGGGCATATACAAAGTTAGGCCCGATGTTGGCGCGGTTCTGCACGCGCACCCGCCGTACGCCACTGCATACGCGGTCGCAAACAAGGAGTTCCCCATGGTTTCAGCTCCCGGCCGTCTCATGTTGAAGAAAGTGCCGCTGTTAGCTTTCGCACCCCCGGGGTCACAAGAACTTGCTAACGTAGTTACAACTGCTTTTTCGGACCGTTCAGTTCTGTCGGCATTGTTGGTCGGTCACGGGGTTGTCGCGGTTGGTGCTGACATCTACGAAGCCTTCAAGTACCTTGATTGGACCGAAGACGCAGCCCAGATCGCGTTTCTGTCAGGTTTGCTCAAGGCCGGGGATTCAGGGTGACAGGATCTTCGTGCCCGGCGATTATCGTTCGACAAGTTCGATTGTGACGCCATCAAAGGGATCCTTGAAGACTGCTATTCTCCAGGGTTTCTTCCCGGGTTTCTTTGCATAGCTTATCTTGGCAGGTGGCTTCTCGGCGACGTACTCGATCTTCGCTTTGTCCTTCGTGACTTCGAATGGTTCGCCTATCATTGTTGCTCCGGCCGCCTTCAATCTGCTGATCGCTGCGTCTAGATCCCGCACTCTCATTCCGAGGTGAGTGATGCCGATGGATCCTCGCATTGTCTTCTGCCAAGTGTCAGGGCTCTGAGGCCGGGTTGCAGCACTTTCGGCGGTTATGATTTCTAGGAGGAAGTTGTCACTATACAAATAGGCATTCTTGTACACAGTACCGGGGGAGGGGTTGAGAACGGATATTCTGAGTAGTTTCAATCCCAAGCCTTTCGAATAGAACTCGATTGACTTGTCAACGTCGCGAACGGTTAGTGAGACGTGATCCATTATCACGGGGAATATCACACCTGTACATGTCGGCATGTAGGTGGCAGGTTTTCTCTTTTGTGTCTAGAATGAGAGGGTTGTCTTGTGGCTGCCGTAGCTCCCAATAATAGGTAAGATCGTGGACTCGATAACCCTGACGAGTACGCTTAAAGAGCTGCGGAGTCATTGGAACTGCCAAGCGGAGGAACTGACCATGGGTTCGAAAATTGGTTTCATAGGGCTTGGAATAATGGGCAAGCCAATGACAAAGAACCTGATCAAGGCTGGTCATGAATTAACAGTCTACGATGTTGTCGATGCACTAACCAGAGAGCTTGAGAGCGCGGGTGCCAAAATCGCGCACTCGTCCAAAGAGGTTGCGGAGAAGAGCGATCTGATCATTACGATGTTGCCTGACTCACCTGACGTTGAGAAGGCTGCGTTGAGCTCGGGCGGCATCTTCGACGGAGTCAAGAAGGGATCGACTTACATTGACATGAGCACCATCTCTCCTGTCACGTCGAAGAAACTGGCGGAAGTTGCCAAATCGAAAGGCGTTCGAATTCTCGATGCACCTGTCAGCGGAGGGGAGAAAGGTGCGATTGAAGCGACGCTCACGATAATGGTTGGCGGAGCAAAGGAGGTCTTCGATGACTGCCTACCGCTTTTCCAAGCGATGGGCAAGAACATTGTCTATTGTGGCGGTGTTGGATCCGGTCAAGTCGTCAAGGCCTGCAATCAGATACTTGTCGCGGGCGTCCTGGAAGCGGCTGGTGAAGCGCTCGTTCTCGGGACAAAGGCAGGGGTCGACCCGGAGACCGTTCTCAAGGTAATCGGCGGAGGATACGCAATGCGTGTTCTTGACGCGAGAGGGCCGCTTATCTTGAAAGGGGACTTTAAGCCGGGTTTCAAGACGAGACTTCACTACAAGGATCTGGGAATTGCCCTTGCGGCTGGGTCTGAATATGGAGTGCCCCTTCCTGTCACCAGCCTCATCCACGAGATGATGGGCGTTATGAAGGTCTGGGGACGCGGCGAATACGATCACTCGGGAATCATAACAGTACTTCAGGACCTTGCCAAAGCGGAAACGAAGAAGTAGGACTTGAGACTCAGATAGCGTGGTGTGTGTGCAGGATGATCAAGAGACTGAATCATGTTGGCGTTATCGTGCATAATCTGGATGACACGCTGAAGATCTACGAGAAGATCTTCGGCCTCAAACCCACTACGGTGAAGACCGCCATGGAGGGCAAGGCAAGAGTCGCGTTCGTGCCTGTAGGTGACGGCGAAATAGAACTAATCCAGCCCTTGGACCCGAATATGCCCCAAAGCAAGTTCCTTCAAACCCGTGGCCAAGGCATCCACCACATCTCCCTAAGCACAGACAATATCGAATCAGAGGTAGACAGAATGAGAAAAGAAGGAGTTGCTTTCGCCGCTGAAGCGCCGAAGATAGGCGCTCATGGCGTAAAGATCATCTTCACCAAACCGGAGACAACAGACAACATTACCGTGGAGCTTTGTGAAGAGGCCTAGCACACAGAGTAGTTGCTGTCCTGTTCCACAGCCTTCTTGGTTCCCCTTCGTCTCTCTGCGCAGAGGGGTTTTTCTCTACGTTCTTTTCTTAGGGAATGGTGTGGTCGGTAACCTCTTCTCGCCAAGTTCAGGATGCTTCTTTACTAGGGTCTCAAAGCGTTTTAGCGCGCCGGCCGGCACTTCGTCGGGGTCAATTCTGATATCTATTATCGAGGGTCTGCCTGATTCGAACGCGTTCTTGAGCGCCTCTTTGATCTCAGTTGGTCTCTCAACCAGTTGTCCATAGGCATGGCATGCCTCGGCGAACTTCACGAAGTCCATGACGTACGACTGAGTAACGATGTACCTTTCTGGCTCCCACGCGCCGTAGCCGAACTTCTGCCCTTGGATGATCATTCCGAGATTCATATCGTTCAGTATGCACCAAACAACAGGGATGTTGTACGCTGTGGCAGTGTTGACCTCCTTGCTCAGCATCGTGAAGCTCGCATTACCAACGACATCGACGACCTGTCTATTCGGCGCTCCGAGCTTGGCGCCTATCGAGGCTGCAACGCTGAAACCCATCGCGGTGTGTCCGCCGTCAGCCATGAATCCTTTCGGCATCAGTGCCTGGTAGTACTTCTCGACCCATGCGAGGTTGTTTCCGCAGTCCGCCCACACAATTGCGTCTTTGTCGAGGAATTCACGGATCTCCTTGACCGCTCTCTGAGGTTTGATCGGAACTGCGTCAGAGAAGCTCTGAGGCTCCGTGTAGTATTTGAGCTGGCCCTTCAACGCGAGTATCTCCTTCTGCTTTGCCTTCTTTCTCTCCTCGAATTCCTTCATCGCCCCTGGCGGCAGATTGGAGAGAAGCGCCTTTACTTGCAGAAGCAAGTCTTGGAGGACGGTCCTTGCGTCTCCTACTATTCCCACCTCGACTGGGTAGTTCTTTCCAATCTCGGTTGGGTCGCTGTCGACTTGGATGATCTTCTGTCCTCCGAAGTTCTTCACCCAGCTGGTAGTGGTCATCTGATGGAAGATTGTTCCCAGCGCGAGCAGTACGTCGGTTTTGTCTCCTCGAAGGACAGTGTTGGCGATGTCTTGGCCGAACAGGCCCACCACGCCCAGTGCAAGTGGATGATCTTCAGGGAATGAGCTCTTGCCCATCGCTGTGGTCGCAACCGGACAGCCCAGTGTGGTCGCCAGTTCCATCAACTCTGGGGATGCGCCGGATGCGATGATTCCTCCTCCGGACATTATCGCGGGCGATGATGAATTCACCAAGAGCTGGGCTGCCTGCTTGATGAGCTCTGGATCTCCTCTCACTGCCCCCATTGGCCTGTACTTCTTGGGGGGCACGAGTTCAGCGTCTATCTCAGCTCTAATCACATCTTGTGCTAAGTCAATGTGCACCGGTCCCTTTCTTCCGGTTAGCATGGTTCTGAAGGCTCGTCTGATCACTTCAGGAACGGTGTCAGGGCGAGTGACCAGCACACTCCATTTTGTGACCTCCTTGAAGATGCCTACATGTGATATTGATCGTGGACCCCAACCGCTTGCGTCTTGGATTCCACCCTTGCCGAATTGATCTGTCGGAACGTTGTTTGTGAAAGCTAGCACGGCTTGGTTGTCTTGGTAGGCCGGGTGAAGGCCCGAAGCCAGATTCACACCGCCCGGACCAACTGTTGCAGCACATGCGGCTACTTGCCCACAAGCTCTGAAGTATCCATCAGCCATGAAACCGGCACCCTGCTCGTGCTGAGTCAGTATCGTCTTGATCTGTGGGTAGTCGTAGAACTCGTTGTAGAATGGAGCAATTCCGCCGCCTGGAATTCCAAAGAGGTATTTCACTCCCTCGCCAAGGAGAGACTCGACAATGAACTTGCCTGCACGGAGTTTCGCCATAATTCCCCACGCTCACTCACAAGCGATGACTAATCCCTGTAGTTAATGGTTCCTCTTTTGTGATCTGCCACGATTCCAGAACGTGCTCTATGCAAGCCTGAGGAGCCTGAGGAGCCTGAGGAGTACGTGCGAGAACTATCCCGCTAGGACCTCGGGATTCACGATGTGCGTTGGTCTCTCGCCCTTAAGGGCTGCCAATAGGTTGTCCACCGCCATCAGCGCCATCTTTGTACGAGTCGCGACTGACGCGCTCGCGATGTGAGGCACAATGAGGATATTGTTGAGGGTCAGAAGTGGGTCGCCGGGGGGTATCGGCTCTGGCTCCGTTACGTCAAGCGCTGCGTAGGCAATTTGGTGATTTCGAAGCGCGTTGTAGAGTGCCTTGGGATCTAGGATCGGCCCTCGAGCCGTATTCACTACTATTGCGGTCTTTTTCATGATCTTGAACTGTTCTTCGCCGATCAGATGATAGGTCTCAGGAAGCAGCGGAGCGTGAACTGTCACGAAGTCGGATTCTCCGAGTAGCGTCTCAAGGTCTCTGAACTCAACACCGAGGGTCTCCTCTAACTCAGGTCTCCTTACCGAATCATAGTAGAGGATCTTCATGTCGAATCCTTTGGCTCGCTTAGCGACCTCCGCTCCAATCCTACCTAGTCCAATTATGCCCAGCGTTGCGTGGTGCACGTCATGACCGAGCAGTGTCATAGGGCCCCAAGTCTTCCATTTTCCTTCTTTGACGTTCCGCTCGCCCTCAGCGACACGGCGAGCTGCGGCGAGTAGTAGCGCAAACGCGAAATCCGCAGTAGTCTCAGTGAGGACGCCCGGAGTGTTGCATATCACAATCTTGCGTCTAGTCGCTTCGCGGACATCTATGTTATCGAATCCTACAGCCATATTGCTGATCACGCGCAGCCTGGGTGCAGCGTCCATAATGGGAGCATCAATCTTGTCAGTTAGAAGGGAAAGAAGCGCATCTATCTCGGGGACCTCCTTGAGGAGCACGTCGCGAGGGACGGTAAGCTCACCCTCCCAAATGCGATAGTCGCAGGACTGTGCCAGCTTCTTCAATGCCTCTTCAGGAATAAGCCGGTTCACATACACCTTGGGCTTCACTGTATCTGACCTCCACTTCCGACAGCATCGACGAAGGCTACTCAGGCATGCCACTGAGGTTTACATATGGCTTTCCAAGCACAACAGGCCCGGCGTTCCGAAACGTGACGAGCGGAGCAATAACAGTCAATAGATGGGGGTTCCGACGAAGAATGCAGCATTCGGTGCGGAGCTAGAAGCTATGACCTTCACCGAGGTCAAAGAGAAACTACTCGATTTCTTGGAGCCTTGCAGTGGGAAAGAGACTAGATTCGTGTCAGCTCCGGGCCGAGCAGACTTCTTGAATACGCATCAGGACTACAAGGGACTGCCCGTTGTGCCTGTCGCGGTGCGACTGAGATGCTACTCTGCAGGCTTTCTCAACCACACGGAAACGGTGCGGTTTGCCTCGCTCAACTTGAAGGAAGAATCAGAGGACTTTCGCGACGAATTTAGCTTGGACAGGATGGAGCTTAGGGGCGGGGGATGGTTCGGAGACTACGTAAGAGCCATCTTCTCATTGTTCTCCGATGTTGTTCAGAGCGTTGAAGGGATGGACATAGCGTTGTGGAGTGAAGTGCCAATCGGGTCCGGGCTCTCAAGCAGCGCCTCGCTCGAGGTGTCAATAGTCAAGCTCGTCTCAAGCTGTCTGAGGCATGAACTGAGCCCGAGAGAGCTGGCAGAGATAGCCTACAGAGCGGAGCACGATGTCGTGGGGATTCCGTGCGGTAGACTCGACCAATACGCATCAGCGTTCGGCGGAGTAATGAAGCTGGAGACGAAGCCGCCCTTCAACGTTGAACAACTACCGGAGCGTGGCCTACTCTTTGTCATCGCATACTCGGGCGAGCAACGTCGAATCACAGCTATCCACCCGATTCGTCAGGAAGAGATCGACAAAGCTCTGAGGCTGCTCATGGATGAGGCCACGGTTCCTGCGCTGCTGGCCCGAAAGCTTGGCTACAGCTACTACGATGCACAATGGGAGAGCATCACGGAAGAGGAGATCACCCCCTATCTAGGTTCTCTGCCGAAGAAACTTGCCGACCGAATCCTGTTTACGGTCAGAATGCAGGCGTCCACAATGTATGCCTTAGAACTGCTCAGAGAAGCAGAGCCCCGGAGTCTTCACCTAAATGACACGTCGGCAAAAGACCGATTGTCAGCCTTGGGAAGTGTCATGAACTATCAACATGAACTCCTGCGTGACCTTTACGAAGTGAGCACTCCTAGACTTGAGGAGCTGAGAAACACACTTCTGCAGTCCGGAGCGCTAGGAGTTAAGATATCCGGTGCTGGTTTGGGCGGGTCCGTGATAGCGCTCGTCAGAGATTCTAATATGGCTGACGCGGCCAAGAAGTCATGCATCGCTTCAGGTTTTCCCCGAGTATGGATATCGGCCCCTGATCCGGGGGTCAGACTCGAAGAGGCTGGGCTGGAGGCCTTGCCACAATAAAAGCGAATCAAGGAAAGGAAAAGGAAAGCTGTCAGCATTCAGATCAACGAGGTCTAGAGGCTTGAGCCGTGAGTTGAGGTGGAACCCTCTGCTGAGCGAATGGGTAATTGTCTCGGGCGGACGGGAAGAGAGGCCGTGGCGTGAGGAGTACTGTCCCTTCTGCCCGGGCGGACCCGAGACCCAGGGCGACTGGAACGTTCTATCTATCCCTAACAGGTTTCCCGCCTTGTCTCCGGACGCACCGCAAGTATTCGAGACCTCGCCGTACACTAAGTCAAGGGCTCTCGGTAGGTGCGAGGTCATAGTAGAGACACGCGAACACAAGGGCGACTTTCACAACATGTCGCTGAGTCAAGTGTCCGATTTCATCCGCCTGTTGGCAAATAGGAGTAAGGAACTGGCTTCACTACGTTACGTCAAACACATTATGCCCTTCAAGAACAAGGGTGCTCTAATTGGCGTGTCTCTGACACATCCGCACAGCCAGCTGTACGCTCTACCTTTCATACCACCGCGGATACGCCGTGAGATCGCCTCAGTCAGACAGTATAGAGCCAAGCATCGTCGCAACCTTTTCGACGCGATACTTGAATCGGAGATCGAGGGTGGATCTCGGCTCGTCTATTCAAACGAGCATTTTACAGTCCTGCTGCCTTTCTTCGGCATGTGGCCGTTCGAGACGCACGTCTATACTCCAATGCCTTCGAGATCGTTGGTTGATCTCGATGAACGAGGCCAGCTGATGCTGGCGGACGCAATTAGAGCAACAACAGCAACCTACGAGGAGCAATTTGGAAAAGACTGTGCGTACATGATGGTTTTTCACCAAGCGCCCTCGAAAGGTGACTACCGAGACTACAGGCTCCACGTGGAGTTCTACACACCCCACATCACTCGTGATAGGATGAAGTACGCTGCCGGCATCGAGTGGGGAGCTGGAACATTCACCTACGACGGAGTTCCGGAGGAGCGAGCTTCGGTCCTCAGGAAGGGGGCTCGGAAGGCCCTAGGTAAGATAGAAAGCATGGGGGAAGTAGCCGAGGAGTAGTATGCGAACCTGCCTGAGCATTATTCCTCGATTTTACTCCAGCAGAGAGTTGGGAAGATCACGAACTGAATGATCGTGGCGATCAAACCGACCTCTATCCTAAGATTGCGGAGCGTAACAGGAACCCACCCAATGCGTGAACCTCATCAAAACCCGCCTCAAACATACAATTGTATCACTGTATTACGGTTGAAACGGATCGTATGTGCAATTGGGTCCTTAGGTCATCAACTTGGAACCCTACGCGCCAAGTGTTCAGCGCGAAACGAAACCCAACCTGCCCTGGTTTTCGAGCGTGACAATACGTATGGTATTGATTCCTGCCCCCACCCCCGCCAGGGGGGGTCCCTCTCCGCGACGATCACACGCAGTCTTGAACCGTCAACAGTTTATCTCTAGTGGCAGCATGGCATTGTCGCAGCGCACCGTTCGGCATGGGAAACAAACAACGCTTGCAGACGCCAATGAT
>Ga0315280_10003576_pt1 | contig 23753 bp, 11 predicted proteins | sample YL17G06_40_MG_FD_203697 | JGI IMG/M metagenome (GOLD analysis project Ga0315280, IMG submission 203697) | Sediment microbial communities from Yellowstone Lake, YNP, Wyoming, USA - YL17G06_40 | ecosystem: Environmental > Aquatic > Freshwater > Lake > Sediment | place: USA: Wyoming | collected... | reverse complement strand
GATCTGCCGCACCAGGTCGCAGGCGAACCGATCGACTCCCGCCTCGGACCGGAGGGGCTGCCGAAACCGACATTCCTGAGGCTGGCGTCTCATCGGCCGCTTGCTCACCCATCGTGATCCGGCTGAAACATCGGGGCGTAGGATTGGCGGAGGAAATCGACGATCCCACCCTCGTTCTGCCGCGTGTACAGCCGGGTGGGCTCTCCGACCATCGCATCGAAGATGTGGCCGCAATCCACGTACGTGCCCGCCGGATTCCCGCGGAGGAAGCGAACCACAAGGCACGGCGCGGCCAATCCGGCGCAGCAGAGCACGATCCCCGGGCCTCGCAGCCGGCAGGCCCGCTCCACGCGGTCGACGGCGCGGTAGCAGTCCGTCGGCGGGATCTCGACGTGCGTGCAGCCCAGCCCGCGGGCAACCGGGGCCAGCGACCGGTTGCCGACAAAGTACTTGGGCCCCGGCAAGTCGCGGAGGGCCTCGAGGAATCGCCGCGTGGCGAGGCTGCGCAGCCCGTAGTAGAACGGGTTGTCGCTGACCCAGTGGACCCGGTCCGCCAGGCGGTGGGCCGCCAGGTATCGGCGGATCCGTTCCTGGAAGCGGCCGGCATGCAGTCCGGCGTAGCAGGGCGCGTCGCGGGGAGACAGGCGTGCCAGGTACTCCAGCGAAGCCCGCAACTCCCGTCCCGTGGTCTGGGGAGCGAGGTCTTCCCGAGATATTCTTCCTTTCGTGCCCAGGATCGAGAGCCATTCTCCATCGCCGTAGCTCAGGTAACTGAAGGGCTCGCGGTGAGCGAGGTGAGCGATCAAGGTATTCACCGTGACCTGGCGGTCGATGAGTTGGCCGGGGGCGAACGTTGCCGGGGCCGCCTCGCCCGCGCGCCGCCCTGCCGACGGCGACTTCACCACGGCCAGCTCGCCCGCGGCCCGGCGGCGAAGGGCCGCCGCCTTCCCCTCAGGACATCCCGGGGCCTTGCCGGCGGCAGCGATCCGCTCCGCCAGCCCATAGAGCAGCGAGGCAATCACCGGATTGATCCGGCCGGGGGCGGGGGCCGGGAATCGACAACAGCACGCGCACGCGTCCCGGCCCACCGGATGCGACGCTTCGCCGCCTGCGATCTGCTCGACCAGCCGGCAGCGGGCCGTCTCCACCTCCCCTTGCCGGCCGACGTCGCAGCGGAACGGGCATGCCTCGATCGCACGGGTCATGGCGACCTCCGCGGGAGCGGATCGATCCAAGGTCGCTTCAGCGGACGCATTCCTTCCGCACCACCTGGCCCTCGTATTCCCCCGGGCGGCTGGGGGGCGGCAGGCAGTCGCAGTCCGCCTGGCCACATTTCTCCTTCAGCACCCACTGCCTCCCCTGATACGTCCAGATTGAAAATGCCGTCCTGGGCGAAGCCGAGTCGTCATGACAGCGGCCGTAAGGGCGTAGGGCCCGCCGGAGGAGCCCCGTTTCCTCGCTCACCGCCTTCTCGATTCGCCGCACGCGGACGGAAAGGTCCAACAGGGCGATCAGAATCACAAGGAATCCCGCAAACGGCAAGAGCGCGCTCATCTTCCTTCCTCCCGAGCCCGTGGGCTCACCTGTTAGTCTGACATGGTCCGCACGACGCGAAAACCGTCGTAGCTGTTTCTGGTGTTGGGTCCTTCGGGGATGCGGGTGGCCGAGCGGTTTTGCCGCGGCGGGTGCCTGTACGATCCGCCGCGGAGGATCCCGTCCTTGGCCGGCCGGCTGGGAACCTGGTCGTCCAGAACGGCCTGTCCTTGGGAATCGGAGCCGGCGGGGCTGGCCGGACTCTGACACCGCTCCAGCACGTTGCCATAGACGTCGAACAACCCCCAGGGATTGGGCTTCAGCCTGCCCACCGGCCAAAGACGGTCCTCCGAGTTCTTCCAGTACCAGGCGTACTCGGGGAGCATTTCCTCGGTCTCTCCGAAGAATCGGGCGGTGGCGGTTCCCGCGCGGCACGCCGATTCCCACTCGGCTTCCATGGGCAGCCGGTAGCCCGTCCGCGCGAGGAAGTCCTCGGGGAGCTGCATCTCGGGGCCGATCTGCTGGGGATAACACTGCTCGTCTTCCGCGATCCCCTCCTGCACACTCAGCCACCGGCAATACCGAGCGGCGTCAAACCAGGAGACCCGGTTGATCGGGCACTCGGGATCGGGTGCGACCTCGGGAGCGAAGCCGAACTTCGGCTGGAACTTGCAGAACTGCTCGATCGTCACTTCGTGGGCGCTGATGGCGAACGTCCGGTCAACCCGCCGCTGGTGCAGCGGCTCGTTCGAGTCGCGCTGCGGATCGGTGCGCGGAGAGGAGCCCATGGCAACGGTGTTCGGGCCGCGGATCACGACCATCGTCTGCATCTGGCCGTTGACGTACCAGCCCTTGCGGGGATGCTGCGCCAGCCAGCCTTTTCCGGGGCGCTCGACCAGCTTGGCCTGAAGTGCCTTCCACTGCCCGCGGTAGCCCCACTTCGTGAGCAACCATTCCGCCCCGGCATGGACGGAGGCGTCGGGATCGGATTGGAACAGGCGAAGGCACTGCTGGAGGATCCGGTCGCGGTCGCTTTGCAGGAGGGCGTCGCTGCGGTATTGGCCCAGGGCCAGGAGGATGCCCTGCCGGATCGAGGGATCGGCCTGCGCGGAGAGCCCCTTGAGCAGGTCCACCGCCTCGACGCTGTAGGATTGCATGCGGTGGATCAAAAGCGTCCGCACCCGCTGGTCCGCGGATGCCCGCAGCAGCCGCCAGAGAGGCTCGAAGGAGCCGAGGCGGGCCAGGGTGATCGCGGCCGTGGCTTTTCTGCGGGCATCGAGCTCTCTTGACTCCGTGGAATCGCCGGCGGCCGGGGTGTCCAACTCGCGGCCCATCAGCTCGTCCGTCCACTCCGCATGCGAGGCAAGGACCCGGAACAGTGCCGCGTACTGGCGCTCGTCCGCGTCGAGGACGAGCGCCAGTTCGGCGAGGCGATCCGGGTCGCTCTGGCCCAGTTCGGCCAGAACGCCCGTGGCTGAGACGCGGTCCTCCTGTGGGATCGAAGCGTCGCGGACGATCCGTTCGAGGGGGTCCAAGAGGGCCTGGGCGACCGGCTGGAGCTCCCCGATCCAAGCCTGGGTGAACAGGGGATTTCGCTCCGCCGCCAGCGCGGCGGCCACGGCACCGGCCACCTCATCCCAGTGCTCGTTCTGCGGATCATAGGCGGCCAGCGCGGCGGCGGCGCGGAGCTTCTGCTCCGCCGGCACGTTGGCATTGCGGAGCCGCTCCCAGAGCAGGGGCGAGACTTCGCTCTGCCAGGGGGCCAGCTCGCCGCGGATCGCGCGAAGCTCTCGCGGGCTGGCCACCAGCAGGCTCTCGGTCAGATCCGGGGCAGCGGCCGCGTCGTGCCGGATCATGGCCAGCCGGGCGCGGAGGGCCCGGTCGGAGTGGTTCTTCGGCGATTTTCGGCACGCGGTCCCAATCTGCCACCCAGAGCTGCGAGAGCAGGGAGCGGACTTCGCCCGCCCGCTGCTCCTCGCGGACCCAGGCCGTGACCGCCCATCCCGCCGCCACGGCCGCGATCCCCAGGACGAGCGCCAGCGCCAGCCTCCGCGCGTAGAAGCTCGTCGCCCGGCGGATCATCTTCTGCTGCGGTTCGGTCCGTTCCGATTCCCGCGTCAGCAGGCAGAGCCGAATCCACTCGCCGCAGGAGGGGAGGTAGCGCGTCTCCGGGTTGGCGTTCCAGAGCTCCGCGCGGCTCTCCAGCAAAAGCGCGACCCGCCCGCGGACCGTCTCCCGCTGTTTCCGCGTGAGCCAGGTCCGCAGCGCGGGCACGAGCGAATCGTGCGTCAGTTGATAGCGCCTCTCGGCAAGGCCGGCAAGACCGGCGGAATCCGGCGGTTCCGCGCCGGCCCCTTCAGACCTCGGTTCACTGGGCGTGATCAGGCGGAGCTCGCCGTCGAGGATCCGCATCAGGTCCTGGAACTCCCGGGGGCGATCGGCATAGCCCGACACTTCCAGCAACTGGGGATACGACAGCAGGTGGCCCCGCAGGTCGGTCCCGCGCTCCGGCAGCAGGGCCTTGAGGACCTTGCGGGCGGCCTCCTGGTGGAACTGGTGGCTGGGACTGGTCGCCGCGCTCCCCAGCATCTCTTCGAGAAAGGCGATTCCGATCCCTTCGGCCCCCCCGACCTTCTTCAGCGCGGCGGGGTCCCAAGGCTTGGCGCGGAAGATCTCGGCAAACAGCGCCAGCCGGACCGGGACCACGCTGCCTTCTTCCGCCAGGCCCTGCACGGCCTTTTCCAGAAACCGCGCTTGCTCCGCCGAGCACGGGGCGTCCGGGGGCAGCCGGCCGAAGGCCTGGCCGAAGTGGGCCAGGACCTTGGCCGCATGGGCGAGGTCGAAGCGGTCGCAGGTCGCGTAATTGGCCCCTTCCACCACGGGGACCTCCAGGGCGTTCATGAACCGCATCGCCGACATGCCGAAGTCGTGCCGGACCATGATCACGCACTGGATCGTGCCGCCGTCGCAGTGCCGCAGGGCCTGCACCAGGGCCGCGGCCGGCTCCGCCCGGCGGGCGTGCAGCCACTGCTCGAACTGATCGAGGAAGATCGCGATCTTCTCCTCCCCTGGAAGCAAGCCCTCCTCGCGGATCGCCATCACGGCTTCGGGGAGGGAGGCCTCGGCGGCCAGGGCGGGGCAGATCCTCCGCAGCCCCCCGAGCAGCCGCGACTCGGTCTCCGCCGCGGTGGCCTCCAAGTAGACCGGGTGGACGTGGGCCGCCAGCCGCGGGATCAGCCCGGCCCGCACCAGCGACGACTTCCCGCAGCCGCTCGGCCCATAAAGCAGCCCGACGGCGAACGTCTTCTCGGGGTCGGCCGCGTCGATGCGGGTCTTCCAGAAGCGGATGCTCTCGGGCAGCCCGTCGCGGTCCCGCGGGCCCGGCAAAAGCTCCAGAAAGTAGTCGGCGTCGCTCTCGTCGAAGGGGCGGAGGCTCTTGAAGACGACCTGCGCCGGCCGTGCCGCTTGCTGCGAGTCCTCCCAGGCCGGCACCTCCGCGGCGGGGCGGTCCTTCCAGTGCCGCAATTCCTCGATCAGGTCGGCCGTGCTCGGGTAGCGGTCAGTCATCCGCTTCGCCAGGCACTTCAGGCAGATCCGCTCCAGCTCCCGGGGAATCGTGCGATCGATCTGCCGCAGCGGTTTCGCCTCGCCGCGGAGGATCGCGTCGAAAAGCTCCGCCTTGGTGGGAGCCAAAAAGGGACGCCTCCCGGCGAGCATCTCGTAGAACAGGACGCCCATGCTCCAGAGATCGGTCCGCCCGTCCAGCCGATGCGTCTCCCCGCGGACCAGCTCGGGAGCCATGTAGGCCGGGGTCCCCTCGACCTTGCCCTCGGCCAGCCGCGCGCTGCTCTCGTGGATCGCCAGGCCGAAATCAGCCACGTGCGGGCGGCCCTCGCCGTCGACGAGCACGTTTTCGGGCTTGAGGTCCCGGTGGATCAGGCCTTGCTCGTGGGCATAGGCCACCGCGTCAGCGATGCCGATCATCAATTCCACGGCGCGATCGGGCACCAGCCGCCGCGCGTGGAGGAGCGCGCGAAGACTCTGCCCCTCGATGTACTCGTGGACGATGTACAATCCGCCGTGCGGTCCGCCCTCGTCCCGCTGCACGTCGTAGACGGCGACGATCCCGGGATGGCGGAGCCGGGCAGCCACGCGGGCCTCAGCCAGATACCGCTCCAAGTCCTCCGCGGAGCGGAAACGGGCGGCCACGGGGACCTTGATCGCCACGGGCCGATCCAGCTCCGGATCGTGGGCCAGGAAGACCCTGGCGAAACCACCCTTCCCAAGGCACCTTTGGATCGAGAACCGGCCGATGGCGGCGGGGGGCGGTTCCTCATGCTCCGCATGGGGTTCATGGCCCGTCGACCCTCCCGCGTCGCGCTCCTCCTGGCGAGAATACGTCTGGGTCTCGCCGGACACGGCTTCATCAGCCCGTTGGCCCGCGGGCCGACCAAGGCCGTCTGGTTCTTCGCCAGCGAAGTGCCCCATACCGGACCGTGCTAGGAGCGGAGTTTGAGGTGCTTGTTTCCGCGGAATCCGCACGGTGTGCGCTGGTGTCCGCCCGCTGCTCTAGCGGCCGTCCCCTCACCGAAGCCAGTATGGTGCCGGACAGAAGGGGCTGTCAAGCACGGGGACGAGCATGAAATAGACCACCCCCGCGGCGGGAGCATTACCTCGGTTGCGGCCGGTACGCCCAGATCGTGCCAGTGACGGTGATCGTGGTGGTGGTCTCTTCCCGGACCACGCCGTCGGGCTCCTGGCGGACGGCGGATTGAGTGGAGCTGCCGCCCACCGTGTCCAACTCGTTGGAGCGGACGACCCTTTGCGGCGTGGTGCTGCCGCGGGGGGGCGCGTTCTGCTCCAGCACCCGCAGCCGGCCCCCGCCCAGCCGCGACGAAACGACCGCCGTGTGATGAGGACGCCCGTAAACCTCCGTCCTCGTCTCTTCCGACTCTTCCGTCGAGCCGTCGCGAAAGGTCTTGGTGCGGGTGACCATCACCTCGATTGTGACCTCGTAGTTGCGGAACTGGAGGATGTCACCCGGCTGGACGTCGACCAATTGCACCGCGCTGCCCCAAATGTAGTCGGTGTCTTCGCCCACGTCGCCGTAGTCCGCCGCGCTCCTGGCGCCTGCTGCCCGGAGGGCCGCGTCGGCCAGGTCGAAGCACTCGCCGCGGCCGACCGGCTGGCCCTGGCGATTAATGGCAAAGCTGTGAACGCGCTGTCCCAAGGTAGGCTCATCAGCCATCCGCAGGGCCTCCCTGAAAAAAGGACAAAGGTAATGGGTGAACTCGGGATCGACCGGCAACGGCCGGTGGCGGCCTGCCGGGATTATCGCCCGCCGGTGGCAACGGTTGCCGGGAAAATCCAGGTTTTCTGCGCGGCCGAGGCCCTGCGAGGCCCCCGTAGGACCGGCGTCTCGCCGGTCCTACTGAACTGCCGGAGTCTTCCCGACCCTTTGCCCCCGCCCCTCGGAGTGGTAGCCTAACGTTATTCATGAGATTCCGGCGACACATCCGGGCGGCCCGGCGCAAATCCTCAGGGTGGCAGCTCGGTCGACCGCGGCGGAAACGATGGTCCCATGGAGGTCACCCGGGAGCAACAGCTCGCCCGCGGGCTGCGCGAAGGCCGCGTCGAGGCCTGGCACGCGCTGTATGAGGAGTACGCGCGGCCGGTGTGGCAGTCCGTGGCGCGGCTAATGGGCCCGCAGTCGGCCGAGGTGGCCGACGTGGTCCAGGAGACGTTCCTGGCTGCGGCCCGGTCGGCCAAGAGCTACGACTCCGATCGGGGGTCCCTCGGGCGGTGGCTGCTGGGGATCGCCCGGCGGCACGTGGCCCTGCACTACCGTCGCCAGGTGCGGCAAGACCGGGTGCGGAGTGCCGCGGAGCGCTTGGGCGCGGACCACGAGCAAGTGGTCCGCTGGCTGGAGAATCGCCACCCGGACCCCCCCGAGGCCCTCGTCTCCGCAGAGACCGTCGTGTTGGTCCGGGCCGCGCTGGCCGAGCTGTCCGCGGAGCACCAGATGCTCTTGACCGCCCGCTATCTCGACGGCGTGGCCGTCGAGCAGCTTGCCGAGGAGCACCGCTGCACTTCGACGGCGGTCCGATCCAAGCTGGCTCGGGCGAGGCGGGCCTTTCGCGAGGTCTTCGCCGGCTTCGGCAGGAGACCTGCGGTATCCCCGGGCGACCCGGCGAGGGGCGCACCATGAACCCCAACGACGACAACCGGCAAGAGGATCGCCTAGCGGAGCTGCTCTCGCTGGCCGCCGGCGCCGGCATGCCCCCACCCGACGAGGCATTCTTGGATCGGCTGCGCCGGCAGTCGGCCGCGGTGTTCGCGGCAGAGTCCGCCGCCGCGCCGGCGGCAGAGCCGCCCGCCGCCGCCGAGCCCCCGCAGGGACCTTCAGAGCGACTCCCATCCCCCGCTATCCCCCGGAAGAGGAGGCATCGCATGTCTGTTCTCGCACTCCGCACCTTGGCAGCGTCGTTGGCCGCGACGGTATTGGCCGTGGTCACCTTGTGGAACGCGCCGCCGGGTGACGACTCGGCGCTGGCGTTCGGCCGCGTCTTGGAGAAGACCGCCGCCGCCAAGAGCCTTCACCTGAAGATCGTCCGCGAAGGCAAGACCAGCGAAGTCTTCGCCCGCCCGCAGCAGCTCCGCTGGAACGAGCCGGACGGAACGTACCGCATTGCCCGCGGGTCGGAGCTGTGGCGGGTGGACGAGAAGGCCAATCGGGCCGCCCGCGAGACCGCCGCGCTCTGGGCCGGCCAACCCCCCCGGCTCGATCTATTGGGCCTCCTCGGCCTGCCGGGCCAACTCGGCGAGCGGTTGGCCGGCGTCCGCCCGGCCGAGCAGATCCAGCGCGACGGGCGTCCCTGCCTCCTCTACCGGATCGACGTGCCCTGGCGGGACGCCAAGCTCAAGGTCGAGGCCCTGGTCGACGCCGGCACCCAGTTCCTCCACTCCCTGGAGGCCAAGACGGAGCGCGACGGCCGCGTCGAGCCGCTGGCCAGGATCGAGGTCGTCTCCCTCGGCCAGCCGCTGGCCGAAGAGCTGTTCGTCGTCGGCGATACGCTCACCGAGGACGGCCGCATCGGCAAACTGAGCGACCTGCAAGGGCTCGTCGCGGTCCGGCCCGCGGCGGCCGAGCGCTGGACGCCCCTGGATGGCCCGATCCTGCTCCGGTCGGGCGACTGGCTCCGGACCGACCTCCGCGGGGCCAACGCCGCCGCCCTCCGCCTGGTCAAAGACACCGCGGTCGCGCTCGGCCCCGGCTCGCTGGCGGAGCTGGCCGCGCCCAACCGCATGCGCCTGGCGGAGGGAGAAATCAAGATCGCGGCCGCCCCCAAGGCCCCCGTCGAGCTGCTCGGCCCCGGCGGCGAGAAGGTCTCCGTCGAAGGAACCCAGCTCTACCGCGTGCAGAATGGGAAGCTCGTCCGCCTGGAGAAAGAGCCGCTCTGGCTGCGGGCCTTCGAGGGCCGCACCACCGCCGATCCAATCGGCTCCCTGGTGGCCAAGGTCGAAGGCCGCAACGTCCCGCTCACCGTCGGCTTCCACAAGGTCACCGTCGACGTCCGCGACCAGATCGCCCGCACGGTCATCGAGGAATCCTTCGTCAACCACACCGCCGGCCAATTGGAGGGCGTGTTCTACTTCCCCCTGCCGGCCGACGCCTCGATCTCCGGCTTCGGCATGTGGATCGGCGACAAGCTGGTCCAGGCCGACGTGGTCGAGAAGCAGCGGGCCCGGGAGATCTACGAAACCATCCTCCGCGAGCGCCGCGACCCGGGACTCCTGGAATGGACCGGCGGAAACATCTTCAAGGCCCGCGTGTTCCCCATCTTCGCCCACTCCGAGAAGCGGATCACGATCACTTACACTCAGGTCCTACCGCTTAAGGGAAATCGCTGTCGGTACCAGTACGCCCTTCAGAGCGAGATGCTCAAGCAGCACCCGTTGCGGGAGCTGTCGATCGACGTCAACGTCAGCTCGGTGCTGCCGCTGGCCGGGGTGACCTGCCCGACGCACCCCGCGCGGATCAACCGCACCACCCACGCGGCCCGCGTCGAGTTCACCGCCCAGGAGTACACCCCGACCCGCGATTTCGAGGTCGTCGTCGAGGTCGACGGCCGGCAGTCCGAGGTGGTGCTGATCCCGCATCGCCGCGGGGAGGACGGCTATTTCATGGTGCAGTTGACCCCGCCGGGCCCCGGCGGCGCGTGGCAGCGGGACCTGCTGCCCGACGGCGAGCCGATGGAGCTATTGATCCTCGCCGACACCTCGGCCTCGATCGATTCGACGTCGCGGAGCAGGCAGGCGCAGTTGATCGCGGCGCTCTTGGCCTCGCTGACCCCCAAGGACACGTTCAACCTGGCGGCCTGCGACGTCGACGCCGATTGGGCGTTCGAGAAGTCGCGGCCGGCCGACGCCGGGAGCATCGCCGCGGCCCGGGAGATGCTCGCCGAGCGGGTCTCGCTCGGCTGGACGGACCTCGACAAGGCGTTTGCCTCGCTCCTGGCCCGCTGCGGCCCCAAGACCCGCGTGGTCTACGCCGGCGACGGCATCGTCAACACCGGCGACGGCGACCCCGTGGCCTTCGCCAAGCGCCTGCGGCGGATGTACGAGGCGAAATTCGCCGCGCCGCCGTCGGGTACCGCCGGCTCGCCCGAGGCCATCCGCGAATCCAGTAGGACCGGCGTCTCGCCGGTCCGGGGGGACTCTCAACCGGCTGTGCGGCCGGGCGAGATGCCCGTCCCCTTCTACGCCGTCGCCCTGGGAAGCAGCTACGAGCAACTCGTGCTCAAAACGATCGCCTCGCTCGGCGGCGGCTCGATCCGCCAGATCACCGGCGACCGCCCCCCGCAGACCATCGCCCGGGAACTCCTCGAAGAGATGGTCCAGCCGGCGATCCGCGATGTGAAGGTCGAGTTCCGCGGGCTGCGGACGGCCCAGCTCTACCCCGAGGAGCTTCCCAACCTGCCGCCCGGCTCGCAGCAGATCATCCTCGGCCGCTACCTGCCTGAGGGACGCGACCAGTCGGGCGAGGTGATCGTCACCGGCACCCTGGGCGGCAAGCCGGTCCGCTTCGCCAGCCCCGTCTCGCTCAAGGACGCCGAGCAGGGCAATTCCTTCATCCCCCGGCTCTGGGCCCGGATGCACCTCGACGCCCTGCTCCAGCAAGGGGCGTCCCAGGCGATCCAGGACGAGATCATCGCCCTCTCCGAAGAGTACAACATCATCACCCCTTACACGTCGCTCCTGGTGCTGGAGAGCGACGCCGACCGCGAGCGGTTCAAGGTCAAGACCCGTTTCCGCATGCGCGATGCCGAAAAGATGTTCGCCGAGGGGCGGGAGGACGTCCGCTACGAGCTCACCCAGCAGCAGATGAAGCGGGCGGGGACCTGGCGGCTCGGGCTCCGCCGCGCGGTCCTCCAGCAGCTCCAGACCCTCGGCCGCAACGCCGGCATGCTCCAGCCCGAACGGTACGCCCCGGGCTACGGGGATTTCCGTTTTCGTGGCGCCGGCATGGGCGGCATGGGCGGCTTCGGTCCTGCCGGGGGAGCAAGTGGGGCGTGGTACAGGGAAGCAGGCGGGCGGCTTGGGGAGATGGCCGACTTCGACAGCCGAATCGACCTTATCCGGGATACCAGCGCGCCCGAAGGCTGGCGCGACGGCGGCGGCGAGGGCACGATCGCGGACTTCAAAGCCAACCTGAGCCTGGAGGTCAGCCAGAGCCAGCAGTTCTACGAAGACTACGAGAGCCCGGACTATCAGCCCAGGCACTCCGCGGAAAGAGAGCTGGCGGAAGGCCGCCCGTTCGAGGAGCCGCCGGATGCATCGCAGGAACCGATGGACGCCGAAGAGCTCAACGGGGACAAGATCGCCGCGGCCACATTCGGCGGCGACATTTACGCCGGAGCTAGACCCTCGTCGCGCTTCGCGGGCGGCTTGGAGCGGTTCGAGCCGATGGTGCCGCTTGCCCCGGAGACCCCGGTCTTCTTCGACAGGTCATTCGGCGCCAGCGTCGCGGACGAGATCAGCGTTCTCGCTGGGCCTGCCGCACCCAGGGCCAGCGCGACCGCGGCCGGCAACCGGCCGATGTCGGCGAAATACTTCTTTGGATTGGGAGAGTTGCGGCGAGGGGATCGGGCGGGGGGCTGGCTGGACTCGGTCTTCCCTTACCTGCCGCCCCCGCCGCCGGCCAAGGAGAAGGAGCCCAAGAAGCGCTGGCCTGCCGAGGCCCGGCGGTCGGCCGAAAGCCTGCTTCGCACCGAAACGCTCGCCCGGCTCAGCGGCGGCCTGCGGATCGAGCGCCGCGGGGAGCAATTCGACCCCCGCTGGGGCGAGCTGACCTCGCGCTCCGAGTCGCTGGCCCTGGTCTCCCCCGCGGCGTGGCTCGTCCGCTCCGGCGGCGACCGCGGCCAGACCGCGCTCGCCTGGTGCGACGCCCGCGAGCGGGGCGCGTGGTCCAAGGCGTTCCAGCTCGGCCGGCTGAGGGCCGCCACCCCGGCCGACCTCCGCAAGCCCCCGCTGGACCTCAGCGGCTACGTCCTGCAATCAATCGAGCGGACCTACTCGAGCTACCGCGTCGAGCTGAAACCCCAGGGCGACGACCGGGTGCTGCTGGTGCTCTCGCATCCCTCAAACCGCGGCTATGAGCTTCAGGTACTGGTCGACACCGCGCGGAAGGTGATCCTCTGGATGGAGAATCGCCAGGACGGTAAGCTCACTTCGGCCACGCGGTTCGGGGACTTTGTCGAGGTCGCCGGGGCTTGGTTCGCCGGGCGGATCGAGACCTTCGACGCCGAGAACCGCCGGACTTCCTCGGTGACCCAGAAGTTCGAGCCGCTGGCCGCCGGACAATTCGAATCGCTCTGGAAGGAACAGCTTGCCGGCCGCGACCAGGTCCTGTTCCTCCGCGTGCCGCTTCCCAAGCTGGCCGACGCCAAGCAGGCCATCTCCGCCGGCAAGGCGACCTTCGAGGACCACCTGGTGCTGATGCTTCATTTCGAGCGGAGCCAGCAGTGGCCCCTCGAGTGGGAGCACTTCGAGAAGGCCGCGAAGCTGGCGGCCGGCAAGCCGGGGCTGCTCTGGGCGGGCAAGCCGGGTCTGCCTTGGGTCCGGGCGATGCTCTTGAACCTCACCCGCCGCCGCGAGGAGTTCAAACAGTGGGCCGCGAGGGAAGCCGAGGGGATGGCCCGGCCGAGGATCGGCGGCCCGTACCCGCCCGACGAGTTGTTCCTCGCCGAGTTCCTCCTCGGCCAGGCAAGCGGCGCGCTGGAGGCCAACGAGATGCTCGGCCTGTTGGACACCCTGCGGCCGATCTTCGCCCGCCAAGTGGCTTACCTCAAGGCCCTCAGGAATTGGAGCGAGCGGCGGGCGGGCTACCTGGAGCAGACCGGCCAATGGGAGCAAGCTCTCACCCTGCGGAAGCAACTGGCCGAACAGTACCCCCGCGATTGCGAGCCGCAGCGGCAGTACGCCCGAGCCTTGACGAGCGCCGGCGAGCTAGAGGCCGCCTACGCCTGGATCGAGCGGGTACTGAAGGCCGAGATGCGGTGGTCGCCCAATGAGGAGGAATCGCTCCGGGAGATGGTCACCGAGCTGCTGCGGTCCCAGGGCCGCTACCCCGAGCTGGTCGATTACCTCGCGGCGTGGATCAAGCGGAATCCCCCGGGCGGCTCCCCGTACCAGCAGTACTTGAGCGCCTTGGTGTGGGCCGACCGGATGGACGAGGCCAATGCCGTCCTCGCCCGGTGGCTCAACGAGGCCCAGACCGTCGAGAAGTATCCTGTGCGATTGTCCGAGGCGGAGCTGTCGCGGCTGCGGGCCGCCGTCTCCCAGGCGCTGGGCCGCGGGTACAACCTCCAGACCCAGCGGATCGACCCGCGATGGCCGGACCCCCTGGCCGACCTGGTGCTCTTCTGTGCCCGGCACGACGTCCGCTTGGACATCGCCCAAGAGATCATGGGCGACTGGCGGTTCATGCAGACTGACTCCTGCCGCCGGGCGCGGAAAGAACTGGCCAAGATGCTCCGCCAGGGGGCGGAGAAGCTCTCGCCGGAGCAAATCGAGCGGTTTGTGGGCTGGATCATGCCCAACGATCCGGCCGTCGAGCCCGAGGTCTGGCAAAAGATTATCGCCGTGCTCCGCCAGCGCTGGTCGGCCGAGACTAGGCCGGAGCTGAGGCACCGGCTCGGGTCCACGCTGGTCCAGGTCCTCTCGTCCCGGGCGAAACCGGAGGAGCTGCTGGAATTCCTCCGTCTCCAGTTGCGCTCAGCGGACGAGGAGTATCGGACCGCTTACGCCCGGCAACTCTTTGACACGCTCCTGGGCCAGCCGTGGTCGGCCGAGCACGAGAACGAGGCCTTCACCCTGCTGGGGCGGCTGTCTGAGGCGGAAGAGCCGGCCGAGCGGCTGGCGGCGGCCGTGGCGGCCCTTTACCGGCTGACCGACCGGATGGTCCAGGCCCGGTTCGACGCGCGGATGAAGGCGATCGAGCACCAGGAGAAGCTCACCCGAACGGAGCTGGCCGCCAAGCGGGCCGAGAACCACCGCCTCGCCCGGGAAGGTTTTGCCGACCGGCTCCGCGAGGAAACGCGGAAGGCCCCGGCCGAACTGGGCCGGTGGCTCACCTGCGAGCGGCTCTACCTGGACGTGTTGGCGGGCCGGAACCTGGATAAGGTGGCCGACGAGTGCTGGGAGCTGCTCGGGCCGGAGCCGCAGAAGCCCGCCGCCGCGGAAGACGCGGCCCAGGCCCTGGACGCCATCCTGCGGAACCGCTGCCTGGTCACGCTGGCCAACCTCGCCGCCCGCAAGACCGCCACGCCGGCCGCGGTCGACCGGGTCCTCAAGTATCTCGATCGGGCGATCGCCCAGCAGCCCGACCAGATCGGCTGGAAGCTCTTCAAGGTGCAGCTCCTCGTGGCGCTGGACCGGCCGAAGGACCTGGAGCAGGCCCTGCGGACGTGGATCGCCTCGGGCGACGCCGACAACCGCTGGCGCCAGGCCCTGGCCTACCTGGCGGCCGAGCAGGGCCGCCTGGACGAGGCGATCAAGCTGTTCGAGGCGATCCGCGCCGCCCACGGGCTCGGCCCGACCGACTACCGGGCGCTGGCCAACTGGTACATGGCCACCAATCGCCGCGAGGACCACGACCGGGCCGTGATCGACGCCTACAAGACCGTCGAGGATTGGCGGCTTAGCAACTGGCTCTACCAGAGGCTTAACCCCTGGCGGCAGACGAACCGGCCGCTCCCCAGCGAGCTCGACAAGGAGGTGCTCCTGGTCTTTGCAGCCCTTTTCGACAAGTCGAGCCAGCCGCAGCAATACCTCGGGCAGTTGCGGGAGTTTTACCAGGCGACCCGCGATTTCCGCCTCCTGGCAGGGCTGGCCGACGCCGTGCTGGGCCAGACCACCGGCAAGGTCTATCCGTTCCTCGAAGGGATGGGCCCGGTGTTCTCCGAAGTCCAGGACGAGGCCACCGTGGACTCGATCGTCCAACGGATCGCCGAGGTCCGCAAGCGGGCCAAGACGCCGATCGACCAGCGGGCCCTCGACCTGCTGGAGGTGCTCGCCGAGCGCCGGGCCGCGGAGTTGAAGAACCAGCCCGGGCCGCACGCCGATCGTGCCCTGGCCGCCTTGCGGCGGGCCTTCAAGCGGGCGTGGTCGCCCGGCGAGCCGCGGCTGGTGGCCGATTTCCTCGCCGCCCTGGGCAACATCGCCCATCGGGGCCTCGCCGAGGAGCAAGTCCGGCAACTGGAGAGCCTCTATCGCGACGCGTCCCCGGGCACCATCGACCGGCTCCACGTCGCCCGCGCCCTGGCCATCGGCTACTGGCATTACTCGCTGCGGCCGCGGGCGATCGATCTGCTCCAAGACGCGCTGGACGAATACCAGCAAGCGATGCGCGGAGTCCTGCCCCAGGCAGCCAACGACGCGCTGGACACGCTGATCGATTACCTCCAGCAAGAGCGGCACTACGCCCGCGGCGAGACGGTCCTCCAGGAGCAGCTCAAACACCCGGCCAACCGGCAGCAGGTTTACTGGCTCGTCCAGCGGCTCTACCGGCTCTACGAGGACGCGATCCGCAACGGCGGCGACGTTTCCCTGGGCTCCGGCCAGGCGCTCTACGAGGCGGTCCACCGCAAGCTCCAGGCCGAGCTCGATACGCCCGACGACAACCATCGCTTCCAGCTCCTCACGCGGCTTCTCGGTATCTACCGCACGGCCCACGAGCGGAAGCCCGCCGGCGTGGCCCCGTTTTCGGGCGTGGAGGGCGATCTGCGGCAGTTTGCCTTCCAGCGGCTGCCGCAAGTCTTGAAGCGGCAAACCAATCACTACCAGGACATGGTCGGCAATACGGCCCAAACGCTCCACGACCTGATAAGCGCCCGCGAGGGGCTGGCCTTCCTCGTCGAGCGGATCGAGAGCGAGCCCCGCTGGTTCCGGCTCAATAACCAGGACGGCTGGAGCCGCCACGGCTACCAGTTGGCCCAGTGGCGGACCGAGGCGGGGAGCCTCGGCCCGCTGGAGGACCGGCTGCTGCGGATCGTGCTGGCCGAGCTGCGAGAGGACCTGGCAAGCGGGCAATCGCGCAACCGGCAGATGTATGACCGGCAGCACGACTCCCGCCTGTTCTGGGCCGCGAAGGCGGATGCCTTCGCCCAGGCGGCCGAGGAAGTGCTCGCCGCCCACCGCCAATCCGGGGCCACGTTGAGCTACATTGCCGAGTACCTCTACCACGGGCTGGACCGCCACGCCCGGGCGATCGAGATCCTCCTGGATGCCCACCGGCGGGAGATTCTCGACGAAAGCGGGCAATCGCGGCTCGTCCAATTCCTGCACTGGCAGAACCGCTACGGGGAGTCGATCCCGATCCTCGAGCCGCTCGTCCAGCGCCGGCCCGATAACGTCCAGTACCGCACCTGGCTCTTGCACGCCTACTTCCGCACCAAGCAGCCGGCCAAGCTCCTCGCCCTGCTCCGCCAGACCGACGAATACTTCCACAAGGACAACCGCTGGCAGGAGCACGTCATCGCGGCCCTGGCCTATAGCTGTCTTGAGAACGAGCTCTACGAGCAGTCGGTAGCCTATTACAAGGAGGTGATCCCCCTCCACCAGCGGACCAGTCCCCGCCGCGGGACCGGCGACGGCGTCCTCTCGTCCTACTACGGCCATTTTGCCCGGGCCTACGCCGGGCTGGGCAAGACCGCCGAGGCGGTCGACGCCGCCTGCGGGGCGATCGTCAGTTGGGGACCCCAGCAGAGCCAGCGGGCCCAAGCCCTGGAGAGCCTCAAGCAGGTCCTCCGCCAGGCAGGCGACCTGGACGCCTACGTGCGGCAGCTCGACAAGAAGACGGAAGAAACCGGCCTGGACAACCCGATCGTCCGCAAGGCCATCGGCCAAGTCTACCTGGATAAGCAGCAGTACGCCAAGGCGATCCCCGAGTTGGCGCTGGCCTGCGAGCTTCAGCCCAATGACCCCCAGACGCACCAGGCCCTGGTCACTTGCTACGACCGCCAGAACGACCGGCCCGGTGCGATCCGCCAGGTGCTCCGCCAGGTGAGGCTCACCCCGCGCGAGGCCAAGCTCTACGAGGACCTTGCCCGCCGCTACCAGGCGATGGGACAGGAAGAGCAGGCCGAGCGGGCCTACACGTCGATCGTCGAGATGCTCCCCAGCGAGTCGGAAAGCCACACGCTGCTGGCCGAGATCCGCCAGCAACAGAATCGCTGGCCCGAAGCGATCACCCAGTGGGAGCAGGTCGCCCGGATCCGCGCCCTGGAGCCCACCGGGCTGTTGAAGCTGGCGGAGGCCCAGGTCCACGAGCGCCAGTGGGAGGCAGCCCTGCGGACGCTCCGCACGTTGGACACGCGAAGCTGGCCCGCCCGTTTCGGCGACGTCCACGCCCAGGTCCGCATCCTGGAGCAGCAGATCGAGGCCCGTCGCAAGGCCGACGAGCGGGGCAAGGGGGAGCGGGGCGATTAGAGGCTGTCCGGAACGTGCCTTCCATCGGTCCCCTCTCCCTCTGGGAGAGGGTTAGGGTGAGGGTGATTCACTAGCAGGGTGACTTGCTCGCTTGCCCAGCTCGCCGTGCCCTCACCCCCTGCCCCTCTCCCAAAGGGAGAGGGGAGCCTTCCGGACAGCCTCTTAGTGACTGAGTGACCGCTTGGCCGGGCGGCGCGAGGTGGGCATAATGGTCGGATCGGTTGCCGGGGCGGTGACCCCGGCGGCGGCACCCGATTTACCCCGATCACGGGGACAACAGCCTGCCTCGCCCGACCATGAAGACCCTCGCCCACATGGCGCCCGAGCGCCTCCACGAGATCGTCGACCGCTTCCCCCGGCTGCAGATCGCGGTGATCGGCGACTTCTTTCTCGACAAGTACCTGGAGGTCGATCCGGCCCTGGCCGAGGTGAGCCTGGAGACGGGCAAGACGGCCCACCAGGTGGTCCGCGTCCGCCACAGCCCCGGGGCGGCCGGCACGGTGGTCTGCAATCTCTCGGCCCTCGGCGCCGGGGTGATGCACGCCGTGGGCTTCACCGGCGACGACGGCGAGTCATACGAGCTCCGACAGGACCTGGCCGGTCTCCGCTGCGGCACCGACCACCTGGTCTGCGATCCCCAGCGGAAGACGCCCACCTATCTCAAGCCCCGCGACGCCAGCGACCCGAGCCTCGCCGGCGAGCACAACCGCTACGACACAAAAAACCGCCTGCCGACCGCGGACGCGGTCCAGGCGCGGCTGGTCGGCTCGCTCGACGTCCTCCTGCCCGAGCTCGACGCGGTCATCCTCGCCGACCAGGTCGAGGAGGAGGACTGCGGGGCGATCACCTCCCGGGTCGCCGAGGCGATCGGCGAACGGGCCGGCCGCTTTCGCCGGGTGATCTTCTGGGCCGACAGCCGGCGGCGGATCCGCCGCTTTCGCAGCGTGATCATCAAGCCCAACCAGTTCGAGGCCGTCGGCTGGGAGAACCCTCCCCCGCACGCGACGGTGGAGCTTCCCCGCCTGGTGGACGCGGTGGGCCGGCTCCGCGCGCAGACCGGCGCCCCGATCGTCGCCACCTGCGGCGCCGCCGGGATGCTGGTGAGCGATCCGGAAATGACAATGGTCCCGGGCGTGCGGGTCGAGGGGCCGATCGACCCCACCGGGGCCGGCGACAGCGCCACGGCCGGCACGGTCCTGGCCTTGGCGGCCGGCGCGGCCCTGCCCGAGGCCGCCCTGATCGGCAACCTCGTGGCCTCGATCACGATCCAGCAGTTGGCCACCACCGGCACCGCCCGCCCCGACGAGCTGGCGCCGCGGCTGGCGATGTGGAACGAGCAGCGGAAGGCGTAGGAACGAACCATGCGATTCCCGCTCTCCCTGACCCGCTCCTTGGCCGGCTACCTGCTCCGCAAACGCATTGCCGGCCAGCAGAGGTTTCCCCTCGTCCTGATGCTCGAGCCGCTCCACGCCTGCAACCTGAGCTGCGCGGGCTGCGGCCGGATCCGCGAGTACGCCGACACGATCCACCAGCGGCTCTCGATCGACGAGTGCCTCGAAGCGGTCGACGAGTGCGGCGCCCCCGTGGTGAGCATTTGCGGTGGGGAGCCGCTGATCTATCCCGGGATCGAAGAGCTGGTGGCGCGGGTCGTCGCCCGGCCCAAACACGTCTACCTCTGCACCAACGGCGTGCAGTTGGCCCGGAAGCTCGGCGGGCTGCGGCCCACCAGCCGGCTTTTCCTCAACGTCCACCTGGACGGGATGGAGGCCAGCCACGACCGCGCGGCCGGGCGCGAAGGGGTGTTCCGCGAGGCGACCGCCGGGATCGAGGCCGCCAAGCGGGCCGGATTCCAGGTCTGCACCAACACCACCGTCTACCGCCAGACCGACATGGACGAGATCGTCGTGCTGCTGGAGTACCTGACCCAGCTCGGCGTCGACGGGTTCATGATCTCGCCGGCCTACGGATACGAGGCAGTCGAGAAGGCCAGCCCCGACGGATCGCCGCCGCTCTTCATGACCCGCCAGGAAACCCACGAGAAGTTCCGCCGGGCAAAGCGGGCCCTGGGGCGATTCCGCCTGGTGGCGTCGCCGATCTATCTCGACGTGCTCTGCGGCGAGCGGTCGCTCTGCTGCGCGGCCTGGGCCAGCCCGACGCGGAACGTCCGCGGCTGGAAAGGTCCCTGCTACCTCGTCACCGACGCCCACTGGCCGACCTATCGGGCGCTCGTCGAAGGGACCCGCTGGGATGCCCTCGGCCCCGGCAAGGACCCGCGCTGCGAGCACTGCCTGGTGCACTGCGGCTTCGAGCCGGCCGCCGTGCTGGCCGCCCAGTCCCGGCTCCGCGATGCGCTGGCGATGGCGGTCTGGCAGTTGGGGTGAGAGGGAAGTGGATAGTGCATAGTGGATAGTGGTCGGTGCGACCCGGCTGCTTTCTATCCACTAACCACTATCCACTCATTCCAACCCGCCGCTCCAACTCTTGACTCACGGCCCTTCAGCCCCCAAGATGCATTCATGGCGTACTCCTGGTTCCTCCAGCACTGGCTCCGCACGGTGGCCGAGCAGAAGCTCCGCGAGACGGTCGTCCAGACCGCCCGCGAGCACCTCGCTGCCCAGGCCGAAGCGGCCGCCGGCCCGACGCCGCCCTGCGACGTGGGCGTCCTTTTCGCGCTGGCCAGCGAGGCGGGTGGGCTGGAGGACCTCCTGGCCGGCGTGGTGCGGATCAAGGGGCACGGCTTCGCCGTCTGCCAGGGCGAGTTGAAACACCGGCAGGTGGCGATCGCCGTCTCCGGGGCCGGCCGGGACCGCGCTGCCCGGGCCGCAGAGGCCCTCCTGGCAGGGCATCGCCCACCCTGGCTCATCTCGGCCGGGTTCTGCGGCGGGCTCAGCCCGGAGCTTCCCCGCCACGCGATCGTCCTGGCCGATGCCTTGCTCGACGGCCAGGGGAACCGCCTCGAGGTGGACCTGGGCAAGCTCGATCCGGGGCTCGTCTCCCGCCAGGGTGTTCACGTGGGACCGATTCTCCAGGTCGAGCAGGTGATCCGCCGCCCCGCCGACAAGCGCGCGGCCGGGGAAGCCCACCGGGCCCTGGCCGCCGACCTGGAGAGCCTGGCCGTCGCCGAGGTCTGCCGGGGGCGGAACGTTTCCTTCCTGGCGATCCGCCTGGTCAGCGACGCGGTGGACGACGAGCTGCCGCGGGAGGTGGAGAAGCTGCTCCATCAGAAGAGCCGCACCGCCCAGTTCGGCGCGGCCCTGGGGGCGATCCTCGATCGTCCGGGCAGTCTCAAGGAGATGTACCAGCTTCACGCCAACGCCCTCGTGGCCTCCGACCGGCTGGCCCGCTTCCTTGCCGCGGTGATCCAGCACATCATTCCCCTGCCGCCGGCGCCGGGGTAGAATGCGGTCGCGCGCGGCGGCCCATCCCGGCGGCGCAGCTCCTCGCCCTCTTGGCGAATTGTTCTCGACAGAGGATGCAGTCATGACGGACCCCTACTTGAGTCTCTGCAAGAACGCCCCCAGCAATCCGCCGAGCTGTTGGAGGACCTCCGGATTCGGCAGCGGCAGCTTGAGATAGGGCTGGCCCTGGGGGTCGTCGCGGGCCAGCAGCGATTCGGGGAGGACGAGGCGCGCGGATTCCTGCCCGGCCGGCTTCTCTCCCGTCGCCGCCGAAGTGGAAAGCGTCTGCGTGAGCTTTTCCAGGAGCGTCATCCCCGCGGCGAGCACGTCGGTCCACGGAGATTCCGATGGAGGTGCCTCGGCCGCGGCAGCCGCCCGCTTGCGCTGCCCGCGACCGTCCGCGGGCAGCTCGTCCTCGTCCGCCGCCGGTTCTTCGCCGCCGGCGGGGGGCGGGGCCTCGATCGGCATCGGCTGCGGGATCGCCGAGGTGACCTTCTCCACGGACTCCATGAACTGCTTGAGCCGCGTCCCGCCCATGAACACCTCGTCCTGCCCGCCGTCGAGCACCCCCGCGAACAGCGATTTCTTGAATCCCAGCAGGGCGAGCATCCCCTCCTCGATCGTTCCCTGGGCGATGAAGTGGACGACGCGGACCGGGCGGCGCTGGCCGAGTCGATGGACGCGGCCGATCCGCTGCTCCAGTACGGCCGGGTTCCAGGGGAGATCGAGATTGAGGACCACCGAGGCGTTTTGCAGGTTCAGGCCCACGCCCCCGGCGTCCGTCGAGAGGAATAGCCGGCAGGCCGGGTCTTCCTTGAAGCGGTGGATGAGGTGTTTTCGCTTCGGCCCGGGCACGTCGCCCGAGAAGAGGACGTGGTCCCATTTCCGCGTTTTCAGCCGGGCGACCACCAGCTCGTGCATCCGCACCCACTGGCTGAAGATCACCACCTTGGTCTGCCGGTCCTCGAGGATCTCGCCCAAAAGCTCCGCCAGCTCGTCGGCCTTCACGCCGTAGTCGGTCGTGCGGTCCAGGAGGTAGGTGCTGTTGCACGACATCCGCATGTTTTGGAGGAAGATCATCAGCCGCCGCTGGTCGGCCTCGGGGAGGAAGCCCAGCCGCCGCCACTTCTGCACGATCCGCCCCACCAGCTCCTTGTTCTCCTGGTGGTGCTTCCACTGCTGGGGCGTCATGGGGACGAACATCCGCTTCTCGAGCCGCTCGGGCAGCTCGCCGAGCACTTTTTCCTTGGTCCGGCGGATGAGGATCGGGGCCAGGGTCTCGCCGATCCGCGAGAGGTTGCGGTAGCCCACCACGCGGCCGCTCTCGTCGACGTGCTGGTGCTCGGCCAGGAAGCGGAACATCGGCCCCAGCCGGAAGCGATCGACGAACTCCACGATCGAGTGCAGCTCCTCCAGCCGGTTCTCCAGGGGCGTGCCGGTGAGCACGAAGGCATGGTCCGACGCGAGCTGCTTGACGCTTTGGGCGGTGCGGGTCTTCCAGTTCTTGATCCGCTGGGCCTCGTCGAGGATCACCAGGTCCGGCTCCCAGCGGCGGATCAGCTCCAGGTCGCGATAGATGACGTCGTAGTTGGTGATCTTGTAGAACGATTCGGCGGCGTACAGCTCGGCCCGCCGCGCCAAGAGCCCCTCGACGACCATCGCCTCGCGGCCGCTGAACTTCTCGATCTCCCGCTTCCACTGGTGCTTGAGCGAGGTCGGGGCGACGATCAGCACCCGCTGGAGGCCCGCGGTACGCTCGAGGATCTCCGCGGCGGCGATCGCCTCGACCGTCTTGCCCAGCCCCATGTCGTCGGCGATCAGGCACCGGCCGGCCCGGGCGGCAAACAGGGCCCCCTCGCGCTGGTACGGGTAGAGCGGCACCTTCAGCAGGTCCTTGAATGCCGCGCTGCGGATGCCGCGGGGCAGCGCCCGGTCGATCTCCGCGGTCCGCCAGCGGCGGTCGCGGACCTCGGCGATCAGCCCCAGCGCGTCGTCGTAGCAGCGGACCTCGTGCCCAAACGCCGTGAGCTGCTTGAGCAGCGTGTGGAAACGCGGGTAGGCGTCGGGCCGGAGACGGCCCTCGCCGTCGAAATAGGGCCCCGCCGCGCGGACCAGCTCCGCCGGACACTCGCTCCCCGGGCGGAAGATCACCTCCCGCTTCGCCCCGTAGCGGACGTAGATCTCCGAATACCGCGCCCGGAACCCGGCCGCGAGTTTCCGCCGCGCTTCCGGGGTGCGGCCCAGGCGGGCCAGCGTCGACTCGATGTGCTTGCAGGTCCCCAGCGTGTTGACGGCGAAATCGGGGCACGAGCAGTAGTTGTCCCCCAGCCGCTCTCCCCGGATCGCGACGCGATAGGTCCGCTTCGTCTGCGGATTGGTGACCTCGTACTCCGAGAAGATCGCCTCCCGGCCAACGTTCTTCAAGCGGAACTTCTGTTGGCGGCCGTACTCCCGCCGCAGGCCGACCTGCCAGGCCTCCAGGCTCATGTCGTCCGGCTTGCGGAGGCGGGAGAGCCTCTTTTTCTTGATTCTGCCGCGTGGCCGGACCTTGCGGCCCGTGCGAAGGCCCGTGGCTCTCTCACCATCACCGGAAGAAACCAACTCCCCGGCCTTTCTTCTCACCACGACCAACTCCGTTCCAATCGCCATGAGTCCCCTCCTTGCCTTTTGTGAGAATACTCCCAGGTTATCCGCTTTTCGCCAGATCGCCAAGCGCGAGGAGTGGAAAACGGACCGGGAGGTGGCGAGAAAGAGGGGGTTTACAGCGGCCGGAAGAGGCCCTACCATGGTGGCATGGAGCAAGCAGAACTCGATGCCTGGCACATGCGGCGG
>Ga0315280_10003575_pt1 | contig 23755 bp, 19 predicted proteins | sample YL17G06_40_MG_FD_203697 | JGI IMG/M metagenome (GOLD analysis project Ga0315280, IMG submission 203697) | Sediment microbial communities from Yellowstone Lake, YNP, Wyoming, USA - YL17G06_40 | ecosystem: Environmental > Aquatic > Freshwater > Lake > Sediment | place: USA: Wyoming | collected... | reverse complement strand
CGCTCTGATTAATTCCTCACGGATCAGTGTCGAGGCTATACGAGGAACTACATCGACAGGCAATGTGTTGATCAGAACGTCGCTTTGGCTTACTTCCTTCCGGAGGCTTGCCTTGTCGAGCCCATAGGGTTGACATTTGACGTCACTCCATCGTGTGATCTCGCCTGCCAGCTTTGACCCCTTAGCGCGGGTACGGTTGAGAATTGAGATGCTCCGAGTTGACTTGGAAAGATAGTAGGCGATGGCTCGCGCTGCTCCTCCTGCCCCAAGAATTACCGCTCTTGTACCTGACAGTGATCCGCTTACCTTCCGCAGCACTTCAAGGGCTGCCTGACCATCTGTGTTGTATCCTCGAAGTCCGCCGCCTGATCTGACTAGGGTATTGACGGCTCCGATCTCGCCAGCGGTCTTCTCGATTGTGTCCAGGAAATGCATCACGCTAATCTTGTGAGGCCTCGTCACATTCAGGCCTACTATCCCAAGACCTCTAACGCCTTCTATCGCACGTGCAAGCTCTCTCCTCCTAACCCGAAACGCAACGTACACGAAATCAATACCTAATGATCTGTATGCCGCATTGTGAATCGCTGGAGACAGCGAGTGCTCGATAGGGTCCCCAATAACCGCACAAATCTTTGTTCCCCCATCGATCCTGGAGGAGTCCGATGGCATATCCGAGATCTTCGGGAGTCCCTTCAAGCCACTCCGAGCTCCTTGTACAGAGTCTGCAGCTCATCTATCGGGATCTGGCCTGCCGCAGTTTCTCGGCCGGCGTGGAATGAGGCGAACGTGAAATAGGCTCCGAGAATTGGAGACAGAACTCTTGACGAGATTCCGAGCCTTCCCATGGAAAAACAGACGAGCTTTATCTTTCTCGCATGCTTGTCGACGAACTTCAGACACCGCAGATTGTCGCGATGGCTCTTTGCGGTGCCAACTATCTTGCAGATATCCGCGCCCGCGCGCTTCTCGCTCGCAACTATGGATACGAATGTCGCCTCTGCCGGAGTGAGCTTTTCGTTGTGGTAAGAGACGATTACTCTTGCTCCGTGCTGCTTGAATTGGCGAACTGTCGTGCGAACGTCCCTTGTATTGAGTTCTACGTCCACATAGTCGAATCCTTCTTGGGCCGCGAGCGTCAGTGTCTCCCGCCTCATCTCTTCTGTTCCAGAGAACTGGCCACCTTGGGTTGTACTTCGATTTGTGGCGATCAAAGGACGTTGGGTAGCATCTCTAATCTCGGAAAATGAGAGCGCCGATTTCATTGAGTCGAATCGTATCTCGATGAGATCTGGATGATGTCGCTCCAATAGCCGAATGGATTTGACCGTTCTCTTGACGGTTTTTTCCATCACTGGGACACAGATCCTCAGCCGCATCAAGACTCTCCCTTCTTGGAATCGATCATTCGTCTGAGAACGTCAAGAACGACATCAGTCGGAACCTGATCCGTCAGAAATACCTCGCCTATGGTCTTGGGCAGCACCCATCTGACGCGCCCAGCCAGCCTCTTCTTGTCGCTATTCAGCTGGTGGACAATCTCATGAGGATTGGTCGGGCAGTCTATCGATGTTGGGAGCGCCGCCATCTTGAGTACACGTTCCTGGTTCTCGGCCGTCTTCTGCCCTGTGGCACCTACCTCACAAGATATTCTGGCAACGGCGGTCATGCCGATTGCAACTGCCTCACCATGCGTGTAGTAGGCGTAATCGGTGAGGGCTTCCAGTGCGTGTCCGACCGTGTGGCCGTAGTTCAGGATCGATCTGACGCCGTGCTCCCTCTCGTCTTCTTCCACGATCCTAGCTTTGATCGAACAGCATCGAGACACAATGTCGATCAACGCTTCAGTCGGAGTCTTGGAAAACGAGTTGACTGTTGTTTCCAGAATGCGGAAGAGTTCCGGGTCAGCAATAATTGCGTACTTTATGACCTCAGCTAGACCAGAGCGGAGTTCTCTCTCTGGAAGAGTCCGCAGGGTTAAGACATCAGCCCAGACAAGCGCCGGCTGGTGAAAGGCGCCAACGAGATTCTTGCCTTTCGGATGGTTGACTCCGGTCTTGCCTCCGATGCTACTATCCACTTGGGCAAGCAATGTCGTAGGTACTTGAACGAACCTTATTCCGCGCATGAATGTGGCTGCTGCGAATCCTACAACGTCACCGATGACGCCGCCGCCGACGGCGACTATCCCAGAGCTCCGGTCAAGCTCGTTCTCTACCATCTTGTCGTAAAGAGATGCTGTGGTCTTGAGTGACTTGGATTCTTCGTCGTCAGCTATGAGCGCGACAGAAACATCGAAACCGCTTGCTGCCAAGGAACCTTCAACGGTTTTGCCATGCGGGGACCACAGTGTTGCGCTGCTGACGATCATCTCTTTCGGTCCAAGTCCAAGTTCCCTGACGGTCTCTCCAAGCGCGTTCAGGATTCCATGTCCTATCACGATCTCGTAGGAGCGTTCGCCGAGCGATACTGAGACTTTCTTCAAGCAGGTGGACCGCCTAACGGATGCTGCGACCAACGGCTTTCGCGACGGGTTCGAGTTCTTCCATCAGGGTTGCGAATTCCTTCAAGTCGAGTTGCTGTTGTGGGTCAGAAAGAGCAGTCTCAGGCGATGGGTGGATCTCAATCATGAGGCCGTCAGCCCCCGCAGCAATGGCCGCCTTGGCCATAGGCGCTATGAGGAGTCTACTCCCAGTAGCGTGGCTTGGGTCAACAAGGATAGGGAGATGCGTCGTATTCCTCAAGACAGGTACCGCTGCAAGATCCAGTGTGTTACGGGTCGCTTTCTCGAATGTGCGGATTCCGCGTTCGCAAAGAACAACATTCGGGTTTCCCTCTAGGAGAACGTACTCTGCGGCCTGTAACCATTCGTCGATTGTAGTCATCATTCCACGTTTGAGGAGGACTGGAAGTCTCGATCTTCCGACAGCCCTGAGCAAAGCAAAATTCTGAACGTTTCTTGCCCCAATTTGGAGCATGTCAGCGTACCTGGCGACAAGACCCACTCGCTCGGGCTCAAGTACCTCAGTCACCACCGGCAGGCCCGTCTCTTCACGCGCTTCCGCCAATAGTCTGAGACCCGCTTCGCCGAGTCCCTGAAACTCGTAAGGTGAGGTTCGCGGTTTGTAAACGCCTCCTCGCAATAGCGTAACTCCTGATCGTTTAGCAGCACGTGCAACTTCCAGTAGCTGCTCGCGTCCTTCAACCGAACATGGACCGGCTACGACTACGACCTTCTTCGCTCCAAAACGTGCTTCTCCAACTTCAACTATCGATGTCTCGTTCTGGAACTCTCTGCTGGCCAACTGAGCTTTTGAAGATGGGAGAACGATTCTTTCAGCAATCCCTGATTCCTTGAGTTCATTCACATCCGTTGAAGCCAGATTATGTTGCGTCACGAGCAGAGTCTGGTCGTTCCAAGGTACAGACCTTGCCTCCAGTCCCTTCTTGCGTAGGAAGTCGACCGCTTGGGCGATTCTTTGACTGTTCGGGCTTTTCGGGATTACCGCTATCAAGCGACCCCGCCTCCTTTTACGGCTGAGTTCTCCTTCAGTTTCATGACTTTCTTTGCCGCGTCTGCAATGTGATGGGCCGTAAGTCCGTGAATCTCCATGAGTTCGCGTAGATCTCCTGACTCCCCAAACCTGTCATGAATCCCAACCATCTCAATTCGGACGGGTTTGTCTCTGCAAACGATTTCGGCCACAGTGCTGCCCAGGCCGCCGAGGATGTTGTGGTCCTCGACGGTGACAATTGCACCAGTTACTGCTGCAATTTCGTCAATCATTCGCACGTCAGCAGGCTTGACGGTGTGCATGTCGACTACGGATGCGCTGATTCCCTCTTTCTTCAGCAATGCTTCGGCCTCAATCGCTTCTGCAACGAGGAACCCAGCAGCAATAATCCCGACATCTGACCCGTCGCTGATGCGTCTGGCCTTGCCGATCTGGAAACCGTTCCGATCATTGAAGATCTGTGGTATCTCGCCCCTCCCCAGTCTGATGTAGAATGGTCCAGGTGTTTCAACGGCTGCCCGCACGGCGGCTCTCATCTCCGAGATGTCGGCCGGGAGCACCAGAGTTGTGCCGGGAATAGTCCTGACTAACGCGATATCCTCGAAGCATTGATGTGAGGAGCCGTCAGCTGACGGCGAGATGCCCGAGTGTGTGGCGATCATCTTGACATTTAGGCCGTCGCGGGCCACGCTGTTTCTGATCTGCTCCCATGCACGCCCGGCCAGAAAGATGGCGTATGTGCTCACGAGCGGTATCTTCCCCGCAGATGCGAGTCCAGCAGCAGTTCCTATGATGTCCTGTTCACTGATTCCAAGATTGAAGTAACGCTCGGGGTATACTTCGAATGCGCTCACTCCAGTGGACCTTCCGAGGTCTCCGGTAATCACGACGAGGTTCTTGTGTTGCTTGCCGAGCTCCACAAGAACGTTTCCAAGTTCCTTCCTCAATGACGGCATTTCGATGCCTCTTGTGATGTCTTGATTCTTGTTATGTGTCCAACTGTGGTTGGCGTAGCTCTTCCATGGCCCAGTCTAGATCCTCTTTGCTGAAGGAAGCGTTATGCGAGTTCGCGTCGCCCTCCAAGAAGGATAGGCCCTTGCCCTTGACAGTCCGTGCGATTATGACGGTTGGGCGATCGGTAGTCCACTCGGCTACATCAAATGAGTGATGAATCTGGATGAAATTGTGGCCGTCGATCTCAAGGACTTGCCAGCCGAATGATCGCCATTTCCTGTCCAGAGGTTCTTTCTTCTTGATTCTCTCCGTAGCGTCGTCTGATTGTACGCCGTTTCGGTCTATGATTGCTGTTACATTCGAAAGGCCGAGATGACTTGCAGTCATAGCTGCCTCCCATATCTGGCCTTCATCACATTCTCCGTCGCCTGTGATGGCGAACACTCGGTATTCCTTGCCGTCCAATCTTGCGGCGAGGGCCATTCCGTTGGCAATCGAGAGCCCTTGACCCAGCGATCCCGTAGAGATGTCAACCCCTGGGGTCACTCGTGCGGGGTGCCCTTGCAGTAAGCTCCCAGTCTTCCGAAGAGAGAGAAGCGTTTTTTGATCGAAGTATCCGGCATGTGCCAGTGTTGCATATAGAGCTGGAGCTGCGTGGCCCTTGCAGAGTACAAGCCTATCGCGATCTGACCAGGTCGGATTGTGAGGCCGATGATTCATGCGATCAAAATACAGTGACACCAAAACCTCCACGCATGACAAGGAAGGCCCCAGATGTCCGGTCTTGGCGTTGCCGATCATTCCGACGATGTCACGTCTGATTTGCTGAGCGATCTCGGTTAGGGATTGAAGTCCCTCCTTTGAGAACTCGAGACTTGCAGACAATCCATTTTGTTTAGTATCTCTCACAAAACCACCCTCGCAGCTCGTCCAGATTTGATGGGCGAGCTAGTATCGATAATAAAAGGCAAAGCTCACTGCACGCGCAAAGAATGCACATATCGCATCTGTTCGCATGAGCGCCGCCTTCAGTTCGAAGTTACTGGGCTAGACAGGCGTCTACGTACTTAAAGCTGAGTATCGCAATCCGATATGTGGCCTTCAGAGAACGCTCTTTCCTCTAGATCCCTGGGAGGGTTGCCACAGTTTATGAACAAGAATTCCATAGGACGCGGCAAGTCGATTGACGTTGGCGTGGATCAAGACCATTTCTGAGGACAAAGCAACTGGCGATTTGAAACGCACATACGAAGAAGTATTGCGAGCACGTGGCAAGATCTCAAACATCATGCGCGTCCAAAGCCTGAATCCCCACGCATTAGGAGCCTTTCTCGAACTCTACGTGAACCTGATGTACGGCAAGTCAGGCTTGAGCAGAAGCGAACGCGAAATGATCGCAACTGCAATCTCCGCGCACAATCGTTGCGATTACTGTGTATCACACCATGGTGAGGCGCTGAGGTTCTACGTGAAGGATGGTGATCAACTGGAAGCCTTCAAACGTGGCCAGCTGCCCGAGAAAACCGAAACAAGAACCAAAGCTCTGATCGACTACGCGCTAAAGCTGACCGTGGACCCCAGCTCAGTCGTGAACGGGGATCTGGAGGCACTGCGCAGGGTTGGACTCAACGACTCCGAGATCCTCGACCTGGTCCTACTCACGGCATACATGAACTACGTGAATCGGGTAGCGCAGGGACTGGGCGTCGAGCACGACGAACAGGAAGCTCGAGGATACAAGTACTAGACTGCAAAATCTTTTTCATATTCGTCCGTTTTCATCAACGGCAGGGCCCGTAGCTCAGTCTGATCCCAGAGTCTGGATCCTGAAAAGGTAGAGCACCGGAGAAGCACATTCGGTGAAGCTTTTACCTGCATGGAGGAGACCCGGGGGTCCCGGGTTCAATTCCCGGCGGGCCCGCCACCTTCCACGAGTGGCAGTACCTTTTCTGATCAGTTCAGTGCTCTTTGCTCAAAAGGGGTCGTCACCTTGTATGAGGACGTAGGAAGATCATGCTCTTGCTTATCACCCACAACGAGATGCAGACAGGAGACTGAGAAGTTGCAGCACACCTAGCTCTCAAGGCTTGAAAGTGGCAAACCTGCCGTCTGTCCAGAGCACACATCTCCATGTTTGAACATGCCGTGTAGGAGGAGCAGGATTTGACACTCTACTTCAAGAGAAATAACATCTCAATCTATCACGACGACATTTTGGAAACGAGGTTTTCATCGGAACCCCAAGTCTTCTCATGAGATTCCCACTCTAACCGCGCGTGAGTCGTTCCCGCCGTCGTTCTGCGCAGTTCTTTTTGTGTGAAATGCGCCGGGGGTTAGGTGCAAACTCGCGTTTAGAACTCTCAAGTAAGCTGATTCTCAGCAGAAGAAGCGCAGAGAGCGAGCTGGAAAGAAGCAGCAATTGAGCCGAGAATAAGCTGAGAATTGGCGTTAGTTGAGCTCAAAGTGAGCCGAATGCATTGCTAGAGTGGAGTAAGGACTGCCTCGAATGCCACCATCCAGCTTCTCCTTCCCTCTTGTCGCATACGGAAATGGCGACGATGGGCAGGTCTATCTCGAAAAGAAGGAGCGTGTCGTAGACGAAAGGTTTAGAGTTAACGAGCAAGATGCAGATGCACCGGTGAATCTTTGATGGGAGCTCAGACGTATCATGTCGTACTGAAAGAGGACGAAGATGGATGGTATGCTGTCCAGTGTGTCGAGCTTCCTGGAGCCATCAGCCAAGGGCGGACGAAGGAGGAGGCGCTGGCCAACATCAAAGAGGCCATAAAGTTGCTTCTTGAGCATCTCGCCAGTAAGGTCTCCGGCCAGCGAGTAGAAGAAGTTGTCGTCGCCACCTAAGCTTCCGATTCTCTCGTGGCGCGAAGTGTTGAAAGCCCTATCGAAAGCTGGTTTTCAACCAGTACGACAAAGCGGAAGCCACATTGTAGTGGAATCCGCTGACGGGAAGTCTTTGACTGTGCCACGACACGATGAGATTCGCAGAGGAACTCTCCTTACCATCATCGAAGAAACAGGACTCACAAAAGAAGAGTTCCTGAAGTTGCTGGGCTGAGGTCGAGAGTTGCCGAGTTCGGCACCGAGAAGCGCCGGGGGTGGGATTTGAACCCACGAGCCCCTACGGGCGTTGACGAAGAACCACCCAGTGGTTTCTCCCCTTCTCTTCCCTCGTCTTTAGTCAAGAGAATCACGAATGTCTGTGTATGGTGCTGTTGAGGGAGATAAGGATCCTCCACCAAACTCTGTACGCTAGCGCATCGGATCCCATTGACTGAGGAACCCGTTCGGATTGACGCTCAACGTCAAACAGCACTGCCAAAGAATTCCCGCACGAGAGAGCGACTGATTCAACGCAGGTGCCTCCCAATTCTGCAACGTGGCAACAGATTGCGGCTGTTGTCTAGGTTCAATTCATTGATAGTCTGGCATGGAATGGAGTGAACCCATGCGATAACGCGGGATCACTTCCCGGCGGGCCCGCCACATCGCCTTCCATGAGTGGCAGTACTCCTTTCCTTCCACCACTCATTGCGTCTCTTTCCACTGCTAAGGCTCCGAGAGGTTGTTTCTGTTTACGTGGCTTCTGTCGTGATGCTACCACGTTCGAGGAGACTCCGACTAGATGAGCAAGGAACAGCAGTCGCTAGGTCTGGCATCTTCCACAATTGGGACAGAACAGCTCTGATACCGGCTTGCTTGCCCCACAGAAGCGACATACCGGGATCAAAGCTCTGATTACGCCGAGTCTCAGCTCAATTTTCTTTCTGGCTGTTAGGAACTGCTCATTTCCCCAGAACTCCTTGACTAGTCTGAATCTGTTCACGTATGCGGGATGCGTGCGCAGGAGTTCGGAGATCGATTCCAGCGTACCGACTTTCTCGTTCTCGATGTCATAGCTGCTTCGGGATGCGAGGCCGCCTGATGCCCGTAGAGCAAGCTTGTTCATGAAGGACTTGATGACGCCAATGTCGTTCACGGCAAGCAGGCCTGCACGGTCCGCGGTCACCTCCGATTGTCTATGCCAGGAGAGAAGCGCCAGTCGGACGGGAAGTGAGAGAATACTCAGTCCGAGATAAGATGCGGAAAAGCTGATCCCCCCGCCAAGGAGCTCTGCAAGTGTGTGGTACAGCATATGTCCGCTCTTTATGTGTCCTAGCTCGTGTGAAATGAGCGCTGTAAGTTCAGGGTTACTTAAGAGCGTTACAGCGCTTGCGTCGATAACCACGTAGGCTTGATTTTCGCTTCCGAATGTGAAGGCGGTCGGTTGTCCAAAGTCTATGACGAATAGCTCGGGCAAGACATCGAGAGAGAAAAGATTTGCAGAATGCCTGAGTAATTCGTCCAGCTGTGACGGATACGTGATTTTGCGGCCATCACTTGAAAGTTTTGAGCACAGTCTGTTCTCGAAGTCTGCGAGCGCCAGATGCTTCACCAGGTACGGTAGAATTCCAGTGGCCTTCATCATCTGGATCGCGTCTCGATCCGGGCCGTAGGCAAAGTCGTCAATTGTGAGGTCATAACCGCTCCTGGGAGCGAGCCCGCTCCCGCACCGTAAGCAGAATATCAGCTCTTCAGGAGTCTCGAGGCTGCATCTTTGGCAGCGAAGATTCAATCCGATCCGATCCAGGGCTGACGAGTTTGTGCCCGACAGAGATACTTGCATAGCGTTTAGGGTTAGCGCCTAGTTCTCCCAGCACGCATGACATCTGTGACTCGATAGGCTGGACAAACACAATTACGCATACCCAAGCTAGACCCAACTTTTCTAGCTTCACGGGTTGCCTCAATTCAGCCTGAGCGGCGAGGTTGATTATGCTAAGGTTTGGGAGCAACCGTTGCAGATTTTGCATACTCCTCTAACGTTTGGCTGATATTCCGTTAGAGCGTCATGGTCCGACTGCAACGCCGCTACGCTACCTTCCATTGTCGAAATAGCCGCAGGGACGACGCATTTGCAGCCACAAACCCCAATGGGAAAGTGGCACATACTCCGGGAAGACTAACAAGAATTCTGGGAGTCTGCGGTGGAGGTTTTAGACCGAGAGTATGAAGCCTCGGGCGGACTTCAGACCCAGAGTCCGGAACCTCTGCAACGCCCCGACTCAGGGCTTCCCAACCAATAGTATGCTCGAGTTGTATTTCGGGTTTCGCAAAGCGCCCAGAAAGCGACGACGCAGCATAGAGCTTGAGTCCGGAGGTACTCGCCAGACTTCTTGGGTGGGTCCAGTTCACGCTTCACCCATGGACGCCACCACCGAGCAATATGCCGAAGGAAGTACTTGAGACGTTTAGCTCGACAGCCAACCGCGTCTTGTGGTGCTGGCTGACAGAGAGAAAGCATGTGCTATTTCGGGTCAGAGATCGTGGTTTCGAATCCCACCGGGCCCGCCATCTCTTTTCGCGTATCTGTGAACCTTTCTTTGGCTAAGGATATCACAAGGGTCGAGAAGGGTGAAGATGTATCAGTTTGCCAAACTTGTCATCGATCATTGCCAAGGATAGTCCCACTGCTCCAACATTTGTATGGTGGCGCCTGTCCTTTTCGTAGAACTGTAGGATCGAATGGGGAAAAATCAGTGTGTACGCCACCCGTGCTTCAATCAGTCCATGGTAGAACAGTCTAGACGGATTCCGCTGGTTCATACTTGGGCGCTCGCACCATGAGCGACGCAGACACGAAAGGGGATCAAACGGGTTGGGGGAGGAATCTCTATCTTCAAAGCACGATTTCTAGCTCTATTTCGTCTCGAATTGGTATGCCATCGATACCGTCCAGGGGGATTTCGGGCTTAAGTTCACGTGATCGCCTCAGCACGTTACGATGCACCGCCGCAATTTGGAACCCTCTCTTCTGATAGAATCGCAGAGCGTACGTGTTGTCGTTTGTCGTTACAAGCCATAGGCGTTTGCAGTCGGCGGAGTCCGCAACAGTCTTGACAGCGTTCAGGAGTGCTGTACCAACTCCTACTCCTCCAGCTAGACTATTCATTGTGACAATCTCGCATTCACGACATTCTATTCTGGAAGTTACTAGTCCAATCGGCTGGCCATCTTGAATAGCAGCGAAACCCGGCAGCTCATTCGCATCGTAGACCCTAGCACGAGTCACGATTTTGGTAGAAGCCCAATGCTCTTCAATAAGACGTGCCGTCCAAAGTCGGTCATGCTGATCTAGCGGTCTGATTTGGAACGCCTCCAAGATTGGTCCCTCGTGCGTTTTACACCGCCAATCCATTCGTGGAAGCGTCCTAACAACCCTTTTTACGAATTCAATAATAAGCTGGTTGAGCACGGAGCATCAAAGAGAACAGGACTTTCCCGCCAGTCTATCAGGTGATACGGTCGATAGGGGAGATTCTCTGAGTATTCGAGTCGCTGATGGGGCACAACTTAAAGGGCTTCCTTCTAGCAACAGAGAGATGCCAAATGAAACTCAAGCATGTTCTTCTACTGTTAGTTCTAGTAGCCAGCCTTTCGGTCGGGCTACAGTCCTCTGCCGGCGTGGCGCAGGGTAGCGTGCTGATTGTTCGTGTGGAGTCTGAGATTTCGAGGCCAACTGTTGAACTCTTCACGCGTTCAATCGATGAGGCCAACGCAGGCGGTGCAAGGTTGATCGTATACGAGCTGAATACGCCTGGAGGCGAGCTTGGGTCCGTGACGGACATTATGAACGCGCTCAATAGCTCGCCTGTGCCTGTGCTCGTTTGGGTAACACCTTCCGGGGCAGCGGCATGGAGCGGAGGCGTGTACATTCTAATGTCTTCGCACATTGCGGCCATGGCATCTGGGACCACCATCGGTTCAGCTCAGCCTGTAGGCGCATTCGGAGAGACTCTGAATGAATCGAAGTACATCAACGCCCTCTCAGGCATGCTGCGCGACAACGCTCGCTTGCATAGCAGAAATGAGACGATTGCAGGTGAATTCGTGACACAGAACCTCAATCTAGGGCCAGATGAGGCTCTCAAGTCTCACGTAGTCGAATTTGTTGCAGACGACATGCAGAACCTGCTGACGCAGCTTGAACCTTACAACCTAGTCTTTGCTAGATCAGAGAGCGGGACGTTCGTCTGGAAACTGGTCTCTAAGGATGCCTTGAGCGGTCTCGACTATTCAAGGAGTTTCGATTTCTCGGGTCTTTCGCAAGCAACAGAGTATTCGTATGAGCCGGGCCTCAACATCAGATTGCTGGAGATACTGTCGAACCCTCTAATCGCAACTGTGCTCCTGATCGTGGGTCTGTATGCGGTGATAATCGGCTTCAAGACACCTGGATATGGCGCGGAAATTGCTGGCGGCCTCATGGTCTTCCTAGCCCTTGTTGGTTTTGGGATAATTGGCATCAATATTGCGGCAGCGCTCCTCTTCGTTCTCGGAGTAGTCTGCACCTTGATCGAGATCAAGACGCATATCGGGGTCTTCGCTTTGGGCGGAATAGCGATGATCGTCCTGGGAAGCTTCCTCGCCTTCCCACTGCCCGGATGGGAGTTGCTCGCAGCGAAGGCAGTTGAATCAGCGCGAACAACTTTGATCGTGGTTGCGCTCGTGATGTCGACTATCTTTGGTGCGATAGTCTACAAGGTGGCAGAAGCAAGGCGAATGAAAGTGAAGGGTGGTCCGGAGGAACTCATCGGTAAGACCGGCATAGCCGTTTCAGAGCTTGCTCCGCGCGGAGAGGTCAAGATCGAAGGCCAGATCTGGAGGGCTGAGACACTCCGTGACCACGTAGGACAGGGAGAACCTGTAGAGGTTGTGAGTAGGGAGGGGCTACTCTTAAGAGTGAAACCAAAACACCCTCAACGTGAGGTCGCGTAAGTGGCTCTAGTAGATCTCACTAGCTCGGAGTTCATCGTCGGAATCGTCGTTGCCATTTTCATCCTCATCCTTGTTGCATCCGGCATACGAATCATTAGAGAATGGGAGCGCGCCGCGGTACTCCGCCTCGGCCGTTTCATCGGCTTGAAAGGACCGGGTATCTTCTTCATAATACCGTTCGTCGATCGCATTCCCAACATTATTTCGACGCGTGTTCAGACGATCCCCTTTAGAACGGAGCAGACATTAACGAAGGATAACGTGCCCGTCAACGTTGACGCAATAATGTTCTTTCAGCCCGTGGATGTCGAGAAGGTAATCCTGAACGTCGAGCGCTATCTCGAAGCCACGACATGGGCGGCGCAGACAACCCTTCGAGAGGTCATCGGAAAAGTGAGCCTAGATGAGGTGCTTGCCGAACGTGAAAAAGTTGGAGGTGAGGCTCGAAATATCATCGACGAGAAGACGGAGCATTGGGGAATTAAGGTCAACTCTGTCGAGATCAAGGACATAGCGATTCCCGCCATGCTCCAAGAAGCGATGTCCCGTCAGGCCCAAGCCGAACGAGAACGCAGAGCGAGGGTGACACTGGCAATGGCGGAATTCGAAGCAGCTCAGAAAATGGTTGAAGCCGCCGATCTCTATGAAAAAAATGTACGAGCACTGGAACTACGCTGGATGAACATCCTCTACGAAATCGGGCTGCAAAGCAAAGGGACGCTGATGCTCGTCCCCACAAACACCCCCATTGCAGGTGTCTCAGTCGGATTCCCGCCTCTTGGCATAGTAGGAGTTCAAGACGTAACAAAGGAAAAGAAGGAAACAAAGCCAGATGTCTGCAGGCTTGCTCAAGGTCACCAGGAATCCTAGCCACGATTCTGCAATAGCTGGCCCCTTGCGCAATTGTATGCGCTGACGCATACGGTTCGCCGCATGGACGTTCTCCACAGAAAGGAGAAAACAGGTGAGCCGCCGTGCGAGGGTGGAGACACCTAACAGAAACTGTCGCAGGCATCATGAATTCAGTTTCCGGTAGCCCACGACTTTCCACGAGTGGCGGTGATCGCGTCTCTTGCATTCGTTGTTGCCTATCCTAGTGCTCTATGAACGTTGGTGACTGTTCAGTTCTGCACCGTCGACCGAGGGCTGAGTCTAGGTAAGGCGAAGAGTGTGAACAAATCACTTGAATGAGAATCGCGGCCGCTGCGCTTGCCTCCCCTTTTCTTGTTACCCGCGTGAGGTTGAATCGCATGTGACAGGAGGCATGAGCCATCGCCACAAGGAAAGCAAGTGTCAGCGCAAATGCGGGTAGCTCAGGAAGTGTCCCGCCTCTGGGGTTCATGTCAAAGTCCACCGGCAATTCCCACGCCATTGACACTCGTATCTCGACTTCCTGCGCCGCGTACCCTGGAGATGAGACTCCGAGTGTGTAGTTTCCATTTACTATCCACATCTCATAGAGGCCATCTAAGGAGCTCGTCTCGGTCAGCGTGGGGCCATACGCCGTTATGGTTGCCCAAGACAGCGGAATCAGATTATCATACATGTCGAGTCCGCGAACAGTGCCGTTTACGTGAGCCAGCCTGTCAAAGTACAGGTCCAGAGTCACGTTCGCGGCACTCAAAGTAGTAGTGAAGGTCGCCGGCTGTGCTTGGACATACCCAGGCACCCAGACGAATACCTGATACGTCCCGGGGGGGAGCCCGTAGTCTTTCTGCATCGAACCATCCGTCGTATCGTAATAGTTCACCCACCTCACAGTCGGATTCCCAGCATAGCTTCGGAATCCCACTACCTCAATCGAAGAACCAAACGCTCCAGCAGCCAGTATGTGAGTCACATTCGCCCCCGCAAGGATCCCGAAGGAATCGTAGACCTCGACTCTTACAGGCACATACGTGGAATTGTAACGCGCATACGTATCGATCGGTGCCACCAAACCCTCTTTCCTGAATGTGAATGTTACAGTCAGTCTCGTAGCTTCGACCAAGTCCACCGTCATGTCACTTATGGCGACGCCCGACACCGAGACATGGTAGTCCTTAGCCTGAACATAGCCTACAGTGTACGCCCTCACGAGGTAGATGTCTGTGGGCAAGCCCGTCACGTTCGCGACCGTTTCGGTCCAGCCGCCGAAAGGATCCGCGTGTTGCTTGCCCATTCCGGAATAGACTTGCCCCAGGGAGCCTATGACTTCAATCCTTATGGACGCGTTGGGATACTGCCACGCAACACTCAGAGGCGGGGTTTGCCAGTCAAGCGATCTGATGGTGAGATATAGGATTCCGCCTCTGATGATGTCGAAGCTGAGGCTCGTTGTGGAGCATCCCTCCCCCAACGTTGACTCAGCAACAGCAGGCTGAGAATACCCAGGGAAATCGGCCTCTATGAAATAGGTGCCACTAGGCAGCCCGTGGTTGAAGCTCCCCGTTATCTCCATCGTCCAAGTGAGGCTTCCCGCAGGTACGAAAGAGCGGTTCGAACCTGTAATCGTCCCATCAAGCGGGTAGGCGTTTAGCGTCAGTGTGCCCGCCCACGGTGTTGGGCCGGGAAAGCCTTGCGCATCCATGAAATGCACAGTGACGCTGAATTGGCTGCTTCTCCACAGATCGAAAGGAACCGATATGGTGCGCGAGTAGTCGTACACGTGCACCATGACAAGGTCCCTCTGCAGGTACCCATTGACACCGGCTTCCAGGTAGTAGTCGCCAACGGCCAGTCCAGAGACATATGCAGCATAGTCCTGTGGAACATGCCCGTCCAATTGTATTGATCCATTGAATGAGAACGGGTAGTAAGGTTGGGTTGGGTCGTAGTCGGTTCTGTTGGTTGCGAATTCAGCTATCGATTGTAGGTTGGAGTCGAGTATGTCCATGCTGATTGTGCGGGAGTGTGCGCTGCCCCATGGAATTGGTCCAGGTCCGCACTTCGAGCAGATGGTACCGGCTATCGTTGCACTCGGTTCTACGTAGATGTCGATGCCTTCCAAGGATTGGCCCGCATGAACGGTGGCAGTCCCGCTCGTAGTTGTAGGAACAAAACCAGCCGCTGAGGCGGTTAGGTTGTATGTTCCTGCGGCTAGACCGTAGAGGATGTAAGCACCGTTCGCGGAAGCGTTGAAGTACGCCTGCGCCTGGACGGCTTCACCCAGCGCAGTCCTCCCATCAGCAACAACCTTGCCTGACACGCTGACGGGTACGCCGTAACTTCCATGGTCGCCATTCAGCACGCGACCGGATATGTACGCTGGATATAGGCCGCCCTTCACGACGATTGTTGGAAAATTCTCAGCACCGATCGATTCCCCGTCTACAAAGACCTTAACGAAATATCTGCCACACACATCAGGCGCTCTCACGTTAAACATCCTAACGACGTTGCCACCAATCGGAATAGTCGAGTTTACAATTCTTAGATTCCACCACATGGGGCCGATAGGATCCGCTGAACTTCGCTTGACCATGGACACGCGTTTGTAGTCATTCGTTATGCTCGTCCAGACGCTCCGGGTGTCCGGTTGTAGAAAAGTGAACTCGGGTGGGATATAGATCGATATCGAAGAGGCTTCGCTGCACAATGTGATGTTTAGAGAAATGTCGCCCGTTGTGTTCTGAATTATGGCGCCTTTTCCGTAGTCCAACTTCACTATGCTAGCGGGTGTGCCTAAGGTATGAGCATAGGCTCCGGGGGACATCTGGACCGCACAGACCTTGGAGATGACGGCGAAGAATGCTGGGCCTGCTTCAGTGAGGAAGAGGTTCGTGTCCCAGTCCTGTTGGACTGCGCCGACGATGGGACCGATAAGCCATGGCAGTGACTCAAACTCTTGGGTTGCGCCGGCTGCAATACCGGCAAATGCTTTCCATCCTGCATTCAGGAACGGTGCCGTCATTGCGGTTGGGAATGGTGGCTCGTCTGTCGTGATCATGACCACGTGGTTGCCTACTGGAGCGTTCGTTGGGACAGTGAATGGTATTGGAACTGCTGCTGTTAGCGCAGCGGCTACTGGGAACGGTGCCGCGTAACCTGTTGTGCTGACTCCGCCCACTGCGACTAGGTCGCTGCCAAGATAGGCGCCATCATGGAACTGGTCATAGTACCTCTCCGCACCTGTACAGGCCGCTACGGGCGCGCCCACACCAGTGCAGAAGGTCTGAACCGCTGTGCCAAAGACGTCTGCGTCGCCAGCTGCGACGTTCGTGCCTGGAATGTAGAACGGAGCTGCGGTTGCAGCCCACGCTACAGGCCATCCAACGTAGATGCGTGCATTCGCGTTGGCGACGATCACCTGTCTCGTGTCACCGACACTGATGAGGTTGTCTGCATCGTTGTCACGGTAGATCAAACTGCCTGAGGCGTATAGGCCTGCGCCGGCGTGCTTGTCAGTCGCTGCGAAGGCTGTTAGGGTCCTGCCAACATCAGAGTCGCCGGGCTGAACTACACCGACTAGCACTTGGTAGCCGACCACGTTAGGCCAGTTTACTGCCCACACTGCGGGCAATTTGGTCGACACTATGCCTGTTGCGGCCATGCCTTTGTCTGTCCAGTCAACCGTGCTTGCACGGACAGTGGTTGCAATCAATGGTCCAACAGCCTGGTTGTAGATCCAGTCACCATATCGGTACACGGCCGGTCCAACAGGTCCATACCAGGATTGGGTTGCAGGGAACGCGTAGATGGCTGTTCCAATGTCCGTGTCGCCTGGATTGACGGTAGTGGTCGGCAGGTAGCCGCCAACATAGCTGTTCCTGATGTCGCCAGCCTTGACGAGGCCCGTCAACGCGCCAACGACACTGTAGATCGTTTCACCTGAATTCCAGGCGCCGCTGCCGTCCGTGTCAGCGAAGAAGTCAGTAGCAAGGAACGCTGATGTCGCAAAGGCGAGTAGGAGGTCCTGTTCTCCAGCTGTTACGGTTGATCCTGCCGGGTACCTGACCTGTGGAATCACGACGTTTCGCTCGCGTACGTCACCTGCGCCGACAGAGCCTACGTTTCCTACACCTATGTCGAGGTAGATCGGTTTCTGGTAGTCAAGTACAGGCGAGTAGACCTTGGTCCACGCCGCGTATGTCGAGGTTAATCCTGTGCCTGCAAGCGTGACAGTCACGCTGGGATAGAGGGCGCGGAGATCACCCGGAAAGACGCGTGCGATTGCTGGCGGTCCTGCAACAACGTTGGTGGGATCACGGATGTAGATTCCATTGCCGACAACGTAACCTGTAGCTGCGCCTGTGTGCATCACGTTCACTGGTAGGATACCAGTGAGACCGAGAGCCACATCGGAGTCTCCTGCGGCGACAACGCTGCCAGCCGCATAGGTGTTGGCACCAAAGGTTACCGGGGTCAGACGCGTGTCACCAATGTTGACAAGTACGCCTGCCGCCACATGGAGGTAGATCGGTTCCCCGGGAGTGAATGTCGGCATTGCGGGCGCAATGTCCACGTACTGCTCGCTGGCAAGGAACGCAAACAGTGGCATTCCTAGGTCTGCGTCAGCGACTTCCTTGTCGAACATGACGAAGACCTCGTGGCTGGGCGTTAGGCCTGTCGCTAGAGTATCGCTTGGAGCGGTTATTGTCTCCGCGGATCCGGCTGCGCCAGAGTCGACAGGTGTGCCGCTTCTCAGATTTGGTAGAGGATTGACTATTGCGTGTACCGGGACAGCTGTGAAAACTGTTCCTAATACCATTAGCAGAGCAATGGCCGCAGTCAGTACTTTCCTGTTCATCTTTTCTCTCTGCCGGGACATGTTCAAACAAGGGGTTGGACGGCCGTCGGAAAGACGAGCAGGAATACCATATGCAATGATCGCTTGCGGTCGCTCATCTTCCATCCGCCCGTAAGTCTTGAGGAATCAAGACCGAGGCGACATCCAGTCAGCTTGATGTGAGTTTGGGTTCTTGTTCCGAGGTAAGGTCTGGAGGCTCTTCTGTCTCTTCCCCTTTCCGTATTCGAGCATACGCCTTAGCAATTCCTAGAATCGCGAAGACTATTAGGAATCCTGAAAGAATGGATCCAACGACCAGAACAATCCACGATGTGGATGGGACAGGGAAATTTCCGCGTGCAAAGGTTGGTTGAGGCGAGATTGAGTAGACCGCGTACATGTACAGGCCGTTGAGCAGTCCTGCGACCAAGCTCGCTGATACTAATCTCTTGTTCGAAATAGCGCCGCTTTTCGATTTGATCAGGGAACCGACCACTAAGCCGGCGACGATCACGGGGATTACGATTGAAATCTGTGGCATAGAGCTCGCGCCATATTTTCCGTGAGGGTGCTACGAGCTTATATAAGGCTAACTACAGGGCCTAGTTAGGAGTCGCCGCCTTGAAGCTGCAAGCCCTGCATCCTCGCCATCGCGATCTCAGGTTTGTGCTGGGGGATCTTGAAGCAATTGTTCTTAGGCAACTATGGGAGACCAAGGGACCCATCTCAGTCAAGGATTTTCAAGCGATAGTTTCGGAGAGGCGTCTGGTCGCTGTGACGACTGTGGCAACCACCTTGGATAGGCTCTACCGGAAAGGCCTCGTGTCGAGGGAGCTAGTCCGAGAAGGCGGACCGCATTACCTATACAAAGCTCGGATGACGGAAGGAGAGTTCAAGTATGCCGTGGTCGATGGCGTGATGGGGGCATTGCTTGAAAGTTTCAATGACGTGACCGTCGCATATCTTGATGAGAGAATCGGTACCAAGAGACCGGAGGACGTGCGTGTCTTGTCAAAGTATCTTAACAGGCTGCGTCGAAAGGGGAACCAATGATGAATCTCGCTCTCAGATACTTCATCTTTCTCCTATCGGTCGTGGTAGGGCCGTCGGGGCCCATGATGTGGAGCGTCGGCATCACAGTGGTCGGCTTGGTAACCGCATTGTCGTTGAGGCGCTCATTTCAGGGTCGAACTATCGTGTTGCTTGGGATTCTGGTCATGATGTGGGCTGATGGCCTACTGTTCGTTCTTGTGAGCTCTCACATTTACCTACTGGGGCGAGCATCAATACATATGGCGGGGCCTTCCTGGAACCCTTTCTCGATACTTCAAACCGTAAACCTAGGAGTTGCGCTAATCGGCGGCATTGCAGCGGCCTGCGTTGGGCTCTTCATTAGCTTCAAGAGTTCACGTATTGGCGTGTCGAAGATGTTCCCTCGATTAGATTTCCTTGAAATGGCTCCGGTCAAGATCAAGGAGACAGTGAAGAGACTCTCGAGTCTCGCTGGAGTGACTCCTCCAGAAGTATGGCTTGTCGACTCAGGCGTCCCATTGGCCTTCACGGTTTGTGCGAACCGCAGGTATTCCGTTGCTCTTTCTATTGGTCTTCTGGAATCTTTAGATGATAGAGAGATAGATGCATGCATAGCTCACGAGATCTCACACCTCAAGAACGGGGATTTCACTGTGAGGCTTCTGGCGACCCTAGCTAAGGTTGCGCTCTTCGCGAAGCCTTTGAGCTACCTTATCGAGCCGGCAATCTACAGAGCGCGCGAGTTTCTGGCCGATAGAACTGCGGCTGGGTTAATTGGTGGGCCGGACGCGTTGATCTCTGCGCTATCTAAGCTCAAGGACTCGAATTCCCTCGCGGCAGCGTCGCCTCAGGGCTTGGCGTGCGTATGTAACTTGGGTGGTGGGAAGAGCCTGTTCAGACTCCTTGACAAACAGCCTGACCTCGTTACGAGAATCACGACGCTTCAGGAGATGAAACGGGAATGAACGTTCTCAACCACTTCCGAAACTGGGTGACCCTAGCATTCCTTGCGCTATTGCTTTTGGCTCCGATCGGAGTTGTTCAGGCTCAGAACCCAGTACACTTGACCGTGACCGTGACCGGCCAGGCCCTAACTGCGGGGTTCAACAATAATGTCACACTAACTGCCACAAACAGTTACTCTTCAGCGAGCGTCTACCCCTCTAGCGCGATCTACGACGTTGACCTGGCCGTATCTGTGCCCACTCCGCTGCAAATGTCTGGGGATAACCATTGGCACTACGACTCGATCGCGCTCGGACAATCTGTCAGCATCAGTTTTCAAGTCTACGCGGCTATCGCGGCGATCGGCAGTTCCTATCAGGGCTCCGTCACTTTGACCTACAGGCAGCTTGGTGACATATCATATACTCAGGAGACCCACGAAGTCGGCTTCTCTGTTCATGGTTGGATTAACTTGGTGCTGTACGGTGTACAGTTGTCACCGTCCGCCGTAGCGCCTGGGGGTAACGCAACGATTACGGGGAACCTTCTCAACAGCGGAAACCTAGCCGCCTACAACGCAAACGTGACAATCGAGTCAGAAGCATTAGCTCCAGGCAGCGCCGCCAGCCTCTTCTTGGGTGAGATTGACCCCAACATACCTAGACCATTCAGCCTCCTAGTCAACTTCAGGAAGAACCTGGCTGAAGGAAACTATTCAATCGTCGTGAAAGTGTCCGCGATCGACACAAACATGCCCGCTTCCCCATATAGTGCCCAACAAGCATCTCGACTTCAAATCAAGAAACCCGTCGTGCAACCGCCGAGCGTGTCTCAGGGGGGAGCTGGTGGGCTCCTCGGAACCATATTCGAGATCCTACGTTTTCTCTATGGTCTGTTCTTCGGTTTCTGGAGCGTGGCTACGTCGGTCTGGCCGACCTACTCGTATTTCAATGCCACTACTGCGTTCATCCTTGATGCTCGCCAAGCTGGGTAGAGCCCAGCCAACACCGCAATTCCGATCGGGAAGAGCAACGAGAATGCTATCAGTTCAGGTGTGAAGACAGGGGTGAATGTTGTGCTGCTCGCACTAGCGCTGCTAGCTTGTCCGGGAGGTCCTCCCCCCATACCAAATCCGCCAAACATGGATAGGGAACCTCCTAGGATGAAAGACAGGGCATAACCAAGTATGGTGCCTCCGACTCCCCCGACGACGCCACTTAGAGCTGCCTCCGAAAGGAACATTCCCATAATCTGTTTAGGCTTGTATCCCAAAGCTTTCAGAATGCCTATCTCCCTTGTTCTCTCCATGACCGACACGAACATGGTGTTGGTTATGCCAACTGCGGCCACAAACAGGGACACGGCACCTATGCTTCCCAGAAACACTGTCATCTGTGACGTGATCGACTCAACACTTGACACCATGGAGCCAGCGTTCATCACCCGAACCTGCGTACCGTAGTAGTTCTCTATCTCTTGTTGGACCGTTGTGACATCTCCAGCAGTATTGGTCATGACGTACAATCCACTGAAGTATTGCGTCTTAAGTAGAATCTGAGCGGACTGCAAAGAGATGAAGATCGTCTCGTCAATATTCGAGAACAGCACTCTTCCATACTCTGAGAAAATCCCTTTCGCCAAGAAAGTGAGGCTACCGCTCGTTGAACCCCCGAGAGTGATGGAAATCATTTGATTGAGGGTCAGTTGATCACTTGATCCCGTTGGAAACGCAATCGAGTAGCCTACAGCGGTCGCGCTTGGGTCATAAGGATCAGGTAGACTCCCGCTGTAAAGGCTCAGCCCCTTGTACATTGTGAATATCGCGTTTGTGTCAACGCCTATGAGTTCTCCTTCTATTGAATTACTCCCGTATGAGATTGTGGCACGTTGACTGTAGTACGGGACGACATCGGAGACGCCTTGGAATGACTTTATCGTATTCACATCTTGCTGAGAGAGTTGATAGCTTTGCGCACTGCTACTGCCGCCCCCGAAGAATTGGCGAGCCGAGCTGACAGTGAGGGTATTAGCTCCAATCTTGCTAACTTGGCTTTGAACTCCGGCGCTTAGACCGCTTGAGCTTGCGATGAGAGCCAAGATGATTGCTGAGCCAATCATAATCCCAAGAATCGTGAGGAAACTTCGCAGTTTTCTATCACGAAGCGCTTTGAATGCGAGTTTGAATATGTCAGATGTGCGCATTTTGCATCACAATCCTGTGTAGGAATCCATTCGCTGAAGATACTGCTCCTTCTCAATCAACCCATCTTTGATGGTAATCAGGCGGTGAGTCATATTAGCAACGTCTGGATTGTGGGTCACTAGGAGGAATGTCGTCCCCAGCATTTTGTTAACCTGAACAATGTAGTCGAGAATCTGTTTAGTGGTCTTCGAGTCCACGTTTCCGGTCAGCTCGTCACCAAGAACGATAGCAGGCTGAGTGACCAGCGCTCTGGCGATGGCGACGCGTTGCTGTTCTCCACCGCTAAGCTCAGTCGGACGCTTGTTCGCTTTCCGGTCCAGTCCAACCGCGCTTAGCATCTTTAGTGATCTACTTCTGCGCATCTTATCTGGAACTCCTCTTGCTATGAGGGGCATCTCAACATTCTCGATTGAGGTAAGCCTTTGAATCAGGTTGAAGGTTTGGTAGATGAATCCTATCTTCTGGTTTCGAATGACGGCAAGCTTATCCTCGTTCAGTTTCTTTAGGTCAGTGCCATCGATGATGACACGGCCTGAGGTGGGCGGGTCAAGTGCGCCAATCAGGTTAAGAAGCGTTGACTTCCCGCTACCTGAGGGTCCAACAATAGAGACCAGTTCACCCTTCGCTATCTTAAGGCTGACACCCCTAAGGGCTGGATAGTCAATATGCCCCGAACGGTAAACTTTGGTAACATCAATCGTTTGAACTGCTGGGGCGCTCCGTGTCGTCAATTCTGCCTCAACTATGTCCCATAGTCCGGGGACTCGAAGATTTACATCTTTTGCAAGCCGATCCTTAGCCATCAATAGGTTTCATCAGAACTCGGCACCTACGGCTTGCTGAAGTCTACGCCGCTCTTCGGTCGATTTGAGAGCAGAGGTCTGCAGCCCAGCAAGGATAAGATTCCGAAGCACCGGAGAAGTGCATTCGGTAGGCCTTTTGCCTATACGGAGGAGACACGGGGCCTGATTTTGATTCCCAGCGCGCCCGCCACATCGCGCAGTCTGTTCTACTAGACAATGACTCTCGGGTAAAGCTGTGCGGCGAGCAGCACCATGATCGTCGTTGTTCCCAACAGGACTGCTAGGTCTAATGGTAGTCCATAGGTGCTTGTTCCGCCGGCTATCATCAGTGATCTAAGCGCGTCCACTTGGTAGGTCAACGGGTTTCCCTGCGAGATCACTTGCAGCCAGCCAGGCATTACCGAGATGGGATAGATGGCATTGCTGGCAAAGAAGAGCGGCATTGTAAGCACCTGGCCAATGCCCATGAAACGTTCGCGCGTCTTGACGAGGCAAGCTATGATCAGTGAGAACGTGGAGAAGAGCGCGGAGCCAAGGAGGACGACTACCAAGACGCTAACTAGGGCGAGCGGGTTCCAGTTCAGTCTGACACCCAAGACGAGCGCGAGCAAGTAGACGATAACGGCTTGCGCGAGGGCGCGTTCTCCTGCTGAGAGGGCCTTGCCTAGGACCAACGCAGCACGCGGGGTGGGGCTTGCCAAGAACTTATGCAGGATCCCCAAGTCGCGTTCCCAAATGACCGCTATGCCGTAAAAGATTGCAA
>Ga0315280_10003574_pt1 | contig 23758 bp, 19 predicted proteins | sample YL17G06_40_MG_FD_203697 | JGI IMG/M metagenome (GOLD analysis project Ga0315280, IMG submission 203697) | Sediment microbial communities from Yellowstone Lake, YNP, Wyoming, USA - YL17G06_40 | ecosystem: Environmental > Aquatic > Freshwater > Lake > Sediment | place: USA: Wyoming | collected... | reverse complement strand
AAAGCAAAAGAACTTGATGCAGAAATTGTTGTTTACGATATGTCCACATTCAAAGGTCTCCTCATTGCTAAAATTAAGGGTGTAAAATCTCCAACTTGGAGAATTGCAAAATAAACCAAATAGCGCATGCATCTTAGCCAGTCTAAAGCGACTTCGGGCTTACTCTTTTGGCGGGAATAGCCACAGATCAACATGCTATGAAATAATTGAGTCATCTCTAAACGAAGTTTCGCTGTAGCCAAACAGCCTCAGGCATTCAAAAAATATGGCGAGAACATTTTTATACCTAGTTCAGATGAGTTTTCCTTGCTTGCGATGTTAATCAGAAAATTTTTTTCGCTTTTCTCAATCGTTCTCATACTCGTAACAGTTCTTCTAAATGCCAATTTGTTGAAACCTTTTGCTTGGTCCACATCGGCTACTCAATTGAATGTTCCGTTGGTCGCCGCGATTGTTGATTCTAACGTTTACAAGGGTATCCAATCCTCACTGGAACAATACAGAGAAGACCTAAACAAATCAGGACTCTCATCAATAATCACGCAAACAAATCAGTTGGTTAACGGGACAAAGGAAGCAGTAAAAGAATATCTACAAGGGCTTCTAGCCCAGAATCTGGTCGGGGCGCTCCTAATAGGAGATGTGCCTGAAGCTTGGTATAGAGTTGGGTCAAACAGATTTCCAACAGATGTTTACTATATGGATTTAAACGGAAGATGGCTGGACACTGACGGTGATGGAATCCTCGACAAACACGACGGGAAAGCGGCACCTGAAATATGGGTTGGTAGACTTAAAGTTTCAACGGTCAACGGTGACGCAGTTTCTCTGTTGAACAATTATTTTGAAAAGAATCATCGATACAGAAATGGATTGGTCTCGAACCTGCCTTGGTGGCGCGCTCTGCTGTACATGGATGATCAAGGCGTAATCCAAGGGCATGATGGTTTAACTCCGTTGAAGTATATAGCGAGCGATGTGACTGCTGTAACCGCCGGTTACATAACCAACGCTACAGACTATAAACTTAGGCTTCAGGATAAGGTTGGTTATCAATGGCTGTACCTTATGTGCCATGGGACCGCAACCAATCACACTTTTGTAATCCCGTCAAAAGAAACATTTTTTCAATGGGACGGCACGGTCTACTCTTCAGACTATCGGACCCTTGACCCCAACGTTTTCTTTTATCAATTTTTCGTTTGCTCTGCAGGAAGATACACTGAACCAGATTACATAGCGGGGTCAGCAGTCTTCGGAAACACCCATGGACTGTTTGCATTGGCACCAACTGGCGACACCTTTACCTTTCCCTTTAATGGATTTTACAAGTCTTTGTCCGAAGGAAAGAACATAGGCACAGCATTTTTGCCATGGCTTAAAGCCGCATTTGCGCAACGCGACCAATCGGGCGCAACACAGTTCGATGCCACGAACTATGAGGTATTGCTTCACGATACTGTACTAATAGGTGACCCTACACTCCAACTATATCGTGAAAACCACGAAATTGCACTCACCAGTTTAGCAGCATTTTCAAAGAATGTTTCAAACACAGAAATCTTCGAAATCACATTTATGGTTGAAAACAGAGGGAACTTCACAGAAACTTTCAACGTCACCGTACTTTTTGATTCTGAAATCCTCTATAAAAATCAGTTAACTTTGGCCGCTAAGAAAAACCAAACGATAACGTTCTCGCCTGCGGATTCATCAAAATACTTGTGGTCAAACTATATGTACCATGAAATAGACGCCCAGATAAGCAATCTGACAGGCGAATTCAATGTTAATGACAATTTCCAGCGAGTTTATTTCCGCGGCCATGTAATTCCGTCATGGACACCAGGACATATTCCCGAAGTATTGTTCGCTGTGGCTGGGGTTCTTATTTTTGGAGTAGGCTCATTAAAGTTTCTCAATGTATTAATGTCGGAGAGGCCATTCTATCGTCTGCGAATGGGTATTGTGAAAATTCGTGTGTATGTGAATAGAGTCTTGTCCAAACAAAGAGTAAATTAAACCCGTCTCAAGCCCAGTTTTCTTCCATATTTTCGGCGTCTTTTTTTGGTCAGATTTAGTATTTCAGCGTTCATGTCGCCTAATACGGAAAGATTAAATTTTTCAAATCCTTCCCTAAACCATATTCATTGGAGTCCTGAAACTTTGAAACGCATTTTCAACAAGAAAATCTCTGATAGAAATATAGCGGGTTACAACACTGAAGAGATTGAGAGCTGGTTAAGAGATGTTAAACAAATTGACAGTTTCAAATATTACGGCTACCGTCCAGGCGCAAAATATCCCTCTGAATCCAAAGGCTTGAAAAATCAGCCACCTCAAGAAATCCTGTCGTTCTTGAATAGTCATTTCCCTCCTGAGTCTCCAGATTTCTTTGTGGAAATTCAGCAGAAAATATACAAGTCAGGAAAATGGGAGCTTATTTTTAGAGGAATTCTTTCAAACCGCGAGATAAATAAGATCGCTGTTCTCAAATTTCAAAAAGGGATCAAATGAGATATCCGCAAAGAAATGTCAATTCGTGAATCTTGGATTCTTGGCCTAAAAAACCAAATTATCCAAAATTAGATAACTCTAAATTCGTCTCTATTTATCAAGTGACATGATTCGAAGATGGGCCGGTAGTTCAGTTTGGTATGAACGCCTGATTCGCAATCAGGAAGTCGCGGGTTCAAATCCCGCCCGGTCCACTCAACGGATTTATTCCTCTTCATTCAAGATATCATGTTCAAAAGCTCGGAGAAAGGGCTGAAGTTGACTAGTGGTATAGAACTCCTACGTGTTAGCAATCTTAGAACACACTTCTATAGGACTGACGGCACGGTGAAGGCTATAGATGGCGTCAGCTTCGAAATCAAAGAGGGAACCACGCTTGGACTGGCTGGAGAATCAGGCTGCGGCAAAACCACAGTTGCCATGTCTATACTCAACTTAATTCCCCATCTATTCAAAGTAGAGGGAAGCCAAACTAAAAAAAGAGTTTATGATGCCGCGTATCCATCATGGCTAACCCATGATGGGGTCATGCACGTGCGCTTTAAACATGTGGTTTCAAGAGGCGAAATTGTTGGAGGCGAAGTCTGGTATAGGGGAAAAAACCTGCTAGAGTTGTCACAAGAGGAAATGAGGCAGATTCGCGGCAAAGAAATAGCAATGATATTTCAAAATCCAATACCAGCCCTGAATCCAATAGAAACCATAGGATTCCAGACTGGAGAAGCAGTTACAGCTCATGACCGTACGAGAAAAGAACATTTGCGTCAATTGATCTTTGAATACCTTGGAAAGGTTGAGTTAAAAGATCCCCAAAAACGTTACAGGCATAACCCACACATGTTCAGCGACGGCGAAGGCCAACGCATAATGGTTGCTATGGCCTTGATAAACCTGCCCTCACTATTAATTGCAGATGAGCCAACCAAATCTTTAGATACCATAGTGCAGAGACAAGTCTTAACCTTGCTTAAGGAGATGAAGAAGCAGTTTAACCTCTCCATGCTGCTAATTACGCATGACCTAGCAATAATCGCCGAATTAAGTGACTATGTCGCAATCATGTACGCTGGGAAAATCATGGAGCACAGCGATGCCGTGTCCATTTACAAGACACCGAAGCATCCATACACTCAGGGCTTACTGGCATCTGTGCCGCGGCTCTACGGAAAAAGAGGAACACGAGGCTTTACTCAAGGATTGCTTGGTGAGCCGCCGAATCCATTAGTTGAGATTTCTGGCTGCAAGTTTCATCCAAGATGCCCCTATGCTATAGAAGCTTGCAAAAGGGAAGAGCCGCCTCTTGTTGACGTAGAGCCAGGTCATTTGGTAGCATGTATAAGAGTTAATGAAATACCAGAATGGCATAATTGATCAATTTTTGAGGTAGACCTGCGACGTCTTCTAAACCAGAATCTTGTGGGTGCCCTCTTGGTCGGAGATATACCTGAAGCATGGTATGAAGTGGGATCAACCAAGTTTCCAACGGAAGTTTACTATATGGACTTAAATGGAACATGGGTTGACATTAATGGCAATGGAAAAACCAACTACAAAGACCTATTCATACTGGCAACCAACTACGGCAAAACCTCTCCATAAACTCCCTTTTTTTAAATTAGTTAAACACAGAGTAGGTGGAGACGTCTCCCGCAAACTCCCCTTTTTTCTGTTTAGGCTTGTTTTGAGTTACTACGTACATCCTTAAGGCACACTCACCATAAGGATACTGAGACCTCTTCCCATCGCCATCTTAATGGCCTCAGTTGCAAAGTACTCTGTAGCCAAAGACCCGTTGCGGCACTCGAAAAAAGCAACATTGTTTCACGTGAAACAATGGAGAAGTTGAGAACCCACCACGCCCTCGCCGCATCCAAAAATGGGATATAACCAATTGCAAGACTGCGGCGAATCTACGTAGTAAGTAGCAAGGGGTCTCTAGGCATTTCTGTCGTTGCAACCAGCAGGAATACGTGAGACGATAGAGAAGATTCCAGATGGCATCATCACGCTCTCGAGGAACTCCGTAGCCGTTTTGGTGTAGACGAGTCAGATCCACTTCATGGACCCAGCGTAGTTGCCCCAAACCGAGACTATAAGCCAGAGTGGGCCCGTCTGAAGAAGGTCGTGTTAGAATGTGACCGTCTGGGTTTCGATTCGGTTTGGGTCTATGATCATCTTCAGTTCACGTATGGGCCTACTTTAGAATGCTGGACGATTATGGCTAAAAGGTGTGGGTATTTTATTTTTGCGTGTTATGGTTTGGAAAATACGAATACGTGACTGAAGACTAGGCAACTGGATAGCCTAAACCCTTCACTTTTTACGATGTTGAATGAATGCTACTAAACCAAAGCTTATCCATGCAAGACTAAGCATGACTGCTGTCGTTGTTGACGTAGGTTCTGATTTGGGTGGATTCCACCACCATGGTATGCCATCTGTGCATATTCCTGGCATTGAGTAGTATTTGCCATTAGGAACCCATAAGAAATACGGGGTGGTATTGGTATACTTCGGGGTATTGCCAATTTTTTGCCATTCGCCTGGGCTGTCTTGTTTGACCCAAACCCAACCACGATTGATATACTCAATCGAGTACGGAGATAATTTGGGCTTCATCCATTCTGGAACCCATTCCCATCTTCTCGACTCGTTGATGCTTGCAATTGCACTAGCAATTGTTGTGTCATTGTAGACTTTGACAACCTCATCAGGTGCAATATTCAGTGTAGTATTCACTTCAAACACTTTAATCCATAATCCAAATGGGAAATAGTCTCGTATGTCACCAAACTCCTCGAAGGTTGGAGTTTGCGCTTGAACATAGAAGGTTACAGACAAGGAAACTATGGAGGCGATGACTAAGAGACCGAACAATATTTTAAGCCATTTTTTCATGCAGTCAACCCCCCTGTAAGATTACCTACAGGATAACACTTTCCTCCTCCACCGCCTCCATAATTTCCTATTTGACCAAACCTTTCTCTGTTAGACATAATAGTATTCGTGCAATCCGTGCACCAATCATGCGTTGTAAGGGCTATCGGGATAAAATTCAAGCCAACGTGGATTATGTAGATATTCATAACACATTGTAGAACAGGGTCCCAATGGTCTTGAGCAGCATATAAGTGGGATAGTTCATGTTGTAGGGTGTACTCGGTCCAGCCCATCCCTGAGTTTACTATGACAATTCCTCTCCACCATTCGGTTCCTGCTGTTGATGCGCCATAAAGAAGACCGCCCGACGAATCTGTTATCTGTTGTCCCGTGAAGGCTACGAGTATTATGTATCCATTCCAAGGTTCGCTGTTGCTGAGGAAACCTGTCTTGGATTGAGCGTCATTGATTCTATCTTTATCCACCGACAAACTATTGTCTGAATTGTAGGCGATGACTGTTTCGACGTTAAAGTAAATGCGGAAGGCGTCTGAAAAGTAGAAGCTTACACAATATTCCACGTAGAGTTTGGCGAGAGTCGTCCAATCCAAGTATCCCATTGTCCACAATGCCCACGACCGCCATTCTTCGTCAGCAGCCACCCAAAACCACACACCTATTGTCCTTGTAGATGTAGACTTAGCAGGTTGAATTGACAGAAACATGCTAATAATCATCAAAAGTATTATGGGACGCGCCAGCGGCAGTTTTCTCTGCATAACATATCAATAAAAGGGCATACGGAAAAGATCTATATATAACTTTCCTCTACAACTTTTTTCCATGGAGAGGCAGCGAATCAGTGTCGTCAGACCAATTTTCTGGAAAAAGCTACTACAAGGATCTCTAAGGCTTTTTTTCTTCCTCGATGAGCTTAGCCAAGGCGTACTCTAAGGCGTGGCTGCGATTTGCAAAACGCAGTTTCTCCACTTGGTCATCGACCCATTTGCTCTTCAGAAAACGCAAGTGACCATGCGAGACAATCGGTATTTGGTGAAAACAACTTCTATTTGCTTAAACACAAACATTAGGAAAAACCTAGCGCGACGTAAATCCAAGACTTCTACATGCGACTGGAAAACTGGATTCTGCCAACGCCATTGTTCGTGCTTTTGAACCAGAGAGATTATTTCATCAATCATAATTGTGTGACCTCAAGAAAGCATGCAATGCGGAATTCCTAATGATTTTAACTGATTATTTAAGGTTAGAGGCCGCCTAGCTTCGAGTGTTCGAAAGCATGGATTAGAAGTAGAAAGGCTAGGCAAAAGATTGTTCCAAGTTCGGAACGTGAAGATTTATTTATCTATTATTATTCTAAATCAATGAGGTTCCAAGTGTTGTTGAGCCGTGAAGAGCTTGAGGAAGTCCCTAGGCGATATCGTTGGCTTTTAAAATTGTTTCTGAAGTTTCCGAATCCAAGTCTTCCTCAATTCATTCTCAATAAGCTTCCTTGGCTCGAAGGGGTTTTTTGGGGAATTCTAGTTCCTGTGTTTTTGGTTTCTTATTTTTTCTTCAGTATTTGGTTATTAGTTGCCCTCACCCTTTTTATGAGTTTTCCCTTTAATGTACTTCTTTGGTTGTCACTGCCTATGATAGTTCTTGTTCTCTTTCTGCGCATTGAGATTGAGAGAACTATTCTTTTTTGGAGGAGCCTCCGGAGTAAACACAAAGACCGGGACATTGCTAAGGTTACGAAAGAATTCTTTTTGCTTCTTGAAAAGCAACAGAAAAGGAAAAGAGAAAAACTGTCTAGTTAGTTGAAGATATTTTGGTTTTCGAAGGAGAAACAAATCAATAAAGAACGTGCTTTAGGCATTCTTGGGCGGCGGCCTCTCGGTCTCTTTTTAAGTTTTCTAATTGCCATGAATACAGCCAAGACAATTGCTATAACGAATATGCCAGCGACCGCAATCCATTCTGGGCTTAATCCCACGCTGTTTTCAGGTTGCCATATGTTGGTCTCTGTAATTTGCATTATTATTGACGCTATTGTCCGGAAGTTTTGCGATTCAAACGTAGTTACATAGGATATCCCTGTGATTATTCCTGACGCTTTGTCCCAGTAGAATTCGTACACTGCACTTTCCTCGCCAATTTCTCCTTGCGGAGCATATTCCTTTTCGTATGCGTAATTTACTTTTCGTGGTGCCTTGGCGTACGTTTTAATCGTGGTTCTGTTAATAGTTAGTGCTTTCTCGTCCTCTGAAGTTTTTTCTCCTTCATCTAAATTTGCTGCGGTCACTTGCAAGCTGAGGTTTCCCGAGCCCGTTCTGATATCGCCTATGTTTTGGTCTGTCTTTTTAGTGTTGTTCTTGAATTGTGTAGTTACTAGTACGGTGACTATTGTATAACTGACTTTTGTGACATTAATCTGAATCCAGTCTGTATTTTTTGCATCCTTTACAAATTGCGGCATATCCATAGTGACGTTGTAGGCATCCCAGCCGCCGATAATAGTATATTTAGCCCAGTCGCCAACCTTAACTCCCAGCGTGTATATCGTGGCGGATACCTGAATTATAGGCATAATCGACATAGCCAATTCAAGGAAAATGACTCCAAACACAACGCAGTTTTTCATGGCCCTTCCACATTTTGAACCGTTTATCCTATCACACTAAATAGCAATTTGCGCAAGCTATTATTTTTATGTTTTCTTTCATAAACTGACAACTTGTAAAGAATGTTTAGTTAAAATTGTTGCGTAGTTGTTAGCGCACGCGCTTAAAGTTGAAACCTAGCTGATTACCTGCTCTTAAGAGAAGAATCTTGAAACGTTTATGCGGTCTCAAGCACTGATTAGATGAAAATTCGAAACGAGTTGAGTTCTTTCCTAACGTTAGACTTGCCCCCTAATTGCCAAAAAGTAGCAACGTAGATGTGGGAATTGTTTATAACAGACAGAATTACAACTTTAAAGTGGTGAATGCTGTATATGAGAAGGGATTTACTCGCTTCAGGCTTAATTCTTTCCTTTGTGGGACTGGCTTTTATGGGTATTTCGCAGATGAGTATAAAGCATGAGCCGCTTCAAAATTGGGTTACTGTAGCTGAAGCTGGACCGCTACAGCAGCCAAGCTATAATATGTCCGTCCAAGGAACATTGTCAAGCAGTGATAGATTCAAAGTATACTTCCAATTAGGGCCTTATTCTGGTGGTCCAATTGTAGAGGGCGCGGGTGTTTTAGTAAATCTTACAGATCCTAGTGGATATACGGAGTCTTATGACATATCGGTTGGGCTTTCGAGCGGCGGGACGCTGGGAATTATGGAGCCATTTCCTGAATACATAGCCAATTCCACTGGAACCTATAGAGCAAATGCTGAAGCGTTTTTTGTTTCTATTGTTTACTTGGCTTTCCAAAAAATGGAACTGACAGAAATAGAACCTCAGTATCCCAACCGTGGCTTTTTTCCCGTTGGTGTCGCCATCTTTGCAGGCGGGGTTGGAGTGGTACTCTTAGGTGCTAAAATATCAAAGCGCAGAAGACGCTTTCATAAGCACAAAAGCTGATTCGTGTTATTCAAAGACGGCGGCTTTCGTTGACAAATCGCAAATAAGTGGTTTGAGAATATTTTGGTGCAAAAATTCTGGCATACTAATAATAGATTGATTGAAAAATGGCATTGGTCTTGTTTTTGGTTTTATTTTTACAGTTTTCCTAGCTTAAGGGAATGAATTTTTGCCACTTTGCTGTATTGATTAAATGGCATGCGGCAGAGTGTCCGTCTCCATAGTCGTTGAGGGCTGGTTCCTTCTCTTTGCAGATTGGAAATTCAGCGATTGGGCATCTTGTGTGGAACCTGCAGCCTGAAGGTGGATTAATAGGGCTTGGAATTTCTCCTTTAATGACAATGTCGCTGCGTTTGGTCGTGGGATCCGGCACCGGAACTGCGGAAATTAGTGCTCTCGTGTAAGGATGCAAGGGTTCGTAGACAATTTTTTCTGTGGGGCCTTTCTCCATTATCTTGCCCAAGTACATTACAGCTATTCTGTCGCACATGTGTCGAGCCAAGGCTAAGTCGTGAGTGATGTACAAGAATGAGGCTCCAGTTTTTTCCACCAGCAAGGTCATAAGATTCAAAATCTCAGCCCTAATAGATACGTCCAGCATTGAAACAGGTTCGTCAGCCACGATGAATTCGGGATCTAGCACGAAGGCTCTTCCTGTTGCAACTCTTTGTCTTTGTCCACCGCTCAACTCGTGTGGATACCTGAAAATGAATTCTTCAGGTGGCACCAATTCTATGTCTTCGAGGGTTTTGTTGACTTTCTCGGTTATCTCTGATTCGTTGCCAATTCCTTGCACTCTGAGTGGTTCTGATAAAATATCCTTGATGGTCATTCTCGGGTTCAAGGATTCGTACGGATCCTGAAAGACTATCTGCATTTTTCGCCGCAAGGGCTTTAATTCTGAATCCGTGAGGGTGGTTATGTCTTTTCCTTGATATACTATTTTTCCACTTGTGGGTTTGATGAGTCTGATCAGTAGCCTGCCCGTGGTTGTTTTTCCGCTACCACTCTCTCCAGCTAGGCCGAAGATTTCGCCCTTTTCAATGTCAAAGCTAATGTTGTCAACTGCTCGAACGAAAAGCTGTCTTCTGGAAAAGAGAGTTGAGAAAAAGCCTAGTCTAACAGGGAACCATTTGACCAGATTTGTCACGTTTATTACTTGATCTTTTGTCAATATGTTTTCCTCCCATCTTTACTTAACAAGATAACATGAAACGAAGTGGCCGTCCTTTCCACCGACTTCTGCTAATTCGGGTTCTTTCTTTTTGCATATGTCCATTGCAAGGGGGCATCTTGGATGAAATCTGCAACCGGCTGGTGGATCTAACAGGTCAGGTGGAGACCCTGGTATGGATATCATGCGTGTTTTAGCCGCTCTTATGCTTGGAAAGGCTCCTAGCAACCCTTGAGTGTATGGATGCAATGGTTCTTTGAATATAGAGACAACACTTCCGTATTCTGCGATTTTTCCAGCGTACATTATTGCGGTTTTTCCGCAGGTCTCTGCGATGATTGATAAGTCGTGAGTTATCAGTATCATCGCAAGGTTCAGTTTTGATTTCAGTTCACGGAGCAGCTTCAACACTTGGGCTTGTACTATGACGTCTAGGGCTGTTCCTGGTTCATCGGCGATTAAGAGTTCTGGGTTGCACGCTAGGGCCATGGCTATTAATGCTCTCTGTCTCATTCCGCCACTAAACTCGAAAGGATAATTATTCGCTCTCTCAGGGTCTACTCCAACCATTTCTAACAGTTTGTGTGTTCGATCTGTTGCTTCGTTTCTGCCTACTTCGGGTTCGTGAGTTAATATAGCTTCGACTATTTGGTCTCCGACCTTATAGACTGGGTTAAGGGCGTTCATGGCGCCTTGGAAGACTATTGATATACCCTTCCAACGTATGTTTTTTCTAACTTCATCTTCAGGGAGACGTACCATGTCTTGAGCATTGAAAAGGATTTTGCCGTCAATTATTTTGCCAGCCGTGGGAAGGAGTCTCAGGATAGATAAAGCAACCGTTGTTTTACCGCAGCCTGACTCGCCCGCTAATCCTAAGGCGTCGCCTTTATCAACCTGAAAATCGACTCCTTCTACAGCTCTTACGGGACCTCGAAGCGTAGTGTAGTGTACTATTAGGTCTTGGACGTCTAACAGAACCAATTTTGGACTCTCCTTGCCTTTTTTTACCACCTGTTGCTTTAAGTGTGAAGTTGCAAATATGAGGTGAAAGATGAATATAAGAGTTTTTGAAAACATTTTTGGAGAGTAAAGATGTTTTTCACAGTTAATCGACCTATTCAAATTGTTACTTCTGATACGTAAAGCGCTGTGGCTCAAGTTCCATTGCGCTTGTGGGTCCAAAAAACGTGGCTAGAAAAACTTGACTCTTAACTATGCATTCGACAGGTCCTTGAGACGAGGCTTGAAGGAAGAGACTACCAGGTTCTGCGTTGGTTGAAATACTTCTTGAAAAGTTGAAGGTGATTTTGGAGTAGGGATTTATGGGTTGTTGGTTACCCCATTCTGTATCTGTTGTCAGTTCGATCTCTGCGTCATTTGCGACGAATATTATTTGAAAGTCTAGGCGGAGCAGTTCCAAGCCGTAGTAGCTCGTTGGGTTTCTGAAAGCGAATTTTCCTGTGATTATGATGTTTTGGGTTGTTATTGAAATGTTTAGATTTGAAGGTTCGAGAGTAAGTTTTTCTATGGCTTCGTAAAACTTTGTGTAGTTCAATGTTTCTTTGATCAGCAAAATCGCTGATAGAGCCGTAATGATAAAGAATACTGTTGCCAGGGCTTTCCATTTTTTTGTATGCATCTTTGCTTCCCGTGTTCATATTCGTTTACATGTGTAGTTTCTCGCCTAGTATGCCCCCTAACACTCCGCCCGCCAGACATACAAATATCGCAGTTGGGAACACATATTGAAATATCAGAGCTGCGGCTCCACCGTACAGTAAGCCTTCAACTGAACTATATTTTACTGTGCCAAGAAATGATGGTGAGATCAAAGCAACAAACATGATTAGCAAGGACGTGAAGAGAGACGCGATGTATCCAAGCATCACTTTTTCAGCGTCTACAAGTATCATTCCCGACAAAACGCTTGCGCCAAAAAGTGAGAGATAGTCTAAGAGTGTCAGTGAGATTGGGGAGGCGACAACTATTCCATATCGAGGTTTATACATAGCCTGTAACATTATTGACGCTACGGTTATTGCCCATCCCAGGATTACTGCAAGGTCTTCTACTATTGCCAGAAGTTTTCTCACCAAACATCGTTTGCCTCTTTGTTAGCGTCTCTGTCGGAGCTTTGGATTGAGTATTTCGTCTAGGGCGTATCCAATTAAGATGAAAGAGAGCGATACTAAGGCTATGGAGATTCCTGGGGGGCCCAGCCACCACCATTTTTGGACTCCTTCGTGGGTCTCTGCATCGTAGAGCATCCTTCCCCAAGAAACCACGGTGGGATCAAAGAGGCCGAGGAAGCTCAAGGCTGCTTCGGAGAGAATGGCGCTTGGAACTGCTAGAGCGAGCGAAACGTATACGAGCGACATTACGTTTGGGAGTATGTGTCTTAGTATGATGTGCCATTTGCCGGCTCCCACGGCTTTCGCTGCTTCTACAAAAGGTCTTTCCTTTAGGCTGAGTGTTTGAGAACGCACGGTTCTTGCGAAGCCCATCCATCCTAGGAAGCCTATTACCATGATGAGGTTCCATATGGAGGGTCCTAGGACAGCTATCAAAACCAATAGTAGCGGTAGACCCGGCAGGACGAGCAAGGCGTCTGTTAGTCTCATGGTAAGCTCGTCTGCTATTCCGCCAAGGTAGCCTGCAATTAGTCCTATGAGCAATCCGAGAACAACGCCAATCACTGCGGCCAGCAGTCCAACGGATAGTGATATTCTCGCTCCGTATATTAGTTGAGAGAAGATGTCTCGCCCGAAGTGGTCTGTTCCAAGTATGCCGTATGCATTGCCTAAAAGTTTTAGGTTGAGGTCGTCTATGTATAGTCTTGATTCTCCGTCGAGTGGACCTAGCTTTTCGTCTTTGAAGAATACTTCGACGCCGTATGTATAATAGGAGGGTGCTGAAAACATCCACTTTGCCGGATCTGTCCCTCGAACTGAAGTAAGTGTTTCGACTCGTGTGATGATGCTTGAATCGTAGGAGTCTAAGGAGCTTGTTGGAACTATCCATTGTGTGCTTGTAGTGCTAATGGTTGAGGATGACCACAAATAGAATTTGAAACCGCTGCTGTTTGCAATATAGACCCTAACTTCAAGGGGGACGTTTTCTGCTCCACGGGCAAAGATTGTTATGTTGCCAATAAATCTCTTTGGCGGTCCTTGGTATGGATAGTAAAATGTGTGAGTGAGGTAGGCGTTTACTACTCCTGCAGGTTTTAGACGATCCGTTCGGGTGAATGCTATGCTGGCGGATCCTGGGCTTCCTGGTCGGCCAACATCCGGGGTCCACTCCACCCTGACATTGCTGCTTTGTGTGGATGTGGTTGTGAAGTTCCATTCACTTTTGTCGCTTGGCGGAAGTGAGTCTGAATCGCGGAAGCTTGGGTCTTTTATTGGGTTTACAGTTTCGGATACGCCAGAGGTGCCGGGGATGTATTTGAACCATGAGGGGGTAGAGAAGTCGCCGGATACATAGAAATCGTGGACTGGGTCGTGGGGAGCTATTATAGGAGCGGCTATGGCTATGATTGAGTAGGCTACGATGATTCCTATTCCGAGCAATCCTCGTTTGCTTCGTCTTAATTGGGACAAAAAGTTGACGGTTCTTTTTAGGGTGAATGATATTCTTGATGGCTTGCTGGTCGTTGCCAAATCTTTTCACCCGTATTTAATTCTGGGGTCTACAACTCCGTAGAGGACGTCTGCTATAAAGTTGGCTACGATAACGCAGATGCCGATTAAGTAGAAGATTGCTTGCAAGACGGGGAAGTCGTTCTGGGAGATGGCTCTCCAAGTCCACATTCCGAGTCCTGGATAACTGAAGACTTGTTCTGTTATTATGGCTCCGCTAAGAATAAAGCCGAATGATAGTGCTGCGCTGGTTATTAGGGGCAGTGAAGCGTTTTTTAATGCGTGTTTGAATAGTACCGTTCTTTCCTTTAGGCCTTTAGCTCGTGCGGTTATCACGTAGTCTTCTGTTAAGGTTTCTAGCATAGTGGCCCTTGTTAGGAGGAGGTATCCGCCGTAACTGAATAGAGTGAGAGTGACGACTGGAAGGAAAAGATGCAGCAGTCTGCCCGAGATTTCCAGCAGGCTGGGTAGGGCGATGGTAGTGCCCATGATGGTTCCTAGCACTATTCGGGGGGGAAGTCCTCCTGAGGTTATGTATGTTGTGGCCCAGTCTCTCGGGAACGCACCTGCCATCGGAAACCAGCCTAGCTTATAGGCGAAGATTAGTATTAGGATCATGCCCATCCAGAATGATGGTAGCGAGTAGGTTGTTAGGGATACAATGACTGATGCGTTGTCGAATAGGCTTCCTCTCTTTTTGGCGGCTATGACTCCGAGTGTTATGCCGATTATTAAGGATAGGATTCCCTCCGTTCCTAATAATATAAGCGTGTTTGTTAGGCGATCGCCCACTTCGCTTATTACGTATTGTTGTGAGACGAAGGATATGCCGAATTGGAAGGTCAACATGTTGTACATGTATCGGGCGAATCTGACTTGTATTGGGTCACGGAATCCCCAGAGTTTTAGGACTTCTTCGACTTGCTCTTTGTTTTTTAGTCTTTGGGCGCCTGCGAACATTTCGATGGGGTTTCCTGGCATTAATTGGAATATTATGAAGTTTAAGACCAGAACGAAGACGAGAAGTAGGAGGGAGTTGATGATCCTTTTAATTATGAAGCCTCGAAGTCCCATGTTTTCCCTCTCCGATGCATACATGCATAGTTTGCAGAGGTATTTTAAGTTTTACTGGGGCCTTCTTTGCTTGGAAACCGTTTGGTTCGCGACATATATTTTGTGATTCTTTTTCTTGCCTGTATAGAAGTCTGTTCTATAATTCACTTGGGAAAAGCCTTAAATTCATCTAGTGGTCCATTAACTACTGCTGATAAATAAGAAAGGAGAATGAAAATTTCATGAAACTGAAAAGTGTTATAGCTTTGCCTCTAATGATAGCAGTAATATCTATGATGGCATTTGGTTTTCCTCCGGCTTATGCAGCGAACGGTCCGAAAACTAGCAAGCTTCAGATTAACATTTACAACGACCCCACAACCGAGAGTTGGGCTTTGGATAGGGGTGACATTGACATAAACGACTGGCCTGTTTCTAAAGACTTCATTGACATGTGGTCGCCTTCAAGTTCGGCAGTTGCTTTGCAAACTTATTATGAGATTGGCAAGATGGAATTCGACATCTACAACTGGAGATGGCCAACAGGAGTGCCGAGAACCATTAACCCAGCGACGTCGTATAACGCGACGAGTCCAGGCTTTGACCAACAGGCTGTACAGGCTTGGGCGTTCAGAAGGGCTCTAGCTTACCTAACCAACAAGCCAAGGTATATCACCAACTACTTGAAGGGCTACGGCTACGCCATGGAAACGATGGTGCCAATGCCCGCATCGGCTGGCTGGACTAATTATGCTTCATTGACAAACGCCTCGGCCACCGACGTTATGTACCTTCCAAACGGCAACGTCACAGTCACAGGCTACATATACACGTACAACCCAACGAAGGCAGCGGAGCTGTTGGACGCAGCAAACTTTACCAAGCTTGGTGGCGAATCTGACTTGATGAGGAACGACCCCCTTAATCCAGGCCACGATCTGGCTTCGTTGAAATTCTACATTAGGATCGACGACCCTAACAGAAGACAGGCTGGTGAAGACTTAGCCGCTGAAATGACAGCCCAAGGCATTCCAGTCACCAAGATCATTACAGAGAGAAGCGTTTGCTTCTACCAAGTCATGGTCCTGCACGACTACAGCATCTACACTGGCGGCTGGAGCCTAACCTCAAACATCGACTACATTTATGACCTGTACAACAGCGCGATGAGCGGCTACGCATACGACAACAACTACGCTTGGTTCAGAAACAGCCTGTTTGACTATTGGTCAGCAAAAGTGAAGTTTGCGCCCGACATACCCAGCCTCGCCTTCGCAGCTATACAAGCCCAATGGTATGCAGCCAAATACATTCCAATCATCGAACTCTGGGCGGCTAAAGGTGTGAAAGCCTACAGAAAGGGTTGGGAAGGCGTTGTTAACATGGAAGGCTTTGGCACAGACAACATCTGGAGCTTCCAGCGCATGCTCTGGACCGACGGCGCAGGCACTAGCAGAAACGGTCCCCCTGACACTATTGTTTACGGCTTCAAGAGCGACATTTCAGCCATGCACATTATATGTTCAGAGTGGCTCTGGGACTGGAGCGCTCTAGGCCTAATGTACGACAGCCTAGTGGGCGGCAACCCCTACAACCTAGCCGACCGCGTGCCAGGAAACGCGCTGGCGTCAGCCTGGACTATTAGCACATGGGATACTCCCGCAAAGACAAAAATCACCTACACACTGCGCACAGACGCCAAGTTCCATGACGGCTCACCCGTGACTCCCGACGACGTCAGGTTCAGTTTGATGTTCACCAAGGCTTGCGGCAGCGGTGTAGCCTGGAACTATGCGGCGGCCATGAACATCGACCACATTGACCTCTCTGGAAACAACATAATCGTCTACTTCAACGTGCTGAGCGTGTTCGCCCTAGACTGGGCCAGCCTGCCAATACTCAACGCCAAACTGTGGCGTCAGGTTGCCACTAAGCAGATTTGGGGTCTCACTGAGTCAGGCGGCAATACTGGGTATACTTTAACTATTAACACCCCAAGCCTCGTGAGGAACTATCATGAGTGGACAGACGATGTGTACGATGTGTTCAACGTTCCAGGCAATACTAAAGGAGACGGCATAATCGACCTCAAACAAGACCTAGCAGGTCCATGGGTGTTTGTGAGCTACAAGGTAGGCGAAACAATCGTGTTGGAGAGGTTCACGGACTACTACGGGACCCAAGCCGGCGTGGACACATACATCAACAAGGCATTCCACTACGTCGGCGACGTCAACTACCTAGGCGGATACGGCGCAAATAACACTTGGTACACAGCTGACACAAAAATCGACCTAACCGACCTCACCCTCATCGGCAAGGCAGGCGGCACCGACTCGAGCATGATCCCATGGGGCGGCGATATCACTCACCCTGCGCCAGCTTGGAACTTCTACAACCCAGACGCTGACCTCACCAAAGACAACGCAGTCAACGTTTATGACCTATTCACCGCTGGCAAGAGCTTCGGCAAGACAGCAGGATAAAAATGAGGTGAACAAGAGTGAGAGGAAAAAATATAATTTGGATGGCTTTCGCAGCATTACTATTAGCTAGCTTAGGAACCTCTGGGACACCTGAAGCCCGCGCACAGCCCCCACTCAAGGTTGATGTGACATCACCAGTGTGTCCATTAGCCCCTGGTGCAACCTTCGATGTGAACATTGGCGTTGAAAACGTCTTTGCCTTGCATGCCTACCAAATCAAACTCAGCTGGAACCAAAAGATACTACAGGTAAGCGAAGCAGACGTGTCTGAGGGTCCATTCCTCGGAAGCGGCGGTAAAGGAACCTACTTTGTCTTCGCCCTAGGCGTCGCTGGAGAATCCGTCACCATGGCTGACCTGATCAAAACATACGATTGGGTCGACGGTAGCGGAATTCTGGCGCACGTCCACTTCAAGGTGATAGGCGGAGGAGAAACCAACCTAACGCTAGAAGAGGTACGATTGGAAGACGCTGACGGCAACCCACTATTTCCAGATGCCATAGTAGCGAACGGATACTTCTGGAGTGACTATCCATACATCGACTTCACATATTTTGTTCCAACTGCGGTAGAAACGCCTCCACAAGCAAATGTCAGTGTCACAGGCCAAAAATATTATACGGTCACAGACCCAGACGGTGACATAGACTTCGTTGAAGGAGACTACTACCCATTCAACAGAACCACACTTGACTTGGATGACAATACTGGTGCTCCAGAAGGCATCAAAAATGTTACAGGCGCCACAATGTTCTACGGCGACAAAATCTTCTTTGACGCTTCAGGAAGCTACGACATGGACGCTCCGCACCACCGAATTCAGCTTTCTCCAGATGCCTTCAACTGGACTATCCGAGCAGCCGGAGAAGACGTATACAAAACCAAGAGTAAGACAACTGGTTGGTATTACTATGACCCCGTTGAGAAAAAATATTGGTACGACTTCAAGTATCAATCGGGTGCCGAGCTTCCTTTCGCCAAAGTCTTTGGCTACACATTTCCAGGAGACCTGCCTTGGGTATACAAACTGTACAGCCTGTTCCTTGGATGGCATGACCTCAAAATAGTCGTCACAGACTCAGATAACAACACAGCAGAGTATTACACATGGATCAGAATCTTTAGACTGACTCCGGCAAGAACAGTCATGATAAACATACCGGGTTCAACGCATTCGTTGTCAAAGAATGGCAACACAATGAAAATGGGCGGCAAGGTGCAGAACATGGGAGGCACAGGCTGGTTCCCATGGGAATCATTGACAGCATACCTAGAACTCGCACGAATGGTCCACGCGTACATGTGGATAAGAATACAATTCGACATCTTCAAAGGAAAGGACCAAGTGGGCACAGTATACTCAGACGCAATATGGCTCTACGCAACAGAAACACTAGACAGCCCAATGTATGCAACATGGAACATTCCAGGCACAGGAACTTACCTTGTCAAAGCCAAAGGATATTTCTGCGGCTCAGGTGTCACCTACGGGTTAGGAGCAACAGGCACCGCATCGCAACTCATAAAAATCGTAGCATAAACCAAAGAAACACAAACCAATCATCTCCCCCTTTTTTGTGTATAACTTTAATAGTCAGAGTAACAGCCATAAACTTAGATGAGGCCATGTCTCCATGAGACAAAAGAAGACAGTCTCACTAATCCTACTCGCTTTATTAATACTAATTACAACCTTGCCGTTCACACGGGCCAATCCAAGCGGTTTGATAATATGGTCAGGAGAATATCAGCTCACATTCGACCCAACCTGTACATATGAGGATCCAGAAACACACAAAAACATCACTGAAATTTATGACGATTTTGACGGAATGCCCTCAATAACCGCAACAAAAGACAACAAAATCTGGGTCGTATGGCAAACCGATCAAACAAACAATTTTGAAATATTCTACAAAATCTACGGCAGCGGTTGGTCAAACGACACCCAGCTAACCAACGATCCCAACTCAGATTTTGCACCCTCAATAGTTCAAACCTCAGACGGAAAAATATGGGGGTTCTGGTCAAACAACCGAACAGGCAACAATGAAATATTCTACAAAACATCAGTCAACAATGGAGCATCATGGTCAGCCGACATGCCGCTCACCAATGATACAAGACAAGACATCAACGGAGCAGTAACTGAAGCCAACGGCAAAATCTGGGTCGTATGGACAAGAAGTGTAACAACCACAAATGACGAACTATTCTACAAAACCTTCGACGGCTCAGCTTGGTCTCCAGAAACCCAACTAACTAACAACACAAACGTTGACACAATACCAGCAATCATGCAAGCAAACGACGGCAAAATCTGGGTTTTCTGGCAGAGATTTGTACCTGACGCAAAAGGAGGACACTTCCAAATCTTCTACAAAACCTTCGACGGCTCATCCTGGTCAAACGACACACAACTCACCTTTGACACCGATAAAGAAAACCAAAATCCAACAGCCTTCCAAGCCAGAGACGGCACCATATGGCTCTTCTGGGCTTTAAAGGTGCAATCTCCATCCGCAGCGTTCGATTTGTGGTTTAAAACCTCCGTAAACAACGGCGCCACGTGGTCGGCAAGCAACCAATTCACCACCGACCCTGCAGAAGATATTTACCCTGCAGCCGCACAAGCCAAAGACAAATCTATATGGATTGTGTGGACCTCAACCCGCCCTGACCCAGTCTACAACATCGATAACATCGACCTTTATTACAAAACCACACTTCTCGGCGACATAACAGGTCCAAGCGGAGTCCCTGATGGTTCAATAGACATCTATGACCTAGCAGCCATCGCAAGAGCTGCGGGAACAGACCCAATACACTTTCCCACGGGAACAGGCTGGAACGAATGGAACCCCAACGCAGACCTAAACGCCGACAACGTTGTAAACGTCTTCGACTTATTCATAGCAGGCAAAAACTACGGACGCACCGCATAACCATCCAATCTTCAACAAAGTTGCATCCGGCTAACATTTGTTTCACACCCAGTGAGGTAGCCGCGTCAAACACTAAATGACCAGAAAAACAAAAAAGAAAGCTTCAGTTAATCTATCATAATAAATGATTCATGTGGTTTAAAAGTGAAAGAAAAAAGTTTGCTTCTAACAATGCTCTTGGCTTTTCTTCTCTTCAGCTTGCCAATAGTCATTCAACAAGCTGCAGCGGTTCCCATCACAAAAATGTCCGTGGTCCCAACACAGAATTCTTGGACAGAGCCCACAAAGACAATAGGCAGCACTTTCACAGTTGACATCAATGTCTACAATGCCACTGGCTTAAGAGCATGGCAAGTTGGCGTGGCTTGGGATACAAAAATTTTGGATTTTGTCTCCTATACTTGGGGTAATTTTAGAAATTATGCTGGCTTTACTCTTAGAATCGATCCGACAATTAATGAAACTCTAGGAAAATGGGCAACCCCAGCTTCTGAGACATGGGCTACAGGCGGCGTTGACGGCGGAGTAACAACTCAAGTAGTGACACTGCTCACACTGACTTTCAATTTTACAGCGTATGGAACGAGTCCACTGACCATAATTGACGCCGTTGTCGTTGATTGGGCGGACGTAACCTACACGCCTCCAGCGTTCGCTTTGGAACAAGGCACTGCTCAGTTAGTGCCAGCCCCTAATGTCGCACCCATAGCAGACTTCACAATTGATGTAGCCGTTCCAACCGCAGGCCAGATTGCAAACTTCACCGATGTCAGCATCGACCCAGATGGAACCATCGTTAACGCTACGTGGAGTTGGAGCGACGGTACACCTGATACTGTAGTGATCTACCCAGACGGTAAGACCGTAGGTCACGTGTTCGCCGTCGCTGGCACCTACAGAGTAACGCTAACTGTCTGGGACAACGGGAAGCCACCGTTTTATCCAGCTCTGTGGACCCTCACCTACAAAGACATTGGCGTGCTCGCTTCATTTGCTTTCAATGTGGGTGGACACGTCTACAAGTTAACCGTGCTGACTAACACAACCATATCAACGCCTATACTCGACGAGACCCAGCAAACCGTTAGTTTCAATGTTACTGGAACTGGCACAGGATATGCCAACGTCACTATACCAGAAAGCTTCATGCAAGGTCCATGGACAGTTCTAGTAGACAATTCAGACCCCTCAACTTTGGACATCAAGTCTAACGGCACACACACGTTCATCTACTTAACCTTCACTCTGAGCACCCGCACAATAAAAATAACCGCGGGCTGGATGGTTCCAGAATTTCCAACTGCCCTGATCCCACAAATCCTAATTATCCTCATAGCAACCACAACCGCAGCCATAATAAGCAAAAGAACCAAACAATCGAAGACGCGGCCAAGTGAAAGTCCAAAAAGCTTTTTTTGTACAGGTTGCTGCGTCAATTTTTCGTGAAGTCAGTTTTTGTATGAGCATTCTTTCTTTGAGTTTCCTCTCAAGAATGATATAGAACTTTTCATCACATGCGCGCATGTGTGTTCCTAAATTCTTTTTTTCAAGCGTTGAACTGTAGCGCCTTATGATTGTGGGTTCTCGCGTTGCATGAGCATCGGCGTTCAAGGACGACGTTCTGGGCTACGACTTTTGCTTGTGTGTGCTCACAGCCTACCCCCTCGGTCTAGTATATGATCCAAATATGATCTGGAAAACAGAACCCGCACCGCAGCCCCACTGGAAATCTAATTTAGGAACAAGCATACGCGCAATGTTTGACATGGCTCACGCTCAACCAATGAACAGGGGCTTCTCTGTGGAGCGCCGGCAGAATTGGGTTCGTTACTTTTACGTTTGTTTTAGGCGTTAAAATCATAACCTGCAAAGTTTCTTGAGTTGAAAAAAACCGAGAGTAACGGTTTTGGAAGGCTGACACACTTATATAGATGGCTCATTATGCTGCGAAAGTTAGGGAATAGTTTAGCCCGAAATAAACTCTTTTTCCGAAAAGTGTTGAATAATTTTTGTCTGCGCATTTGCAGGATTCCGCGCGCCTATGTTACGTGTCTCGTAGATGAGGTGTTTCTCTTTGACTGTTGCATGAGAAAAAAGACTAAGCCGTGGATGAAAGAGTTTTTGAGAAAAATGGTGGCAATGCTAGTTAATATATAGAAGTGTTTATCACAAAACTCAAATATGCGCGCGCGCACATAGGTTACTTGCAGGTGAGGAAAGGTGAGAGAAAGGAAATTGATTTGGACAATTCTATCTCTAACACTGGTAGCTAGCGTCTTCAGCGCCTTGAACGTACAGCGGGCGAATGCAGTGCTGCTAACGGTTTCGATTAGTCCAGCTTCAAACACTTATAATCCTGGGCAACAATTCACCATATCGATTAACATCGCCAATGTTCTAGGACTTCACGCTTGGCAACTCAAACTCGGATACGCACCAACTTATCTATACACTAACACAAGTCTGATTCAAGAAGGCTCTTTTCTAAGCAAAAATGGGGCTCCCACGTACTTTGCCCCTCCGTTCTTTGGTGCAACCTACATTCAATTAGGTGACTTGATCAACAAATACGACTGGGTAGACGGGAACGGAACTCTCGTGACGATAACGTTTGTTGTTAATCAAGACTGGGGATACTGCAACCTAGAGATTTACGACTTGACCCTGCTTGATGTAGATAGCAATCCAATAATTCCTGACAGCGTCACTGGCGGCACCTTCCGAAATGCTTTGCCTAACGCTGGAATCTGTAGTGTTCACCAACCGTTGTCATTAGCGCCTGCAGCGTTGAACTTATGGTTCAATACCTCAACCCAATATACAGCCACGTACGGCCCATTCAATGTAACGGTTTGGAACACGGGACCTGGAAGTCAAACCTTCGATGTCAAATTCTACTATAACTCATCGCGCACTTGGAATGCAACCGCCGACCCGCCGACAGGGTTTACTCAAGTTGGATCAACGCAGCCGGTGACTTTGGCCGTAATGAGTTCGCAGAAAGTTCAGTTCTTTTGGAGTCCCTCGGTATTGCGTGCACACCCATACAACTACACTTTGACTTTCCTTGCAAAAATATCCAGTATATCGGGCGGCGACAACAACCCTGACGACAACACAAAGCTGTTGCCCTTACTCGTTGAGGTTCTTATGGGCGGTGACTGCAACGGTGACGGCAGAATAAACTATAAGGACTTGGGCATATTAGCTGTGAACTATGGCAAGAAAATTCCACCGGTGGGTACTGGCGATCCAAGGGCAGATTTCAACATGGACGGGCTGATAAACTACAAGGATTTAGGCATACTGGCTGTGGCTTACGGAAAAACCTATTCATAGCCTCTTTCCTCCTTCTTTTTTTTGTTAATCCTTGTTTAATTGTATCTCGTCGAGGTTTTGTTTCATAGCAATTTTTATTTTGATTCAGGTTTCTCTCAGTGGCATGTTTGGGTTACTGGTACTGTAGTCTAGAACTATCGTA
>Ga0315280_10003573_pt1 | contig 23762 bp, 17 predicted proteins | sample YL17G06_40_MG_FD_203697 | JGI IMG/M metagenome (GOLD analysis project Ga0315280, IMG submission 203697) | Sediment microbial communities from Yellowstone Lake, YNP, Wyoming, USA - YL17G06_40 | ecosystem: Environmental > Aquatic > Freshwater > Lake > Sediment | place: USA: Wyoming | collected... | reverse complement strand
GATGAACGGAGCAACATTTTGAAAAGTTTTCTATCAAAACAGAGTCCGGATTGATTGAATGCAAAATCGTAGGCGTTGCAGTAGAAGCAAACAGCTAATCCCGCTTCTTTAGCGCTTAGCTAACTTACGATTGCGAGTACGGTTGAGCCCCGCTTATTAAAGGGTCACACGACACTCAAGCCATAAAAGAGGTCTCAAACTAGATCAGAAACCGAGAACGCGTTGATGGTTTATTGTTAATTCACTCAGCGTTTTCAACAGAATAATGCATTCTTCTGTGCATGTGAACTTTACCCCTCTCCTACACGACCTTATCTTTCAAAGCCTTCGGTTGTCCGTAAACGGTGTGTGTTTGTTTGTTCATCCGTAGACTCGCCGTTAGAAAGTTGCGCGTGTCAATAACGATTGTGCTAATAATGATTCTGGCGTTCCAAACGCCGACATTTTTCATGCCCCGTGGTCAAGTGTGGGGAGCGCTTTCGGGATCGCCACCCTTAGATAATAATCAGCCACCTCCGAAAGTTTCGCCAGCCCCAGCTTCCACGAACGATACAGGTCCAATGGCAGAAGCCGCGTCGGGTTTGGAAAAAACGATAGTTATCTTGGTAGAATTTTCAAACCTTAATCACACAAAGTCAACGAGCGAAATCAACAAACTAGTATTTGAAGACTTGAATCAATACTATCAGGAGATTTCCTTCGGTACTCTATCAATAGTAGGTAAGACTGTTGGATGGTATAGAATGAACTACTCGTTATCCTACTATGGGCGTGACGGGTTGGTCGTTGACGATCCAAACTTTGACGGAGGAATCGATTCCTGGTGGTTGATTCGAGACGCCGTAAATGCCGCAGATAAGGATGTTGACTTTACGGCCTATGATCATGTGATAGTCGTTCATGCGGGAAATGGAGAAGAATCAAGCAAAGTGGCTGATGACATATGGTCCGTTGAGTATTCAGGCTTATGGATCAAGACTCATGACACTAACTCTGTTCACAACGGAGTGATCGTGCCAGAATCAGAGGCAAGAGGCGCCGTAACGTTAGGTGTCTATGCACATGAATTCGGCCATTTACTGGGCCTTCCAGATCTCTACGCATATGGGTCCTCAGCGAGTTATATGGGAGACTGGAGCCTGATGGACCACGGATTATGGGATGGAGATCCAAAGGGGTCAATGCCAGCGCATCCAGAGGCCTACTGTAAGATCAAACTCGGTTGGATCCCTTGGTCAAGGCTGATGGTTGTAAATTCTAGCATGAACGTTAACGTAACGCTTCAACCCATAGAATTGAACACATCAGGGTATCAAGCCATCAAGATCCCAATCAAAAGCATGGAATACTACTTGGTTGAAGTTCGACAGAAGATAGGTTATGATGCCGCTCTGCCAACGAGTGGCGTACTCATCAGTTACGTCAACGAACGCTTAGGGTCCGGATACGGTCGAGTCAAGTTAGTTGATTCCCACACATTGACTGCTACATTGAATGACGCTGCATTCGATGTCGGGCGGGTCTTCGCTGAATCAAACGCTAAGTTCTCTGTTTCGATTCTATCCGGCGATGGGAAGGCGTATACAATAAACGTTGATAGAAGCGGCCCCGCCCCAGACATAACGATCAAGGATATTCGTCTGGAACCCAGTGCTGCTCGTGCCAACGAGTCTGTGACAATCTACGCTGATGTGGAGAACGATGGGACTGCTCAAGCGACTAATTTCTATGTCAACTGCTACATTGATGGCGCCCTCTATACTAAGACGCGTCTAACCTTAAGCGCTGGTCGCTCAACAACGATCAGTGTCGAATGGAAGGGTGCGGGAGGTCTACACGTCATCCGCTTTGTCGTAGACCCGGCGTCTCTTGGTGCAGACCTAAATAGAAACAATGATGCTCTCTCAAGGAATATTGCGATAGGTGTGATTCTGAAGCTGCACGTTCCCAAAGACGTTCAGGCAACGATCAACGGAACGCTCTATCAATCTGACCAAGACAATGAGATAACTGTAGGCGTTCTTCCAGGTACTCAACGGATAGAAGTTGCGAAGGTTCAATCACCTGGTAACGGGACAAGACTCGTTTTCGTCAGATGGAGTGATGGTGATACATCGAACTCAAGAAATGTAACAGTACAATCAGACCTTAGCCTAGATGCCGAGTACAAGAAACAATGCTACATAACAGTAAACGCAAATGGCGGGTCGGTCTCGGGAGAGGGATGGTACGACGAGACCTCAACAGTAAATATTGTTGCGAATACCCCATGTAACGAGGCTCAGCAGAAGTCACGTACGGTATTCACTCAATGGTCTGGAGATTCGACGTCAAACGTGGCAACGATAAGTATCACCGTAGACAACCCGCACTCATTTACTGCTAACTGGAAGAATCAATATTATCTCTCCGTAAACTCAAACTATGGTTCAGCTGCCGGGTCGGGATGGTACGATGCAAACAGCCTTGCAACGTTTTCCATTCAACCAACAAGTGAAATCGGGAACGATACTAGGAAATACTTCACAGGTTGGACCGGCGACGCAAAGTCCAGTCAATCATCTTCCACGATAACGATGGATTCCTCGAAGTCTGTATCGGCTACGTGGAGGATCCAATACCTTCTCAGCGTTGTATCTTCTTATGGGGATGCAACCGGACAGGACTGGTATGATTCTGGTGCAGTGGCAAACATATCCGTAAAGAGCATTGTTGATCCAGGGAATGGAACAAGGCGTGTCTTCACACGTTGGACAGGAGATGTTTCCACTGCTTCCCCAGCAACATCGGCAACAGTAGACAGGCCAAAGACCATTGTTGCAGAATGGAAAACACAGTACAAGGTTTCGTTCACAGCTTCTGGCCTGCCAGATGGAACGCCTATGAATTTTACCATTAACTCTGACATAGTGAGTGGGACCGCTCCATTTACCTACTCAGACTGGTACGACTCACAAGTGACACTGAAGCTGAATGTTACTAGGAAGATTGCGAATGGTTTCAGGGTCTATGTCTTCAATCACTGGACGAATTCAACAAACGCAAAGGTTTCAGACGCAATCAATGTCGATGGACCGGACACTTTAACAGCGGTCTACAACCAATCCTTTGGCTGCATAATTGCAACAGCTACTTTCGGGTCAGAACTCTCACCAGAGGTTCAGTTTCTTAGAAATCTTAGAGATCAAAAGATAATGATGACTTTTGCAGGAAGTCAATTTATGACAGTGTTCAACGCTTGGTACTACTCTTTCAGTCCAGCTGTAGCCGCCACAATTGCCAATAGCCAAATTCTTAGAGATCTCGCAAAGTTGACACTTTACCCCCTTGTAGGTATCCTGCATCTCTCGGCTCTGACCTACAACGTCCTAGAGTACAATCCTGAATGGGCGGTTGTTGTAACAGGTTTCACAGCAAGCTACATGATAGGAACCGTGTACTTTGCTCCACTTCTTGCAGCGGCCCTAGCGCTGACCCGCAAGCGAATAGCGTCTGTTCGAAGAGTGCAGTCTGTTCTATGTATCCTCGTTGGAAGCCTTATCGGAATTGCTGTTGCAGATGCTCTCCAGTTAGACCTGTTCATGATGCTTTCATCAGTTCTGTTCGTTCTGGCAACTGTCTCGTTGTCAGCAATGTTATCGGCGCGTGGGATCTTCTTGATCTCTCGAAAACTTAATTGGAGTCGGCTAAGATCTCTACACGTGTGGTCGAGATGAAAACGAACACAGTCATCGCAATCCTCGCACTACTCATAGTATCGGCAGTTTCTGCAGTAGTGACCATTAGGGTTGCAGATGCGTCACGGGGAGGCGAAGTTTTGTACGGTGCAGGGGGACGGATTCATGGGATGATTTACGGTTTCAATGTTTACGATGAACTTATACCGATAAGTTGGGCTTCGGTGACAGCCATCCGGGATGGTCAGACAGTTGACAAGGCCTACAGTAATGATGGATTCTACGAGATGTTTGTGCCCAGTGGGGACTTTGAACTAGTCGTGGAGGCGCCCGGATACTTTTCCGAGACGAGGAGCTTATTCGTAGGCGATGGGTCCGATTATGGCTTGGACTTCTATATGGAACGGAATAACCAACCAATACCCGAGTTTCCAACGTTTGCTGTTCAGGTGATCGCTGTACTATCGCTTATAAGCATGCTTCTGTTGATAAGAAAGAAGAAGTTCGTCATCACATAGATGCGGGTTCCTGTAGTCTGTTTCTGCCGCGGCCGGATATAGTTTCATTTACAAAGGACACGCGCCATCATTAAATAGAGCAGGCCCTAACTGTTTCGCAGTTGGGATTCGACTATCGCGGACCTAGGACAAAGCAAGCAGAGCCTGTGTTCCAAGGAGTTTCTCAAGGGATAATCAGATCATGACGTTCCTCAAAAAGTGGGGTTTGGAAGCCCCGGATTTCTATGTGGCTGCATCATTAGCGCCGATTCTAGGTCTAGCGGTACTAGATCCCCGCTCCTTCACGCTAGGATGGAATGAGGGACGCGGAGGATTCGTTTTCGCGCTTTTCTTTCTGCTTGTGGAATGGTACGATGCTCGCGGTATCATGAAGATTCGGATGAGCAAAAGTCGGTTGGTCGGCTGGGTCACCTGTCTTGCAGGATTCATAGCCTATTTTGTTGCTGTCTACGCTTTGGGACTTCATGAATTGATCGGTTATATCGGTGAAGTTTGGAAGGTTCCTGAGCTTCATAGTTGGGTATGGCTGTGGGACTACTTAGTCCTCGCCGTTTATCTTTGTACTCTGTTCGCCGTTCTATTTGGAGTCAAATCAATCAAACAGACTCCAACGCCCATAGTCTATACGATGGGATCTTGTGTAATCCTCTTATTGGACTCGTTTTTCCCATATGAGTCGATAGGTTTCCTTGCAGGGATGGCTCCATTCATCGCTAACATAGTCGTCTCGTTGCTGGGGATATCTGGAGTCCACGTGATGAAGGGTCCGTATGACCCTACTCAAATTCCAAGTGTATTTCTTTCTGGAAACTTTCTTTGGATGCGTGGTCTTCCTGGGTCGGTTATACTCCAGATCAACTGGCCATGCATGGGAATCTTCAGCATGCTAATATACATCTTGATCATGGCGATTCTGATGATAAAACTTGAGGCTCCCCGAAGACGAAAGCTTCTGTACCTTGTGATCGGTGCCGTTGGTACTTTCTTCATCAATGTATTCAGAATATTCTTGATAGCTTACTACGTGGCTTTCATCAGCATAGACATCAAGATCTTTCATGAGAATATAGGAGAGTTTCTCTTTCTAGCTTGGGTGGTGGTCTTCCTGCTCGCCATAGTGAAGGTTGAGTCAAGGCTTGTACGAACGAGCAACAAGATCGGGTTAAGTAAGGAAAGTATCGCGACTCCGAAGATGGAGAGGTTCTAGAGAGTTCATATCTGCCAAGAACTATTCTCATCTTTCTTGTCTTCTTGCTCTTTCGGGGCCGATTGTTCAGTCACAGTTTTCTTGGTCGATGACTCTAATCTTTTCGGTCTCTTTAGCCCAATTATCTTGATTGAAGGGATTAGGGCGGAAAGAAGTGCGGTTCCGATCGCTAAGGCTCCGAGTCCCGCAACGCCAATCGCCTCGATTGCAGGTATCGTTGTCACGACACCTGCCACCACAAGGGCTAGACCAAGAATCCATAACCCGATGAATGGAAGTACCAACCTCATTCTGGGAACTTTCTTTCGTCTCCATCTATAGAGAGCCAGAACGACGAAACTTATTGGGAGTAGGTAGATCAATCCTAGCAGAATGCTTGCAACAATCACTGACGCAGCAGCGGAAAAGACTGATGCGAACGAGAATGTCAGATACAGTTTGTGCACAAATTCTACGACAGCAAAGAATGGATACGCCGCTAACATAAATACCGAGAGTAACGTCGGGTAGCGGGACAGAAAGCTCAATGTACTCGACGTTCCCTTCAGATAGATCCCCCAAACCATCGTCACTATGCCTGAAAAAGTGGTACTTGAAGGTACGTCAAGAAGTCGCTTTGCACCATATACCGCGGTCAATTTGTCTGGTTGAGCAACAGTTGCGGGTGATGACACTGTGCTTCCGTCTTTTCCAGTCCATCCTTCCAGCTTGAAGGTGGTAATGCCTGAGCTAATGCTCTCTGGATATGTCTGGAATGAAAGCTCTGATCCTTTGTCAAACCATTCAACATGGCTGAACGGGACTGTATAGTTATCGCCTTTTCCATTCACGGTTAGTGTTATGGTTGTGCCGTTTTTCAATCCAGTCGATGTGAATTCGATCGCGTACTGAGTCTTCCAATTAGCGAATACGACCCTCGGTTTGTCCATATCGATTTGGCTTGTAGAAGATGATGCATCTGAATCGCCGCCCCATGATAGAAACACTTGACGTGTTCCATTGCCTTGGTCGATTACGTTTGTAACGGAGAATGTGGCAACCGTATTTGCGTCGTACCATCCCGATCCTGTCGGTGAACCATAGATTGATGAAACTTGAAGCAGATTCTGTAACTTGTAATCAGCCGTCAAGGTTGAGTTTGCACTTACAGCGAGTGTGCGAGGATTTGTTGAGTCTCCATCAGACCATCCATCGAAAACCGCCCTTGACGTCTCACTTATGTAGACGAGGCTTGGGACTTCAACCACATGCGATCCTATCCTCACAAGTTTCTGAACGCGATTCTTGGCATCGGATGTTAAACTTGCTCCATCAACTTTTACCTGAATGTCGTTGTATGGCGTGTCAACGGTCAGATACGCAGCTAAGGGTCGCCCTGTGCGATCTATCGAGACCCTGTATGAAGAATTTGATGAACTGAGAACTTCGACTGCAATATTGGCAGTCTTGTTCTCAAAGATTCCTCCAACTTTGAAAGGCGCATCGTTCAATGTTTGAGTAAGAGGAGTCGAGTCTACAACTCGAACGATGCCCTGTCCATCTTCAAGCATCTCATCAACGTAGAGAATGAGGACGCCTTCATCAGGCAGGTAAGAGTCGTAGCCTATCCTTCTTCTAACCTCGATAAGGTAGTAAGTGTATTTGGAGATTGGAAGCCTAACTACTTTTACACCCTCGGTAGGTGTCTCGAGTTGATCGATGTCAAGAGTCTTCGATTCTGTGGCGTTGACATCTGCAAGTCCCGATTCAGTGATCCATCCAAGTCGGATCCTGCACCAAGACGTAGGCTCTGCAGGTGTGGAACCATTATCAGCCCAAAAACCATGCCCCATTAGATCCCACTCAGCCACAAAATTATCTGCAAGCGGGTTCCCGGCACGGTTCCATAAGTCGGGCAGTTTGAGGTTGCGAGCAAGAAAGTGTGCGAAAGGACCGATAGGGTCGGTCTCGGCAAGCCAAGAAACTCCAAAACCAAGAGTTCCTTCACTGATTGTGAGGGGGTACCCGTTACCATAGATTCCACCGGATGATATGTCGTTTGCGTTGCCAGAAATGTTCTGATCGTCACCTGCATAAACGACCATTACGTATTCATAGTTCATGTAGTTGACTTCTCGGTCTGCGGCTCTAACAGCATCGACGACTAGATCTACAATCTTTTCAGAAGAAGCCGAACCAGCGCCATAATATGACCTTGAGCGAGAGAGTTGATACCACTGGGATGTAACGTTTCCAGTTAGCCATGCGGCCCCGTACGAAACCTCTTTGAAGTAATTGTTCAATCTTGCAAAGACAAGATCCTTTACTTCGTCTCTTGTCTTGGTATTCGCTACATCTTTGAAGCGGACCAGTATGACAAGAACGGATTGAGGTCCAGAAATGTGATTCGTAGGAGGAACCTGCTGCGGGACTTCAGAGTTTACAGTGATCATGCTGTTGCCCAATACTTGACTTGAAGCGAAAACTGACGATGGAAAAGAGATGGAAAGCAGAATGAATATGGTGATGAAAGTCTGTTTTTGAATACCGAAGAGCTTCAGAGGCATAGCTAGAATACCCAGCCCTCAATTCTTAGAGGTCGTACTCAGCTAGGACCATATAAAACGCTTCAAGACAAGTTTCTGCATGATACACGTATCTGATGGGGCTTTGACAAACATTGGCAGCGATAGTTTGTTCAATCTGGCCCCATCGGGCATCAGTTTCTTTAGTTGTTCACCGTCGGGCGTAACCTGTTGTCACAGAACAAACTATATGCTTATTTCAGGCCGCCTAGATGAGTGAGCCTTATGACGGGAATCGGATCTAGCGACACTGTCGCTTGAGGATGGCTTGATGCTTGTTTCGAGAATCCAGTTTTCCCCATGGGCAAAATAACGTTTCCAAACTTCATGTGAAAACTGTCCTCATTCTACTCCTAGTCAACCTAGCATTGCTCAGTCTTGCCTTACCCAAATCTGAAGCGCTGTACTATGACAGTTATACACACGCATTGTTGGACGAACACTTTACAGCCACATGGTGTCCGTCATGTCGAACAGATGAACCAAACGTTTTGAAAGCTTACAACGAATTTGCCGGGTCGTTGTTTATCGTTTCTTACCATGTTAGCGATGAATGGAGCAATCCATCCGGCGACTCAATGCTTGCGCAATATCAAGCTCACACAATACCCTATCACGTATTCGATGGAGGGTACTGGGTTGGAAAAGGCGGAATATATACAACTGAAATGGAAAATCCAGCAACCAGGCCAGTACATAGAATTGGGCTTGCAATAAGAAAGGTCCTTCATGGAAGTAACTTAGAGTATGAAGGTTCGGTTCAAGAGATGGATGGTGAGCCATTCACTGGATACGTTCAAGTCTACATCACTGAGAACAAACTTCGATCAGAGGGGATTGAGTGGAACTTTGTTTTCAGAGACTTTGGTGTCAAACAGTCGTTAAGTATGTCGCCCGGAGCGATTGTGCAGTTCTCGGGTACATGGGCTATAACATCTAACGTGAATGCAGAGAACCTTCTCGTTGTTGCAGCTGTTTTTGACAAATCGACGACTGGTTACTATGGTCCTTATGCAGTTCAAGCCGTGGATGATAGCAGAAGTGAACAGGTGATATCCGAAATGTTGATGCCCATGGGGATGACTGTCGTAGCCTTGGTTATCACGTTTCTTGCGGTCTTCAGGATTAAGTGGTCAGCAAAAGGTGAGTTTCGGAAGAATTGTTGAGGCCTTAGCTGGATGCATGTCACTGAGATTCTGTTCATTCTCTCTGCCGGGGCTCTTACACTCTTATCTCCATGTGGGTACCCGCTGTTTCTAGCCTATCTATCTTACTACATTGGTTCAAAGATTCCTCTAAAGAAGGTCCTTGGCGGAGGTTCCGTAGCGGCTGTGGGTTTCTTGACGGTATTTGTTGTAATTGGACTCGCGCCTGCGCTTCTCGGTGAGATGGTTCTCCATTACGTCCCTATCCTAGAAGTGGTCGCGGGATTGATTGTGATAGCGTTTGGCGTGGTAGCGCTCTTTGGGGCGAAGTTGCCAATTCGGATGCCATCGCTTGGGCCAACAACACGTTCAGGTCTTTCAGGACTTTTCATTTTCGGGTTGGCTTTCGGAATGGCGACGGCAGCTTGCTCTGCTCCGATTTTTCTAACAATTATTCTGCTAGCCATGACCTCAGGAGGAATTCTAGATGTGGTGTTCACTTTTCTAGTCTACGCAGTGGGTATGGGTGTGCCTGTGGTCATAAGTGGATTGCTTGTTGCAACTGCACGGGAGGCTGTTTTGAAGCGGCTCGTAAGAATGAGGCCTTGGCTAGACAAAATCAGTGGAGCACTGATGATACTTATCGGCATATATCTGATCTACTACTATCTCGATACCTACTGGTTGTAGACTCTTGAGTTTCTGTCTGACGTATGGTTATACAAGTCTTTCGACAATTATATATGAAGCGCGGGGGATTCATGAGTCAATAGTAGCCGGCGTATGTTATGGAACGTACCGAGACTGGGATCAAAGGTTTCGACGAGCTATTGGGTGGAGGTCTTCCTAAGGGAAAATGTGTCCTCATTGTTGGAGGGCCAGGGTCTGGTAAGACCATCTTTGCCATGCAATACCTTCTAAACGGTACTCGGAAGGACGAGAGAGGACTCTACATAACGCTTGACGAGAGGCCTGATCATGTAAAAAGCGACATGGCCTCTTTCGGGTGGGATATTGATAAACTTGAAAGCGAAGGAAAAATTCTGCTTCTTGACGCTACCCCGTTGAGAAGATCAAGAAGGTCTTTGCCCGAGGCTGAATCCTACGAGTATGAGATCGGAGTATCTCTGCCAGAACTCACTCTTCAGAGCCTGATCAGAACGGTTCAGAAGATCGTGGATGAAGAAGGGATTCAGAGGATAGCTGTGGATCCGATTACTTCGATGGTACTCAGATATCATGAACTTCCGAAACGGAGAAGAGCGGTTCTAATGTTCTTTGATGCGTTGATTAATACCGAGTGTACGTCGATAGTTACGTCCGAGTTGAGAACCGGTGCCCTCGATAGAGGATTTGCTATCGAAGAATTTCTTTCTCAGGGAGTGATTCTACTTCACACGTTGGTTCATGAGGGAAACGTGATCAAAGCGATCCAAATTGAGAAAATGAGGGGAATACAGCATGACACGCAACTGAGACCTTATCAAATAGGGAAGGATGGCATAGAAGTATTCCCTAAGGATAGGGTATTCTAGCAACTCTTGATTCAGCGTTATGCAGTTCTCACACCGACTTGATTGTGTAGACATTCGCTAGGTTTCTTAGGCCCAATCCATCCTAGTTTGTACGACGGCAGTCTCAGTTTTTTGATCAGATTGAAGTTAAAATTCTAAATTCTCGAAGAGGCGAAGATACATAGATGCTGAAGACAAGTATGCACACTTGTCATAAGTTCGGTTGACTAAGACAGCGTAGAATCGATTATCCAAGAAATCATCAGAGCTATTGAACGTGACAAATGCCCTATTTATCGAATTCTTGAAGTCATGTAAGTGCGAGCGATTCAATGAACAGTCGCTTTCGTGCACAATGTTCAGGCACACAATCTCTATGTTCAAAGTGGGCAATGGCCCGCTCGTTGATCACCGTTCAACTGCCGTATATTTGGTTGCTATGGCCGCAGCCTAAGCCCAAACCTTCTGAGCCGCCGCCTATCTACCTGAAACCTAATCTTAAGAAGAGTGCTGACATCAACTGGTTCAATCCTGACACGGTTCATCTACGATAGTTCTAGTTCTTCAACATGTGGTTGCCGAACAGCACTCAATTCGGCAGATCATGGAAAGTCGACCTTACCTTCAAGGCAATTTCGAGCGGGTGCAGATGATAGGTGTTCCAAATCATGGAATTGGGACGCAACTCATCTTACATTGGGATGGTGATCGGATAGCGCAGCCGGGTTAGATCTTAAGATTTGACTTAAGTTTTGAAAGCATCGTTCCAGTTGACGCGGTCCTTGCTATCAAGACTATCGAGATGCTAGTCATGGCAAGATAGCCTTACTGATAATGGAGCTATGATCCAAAGGATCACAAAGCTACAGACGAATCCTTTCAGATAGAGAAGGATGAACAGAGACATTTCCGAAAGATATGTCCTAGCGATTTTTACGTCTGCTTTGCGGCCCTCCCGCGAATTTGGAAAACAATACCCTTTCCTTCAACTATTGAAAAGTTAAGCCAACGTGCAGAATGCTTTCGACCGCGAATCTTACGAATTGCAAGTTTCCTTCTCGGCTCTTTTTCGGATTCCAAAACCCTGAGTTCTATGACGCCGTCCGATGCTTCATCGATCTTTGTAAGAAACTCTTTTTGCACACTCGTTCCCACGGTGAAGTAGAACCTTCCGTCTCCGGCTTTCACTTTAGCGCCGGTTGCATGTATGAATGAGATGATGAACTCGGGTTTGAGAGCGGCTACCCAAGGAGCAACCGAATCTAAGAATACGTCTGTTCCCTTACCGAAACTTTCTAGGCATGTTGAGAGTTCGGTCCCGAGTCGTGTAAGATCTGTGATTGAAGATATAGAGTATTTTTCATCAGATGTTTTTCCCGCTGCTGCGGAATAACAATCTATGAACGCAAGCCTTCTCTCCTTCTCTTGTCCATTAGTATCGAAGCCCAGAGCCTTCATCTCCTTCCTGATCTCTGAAGGAAACTCCATTGTTGCTATGAATACACAGGGTCTTCCCTTGCTTAGGCTTGTATGCATGAGGTTTTCAAGAAGTACTGTTTTTCCAGAGGCCGAAGGGCCTAGTATCATTATCGTCGCAGATTGCGGTAATCCTCCCTCAACTAAGTTGTCTAAGGCGCTTATCGTAGCCGGATAGAGCTTCTGCCTTCTTCTAATGAATACTATTATGATTGCGAAGACTGCTACCGACATGGCGACGTAAGGCATCCTGCCTAGGTAAGGGATCTCCAGAGTAACAAGAGTCTCGTAAGACTCTTCCACAAAAATCCTCGTCTCATACTGATACGACATGTAGCTGACTCTCACCACATATTCTCCTGGAGGGATTTGGTAGAATGTGGATGACCCATCAAGTCCCGTTACAGCATTAGCAATCACGCTGGAGTTTCTGAGAAGATAGACAGTGGCTCCTGACAGTGGTATGCCATACAACACACATCTAGCTGTCACCTTGAACACGTTGGCTTTCAGGTGCAAAGTCATTGTCTTACTCAGGTTCAATTCAGACAGTACTGTAAGCTGCACATTCTTCCACAGTGCTGCTACATTATACCTGCCCACAACATTACTGGATGGGAGTTGTTGAACTGCCCAACCTGAAGCGTTTGTTGAGCCCACAGCATAAATGATTGAGTCACTTGAGACCGTGTAGTTTGCCCCTGATAGCGGGTGATCATCTTCATCTACAAGGATGAACTGGAATGCGTAGAAGTGCGAGACGGCGAAGGCTTTTGAAAGATAGTATGCGTTGCCTGACATGTCGAGAGCCTTCACAACGACTGAATATCTGCCAACAACGAATGACGCGTTGAAGACATAAACGCCCGAGTAGAATGATGCTCCAGAACTATCAAGAGACATAGGTTGGCTCTCAACGATTCTGTTACCCATCGAATCCGAAACACTTACAGCGATAGTCCTCAAGTCGGTGAGACCAAAAGGGTCCACTGCGCCAAGCTTGACCCAAACTCCAGCCTGTCCCCCCGTCTGGTTCGCGTTATATGCGGAAACCAGTTTGCCATTCTTATCGAGGATACTCAAGTCCAAGATGATGTGGTCAACACAGGGCACAACTATCTGAGTCGGTGTTTGTGGATCGTTCCACAATAAATAGACTCTCACTTTGGGATTAGTTGAGCTATATGTGAAGCGAAATTGCAGGGCTGAACTTGGCTCGATGGTTCCGTTGACACTTGCTATCGCAAAGTTAAAGTCTGAACTGCGAGTATTCACTCCTACATAGCCTTCTGTTCTCGTTATTTCTTTGAGCTCTCCATTCACTGAGAGTTCAAACAATGAAAACGTGGCTTTGCCGAAGGTTGGTGAATCCGACCTCAACCAGACTCTGAATAGAACCGTTCCTAAGATCTTCAGCCGTTGGCCAAGAATTGGATACAGCGTGAAAACGTTCTCACCATAAGCGTCTGAGACCTGTTGTCCGCTCCATTGAGGAGACGGGCTAAGAATCATTCCACCGTACGCTGGAACGGATTTGTCCAATCGCGCAAGCAAGGTTACATTGTTAACGACTGGAAGGGCCAAACTTGACGGAGTATTCTCTACGACTCCGTTAACAGCTGCTGCCAATGAGAATAATATGAGTAGAAGGGCGGGCAGCTTTTTTCGCATGCTTCAACGTCCCTGTTGACGGTGATAGTTGGTCAGCCCATATAAAAGAATAGTCTGGATCTCCACCAAGAAATTGACAATTCGAGCCATGAGGGACGTAGATGATGAACACTAATCTTGCGAAAGAAGTTTACGGTTTTGGCAATATGTCGATGAGCGTTATAACTCTTAAATAGAGTTCGCTACAATCATACGCACGATCCGTCAGTGAACCATGGGAGACAATTACCTCTTGACCTTTGACATGCAACCGATTCTTCTAGGGATGTCGGTTGTACTATCGATCCTGTTCTTTCCGTACGGTCTGAATTTCTATCTAATGATTCGGAAAGCTCAGGACTACACTCTACCAACGAAAAAGGCTGGTGGAAAATTTCCTGTGACGGTTCAGCTACCAGTCTTCAACGAGAGATACGTTGTAGAACGCTTGCTAAATGCATGTGCAGATATGGCCAATCGATATGGTAGAGACCTTGTTCAGATTCTTTTGTTGGATGATTCCACAGACGAAACAACTCAGATCGCTTCTCAAGTAGTTGGGAGGCTTCAAGATCTGGGTTACGATGTCAGCATGATTCACAGGGATGTACGCGATGGCTTCAAAGCTGGAGCTTTGCAGAATGCCCTCAAGCGCACAAAGCATTCGTTCACAGCTATCTTCGACGCCGACTTTGTCCCACCCTCTGACTTCTTAGACAAATGTATGCCATATTTTTCTGATCCCAAACTTTCTTTAGTTCAATGTAGGTGGACTCACCTTAACCGAAACTACAATATGGTTACCCGCGCGGTTTCGATAGGATACGATGGGCATCACCTCGTGGAACAGACTGGACGCACAGCCGCCGGCTACCTACTGAACTTCAACGGTTCAGCAGGGGTCCTTAGAAGAGAGGCCCTTGAAGACGCAGGAGGATGGCAGGCTGACACGTTAGCTGAAGATTTGGATGCCAGCTATCGCATGCAACTAAAGGGTTGGAAAGCCCTCTACCTTCGGGACATAGAGTGCCCGGCAGAGATACCGCCAACGATTCCATCGCTCAAGCGACAGCAGAGTCGTTGGGCGAGAGGATCAATTAGAACCTTCAGGAAACTTTTCTCAAAAATCCTTCTGGACAAGAAACTTACTCTGGGTCAAAAGGCTGAGGCTTTTGTACACCTCTCCTACTATTCGGTTCACCCACTGATGTTCGCGGCGTTTCTGGTGGCTCTTTTTGCCGCGTTTCTGGATGTACGGCTTGTAAACTTGGCACAACTTCTTGAAGTTATCACCATTCAAGGTCCAAACGTAAACCCCAACGTTCCAGATTACTTGCGGTTCACGGCATACCTTCAACCTCTGATGGAAGGGGCGTGGAATGCTTTCATTTCGATGCCACACTGGATAATCCTGAATGCAACAATTATCTTCTGTTCCATCTCGATGTGGGTGTTCTACGCTTTCGCATTGAAACTTCAGGGAGTAGCCGTTAAGAGTCAAATAAAGACGCTGGGTGCTTTAGCTCTGATAGGTTTCGGTATAAGTCTCAGCAACACGATAGCTGTCGCGCAGGGATTCCTATGCAAGACGGCGGGAACCTTCTCGAGAACACCAAAGTACAAGATAGAGAAACGTGGAGATTCTTGGAGAGATAAGAAATATCAGATAAACGTGAACAAGACGGTTGCATTGGAAATTCTCTTTAGTGTACTCGGAATAGTCGCCATGATAAAATCATTCATGGACTTCAACTTTGGCATAATCCCGATACTCTTCATCTATACAGCTGCTTACCTATACATTTCCAAGGTCACATTCAGAGACGCTTTACGTGGCCAAGTCCTCCGGTAAAAGGCAGGGCGGTCAACGTGCAAACCGAAGGACACAATCAGGGCAGTAGAACTGGCTCTTGGCAGAAGTTGAGTATCCTATGCGCCTCTTTCGTTTTTCTGGTTGCATTGATCATTAGGCTGTACCATCTGGGAGAGATGCCTATAGATAGGTTGCCGGACAGCTACGGCCGTTGGTTGGCAGCTCAACTAACGCTAGCCAACGGTTGGTTCTACACCGATTTCAAACCTGTCCCAAACAATACAGTCGTTTGGCTCCCTCTATTCCAATACCTAATCGCGATAGCTATGTACAGCACGGCGAATGGTTCGATAATCATTCCGAGGCTAACTAGCCTATTATTTGGATCGTTAGCGTGTACGGTTGTGTACTTCGTCGGAATCAGAATCTATGGAAGAAAATGGTTCGCCTTGATTGGAGGTTTGCTGATAGCTTTCCAGCCTTGGCACGTTGACTTTTCAACGCTCGGAGTAGCAGAGAGTATCTCAAGTTTCCTAGTGATTCTGACAACGTACAGTTACGTGCATAACAAGCCGGGAAGATTCGGAATATTGTCCTTACTCGCTTCACTTAGCAGCTACGAAGCGTGGGTTGTGATTTTATTTGAGCTAATTCTGGGAATCCTCAAGAAGGGTTGGAGAGACGTTCGCTTAGTGTACGCGGTTATTCCCTTGCCTCTCACTATTGTGGGTTGGTCTGCTTGGAGTTACATTGTGACAGGCGATCCATTCGCTTGGGTCCCTTCGACATTGTACGCGATGTATCCTCTCGGATGGGAGATCCATTTGGTTAACCCTTCGGTTCTACTTTTCTATGTGAACAACCTTCTAGTAATGACATTCTTCATATTCTTCATCGGTTTCGTATTCGGACTTCTGAAAGGTGGAGATGCCCGAGCCATCACGATCTCGATGGTTGCGGCGATAGCGGTTTTCAGTTTCGCACACTATGTCGGCTTGGATTTTGGAGATCAAGCTCGGGTAATTGTGCTCATGCCCCTATTAGCCGCGGTAGTTCCATCTGCGTTTCCAAAGTTCAATGGTAGCAAAGTAAGACGTATACTTATAGTGGCCATGCTCTTGTTAGTTCTAGTCATACCTTACTTTTCTCAAATTTGGATATTCTCAAGAAAGGTCTACATAATAATGCCGGAATACAGAGCTGGAGAGGCCTTGGGTCAGGCATATGACCGAGGAAAAATACTCTCAGATTCTCCTATAGCCATGTACACTTCCAAGGTCGGAGTTAGTGAATTCATTGCGTACGAGAATGTACCTCGGTTCTTGGCGGATGGAAACGATACGCGACTGATTGAATGGTTGAAGAGCAACAAAGTAAGATATTTGATCTGGCAAAAGACCAACTATACACTAGCTCACCAGATCTTTCCATTTCTCTCTGATGGAACAAACCATACGCTAGGGCAAGCTACGTTCACTCCGATCTATGAAGATTCACTTAGAACAGCACATTGGGAACACAGTACTGAATACCATATTTCAGATGTATTCATCTACAGGATTGACTATTCATAAACTGTTAATAACATGCATTTATCTCGAACTTACGAAGTCGACACATGGAGTACGCATGACCGTGTCTGGGATCCAATCCCAAGAAATCTTGAAGCTGCGCGAAAGAGTCAGTGGATCTGACAAGATCATTGCTGCATGCCTCTACGGTTCACGTCAATGCGGCTACTTTAGAGAAGACAGCGACTATGACGCGCTTCTTATCCTAGAAGATTATCAGGATGGAGTTAGATACCACTACGAACGTTTTGGAAACGTGTACTTAGCGCTTCTAAAAGTCGACCGTGAACTATTCGAGTTGGACGTTACTAAGGGTGCTCTGGGAGGATTCGTGGGGGGGAGACTCCTTTCGCCTTATCTACCGTTGATTGGAGATCGCTACCTAAGTCATATGGAGATTCGATTAAAAGAGAATATCGCAGAAGAAGAATTGGCAGAACTTATCCTTGGATACGGGGAACTAGCAAGAGGCCTCGTGATAAAACCCGAGTATATAGTTCTTTCACGAATGAGAAGACGGTCGAAGGTCTACCCACCTCTAAGATACAGCTATCTCTGCCTGTTGCGAAAGGATCTTGCCAAGGCAAACATGCCGAGGATCCTAAAGGGGTATGCCGAAGCACTATTTCGACTGTCCAAGAAAGGCATAATCAAATTTGAGGATGGCGACATAACCCTCTGCCAAGAGTATGTGGATCAAATCCTATCAAAAAGAACTACGGAACGCGTCGTCAACATTGTACGGGCAAGTCAACGCGCATTGTACTCGTACATTGCACATGGCAGAGCAGGTAGGATGAATCTAGACATGGTCGCCAAGGAACTCGCTTCAAAGATCAAGAGAGAGATTACGGTCGCATTAACAACAGCTGATTTTGAAGATCCTAACAAGTACCTTTCCCTAAAGACATCTGCAGGCCCCATCAACTTGGACGAAGCTGCGTCGGTAACAGACGCAGTAAGAAAACTCAGACCAGCGGCGAACATAACAGTGAAGTCGCTTGGAGGTGCCTTGAACGAAGTCTACTTAGTAAACGCGGATGATGAACAACTGGTTGCGAAAAGGTTCTCAGACTGGTACGGGTTCAAATGGTTTACACTAAACCTTGTAGCGCTAGGTACAAAGATCTTCTCGGTATCTGGAAGGGCACGTCTGTCAAATGAATATGGAATGAGTACCCTGCTCGCTGACAGTGGAATCCTCGTTCCACCAGTAGTATATGTCAGTGTTCAGGAAAGATTGTTGATTAAACGGTATGTGGAAGGAAGAAATCTTCGTGATGTTTTTGAAAGCTACCTCGGAGGCGACCACTTGGATGCAGAGCAAAAAAGAGTTGCATCTCAGGTTGGAAGCACCATCGCGAAAATCCATGCTCTAGGCATTACCGTCGGTGATTCAAAACCTGAAAACTTCATCTCGTCGAGCGATGATAGACTGTACGTCTTGGACTTGGAGCAGGCTAAGAAGAAAGGCGACAAAGCATGGGACATAGCTGAATTCCTTTATTTCACAGGTCACTACGGCATCATAATGACAGGAGCATTAGAGGACTTAACGCGGTCTTTCATTGAAGGATACAGAGCATTCGGTGAACAAGCCCTATTGAGAAAAGCTGCGGGGATTAGCTACGCCAAGGTTTTCTCTTTCTGGACACCTCCACAGATAATCCACCAAGTTTCGACTATCCTAAAGGGAGCCTAGAACGATTGCATAGTCAAAGCTATCAAGAAGATCTTTAGTTGAAAAGCGTACGAGCGAAGAGGCAAGAGAATTCCAATGCGCCCTGAACAAATCTTGACTTCAGGCCTCTCTGGCATTCTCTCTTCCTACTTATCTCTTCATAAATCTGGAAACTCCAAGAGATCGAAACACTTGGAACTTGTGGTCTTTGATGCTGATGGAACTCTTACCATGGTTACGAGTATATGGCAATACCTTCACCAACAACTTGGAACCTGGAATCAGGGAAGATCTACAGCTCTAAGGTACTGGCGAGGCGAGATCACATATGACGAGTGGGCAAGACTGGATGCAATGATGTGGCGTGGCAAGAAACTGCGCGAAATCGCGGGCATAATTGAACGTATTTCATACATTGACGGCGTCAATGACACTTTCAACACACTCAGAAACAGAGGAATGAAGATTGCTGTGGCAAGCGCTGGATTGTCCATACTGGTTGACCGAATCGTCAGAGAACTCGGAGCAGACTATTCAGTCGCCAATGAACTAGCGGTAGAAGATGGACGATTGACGGGAGACATAGAGATCAAGGTTTCCTTGTCGAACAAGTGTCAAGTTATCAGACAGATCGCTAGAAGCTTTCATATCGATATGGAAGCTTGTGCGGTCATTGGTGACTACTCCTACGATATTCCAGACGATGCAGGTGTGAAAGTCGCTTTCAATCCCAAAGATGATAAGGTGGAGAAACTTGCTGACGTCGTCCTGAGGAGCAGCAACCTCAGGGATGTCCTCAAGCATCTCATCTAAGACAGAATTGGATTCTCTTGCAAGAAGACTGGCCATTGCGGTCGCTGTGAGAGAACGTATATGCCCTTATGTCAATGGAAAGAGATAAAAGGCAGTGCTTCATGAACATTTGAAACAATTGTTCGTTAGCACTGCATGCCGATTCGGAACTCGAGTTTTCTGGAGATCATCTTATGATGTCAGATCAACCTAAACCCTGTTTTCCAAACTGTGAATTCTTCAGGTGCACTCAACGTTCAATTCTCTTCAAAGGGCAAGTCGCTTGGTGTAATTTCGCGGATGATGAATGTGAGATATCGAAGTGCAAGTACTCTCAATGTGTTAGGTCAAGGCTTATGCCAAGCGGCATTTGTGGATTCACCGTCACAACAAAAAACTCAGAAATTGAACCTGCCGAAATCGCTAAGCCGATAAAAGTTCCGGCAAAGCTGATTCAGAAAATTAAGGAGAGAGAGATATTCTAGAACGCTTCCATTCAACTGCCCACTTTCAAACAGTCATTAAACGCTACTAACTGAACCGCTTAGATTTCCTGACGGGTCATGCCGTTCGATCGTCGTTCATCAAATGAGGCTAAGGAGCGACAGTGTGTGAAGAGGATCCAAGCTTCAGGTGTTCAAAGGTTTATTAAAGCGTCATCCGCTAATTTTTTGTGCGTATGGCATAAGAAGCCGAAGGTTATAGCGCGACCTAATCGTACCCAAGTGTATCGGCTAAAATAACCACACGAACCAAGAGGAGTAAGTTTGGTTATGAAGGTAAGTTCCAAAGACCAACTTAAACCGAAAGGGTTGAAAGGGATTTCAGACCAACAGATTGAGTACCATTTTGAGACCCACTACAAAGGCTACGTCGCCAAGATCAACGAGGTATTGGAGAAACTGGAGACGGTTGACCGCAGCAAGGCAAACCAGAACTACAGCGATTATAGAGCCTTGAAGGTTGAAGAGAGCTTCAACTGGATGGGTGTAGTTCTTCACGAGCTCTACTTTGAGAATATTAAGGATGGCACGGGAACGCAGCTTGGAACAAAGCTGACTCAGATGATGGTGGAGAATTTTGGATCCTTCGATAAATGGAAGGAAGACTTCAAAGCATGTGGAATAGCACTCAGAGGATGGTCCGTGCTTGTATACGATCTATCGAGCAACAGACTCGCTAACAATGGTTTAGACGCCCACAATGTCTATGGCTTCCTAAATGCAATCCCGCTGCTGGTTCTGGACGTGTATGAGCATGCTTACTATACCGACCGAGGACCCAAACGACCCCCGTACATAGATTCATTCTTTGAAAATGTTAACTGGAATGTGGTTAACAAGAGGTTAGACGCCGCTCTGAAAGCGTCTTCTCGTTAGGCGCTCCAATAAAAGTCTGACCGCACTACTTGTGGACGACATAGCTAAAGGATGTTGTGCAAGCTCTGTTTGAAGAATGGACTGGAAATTCTTTGTCAGCCACGTGATCACATACCATGCAGCACAGACATCTGCAGGTCATGAGTAGGGACTCATAACACTAAGATCCGATTCTGCCGCACGACCCCTATCCTGTCATCGGCTCTTTTGATGGGGTTTCTAGACCCCCGGTCAATAGGACAAGCGAGACGACTCCCACGATCAAGGCCATAAACGCAATTCCTCGTGACGCAGCCCATCCCAGATGAGTCTTGTCGATGAGAATCCAACCCACATACGCAGAGCTTGTAGCAATTAGGCCTGCGATCAACGCGCAGACTAACCCGACGATTGATCCAGCACGCTTCAGTTGCATCAAATATTCACCGGTAGATTTCGATGGTTTTGAATGTAGTTCTTAAGACTTTTCCTTGTAGGCTTTCTTTGTGTTATCACAGGACATTTGGCACATTACTGAAGTAGACTTCTGCAGGAGTTTTGTAGTTTAAGCTCATATGCGGTCTTTCGTAGTTGTAGTATTCTATGAATTTCCTGTGGAGTTGGAATCGGATGTGCTCTTGATCGTAGGTTCGGAACCATCTTTCGATCTTGCCTAGGGTTGTGGGTTTGCCTATTCCTCCGAGAATATGTTTGATCCTGTTGTCTATGCAGTATGCTTGGAAGCTGGATTCTCCTTTTCGTACGCTCCAGAATTGGCTTCCGTGATCGGTGAGGATCTCCGTAGGCTTGGCGTATTCATGAATAGCCTTGTCGAATAGCCCGATCACGTTCTCCGCAGTTCCTTGTTTGAATACCTGGGATGCGGTTATGAATCGGCTGTGATCATCGAGGATTGTAATCAACCATTTGGCATCTGTGAGTTTCAGGTCGCATTGCCATAGGCTATTGGAATGTCTTCTTTGCCAGTGTTTGTAGGTTCGTTTGTTTCTAGGTTTCTGTAGTGGATGGTTGAGTCCTTCTTGACAGAGGATTCGGTAGACGGTCATGTGGCATACGTCGATACTGTTCTTTCTTAGGTATCCAGCGATTCGGTGTGGACACCATCCGGTTTCTTTCCGTAGGTTGATGATACGGTTCACTGTTTCATCCGAGGTCTTGTGGATGGTGTTGGGTCTTCTGGATTTATCAGCCAAGTTCTCGAAGCCTGCTTCTCCATATCGATTCCACCAGTTGTAGAAGGTTCTTCGTGGTATCTGGGCTGCGGTGCATATCGCGTTGACCGAGACCCCCTCCCCTCTTCTTCTTATGCACCAACGCCTCAGCTTCATAACGTCTCTAGGCTTTTTCATGCAAGCACACTCTAACTCACGAGTTTAAGAGTGTGCCAGATGTCATGTGATAATACACTTGTAGGCTTTCTTTGCAAATGTAATGTATCCGGTATGACCTACCATGAATGTGACAGGTCTAGTCTTCCCTTTCTCTACTCGCATCTCCCGCAGAAGGCATTCAACAGTCTCAATATCGAGAAAGCTTGATCGTTTCAGAGCCTCAACCGTCTTCTCAATCTGATTGAAAGTGGGACTGAACGATGCTATCGGAGCTCCTCCTTTGAGGCACTTGTAGGCTTTTCTAACGACTCTCCAAGGATCAGCCAAGTCTATCATAACAGCGTCCACGTCTTTCTCTTCGAAGCCCAGCTTAGCGTCAGCATTTCTTATCGTGACATAGTCCAGTACGCTGGCTTTTTTCAAGTTTCGATAAGCAATCTTCGCGAATTCTGGTCTAACCTCATATGAGTATACATGTCCATTCGGTCTAACAGCATTTGCCATGGCCAACGTTAGCGCTCCACTTCCCGTCCCAGCCTCTACAACGACGCTTCCTGACCCAAGTCCAAGCTTGACAAGTATGATGCCCGTGTCCTTTGGATACACTATTTGGGTCGGCCTCTCTACCGCCATTATGAAATCATAGGTTGTCGGTTTGAGAGCCCAAAAACTATGATTCAAGCTACTCTTTATGATCGTTCCATACCCTTTCCCAACGATTGCAGAGAGCTTCACAACCCCCTTATGCGTGTGAAACTCTCTCTCGCTCGTAACTTTCACAAGCCACTTTCTACGATCATCAAAGTAGAGAAGAACGTAGTCTCCTTCCCGTATGACATTCATCACCAATCGCCACCTAATGGTTCGGACTATAGAGTTGTTCGCAGGTTCCAGATACTTCCCATACAGTCTTCAGGCATTATCGTCTGAAGACGGCTGTATCTACATGCATGATCAGTCTTAAGTGTAGAGGACCGTGAAGATCAAGATCGCGGACAGCCTATAGAGCTGTCGAAGAAATGCCATATGGCTAACAACAATTTCACTCACCTTTTCGTAGAGAATCAGACAACAGCGCAGTTCAGGGAAGCAACCCCTATGCGCTTATATATCTAGGCATAGGATTAGAGCGTGGCGCGTATGTCACACTCGCAAAAAGAGTCCAAAGCCGTTATGGTCAAACATCGGCACTGCCCAGTCTGCGGCTTGCCTGTGAACATTAACAAAACATTCTGTAGCCCTGAATGCGAATCTAATAGTAAGAAAACGAACCGGAGAAGAACCTACACGCTCATCGCTATGACAGCAATCTTTCCGCTGTTCATTCTGATGATGTACCTACTCCCCCTGTTTCGTAAATAGACAGTTTGCTCATCGCTTCTCTTCAGCTACGGAACTTCATTGCGAAAGTAATCCGTTCAATGTTCCGAGCGTTTTATGTCAG
>Ga0315280_10003572_pt1 | contig 23768 bp, 20 predicted proteins | sample YL17G06_40_MG_FD_203697 | JGI IMG/M metagenome (GOLD analysis project Ga0315280, IMG submission 203697) | Sediment microbial communities from Yellowstone Lake, YNP, Wyoming, USA - YL17G06_40 | ecosystem: Environmental > Aquatic > Freshwater > Lake > Sediment | place: USA: Wyoming | collected... | reverse complement strand
CGGTTGTCTGACAAGGCACTGCCGGGCAGCCGCGCTGCCTCGGATAAGAGCTGAAAGCATCTAAGCTCGAAGCCGGTCCCGAAAATAGGCGGCCAATCCACGGCAAGGAGGCCTGGTAACGGGTCGCTAGTCGTGGACGAGGGCTGGAACAGAAGATTCCGTTGATGGGGCGGAGGTGTACACCGGAAGGCCTCGGCCGACCGGCTCAGCCTGCCGCTCCCAATCGCCCAAGGTGTTGAACCGAAAAAGAAGCTAAGCGTCCAAGCGATATTCGGAAGCCTCTACGCGGCGAACAAAGTTTTTAGAAACGTTTATTGCGGATCTAGCCTATACCATCGTTGGGCTGGCGAGCTGGCGGGTGGCTGTCGGACCAATGGTCTGAGGAAACTCCATCCACCGTGCAGACCGCGACGCCGTGAGGCGTAGGGCGAGAGCCTTGGCTACGGAGCAGAAACGGAACGTCCGCCCGCTGTAATCGATGATGCGTGCTAAGTCGTTGAGAAGGGTTGGCGGAAACGGTGAAACGGCCGCCCCGCGTGGTGCAAGGGCAAGTAGGCGCCGATGAGATCTGCTGGAGGTGCGGGTAGTCCGCTTAGCTGAATGCCGCCTAAAACAGAAGATGGGTTACGGCCAGGACGCCAGCCCGCACAACACTGCAAAATCAAAGCTCTCCTATTTTTCGCGTCGTTTTTCTGAAGCCTACGACATGTAGCCTCCTTGAATGTTGATAACGTCAGTGCTGTCTTTGGCTTCACGGTAAGCGTCTAGAGCTTCGCGGTTTGTCTCTAGAAAGACAGTGCCCCATTTCCAGAGTGAAAGTATACGTTGTGCTTGATCCTCGTAACCAATTATGTATAGTGCGGCGGCAAGGGCTTCAGCCGTACTGAGTTTGCCAACCTGGCCATAATTGACGGGGTTGACGGCGATTAGGTATGGGAGGCATCTCGATTTCCCTCGCATGTTAAGTGCGAAGACTTCTTCAGAGCGCATCCAACTGCAGTCTACGGCTAGTATGCCATACTCTTTAGCGACTGGACGGTCGGCCGGAGAAAAGGCTACCTCTGAAAATGGGTTGAGGTTGATTGCTCGTGCTGGTATCGACCTCATTTTGAACAGGAGCTTCACTAGTCCAAAGCGGGCGAGTTTCAGAGCGGTGCACTTCTTAGGGTCGCATTGCTTCAAGTGGTACGCAAAGAGTCTGATGCTAGGTCTCTCTGAGGCCGAATGAATTGCTTTATTCCAGCTATCGAGTTCTAGCCTCATAGGAGAGGGGATGACGGGCTTCCTAGGATGAAAGGAATTAGCAACGTCCATGTAAAGGTTACATTCCTAAGTTTTCTGCCTTACCTTGAGGTGGCTCATGGGGTCGTCGATAACCGTTGGAATCCATTTGATTAAGTCGGTTGGCATCATGTGATAACCAGTTTCTCGCGCTACGAAATCTCCAGTAGCTCCGTTTACGAATGCGCCGGCAACTGCGGACCTGAAGGGTTCAAACCCCTGCGCCAGAAAAGCTCCAACAATTCCCGAGAGGATGTCCCCTGTCCCTCCGACGGTCATCCCTGGGTTATGTGCAAAGTTGAGTTTAACGGCCTCACCGTTAGAGATTATGTCCACGGGCCCTTTCAGAAGTATAACGGCTTTCAGAGTTTTAGCGGCCTCCTGAACACATTTCACTTTCTTCTGGAGTTCTTTAGGCGGCGTCTTGCCCGTGAGAATCTCGAATTCGCCTGAATGCGGTGTGAAAACTACGGGGAAATCGATCTTGCGTTTAGACTTGGGGAAGGCCTTCAAAGCGTCAGCGTCAAGAAGTAGAGGTTTTTTGGCCTTCCCAATGACGCTGATGACCTCTCCAACCGCCTTGACGGTATCTTCATGTAGGCCTATGCCTGGTCCGAAAACAACAGCGTCCGAACGCTTCAGCCATTCTTCAATGACCTCTACGTTTCTCGGGTTGAGGTGTTCTCCCTCAAGCTTCACGGTGATCAGGTCCGGAGCCATAGATGCAATGTCGTGAGCTGTCTTATTCGGGGCGGCGACATACGCCAAGTCCACACCCACGCGTAAGGCGGCTAGGGCCACTAAGGTTGGGGCTCCAGCAAAGGTCTCGTTTCCGCCGATTATGAGGAGGCGGCCGAAGTCTCCTTTGTGCGATTCAGAGGGTCTGGGCTTTCTGACTATTAGGACATCGCCAGGTCCCACGTAGGTCTCTGCCTCTCTAGGTATGCCTATACCAGCAACTGAGAGTTCTCCAACGTATTTGCTGGCCTTGAGAAGCCCGACTTTCGGCCTGTGAAAAGTGACAGTTAAGTCAGCTACTACGGCGTCGCCAAGTATCTGGCCATTGTCGGGGTTTACGCCCGTTGGAAGATCTATGGCTACTTTGAAGGCTTTTGATTTGTTTATGGCCTTGACCGCTTGGAGCAACGGGGGCCTAAGCGGGCCTGATACCCCTAATCCGAGGAGGGCGTCTATGATAACCTTGGCGTCGAGTTTTGAGATCAGGGAGGAGTCATAGACAATAATCGTTTTGACCGTGTCCTGCATCCGTATTATAGATTCCCAGTTTTTCTTCGCATTTTCCGATACAATGTCTTCGGGCTTACCCGCGAGAACGACGGTGACTTTGAAGCCTCGACACGCCAGATGCCTGGCCGCCACAAAGCCGTCTCCACCTTTTCGGCCGACTCCTGCCACCACGATCACTGAATCGCTTGGTTTGAAGCGAGCAGCGACTTCTAGAGAGACAGCGTGCCCCGCATTCTCCATCAACTGTAAAGATGAGACGCCCAAATATTCCGCATTCAGCTCTAACGCGTTCATCTCTGAACTTGTAATTGTCTTGGTCATAGAATCACACAGCTCGAACACTAGTTACATTCTGCAGCGTTACGAAAAAACTTTTAGGATACCTAAATACCATATGCGTGCGAGGAATGAAGTTTGCCACTAGCCTTCGTTTTGATAAATGCTGAGATCGGAGGAGAGCAAGAGGTAATAAAGGCGCTGAAGACGATCAAGAACGTGAAAGAGGCTCATCTTGTCTACGGAGTCTACGATATTGTGGCCAAGGTTGAGGCCGATACTATGGATAAGTTGAAAGAGATTATCACTTGGAACATTCGTAGGCTTGACAAGGTCCGTTCGACCCTTACGATGATTGCAATGGAGGGCGCCTAAGTCCCCGTTTTTGTCAACTTCTTTTTCGACCTATAAGCGTCTTGGCTCTAGATTCGATTTCTATTCGGGCAGCGGAGACTTTCGATGAGCCGCGTTTTACATATTGGGATAGACGACACGGATTCCCCGAGAGGGGGCTGCACCACGTACATCGCAGCTCTTCTGGTCGAGAAGTTCAGCCGGATGGGACTCACGTTCATAGACTATCCTAATCTTGTAAGGCTGAACCCGAACGTGCCTTGGAAGACGAGAGGAAACGGTGCCGTCTGCTTGAGAGTGTCTGGAGCGGCAGAGGCGCTTGAAGAGGCTAAGAAATCCACGATAGAGACTGTCGAGAAAGAGGCAGATCTGGAGTATGCTGGAACGGATCCTGGGATAGTTTTCTACGAGGGAAGAAGGCTTCCTGAGGAATTTCAAGGCTTTGCTAAGAGGACTATTCAAGACGTTGTGGCCCAGAAGCGGGCATCGAGTTTGATCAAGAAGTTCGGAGCGGAAGCCTTCGCCTTCAAGGAGGGCAGAGGAGTTATCGGCGCATTGGCCGCCGTGGGTGAGGATTTGAGAGGCGACCATACATATGAGTTCATTACGTATCGAATGCGCAAGAATTGCGGAACACCTAGAAGGGTCGATGAAGCGTCCGTCCTTCGGATGGACGAGAAGACGCGCGGTATAACATTTAACAATGTGAACGCAGACGATGGAAGGGTCCTTATAACGCCTAGGGGGCCTGACCCGATCCTCTACGGCATTAGAGGAGAAGACCCGGAGGCCGTGCGAGAAGCTGGCAGCATGGTCGTCGCCCAAGAAGAGGTAGAGAGATGGGCAATCTTCAGAACCAACCAAGGAACAGACGCTCACCTACGCAGGATAAGAGGAATTCACAGGGTACGTCCATACAGCCCGGTTGTTGTAAGAGGTGTGGTGTCTAGCATGCCTAGAACTATACAAGGTGGACACGTTATTTTCACGATCAGTGACAGCACGGGAAGCGTTGACTGCGCAGCGTATGAACCAACTAAAGAGTTCCGGGATGTAGTAAGGAGACTTATTCCGGGAGACATGGTTGAAGTCTATGGAGGAGGGCGGCCCGCTTTTTCAGCGCGTCCGTTGACGATAAACCTTGAGAAGATCAGGATAATGTGTTTGGGCAAGAACGTTGTCTGTAGAAGCCCCCTATGCAAGAATTGTGGTAGACGTATGAAGTCTATGGGTAAGGACAAGGGGTACAGGTGTCCCAAGTGTGGACTGCGCGATCCTAAGGCTGAAAAGCTTTTGAGTGAAGTGGAACGCGATGTCTCGTTGGGTTTATATATTGCTCCGCCAAGAGCGCAGAGGCATCTTACGAAGCCTTTTTCCAGATACGGTATCGAGAAAACTGATGCGGCAGTGCCTCCTATAGAACCTTGGCATCATCCTTGACCCGCTTTAAGCTCTGAAGAAGCGCTTCAGGATAGCCTAATCATCGAAAAAAGCAGAGTTTGCTCTTTGAAGCAATCAAATCCTTCAAGTCTTTCTGCAACGATTGGAGTGCCATTTTTACAGCAAGTTTAAAGTATTGAATACGGCCATATTATCCGTGAGGCTAGGAACATGTCTGTGAGAGCTTACATTCTTATAACTACGAGGCCCGGAACCTCGGAAACCGTCTCTCAGGATCTCAGGAAGATTAAAGGAATACTCAAAGTCGAATCGGTTTACGGTAGATTTGATGTCATAGCTTTAGCCGAGGCGAAGGATCATAAGACGCTTAACGAGATCGTCTACAAGAGCGTTGGAGCGAATCCAAAAGTAATCCACTCAGAGACCTGCGTCGTTCTGTTCTAGAGACGTAAAGATTTCGTGATATTTACTTCTCGCTCAGCTTTTCAGCTATGGTTTTTAACTCACCACTCTCTAGGACTCGGATCGCCGTCTTCAGCCTCACGCGCAACCCCAGCCTTCCGAGAAGCCAATAAAGTTGTTCACCACTGATCGGACCTTTAAGATCCCCTGAAGCGATCAGTCTAGCTAAAACTCCTCCTAGGTTTGCTATCACTGTTGGAAACTGTTGGGCCGCCGTGTCCCAGATTTCCGGAGCTCGGCCTACAAAGACCTCGTCCAAGATTGCTCGCGTGTCCGGTTTATCGATCGACTTTTCTTTAGTCTCTTTCAATAGGTTAGCTCTCTGCATTTCTAAGAGCTTTCTACGCCTCAAAAGTTCAAGATCACGATCCGCTGTCAATTGATTCGCCTGAAACACAGTTAGATGTTATTCAGGAACTAGAAACCGAGCTTTAAACTATCTGGGAAAATACATTAGAAACGTTTCACCGTGCTTCCCAAATACGAGGTAAAAAGAACAAAGGAATACGCCGTCTCCGCACAACGTTTAAATTTTTGGCAAAGTTAAGTTTGTTGGTTAGTTCTAAGAGGCAAAGACAAAGAACTAGCCTGCGCAGCGGGGTGGGGTAGTCAGGCTTAGCCCGCAGGGCTCATAAGCTATGTCTGAGAGACCCTGAGATCGGTAGTTCAAATCTACTCCCCGCTACCATATCATCAGACAAGTGAACTGCATAATCGAAGAGCTACGCTAATTAGTTTAAGCCAATAAGGCTTATCAAGAATTTTTAAATAAGCGACCTCTTCAATTACGATTGCTGGGGCCGGTAGCTCAGCTTGGTTAGAACTTCATGACCAAAGCGTTCGGCTGATAACCGAAAGGTCGCCGGTTCAAGTCCGGTCCGGCCCACCACAAATTCTCCCGGTCCATTTTCTATTTCCTTTTACGGAAAATTTGTGCATGATCCATTGGACAGACACATTCGAAGCAAGCTCCCACTAGTTGGCAGGCTTCTTCAACGATTGTGGCGACCTTGAACACATTGTCAATCATCAAAAGTTCGATAACAAAAAAGGAAAAAATGCAGAGAATATCACTTATGATGACAGTATTTAATCCTACTTTTAGGAACGGCCTTTTTTGAGTCGTAACTGCAGAACGTCTAGTATTCCCATAATTCTTTTATGCCGCTCAGAATTTGATTCTTCGGTACAGACAGTTAGGGCTTCGCTGTATGTTTGTATGGCTAATCCTAAGTTCTCTTTCCGATTCCTGACTGCAGCAAGAATTAGGTAAGCATTTCCAAGGTTTTCATTCACTACAGCGCATTCTATTGGGCGATCTTTTTTTGTAAATATCGTTAGTGCCTCTTTGAAAGAAGCGATTGCCAATTTCAAATTTCTCTCAGACTCTCTCACTTCGGATAGAGTCACATATGAAGCTCCCATAATGTTTTGAGTGTGAGCACAGCCTATCGGCTGATCCTTTTTGTTTTGTATCGTTAGTGTTTCTTTGAAAGCTTCAATTGCCAATTTTATATTGTCTTCTTTATCTTTAAATTGAGCAAGGCGATTGTAGGCTCTTCCAAGGTCGTATTGAATCGTGCCATATTCCCCTTGGAAGGTTTTCTTGGTATAGATGATTAAGGCTTCTTTGTATGCTTCTATAGCTAATTCTAAATTTTCTTCTGGGTATCTGATTTTTGAAAGAGAAAGATATGCGTTGCCTATCAATAGAAGAGTTCTTGAGTATTCTAGAAAGGAACCAGATCTTTTGAAGACCTCTGCTGCTTCCTGATATCCCTTGATTTTCTTCTGAAGGTTTTGTTCTTTCGAGTGTTCGATACTCATATGAGTCACTCAACAAGATCGCTGAAACTCAGGATCTGGCACTAGCTATTGCAACTTTTAGTCTTCTCAAATCAGCCTTATATCCATTAGTCCCAAACCTATACGTAGTCTGCCAAAAGGATAAAACGATGAAAATCGAAAATCATAAAAAAGGCAGCAGAGTTTGCGGGTGATATCTCCACTTTGGGTAGGGTTCAAATCTCTCCCGGCGCACCACGGATCTTTACCTCTTACTGCCTGTACCTCTTTCCATTTTGATGAGGCACATGACCCCCTCTCTTTCGCATGGGGGTGGGGGGCTATATATAGGCTCATCAGGCTTATTTTCCGGAAACTTCAACCTCTTCTAACGTAGAATCACCTTGCCAGACACAAAGTGGCCCTTTGAGATCAAACCGGGATTATTTTGCACAACAACGTGGTGATGTCCTCTCACAATTTTGCCGAACATAAAAAAAGAAGGGACACTGAGATTTGTGGGCAACATCTCCGCTAATGGCAGCGTTTAAGTTTCTCCCAGCCCACGATTTCGTAGCCTATAGTTCTTATCAGAATGACGAATGGTTCCAAACAGTTTTATGAATAAGTATAATTGCTGGAGAAGACAATAAAAATCCAAAGCAGTCGGGCCGGTAGTTCAGCTTGGTATGAATGGCAAACTTTAAGGCTGGGTTGCCAGTGTAAACGCCGCCTTCGCATACTGGATCGAAATAGGCGGAAGCCGCGGGTTCAAATCCCGCCCGGTCCACCAACTGAAGTTTCTTAGGATAGCGTTTATTTGATTAGACCAAAGTTGAATTCAAATCTTCCTTTCATGTTTAATCTCAAAGTTTAAGAGGGCAACGATTCAATTTTTCAGCTTGGTCGCGAGGGTCGCCGAGCCAGGTCAAAGACGACTCAACAAGTCGTTGAAAGCGCTGGACTTAAGATCTATAGCAAAGTGGGCTCAGATACGATATCCAGTGGCGTAGGCCTTCGTGGGTTCGAATCCCACCCCTCGCACCATTTTTTCGCAATTAAGAATAGGAGCATCGAATCTAAATGAATCAAACAAGTGTGGTGGGGCCGGAGAGATTTGAACTCTCGGCATTCGGGTCTCACCGCTCCAGAACCTCTTCATCCCACAGAGGTGGTCCGTGACCATGAATTATCATTCATGCTCTGGAGCCCGACCTTGTGCTCGGAGACCCCGTCTCCAAGTGTCATACCTAGTTAGAGTCCGCCCATGAAAGCCCTAAGCCTTCACGGTCCACGGCCCCAACCGGCCCCAACCAGATTACAAAGATAACCATTTTTATTAAACTTTTTCAATAACAGCTAATAAAAGAACCGAAATGTTTAAGCGCCTTCTTACATTCAAAGGTATCGCCTGCCGGTCACAGGAGCACGAAATAAATAGCACCCGTTCCCGTTCCGAACACGGAAGTTAAGTCGAGTTCCGCTGAGCCATTAGTGCAGTGCGGAAGCCTGCGCGAGATCTCGGTGCTGGCAGGCACCCATTCACAACACTACTTAAACTTTATAACCAGCCTGTTAATCTATTCTGAAAAAGCTCTGAGGTCGCATTTATTGGGTTCTTTACCTGTTCAACAGTTAGGAGGAGATGGGTCACCTTTAGGCTACATCTTCAACCTTCTCTACCTTCTGCTCTTTGTATTCTTCATGCTATATGGTCAGAAAGTGCAGGTGTGGACGATGCTCAGAGAGATAGGCAGTGCCCTGAACGAGCTTAAACGCTTCAGGGACGACGCTCAGAACGTCGCCATCTCCGTTGTTAAAGAGGCAGACAAGACCGCTGCCGACCCGACGCCAAGGATAAACCAGTATCTAGAATACTTCACCACCACACCTATCGACATCGACCCGTCAGGAATCGTTCCTAAGATCGAGCACATCCTTGACGTTAGGGATCAGAGGTTTAAGGATGAAGCTAAGCTTCTTGCACCTTCGGCCAACGAGACACAGATAGAGAATCTTGAGGGCGTCCTAGAGGTTGCGCTCACCTTGAACTACATCTACAGGGTTGTAAAGCATTTTTACATCCTTGGAAAGAAGATGATGAGCTACATGGTCATTATGCAGGTTCAAATGCAGCTGCCCCTCATAATGCAAGAAGCCAAGGCTTTTTCGGGCGCCGTCAGAGCCTTTGCCTACGGACAACCTATAGGGGATGGGGCTGGGGCGCTGGTTGCGGCAAAGATGATGCAAGGAGCAAAGTCTGAGGAGATCGCCAAGGACATCGTCGCCGCGGAGGTCCCCCTAGAGGGAAGAAGGGCTTTCATTCTAAAAGCGAGGGGGCCTGGAGCGAACATCGGCAAATACGGCGACGCGGTTCAAAACATAGTCAAAAAGTGCAGAAAGAAGGTTGCGATGGTCGTCATGATAGATGCTGCCTTAAAGTATGAAGGAGAGAAGACAGGAGACACGGCTGAAGGAGTCGGCACGGCCATCGGCGGGATCGGCGTAGATCGTTTCAAGATCGAGGAAACGGCCACAAAGTTTAAGCTTCCTCTAAACGCGGTGGTAATCAAGGAGTCGATCGCAGAGTCTGTAGCGCCGATGACGAAGGAAATATTTGATGGTGCTCAAACCGCAATTGCGAGGGTCAAGAGGCTCATAAACGAGCGGACTAAGAAAGACGACGTTATTATCGTCGTCGGCGTTGGAAATACCGTTGGAATCGGACAGTGAAAAAGAGATGTCTTCGGAAAGGAGGAGCATCTCCCTTGTCCTCATCCTCTTCATAGTGAGTGTCTTAATCATGATGTTCTTGGCGGCGCAATCGTTAAGTGCGGCATATATGTATTATCAGCAAGGCCGTATTGATCAGGTGGGATACTATGTGATGTACGGAATAATCGGGGTCGCTCTCTCCTTGTACACGGTTGCACAATTCAGAAGAAGAGGCCATTCTAGACCCATTAAGGAACCTGATGTCATGACTGCTGCGGAGTGTCAAAAATGCGGCTTCAAGAACGTCAGAAAATTTGCTAAGGGAGACTACGTTATGAAGACGGCTGAAGAGTGCCCAAAATGCAAGGAGCCGATGATCATCACATCAATCTACCAAATTGAGGATAAAACTAAGAAACCGGAAGAACTCTAGAGCGTCGTAACGGTACAGCCGTCTCTTGTTACAACTACCGTGTGTTCGGCTTGGGCAACCATCGCACCGCTTTTTTCTATAAGTACAGGGTAGCCGACGACGTTCTTACTTGATAGCAGTGTTGAAAAAGCGATTTTGAAGTCTTCTGATGGAAGCTCGTTCATAATCCATCTTTCTGAGAAAGGCAGGTTTCTGAATCTGGATTTTATTATCTCGAAAAGCTTTCTAGTGGCCTCATCTTTTGGAGGCTTGCCCTTATGAATCCTGTAGATGTAGGCCTCACTTGCGCTCCGAATCTCGCCAGCTGCACTCGGCAAAGTAGTGAAGGGCTCGATTGCATAAACCTCGCCTTCGTCCAACTTTGAGCCGTCAAGTCTCCCTACGTTTGGGACAGACTTGCCTGTATGAAGCATAAATCTGTCGACCTGATGGCCCGAAAGGTTCCAAACGGTCCTGAAGCCGTTGCGTTTCGCCGCGCCTTCAATTGCGTCACCGACCTCTGAAGCCTTGATGCCTGACCGAACAATCTTTATTGCCCGTTCCAATCCTTCGTCCGCCGACCGAATCATATCCTCATGTTCAGCGCTGAAGCCTATCGATGTAGCCGTGTCTGCGATATAGCCGTCAACGTGAACGCCTATGTCGATTTTAACGAGGGCGTCTTCAGGTATGATGAGTCTGTCGTTTGGAGGAGACGAGTAATGAGCAGCCACGTCATTCATGCATACGTTGCAGGGAAAGGCGAGATATCCCCCTTTATTTTCAATGGCACGCTCAAGCTTTTCACATATCTGAAGCACCGATGCACCGACCCTCACGACGGATCTTGCTTCCTTTCGAACCTCGCTCGCTATATGCCCTGCCTTGCGGTAAGCCTTCAAAACCTCTTCGTCCATCAAGACCAGCCCCTCAAAAGGGGTCGAACACTTATATTACCTAAAAATGCCTTAAAAACTAGAGCCATAGCGTATGAAGCCGAAAAAGTCTTCCAATCCGCTAGGAAAAGGCCCGTTATTGTCCAAGCCATGAAGCCTGAACAATGGATGAGGAGTGTTGGAGATTATGCCGATTCTTCATGAAAAAAAACGTAAGTTCTCCCGCGTTGTTTTAGGAGGGACCTTCGACCAGTTACACAAGGGCCATAAAACCCTTATCGACAAAGCTCTGGAGATAGGGGATCACGTCCTTCTCGGACTGACGACGAACAATATGGCTAAGCGCTTAAAGAAGCATCAGGTAGAACTATTTGACGAAAGGAAGAAGGCACTCGAAAACTTCCTGAGGAAGATTCGCGCCTTCGAGAGAACTCAGATAGTTCCTATAGATGATCCCTACGGACCCACGTTGATAATGGATGACATTCAAGCGATCGTGGTAAGTAAAGAAACGGCTCCAAGGGCCGAGGAAATAAACATGCTTAGACGGGAAAGAGGTCTAAAAGCCCTCGAGATTGTGGTTGTAGACATGGTGCTTGCGGAGGATATGAAACCTATCTACTCAACGCGAATTCGCATGGAAGAAATAAATGAGAACGGTCAGCTGCTTCGATCAAGAACCGAATCAAGTTCCAATGTACAGCATTAAGAAAACAATGCCGACTAACGTTTCCAAGGCAAATCGATCTCGATTCTATCGTCTGCGAGAAACTCCCCGACCAGATCCTTAGCCTTCTCTCGCTTCCTCTGATGCTCTTCCAAGAAGGGTTTGACTTTTTCCAGCAAGATGCGTTTGCATTCGTAGCAGAGCATCTCTCCGGCTACACAGCTTCTGTAAAGTTCCCTGATCTTATCGTCGTCCTCCTCAAAGATGTAGTAAAGGTATTGGTGTACGGGGCAGGCGGTCGGGTCTCCGCCAAGTCGTCTCTGCTCCTCTACGGTAGCGCGTCCACCGGTGAACGCGTTCATGATCTTCTTCTCCACAACCTCAATCTTGTCTACTGTGAAAATGCAGGTCTCGGGCATGGACGCGGACATCTTTCCACCCTTTCCCAAGCCAGGGAGAAACTTGCAGTGAATTTGAGCAGGCTTATAGAAACCGAGTTTGGGCGCGATGTCCCTTGTAACTCTCCAATACGGATCTTGGTCGATCGCCGCAGGAATCAGACAAGGAACATTCTTCTTAGCAATTATTGACTCCAAGAAGGCGGGGACAGCCTGAACAGCGGTGAAGAAGATTATTCCAATATTTGAACTGTCCTCGAAGCCAAAGACCGCCTTAGCCGTCGACAGAGTTACGTGTCTTGCAACGTCTACTGCGACATTGTACATCGTCCTGGCGCATCTCATGTCTGAGATGATGAGCGTCTTCTTCGGGTCGAACCCAACAGCTATAATGTCTAGAATATTCTCATACGTGTAGTGAAGCACTCTCTTAGTCGTTAGACGCGGATTTATGAGGTATTTTTCATCATCCGTCATCTGAAAGTACAGCTTTGCGTTGAAGGAATCTTGAAGATATTTTGTAAATATCCATGGAACAAGGTGCCCTATGTGAACTGGCCCAGAGGGGCCTCTACCAGTATATAAGACGAATTTCTCTCCCTTATCGTACATGTCTAGAACCCAGTCCAAGTCCCTATGGGAGAAGAAGAGGCCTCTTCGAAGCTGAAGGTGAAGCGTGCCAGCGTGCTTCTCGATCCGCTTGAGGAGCTCGTCGGTCAGTGGTTTGGTACCGAACTTTTCTATCAGCTTTTCGTAGTCTATCTTGCCCATTACCTTCCACGGTGTTACGACCATCTCTTCCTTTTCTTCGTCCAAAGTATCTCCTTCCAAAGTTGAGGCTCCTCCGTTTGGGCAATGCATATTTAGAAACGTTTGTCTTTCAGTTAACGTAATATAAAGTTTTGACTTAAGAATTAGACGAATAAGGCGTAGCGTGACCCCTACTTGGCTGAATTACATCCACTTGAAATAAAACTGTTACAGGCCCTCAAAGAGGATAGGAAGCTGAGCTTCGACGAAATAATGGCGAAGACGGGAATTTCTGAGGACTCTGTCTCAAGAGCCGCGTTTTGGCTGTCTTCAAAGAACTTTGGAAAAGTAGAAAGAAGGCAGACGACGCTCGTACAGCTCGGCCTTGAAGGAAGAAGATTTCTGGCTCAGGGGTTTCCCGAAAGAGTTCTAACTCGATCCGTTTTGAAGGCTGGTGGAAAAAGTCCCATTGACAAAGTATCGAGTATATCCGGCCTCAGCGAGGAAGGTGCTAAGATTGCATTGGGTTGGGCACAGAGAAAGAAGTGGATACGCTTTGTGAAGGAGGAGGGCAGAACTGTTCTATCGGTCGAGGCCGAACCCAATGTTGGGGCAGACGAGAGGCTTGTAGAGGCTCTTTCAAGAGGTCCGCTGACAGTTGAAGAATTGGACAGTGAACTTGCCGCGGGACTTGCGATCCTTAAGAGAAGGCCTAATGCTCTCGCCTTGACAGAGAAAACGGACCGCTCCGTAATCCTCACTGAGAAGGGCCTGGAGGCCGCTAAGAAGATCGTTGGAGTCGTCGAGGAGGTAAGCCAGCTGACGCCAGAACTTATCCTGACAGGCGGTTGGCGCAAAGTAAGATTACGAAAATATGATATCAAAGCGCAAGTTTTGGAGATGTGGCCTGGGAAAAAGCAGCCATACAAGAGGTTTCTGGACGAACTCAAATGGAAGCTCGTAGCCTTTGGCTTCAAGGAGATGAAGGGGCCGATAGTCGAACTGATGTTCTTCAATTGCGATGCCCTTTACATGCCCCAGGACCATCCCGCCAGAGAAATCCACGACATCTATCACATAAAAAGACCGAGACGAGGAGACTTAACGCAGTACAGGAAGTTCGTTGAAAACGTGAAGAAGACACATCAGGACGGTTGGATAACCAGGTCGGTAGGCTGGAACGGCAAGTTCTCAATTCAGGAAGCAATGAGCCTTGTCTTGAGGAGCCAAGGAACTGCTTTAAGCGCCCGAACTTTGATTAGCAAGGAACTGGAGATTCCTGGGAAGTACTATTCTATCTCCCGTTGCTATAGGCCAGACGTAGTTGATAAAAGCCATCTAACCGAGTTCAATCAGATCGAGGGGATCGTAGTTGGTAAGGAACTTACTTTCAGGGATCTCCTAGGCGTCCTCGAAAAGTTTGCGATTGAGGTTGCAGAAGCCGACGAGGTGAGATTTAGGCCGGACTATTTCCCATTCACCGAGCCCAGCGTCGAAGTCTCTGCTTACAAGAAGGGGTATGGCTGGGTCGAGTTCGGTGGCGCCGGACTGTTCAGACCCGAGGTATGTATACCACTCGGCATATCCGTGCCGGTCATCGCTTGGGGGCTTGGCGTCGACAGGCTCTTCATGATGAAGGCAGGGATCGACGACATCAGAACCCTATTCACATATAACCTGGACTGGCTAAGGAGACAGGAGCTGACATAATGCCTACAGTTGAAGTAGTCTTTGACGACCTCCAGCGACTCGTTGGCAAGAGTTTGCCCAAAGACATAGACGACCTAAACCAGATCCTGTCCTACGTCAAGGGCGAAGTGGAGTCCTTCGAAGAACAGGTGAAGATAGAGATCAAAGACGGCAATCGACCAGACCTCTGGACCGTGGAGGGAATCGCAAGGGAACTAAGAGGAGTACTCGGCGTCGAAGACGGATTAAAGGATTATTCTGTGGAAGAACATTCGGGCGTAGAGGTCCAAGTCGATCCAAAGCTTAAGGATATTAGACCATACATCGGAGCCGCCGTTGTCAAGGGCGTAGAACTCGACAGCGACGCAATACGTGGACTCGTAAATCTTCAGGATAAGCTGGATCAGACCTACGGAAGGCGGAGAAGAAGGGCGTCGATAGGTCTTTACAACTTTGACTTGATCAAACCGCCGCTGCGCTACAGCGCCGTCAAACCAACCGAGGTCAGCTTCGTTCCACTGAATTTCAGCGAAAGAATGAATCTGGAGGAGATTCTTGAGAAACATCCTAAAGGCGCGGAGTACGGCTACATCGTCAAGAAACATCCATACTGGCCCGCGTTCCTCGACTCGAAAGACCAAGTCTTGTCATTCCCGCCCATAATCAACTCCGACGACCTTGGAAGGGTGACGGAAGACGTTGAGAATGTCCTGGTGGAGGTAACGGGAACCTCGCAACAGACGCTGATGAATACCTTGACTATAGTAACGCTGTCGTTGGCCGATAGAGGCGGGAAGATCTACTCCACGAAGATCCTCTATCCTTACGGTAAGACGAAGGTCGTAGTCACGCCGAAGTTCGAGAAGCGGACGATGAAGATGCCGACCAAGATTTTCAGTGATATATTAGGCCTAGACCTGAGTCATGAGAAGGTCGTAAGGGATCTGAAGAAGGCCAGATACGGAGTCTCCAAAGCCACGCAAGGCTCAATCGACGTAATCTTGCCCTGCTACCGCGTCGACATCATGCATCCCGTCGATATCGTTGAAGACGTTGGAATCATGCATGGCTACAGCAAGATCAAGCCCAGGTGGCCTCAGCTCGTGACTGTCGGCGAGGTGAGCTTGAGGGAAGTTCGCTCAGACCTCGTCCGCGAAATTATGACCGGCCTGGGGTTCCAAGAGATCTTGACCTTCTCTATGAGTAATAGAGAACGACTCTTCGATAAGATGGCCATAGAGGAGAAGCTAGTTGTTGAGGTCTCTAACCCAAAGACCTTAACATATACCTGTCTTAGAAATTGGCTGATGCCGAACCTGATAGAGTTCCTGAGCAATAACACGCACATCGAGTATCCTCAAAGGGTCTTTGAAGTTGGCGATTGCGTTGTCTTCGACGACAAGGCTGAAACCGGAACGAAAGACGTTAGGAAGCTCGCTTGTGTGACCGTGCATCCGACGGCGAACTTCAGCGAGACGAAGGCGTTTCTAGACGCGTTACTCCTCAACTTGGGACTAAAATATTCGTTGAAGGAGACGAGCCACGGTAGCTTCATTGAAGGTAGGGCGGGTGAAATTCTGGTCAAAGGGTCGTCTATCGGCATAATCGGTGAGATAAGTCCAAGCGTTCTCGAAGAGTGGAAGCTCGGAAATCCAGCGGCTGGATTCGAACTCGATTTGGACAAGCTCTTCGAGATTTGAACCAGTTTACTCGGCAGTTCGACGGCCCGTTTCCGGAATAAACCGTATACCGTGCTTGGGTAAGCCTGCTTCTTAAGTTTAGCAATATTGAAATAAACGTTTCTTCACCATCTCAAATAATCCTCCGTAACGTCGGAGGCGTTGGGCGTTGGCAAACCCGCAACTTAGAGAGCTCAGCTAAGCGGGGCGTATGCCCCATACTATGAGGCTGAGAGTTGGTTGTCGCGGGTACACATCGCCCACCGATAAACAGAGGCTTTTAAGTACCGTTTCTTCTAGTGGTTAAGGGTGAATGAGGTATGCGCCCTTCAGAGGCCTTTAGACTAGTAACGAGAAACACGGCCGAAGTCATAACGAAGGATCGGCTCAAGAGGCTGTTAGAGGAGGCGAAGCCGCTCAAAGGCTACATCGGTGTCGAGCCATCGGGCCTCTTCCACGTCGGATGGATCATCTGGGCCTCTAAATTGAAGGATCTGATGGACGCTGGCATAGAGATGACCTTCCTCGAAGCTACGTGGCACGCCCAAATCAACGACAAGATGGGAGGAAGCTTGGAAAACCTTCGGAAATGCGCTAAATACCTTGAACACTGCCTCGCTTCCTTGAACGTAGACATAGATAGGCTTAGAACCGTCCAAGCGGAGGAGTTTGTTGCCGATCCGGACTACTGGGCGCTAGTTCTGAAAGTCTCAAAGAGGTTGACTCTAGCCAGGATAAAAAGAGCTATGACTATTTTGGGTCGAGGCGAAAAGGAAGCCTCAACAGACTTCTCAAAACTCATTTACCCTGCGATGCAAGTTGCTGACATCTTCTATCAGAATCTCGACGTCTGCCTCGGAGGGATGGATCAGCGCAGGGCACATGCCCTAGCCATCGAAGTCGCCGACAAGATCGGTGGAAAAAAGCCAGTGGCAATACATACTCCTCTTTTAGCGGGTTTGAGCGGGTCTGGAAGGATGGACGCGAGCAAGAAATCGGATTCCTTGCTCAACGCAAAGATGAGTAAGTCCAAGCCGGAAACGTGCCTCTTCATCCATGACCGCGAAAAAAATGTGGAAAAGAAGATTCTGAACGCCTTCTGCCCTCCCAAGCAGGTACAGGGAAACCCTGTAATAGAGATTATTCAGTACATCCTATTCGCTGAAGATGGTTTCACACTTCGAATTGAGAGGCCGGAAAGATTTGGTGGGAAAATCGAGATAGAAAACGTGGAAGAACTACTCAAAATGTATCGCGCCGGAGATGTCCACCCCCTTGACTTGAAGAGGGCCGCTGCCAAAGTGTTGAATAGGAGACTGAACCCAGTTCGTCGATACTTTGAAGAAAACGACGAGGCAAAGAGGCTCTACGAAGAGGTGAAGAGCCTCATCGTGACTAGGTGAAGCGATTGCTGAGCGGCCTCAAGAGAAAACTCAAGGCTGTGACAGAGGCTCTGGAGAAACTCTCGGCCGAAGGGGAGAAAGGTACCCCAATAGCGGTGGAAGGGAAGAACGATCTCCTAGCCCTGAGAAAACTCGGCGTGAAAGGAGAGATACTCTGTGTGAAGGCGTCAGGAAAGACCTTGATCGACCTCTTGGACACGGTTCAAGCAGACGAACTCATAGTCTTCGTCGACTTCGACCGAGACGGAAGACAGCTGGTGGGTCGAATAACAAGCTATCTCGAAACAAGGGGAGTCAAAGTTAATTTAGGCTACTGGAAGGAGATCAGCGCACTTGTCAGACACGATGTTAAGGATGTTGAAGGACTGCCATCTTATTTAGAAAAGTTAAAGAAGCCCATACAACAATTCTTATTAGAATCCTAAAATCAATATACTCCAGCAAGAGGAGTTTGTAAGATTTGAGTATTCTTGAAAGAATTTCACTTTGGAGATTTACGAATTGGATCGTTCTCAACAAGTTACTCCTAAATATGTTATTCGAGCTTCCTTTGAGGTTAAAGGTGTAGTAGAAAAATCGGACATCGTGGGTGCCCTTTTCGGACAAACGGAAGGTCTGTTCGGACCGGACCTAGACCTAAGAGAGCTACAGAAGAACGGACGCATAGGCCGTATAGAGATCGAGTCTGAGTCCAAGCGAGACAAGACCACTGGAACAATAGTCATACCGTCTAACCTCGACAGACCATCGACAAGCCTGATTGCGGCGGCCATTGAAAGCGTTGACCGGGTTGGCCCTTGCGAAGCCAAAGTCACACTCGATAAGCTTGAAGACTTCAGAGAAACAAAGCGAGAAGCAATAATACATAGAGCCAAAGACCTTTTGCAGAAATGGACTATAGAAGATGTATCTAGTACAGGCCAAGTCTTAAAAGAAGTCTCAGAAGTCGTCAGGCCAGCGGAGATCACTAAATTCGGACCCGAAGGCTTGCCAGCGGGACCGGAAATCACATCAGCAGAGTCATTAATAGTCGTTGAAGGTAGAGCTGATGTCGGAGTCCTACTAAAAAGCGGCATCAAGAACGTCATAGCCGTTGAGGGTACCAGTGTACCTGAAACGGTAATCAAGCTTAGCAGGGAGAAGGAGGTCACAGCCTTCCTCGACGGCGACAGAGGCGGCGACATAATTCTGAAGGAATTACAACAAGTTGCAAGCGTAGACTATGTGGCAAGGGCACCTCGAGGCAAAGAGGTCGAGGATCTGACACCTAAAGAGGTTCTTAAAGCCCTTCAGGAGAAGGTACCCATTAAGAGAATAGCAGCGCCTACAGCTAAAATAATGGAGAAAAAAGTCGCAGTGCCGGACGCCGTTAAAAAGGTAATGACGAGCCTCAAGGGCACCTTGGAGGCCGTTGTCTTGAACGATGAGATGGAGCCCATTCTGCGAGCCCCCGTTGGCGAGATTTACGAAAAGCTGAAGACTGCCGAAGGAGCTCACACCGTCGTCTTCGACGGAGTTATAACCCAAAGGATCGTCGATGTGGCGGCTGAAAAAGGCATAAAGCGGCTGATCGGCGACAGAGTCTCAGATATAGTAAAAAGACCAATTGAGATACAGTTGCTAACTGCCGCCGACATCACCGAAGAAACAGGAAAATAAAGAAGCGGTCTAAGAATTCGCGCGCGGTATCAAGCCTTCACATTAGGCGTAGTTGCTTTTCAGAACCGAGCCTAATTCCATTGGAGAGGCCTGGAGAGTACCGAGGTTTAAGGTCGTCCTCCTTCTTACCGAACAATGAAAGAACCCTAATCGCCGCGGCAAGGATCTGTTGCTCCTCATAGTATTCAAGGTCAAGCTGGTCGTATTTGGCTAGCGAGTAGGGGAGAACCCTCTCATATAGCCTGCCTTTCCCCTTGATTATAACGAAGCCCACCTTGTCGCCGATCGTCAGATTCCAACCTTCCTTTCTAAGCATCTTGGCCGCTTCAACGTGAGGAGTGTTCACCTTATACTCTTCTACCGGCTTAGTCAACGTCTTCCAAACTATCAGATCGCTATAGGTGACTTTGCCGTTTCTAAGATCCATAATGTACCAGCGCACAAAGTCCACAGCCTTCTCGGGAGACTGCTCTTTTAAAATTATCTCTAGAACCCTCTCCTGCATGTGCTTAGCTACCTCAGCCCAATCTCCTCTTGCCACCTCCATCCCCACTATCTCCAGACGACCGTCGGGTAAGAGACCGGCGTACCTCTTCTTTGCTTCGGTAAAGAAAACCCTCTCGTAAGTCACATCCGGCCTTATCTCTAAGCTTAACTCATGCTCAACCTTACGCAGAAAAGTTCCAGTCTTCTTCGGATCATATTTAACAAAGAAGCTGTCCGTGTCGCCGTAGATCACGTCCAACCCCGTCTCCTTTGCCAACTCGATGGCGCGTTTGATCGTGTATCGCCCCCATGCCGCCGTGGCCTCTGCCACAGGCCTAATGTACCAGCGGGCCCCCACCCAGCCAGTATAGCCGTATGAAGCGTTGGTTATCACTTTTATCGCTCTCTGCCTAGCGTCGAGAACCTTGTATTCAGCGCTTCCAAGCTTTGTCTTCTCTAGGTCAATTTTCAGATGGCTACGAATACGGATCAAATCAGACAAGACTTGCTTGTAGAAGCCAGGCGGCTCCTTTCTGAAACGGTGTTTAACCTCTGGCGCAACGAAGACCCCGCCAGGAGGATCAGGCTCACCTGGTTCGATGTAGGTGTCTGGAGACGCGTTGTAGACGATCATGATGTTCGGATACATCGACTTGAAGTCTAAGACTGAGACATTCTCGTGGATTCCAGGCTTAGGCGCCAGCACGATGGCGCCCACGTACGGGAAATAGGGATTTTCCTTTCTGCTTGGAACCATCTCCCCTATCTTGTATGCTTGGCGTATTAGGTACCACTCGACCCGGAAGCCAACCGCTGCTGCGCCCACGTAATCAAGTGGAAGCCCCACGATGTTTGAGAGTTGCATTGCGTAGTCTAGTAGCGACTCCGAGACGCGGAGGATGGTTTCCGCCTTCTTAACAGAGCGTTGGAGAAGAGTTTGACGCTTTAACGGGTCATCCCAGTAGTCTGCAACCTCAGCGTCTTCAACTTCTATTTCCTCTTCATCCTTCAGGACACCGAGGTACTTCGCCATGTTCTCGAGGGTCTTGACCTTAACCTCTTCAAAGTCCTCGGCGTAATTATAGAGGTCTATGTTGGCGCGCCCTGTAATCGAGATGTGTCCATAAAGGCTTGGATGAGGTTCAGTCCTAGACCGATCCACGGATAGTTTGACACCTGCTCTTTTGCCCCTCTCCAAGAGGTAGGGCCAGTCATGACTGTTGCTTCCGTAGCCGGCGATAATGTCAGGATCGAGTTCTTCAACGTACTTGACGAAGGACTTCAAGACTCCGCCATCGTCTGTTCCTTTGGAGACAAACTGTTTAGTTTCACCCCGATTGTTAGCCATTGAGACTATCACCACGAGGTTTCTATCCGGTTTGGGAGAACCTTTTTTGCTATAGCAGACGATTGAGAAGGACATGATCTTGAGGGACGGTGTCTCAGCTTTCTCTATCGGCTTTGGAGGTGCGGTTAGAAAGTAAACCTTGTCAACAGACGCGCTGGTTTCATTTTTCACTTCCTTTCCTTCAAAAAGATGCCATCCGCAAGGATATACGTCCTTGTCAATACTATATCTCTGAGCGTATCGAATATCCTCCTCAAGGCTCATCTTAACGCCTTTCATCTTGGACATGTGGGAGGCCAGTTTAGCGGTCTCGTCGGGATCTCTGCACACAACTCTGAGCGTCTTAACGGATTTTCCGAAGTATCTCCTATTCACCGCTTCAACTGATTCAACCGAAGCGATGAAATCTCTATCTTCTCTTACTCTACGTCCAATGTCTTCTGGATCTGCATCGTCTTCGAGAACTAGGTAAAAGTAAGGCCTGAAGACTTTATCGAAGACTAAAATGCGTCGACCAGTGTCGTCCAAGCCCCAGAGCCGAATCTCCGGCTCCCCATTTACCTTTTCATGATTAATATCCAACAGAAAAAGATGATGCCACACCATCTAAACCGCCCCTCTAAGCCATCAAAAATATAGATCGCCTGCATGAATTTAAGATCTCTAAAACTGGAAACCTGCACGCTATTACGGCTGTCTTCAGAGTTTCTTCTCCAATACATAGGCATCCTCGTCTCCATAGTAGCCCCTATCAACGCGGACGAAGCTGAAGCCTAGCTTATTGTAGAAGTTCTGCGCGGCTACGTTACTCTTACGAACCTCAAGTCTGACACTCGAAACGCCTGACCTCTTTAAAATCTCGAAGACCTTCAACACTAAAGATGATCCTATGGCTCTCCTCAGATGATCTCGACGAACGGCCAGCGAAACCAAGTGACCTACTTTCTTTTCAACAGAAGCAACAACGTACCCGACGATCTCACTCTTATCCTCAGCTACTAGAAACGTCTCGGGATCTTCTTCTGCCAAGAAGTCGATGAAGAAGGGAGGAAATGCGTCTTTGAATGTCTCACGTTCGATCTTGTATATCGCTGGAAGATCCCTTTGCTCAACCGCACGAATAACAGGCTCAGACATAGGAGTCACGCCACAGACAGGGTTCGCGTTCGATCCTCCCAGCGCGCGAGAGAGAGAGCGCTTTTACTATGATTTCAGGACCTATTCATGCAGCATCACCCATCGTTATCCCAATAATTGGCTTTCGATTAAGCGTCATGTTCCTCATCTTTCAAATGTTCAATAGTTTCAATCGTAACATCTTTTTCACTAAATGCCCACGTGCTTATGACAGTTCTTATTCCATGCTTTTTTCCGCTAATCGTGCGCGATTAATGTCTGTACGACAATAGTTCAAGCTTAGTTTTAAGTATAAAGACCGAACATTTCAGTTTCAGCAACAAACAAGTTCAAGGCTTAAATTGCGAATTCTAAAAAGAAGCCTGAAGCAAGGCTTACTGAAGCTCATTCCAGAGAATTTGGACGACCTTTGGGTCCTTTACAACATCGTCCAAGTCGGCGACAGGGTATACGCACGGACGACCAGAGAGATCAAGGCAGCGCAGGAAGACGCTAGGCCGACTAAGGGCAAGAGAATATCTTTGCACCTTGGTCTGAAAATCGAGAAAACGGCCTTTGATAAAAGCGTAAATCGCCTCCGAATGACAGGGATCGTTTCAGAAGCTCCCGAAAAGATACCTGGAATAATGGGAACCCACCACACCATCAGCGTATATCCGGGAACCGCTTTAACCATTGAAAAAAATGAATGGCCCCATTATCAACTAGAAAGGATTAAAGCCGCCTGTGAGGAAAAAGCGCAACCTATACTCATCGTAGGGATCGATGATGAGGAGTGCTGTATAGCCCTCCTGCGACACCACGAAATAGACGTAAAGAATGAGATTAGAGCGAGGCTTCCAGGAAAGCTTGAGGCTGAGAAAAGAAGTGATGCCCTGATGAACTACTTCAAATCTTCTCTGGAAGCATTCACGCCGGTATGGGAGTTATGTAAATGCTCAATCATCATAGTAGGTCCAAGTTACATCAAAAACGAGTTTGCGAAGTACGTACGTGATAAGCGACCGGAAATCGCTGATAAAATCGCTGCCATCGGATTTGTCAGCAGCGGAGGGATAGCTGGTGTCGGAGAAGCTCTGCGCTCGGGCATCTTAGAAAAAGTTGCTAAGAATGTTCGGATTGTCGAGGAGACGAGGCTGGTCGAACAGGTCTTATCCAGACTAGGCTCTCAAAGTGGAGATGTCTCTTACGGAACAGATGTTGATGAGGCGGTCAAAATGGGAGCCGTAGACCATGTGCTTGTCGCGGACAAGCTTCTGAGAGAGGCGGAGAATACCGAAAGGCAGAGGCTTGAGAACCTTATCAGAAACGTGGAAAAGATGCGTGGAAAGGTGACAATCGTCAGCACTGAACACGAAGCTGGTAAAAAGCTACTGGGGCTCGGCGGAATAGCTGCGCTTCTACGATACTCCATAGCATAAACTTTAAGCCTTCTTCTAGCAACCTTTTTTTAAGCCTTAAAAAAGAGTTACGACGAGATTGATTCAAGACACTAATGCGCCCGAAACCTACCTCTATTAAGGGAAGTGAAAAACTTGAGCAAACCGACCGAAGTTGGAAGCTTAAAAGTAGGACATAACATCCTCATCGAAAATGAGCCTTGCAAAATCGTAGAGTATGAGAAATCTAAGCCAGGCAAACATGGTTCGGCTAAGGCTCGCATCGTTGCTATGGGGGTCTTCGACGGCGTTAAGAGAAGCATTGTAAGCCCGGTCGACGCAA
>Ga0315280_10003571_pt1 | contig 23768 bp, 21 predicted proteins | sample YL17G06_40_MG_FD_203697 | JGI IMG/M metagenome (GOLD analysis project Ga0315280, IMG submission 203697) | Sediment microbial communities from Yellowstone Lake, YNP, Wyoming, USA - YL17G06_40 | ecosystem: Environmental > Aquatic > Freshwater > Lake > Sediment | place: USA: Wyoming | collected... | reverse complement strand
TCGGAGGCGGGACCCGCCCGGCGCTATTACCAAATCACCGAAAAAGGCAAGCGCTACACGCGGCTCCTGCTGGAGGAGTGGAACAGGTTCATCAGCGGCGTGAACAAACTGATCGGCAAGGAGGAAGTGGCATGAATCGGGAGCAGTTTCTGGCCAAGCTCGGCAAGGCCCTGGGAGGGATGAGCGCAGCGGAGCGGCGGGAGATCCTGGCCGACTACGAAGAGCACTTCCGCTTCGGGCTGGCGGAGGGCAGGAGCGAGGAGGAGATCGCCCGGGCGCTCGGCAACCCGGCGGCCCTCGGAGGCTCCTATCGGGTGGAGAGCCTGACCGACCAAAGCCGGCAGGGCTGGCGCCCGGCGGACGTGATGCGGGCGGTGTTCGCCTCGCTGAGCCTGGGGCTGTTCAACGCCATCATCGTGCTGGGACCCTTCATCGGGCTGCTGAGCGTCCTGATCAGCCTGTGGGCCGCCTCCGGTTCGCTCGCCGTGTCCGGGGTGGCCTGCATGCTCGGGGCGATCGTCGGCCCGTTCCTGCCCTATCTGGCGGGAGTGACGGTGTGGAACGCCCTGTTCGTGTTTTTCGCCGGCGTGGCGCTAGCCGCCCTCGGGCTGCTGTCCGTGGTCGGCATGATCGCGCTCACCCGGTGGTTCACCTTGCTGGTGTCGCGCTACTTGCGCTTCAACGCGCGCATCATCACGGGACGCAAGAGGGAGGAATAGCCATGGAAAGGCGCAACTTGAGGAAGCTGGTGCGGATCACCGCCATCGTAGCCGCCGGGGCGATCGTGTTGGCGGCCGCGATCGGGCTTTTGGGGAGACTCACGGGCCGCCTGGGCGGCGAGCCCTGGCTCAAGGGCCGGTACGAGGTGGAGCGCAAGGAGAGCGTGGGCGCGATGGGGGTCGAGCGGATCGAGGTCGAGGCAGTAAGCAGCGACCTGGTCGTGGGGGAAGGAACCTGCGGGCTGCTGGAGGCCCGGCTGGCCGGAACGGCCGGCATCGACCGCGAGGAGGCCCTCCCGCGCCTGGAGGTGCGGAGGGAAGGGGACCGGATCCGGGTCCGGGTTGAGCATCGGCCGGCGCTGTTCTTCGTGCCCGGCTCCAAGCTCGTGCTGCGGGTGCTCCTGCCGCGGGGCTACAGCCGGGCTCTGGCCCTCTCCACGGTGTCCGGCGGCATTGAAGTGCCCGATGGCACCTGGAAGGCTTTGGAGCTCGAGACCACCTCGGGGGAGGTGCAGGTGGGGGCCGTGAAGGCGGAGAGCTTCGCGATGCATTCCGTGTCGGGCGACCTGCGGGCCACCTCGATAGAGGCGGGCAGCCTGGAGCTGCGCTCCACCAGTGGAGAGCTGCGCATCGCCGCACTGTCGGGCGACCTGCGGGCCAAGACCGTTTCCGGCCGGATCGACCTGTCCTGGAGCCGCTTCGCCAACTCCGTCAGCGTGGAAGCCGCCTCCGGGGACGTCCGGCTCAAGCTTCCGCCGGAGGCCTCCTTCCGGCTGGAGGCCCGCTCGACTTCGGGCCGGCTGCGCTGCGCCTTCCCGATCGTATTAGCGGGCGGATCGCAGCCCGGGCAGCGGACGCTGATTGGAGATGTGGGCTCCGGGAGCCACCCGATTCGAGTCAGGACGGTATCGGGCGACATCGAGATCGTGAATTAGAGCGGCATCGAGGCCGGGCCCGAGGGCCCGCCGCTCGAAATAGGGTTGACAAGAAGATTGCCCCTCCTATAGGATATAGATAACCTATATATTGACAATCAATACATAGACAGTCTATAGTATATAGGATGCCGGCTTCATTAGAACAGTATCGACAGGCTTGCACGGACACCTTGCGCAGCCTCCTGCAGGACTTCCGTTTGCCTCTCTATGACATGATGAGATACCACCTGGGCTGGCTCGACAGCAGCGGCGCCCCGGCTGCCGCCTATGCGGGAAAGGCTCTCCGCCCGGCGCTCTGCCTGATGGCCTGCGATGCGCTCTGCGGCAGCTACCGCCCGGCCCTGCCGGCGGCGGCGGCGATCGAGCTGCTGCACAACTACTCTTTAGTCCACGACGATGTCCAGGATGGCGACCGGGAAAGAAGGGGCCGGCCCACGGTTTGGAGCCTGTGGGGCAAGGCGCAGGCCATCAATGTGGGTACGGCCATGCGCATCCTGGCCAACCTGGCCCTGCACCGTCTGGAGCTGCCCCCCGCCAAGCTGCTCCGCATCCAGGATTGTCTGGACCGGGCCACGCTGCGCCTGATCGAAGGACAGTACCTGGACATCAGCTTCGAGCAGCGGGCCGCGGTCGCCGCGGACGAGTACCTCCAGATGATCCGCGGCAAGACCGCGGCCTTGATCGCCGCCTCGCTTCAGGTCGGGGCGCTCATCGGCTGCGATGATCCGCAGATGGCGCGCCGCTTCCACGAGCTGGGGCTCGCTCTGGGGATGGCCTTCCAGATCCGCGACGACATTCTGGGGATCTGGGGCGACAGCGCAGCGACCGGAAAACCGACCGGCTCCGACCTGGTACGGAGGAAGAAGACCTACCCGATCGTCTGCGCCTGGGAGAAGGCGGATCGCCGGAAGGCAGAGCGCCTGCGGCGGATGTTCCGCAGGGCCAGGCCTCGAGAAACCGGGCATCTGGCGGCAATTCTGGAAGAGCTCGGCTGCAGGGCTGCCGCCCAGGAGCTGGTTGAACGGTACAGCGCGGAAGCGCTGGAGAAGCTGAAGGATTTCGGCTTCCCCCCCGAGGTCTTCTCACGCTTCGCGAGCATGATCAGCGCCCTCAGGAGCAGGTCCGCCTGATCCGGTTGTCGAGGAGGAGTGTCATGTTGAAAGCCGTATTGGAGCGACGATCCGTGGACCGCGCGGCCGCGCTCGAGCGCGCCATCCAGCAGGCGCAGGCGGCTTTGCTGCGCGCCCAGCATCCCGAGGGCTATTGGGTGGGGCGCCTGCAGGCCGACGCCAGCGTCGGAGCAGGGTATCTGCCCCTGATGTACTTCCTCACCGGTTCGCTGCCGGCCGGCCGGGCGGCCAAGATCGTGGATCACCTGCTGTCCACACTGCGCTCCGACGGCTCCTGGCCTTCCTACTTCGGGGGACCGGGGGATCTCAATGTGAGCCTGCAGACCTACTTCGCTTTGAAACTGGCCGGCCTAACCTGCGCGGAGCCGGCAATGAAGGCGGCCCGAGCCTTCATCCGGGAGGCCGGTGGAATCGAGGCGGCCAGCACGATCACCCGGATCTGGCTCGCCCTGTTCGGACAGGTGAGCTGGGATACGGTCCCGACCATCCCGCCCGAGCTGATCCTGCTGCCGGGCTGGCTGCCGCTGAGCATCTACGAGTTCGCCAGCTGGTCGCGGGCGACGATCGTGGCTCTCATGGCGCTGATTGCCCTGCGGCCCGTTTGCCCCATACCGGCTTCAGCCTCGCTGGAGGAGCTGTCCGTACGGGAGGCAGGCCGGCGGGGCGAGGCTTCGAGGAGCTGGGGGCCGCTGAGCTGGGAGGGCCTGTTCCTCCGCCTGGACCGGCTGCTGAAGGCCGGGGAGCGGGCCCGGTTCAAGCCGTTGCGCTGGCGGTCCTTGCGCAGGGTGGAAGAGTGGATCCTGAGCCACCAGGAGCAGGACGGCGGCTGGGGGGGGATCCTGCTGCCTTGGGTCTATTCCCTGATGGCCTTGAAGAGCCTCGGCCGCCCGGCGGACGATCCGGCGATCGTCAGGGGAATCCACGGTCTGGACGACTTCTTCGTCGAGGAGCAGGGGCGGCTTTGGCTTCAGCCCGCCACCTCTCCGGTTTGGGACACGGCCTGGAGCGTGGTCGCCCTGCGGGAATCGGGGCTGCCGGCGGACCACCCCGCCCTGCGGAGAGCGGCCCTTTGGCTTTTGAGCCAGGAGATACAGCGGAGGGGAGACTGGGCGGTCAAGAATCCCCGGGTCCAGCCGGGGTGCTGGGCCTTCGAGTTCGCGAACAGCATCTACCCGGATTTGGACGACACGGCCGTAGTGCCGCGCGCCCTGTCGCGGGTACGGCTGGAAGGCGGCCAGGAGCGGCGCAAACAGGAGGCCATCCGGCGCGCCGCCGCCTGGATCAAGGCCATGCAGGGCCGTGACGGGGGCTGGGCCGCCTTCGATCGGGACAACAACCGGCGGGCCTTCGCCCATGTGCCCTACGGCGATTTCATGACCCCTCTGGATCCGGCCAGCCCCGATGTCACCGCCCACGTGCTCGAGTTCCTGGCCGAGCAGGGCGGCGGCCGGGCTGTCGCCGCGGGGCTGCGCTACCTGCGCCAGGAGCAGGAACCGGATGGCGCCTGGTTCGGGCGTTGGGGCGTCAACTACCTGTACGGGACGGGGCTCTGCCTGGCAGCCGCGCAGGCCTGCGGGGAGCGGATGGAGCAGGACTATGTGCGGAAAGCCGTTTCCTGGCTGCAATCCTGCCAGAACCCCGACGGCGGTTGGGGGGAGAGCTGCGCCACCTATGCGGACCCGCGGCTTCGCGGCCGGGGAGCCAGCACCCCTTCGCAGACGGCCTGGGCGCTGCTGGGGTTGGGCGCGGAGGCCGGGCCGGAGCGTGTCCCGGACGGAGGCTCGCTGGAGCGCGGGGTCACTTACCTGCTGAGCACGCAGAGCGCTGACGGCTTTTGGCCGGAGGAGCAGTACACCGGCACCGGGTTTCCGCGCGCCTTCTACCTCAAGTATGACCTTTACCGCCTGTATTTTCCCCTGCTGGCCCTGGCCAGGTGCAGGCCAGCCCTGACCGGCTTGAGCGCGGAAGAGAGGGCCTTTGCCCTCGTTGCTCCCGCCGAACGGGTGCTGCTCGTCTCCCACTGCCTGCGCAAGAGCACCGGGTGCCGGGCGGTACAGGGGGAGTGGGGACTGGAGTGCAGGCACTGCACCGAAGGCTGCGCGATCAACCGGCTGAGCGCCATGGCCATGCGCCTGGGCTACAAGGGCGTCTGCATCGCCCCCGGGGGAAGCATGGCCTTGAACTACGTCAAAAAGATGCGGCCGCGGGGCATCGCCGCGGTCGCCTGCCGCAAGGAGCTGGAGCAGGGGATCCAGGCCGTGAACGGGCTGCTTTCCGGCGCGGGCCAGCCCGCCATCGTAGTGGTGCCGCTGCTGAAGGACGGCTGCGTGGACACCGAAGTGGACCTGCCGCAGGCCGAGCGGGCAATCGAGCTGGGAGGAACCAACAATGAATGAAGTGGGCATCAGCGACATCGCGATCTATCTGCCGTGCAACTCCATCGCCACCCGGACGATCGCGGAGCGGCGCTGCGGCGAAGACCCGCAGCTATCCGTCCATCTGGAACGGGCCCTGACCACCACCGGGCAGAGGTCCCTGCGTTTCCCCTGCCCTTGGGAAGACACGGCCACCATGGGCGCCGAGGCGGCCCTCAGGCTGATCCGGGCCAATCCCCGGATCGATCTGTCCGCGCTGCGCTTCCTGGCCGTCGGGACGGAGACGGCCGTGGACCACGCCAAGCCGGCCTCGGCCTACATCCAGGGAATGCTGCGCCAGGCGGGGCTGCCGCTTCCGGACTCTCTTTCGTCGTTCCAGGTTCAGCACGCCTGCGCCGGTGGGACGCTGGCCCTGTTGAGCGTGGGGGGGCTGCTGCTGCAGAGCGGCGGGCGGCGGGAAGCGGGAATCGTGATCTGTTCGGACGTGGCCCGGTACGAGGCGCACACGACAGCCGAGATAACCCAGGGGGCCGGCGCGGCGGCGCTGCTGGTCGAACGCTCCCCGAGGCTGCTCGAGCTGGACCTGGCTACGGCGGGTTTTTACTCGAACGATGTGGATGATTTCTTCCGTCCCCTGGGGTCGGCCACGCCGAGGGTCAAGGGGACCTATTCCCTGAAATGCTACAGCGAGGGCCTGGAGCAAGCCTTTTTCGACCACTGCCGGCGGCGCGGCGAAGAGCCGGCCGCGGTGCTGGAGTCCACGGACTTTTTCGTGCTGCACACCCCATTCCGCAACCTGCCCGAGATCGTGCTGCTCAGGCTGCTGAGCCGCGTACTGCAGACAAGCGCCGAGTCGGGAAAGGAGTTCCTGCGCCGGCGGGGGCTGGAGGCGGCGGTGTCCGCCGTGGCCGAGGTGGGCAACACCTACACCGGTTCGTTGTACCTCTGCCTGCTCACCGCCCTGTCCAGCCACTACCGGAAGCAGGGCCCGGCGATCGCGGGGCGCTCCGTACTGCTGGCTTCCTACGGATCGGGGAATACGATGGCGGTCATCTCCGCCAGGATCGCGCCCGAGGCGCCCCGGGTGATCTCCGGATGGGACAGCGAGGGCCTGCTGGCCGGCGGCCGGAGCGCGACCTGGGAAGAGTATCTTCGGTGGATGGGGAGCAACGGACACGGTCCGGAGGGCCGCTTCGCTGCGGACCGTCTCGACTCGCATCCGGGCTCCTATTACGTCCGCAGCCTCCGCGGGGACGGGTACCGGGAGTACGGCTACCGCTCATCGGTCCCTTCCAGGCAGCCCGTCCCGGCTGCGGGAATCGGCAGCTGAGGCAGCCATGACCGCGGGCCCCAACCTCTACGACATCTGCTCTCCGGCATTCCGGAGCGAGAAAACCCTGAACGAGCCGGGCGAGAACCTGCGGCTGGCTTATCGGCGCGTGGCGGGCCATCCCCTGCTCAGGCTGCTGATCCTCGGCGGCTGCCGCCGCGCGGACATCGGTCCCGCCGAGCTCCAGGAGCTGCAGGGCATGATGCGTTCGGCCCTGCGGGCCACCTGCGAGGACTGGCGGAACCCGCGGTGGATCGAATCGACCTTCCAACCCCTGGCCCGGCTGCTCGATCGGGTCGAAAATCCCCGCTGGCAGATCCGGGAGCCGGTGCCGCGGGCCGGGGCGAACCCCTCGCCCCGGGAAATCCGGAGCCTGCTCGAGCGCTGCCTGCGGGACGTTTTCCGCGTCTGGCGGCGCGACGGAAAGGACCCCTGGTTTCCGGTGGCCGCTCAGGTCGTGCTCTCGGGCGACGACCATCTGGACGGCGAGAGCTTGCTGGAAATACTGCGCGGCGTGGGCTCCTTCGAATACCAGAATATCACCATGCTCTTCGCCCTGATCCGCTGCCTGATCATGGCCGAGCCGGGAAAGCTCAGGCTCCTCCGCAGGCCCTACCGGGGGGTGAGCGAACCCATGTCCGGTGCGATGAGCTGGATCTGGCACCGGATCGCCTTCTCGGACGTGAACTTCTTCGAGCACCTGCTGGCGCTGCTCGAACTGGAAGGCCCCAGCGGAGAACACGCCTCACGGCTCGTTGCGGTGCTGGAGAACCTCCTGCGCTACTGCGTGGTCACCAGCCGGGAGTGGCTGGTCACGCCCAACCGCGGCATCCGGCACCCCGCGATCACCTGCCTGCCGAAAGACGAGGCCGGGCGGCCGCTTTGCCGCCTGAGCAGGTCCGCCTGGCAGACGAAGCGGCAGCTTGGATTCGGCGACTACGTGCCGGATACGGACACGACCTTCCTCACCCTGGCCATGGCCAGGAAATGGCTCGACTCGGTGGAGCGGCACAACCTGCCAGCGGACCGTGTTCTCCTGAAGGAATGCGAGCGCATCCTGGATCACCCCTGGGTCGAGATCATCGGCGAGTACCAGGTCGGCGGCCCGTACGCCTCCAACCCGCCCACCATCCGGATCACCAGGCCTTTGGACTATGAAGGCTCGGTGCCCATCTGGTTCGACAAGCCCTTCAAGAAAAGCGACGGGCGCGTCATCCGGGAGACCGTGGGCAATGAGATCTGTCCCGGCCACAACATGGACATACTGGATTCCATCCTTCTTAACCGGGACCAGTGGCGGGCCCTGGAAGGCGAGAATCTCGCCTTCCTGCACCGCCTGCTGGAGTTCCATCACCGCGCTTTCAGCAGCGGGAACTTCCGGCGGGAAAGCGCGCTGAAGTACTATCTTCCTGAGATCTACACCTATTACCTGGGAAGGATGTATCGGACCTGGTGCACGCTCAGCCCGGCCGAGCAGCGGGCGCTGGATCCGGCGGGCAAGGTCCAGCGGATGCGCCGGATCGCCATCGAGTACTGCGCCGGAGAGCTGCTCGGCCGCTCGCTCAATCCCTTCGACGCTTCCCTGGCGGTGTCGGCGCTGGTGCTGCTGGCCTACGAGCCGAAGGACGACGGGCTCATCGCCACCGGGCTGCGGGTCCTGGCCGATGCGGCCGGCGAAGGCCGGGGCGGCCATCCCTACCGCGCCTACGAATGGAACCGGATGCGCCATCCCACCCGGATCCTGGTCGGAAGCGGCGTGTCCACCTCGCTGTTCGTGCTGCGGGCCTGTGCCGAGTCCTTGCGTTATCTGTACGGCGAGCGCCCTGCTGAGCTGGAGGTCCGCTCCCCGTGCCCCAGGATTCTTTCCAGGACCGCGGGAGCGAGCAGCGTGAAGACGGGCAGCCCCAAAAGCAGTTGAAACGTGAGCAGATGAGAGGTGCGCAGTATGCTGCAGCCCGCCAGCAGCGTAGCGCCGATGCCGGCTGCGGCGAGGAGCAGGATTCGCGCCAGCCTCCAGCGGATACGGATGAAGAGAACCGAGAGCAGCCCCAGCAGGAGGAAAGCCGCGGTCATGGGCTGGTCCCACCGGTAGGCGGCCGGATCCGGGCTGTAGAAGCGGGCCCCGATTCGGGCGATCTCGGAGATCCACACTCCCAGCACCGGCAGCGGCGAGAGCATGAAGGAGACCAGCACCCAGTCGCGTCTCACCACCCGGAGCACCGAAAAGACCACCAGCCAGATGAACAGGGCGTACAGTCCCACGAACAGGAGCATTCTCACGTGCAGTAGGGACAGCCGGGAGCCCAAGAGGAGATCCATGGCGGAGCTGTAGATGAAGCGCCTGGAATAGAAGATCGTGGCGATGAAGGGGGAAAAGGCATATCCGATCCACGGGTAGACCCAGCCGGGCCTGCCCTGCCGCCAGCCGTAAAGGGCGACGAGCAGCACCCCTCCGAATGCCGTGAGGATGGCGAAAGGATTGGACCACAGGTGCGTCAGGAAGAGGGCGGCGGCCAGCAGATGGGGCTGCAGGACCAGCAGGGCGTCGATCCAGCTCCCCCGGGCGTAGGCTTCGTAAAACAACCTGGCCAGCGACCGAGGCTCGCCCGAGGAGCGGATCGCCTCTCTGGCCGAATCCTGCGCAGGCATTCCAGCGCCCTGCAGCTCGGCGAGCTCCTCCTCGAAATAGCTTTTCAGCTCCCGGAGGATCTTCCCTTCGGTAGTGGCATCCAGGTGAAGATGCGACCGCACCTGGTTCAAATAGGTATCGATCGATTCCATGCCTGCTCGTGGATCCGGTCTTCGGACCGGGCTAAGGCTCCTCCGGCTTCAGGATCAGGTTCATGGCCGTGGTAAACCGGCGCCAGGTGATGATCCGCTGGGAGAGGGCCTCTTTCCCCTTCTCGGTGATCGTGTAGCGCCGCCGTTGCTGGCTGCCGGGCCGGGAGTGCCATTCTCCGCTGATCAGCCCTTCCTGCTCCAGCTTGTGCAGCGCGGGATAGACCGTGCCTGCTCGGAACTGAAAATAACCCATGCTTCGGTTTCGGACCTCCTGGATCAGCCGATAGCCATGGATCTGCCCGAACTCGGCGATCAGATACAGCAGCAGGGAATCGGTATTGCCCCGGAGCAGCTCCCTTTCGCTGCCGGGGAGCTTTGCCGCCGGCCCGGCCGCGGGTCCGTTAGATCCTGCTTCCATGCAGTCCGCCTATCCGGGCCATTGAAGCACATAATATGTCGGCTGTCTATATATAGAGCCTGGATGGCCCTGCCTATCCCTCCCGCCTTTTGTTTTAGCATATTTTTCCGCAAGGGGGTGCCGGCATGGCGGGAAGCGCGGATCGGCTGGAAACGCTCGAGTTCGATGTCGTCATCGCCGGCAGCGGCCTGGCTAGGATGCGCGCGGCGCTGCAGGCGGCGCGGCTTTCCGCCGGCAAACTTAAGATCTTCACGGCGGTACTCTGGATGCCGTGGGCGCCGCAGCTTTTCGCCGTGGCCAAGGGCCTGTGCCTGGCCTGGACCCGCGGCATGGCCTTCGGCCTGCTCAACCCGGATTCCGCCGCCCTGTAGCGAAAAAGGTATCCGAGGCGATCCGGCCTATACGTGGCGCCGCCGCGAGCATGAGGTCCAGGCGGGCATGGGCATCTGCGGCTCCTGCGCTGCGGGCCCGATGGAGGCCCACCCAATTCCAAGAGACCTGGTGACGGACTTCGATGATTTCTTCGCCAAGCACGCCGGCGTCACCCCCCCCAGGCCCTCTCCCGGGCCTACCGCTACAACAGCGACTCGCGCGATCAGGGCGAGAGCCAAAGGCTGGAGAGCCTGGACCCGGCTCTGACCATTCAACGCCTGGGGCCGGACCTGGTGCGTTGCCGGCTTACCGGGAGGGCCGCTCCGGACAAGCAGGCCCGCCACCTCAGGGCCGGGTCTCCCGGCCGAGGGCTGGCGGGCGCAGCACCACCACGCCCTCCTTGCGCACGGCCAGCCGCACCGAATCGCCCGGGGCCAGGCGCAGGGAGGCGTACAGGCGAAGCGGAAAGCCCACCTCCAGCGTGCGGCCGTTGGGCAGGCCCACCAGCAGGGTCTGCAGGTTGGCCTGCAGGCGGCGCTCCAGGATCCGGGCCTCGACCTGGTTGTGGCGCACGGCGTCCATCAGCGGCCGGTCGGGGTAGAGGACCTTCACGTCCTCGGGACGGATGTAGGCGGTGACCGTGGGCCCGGCGGCGGGTTGGGGCAGGGCCTCCAGGAGCAGTCCGTCCCAGTCCAGGAGCAACGCCTCCGCGCCGGCCCGGACCACGCGCGCCTGGAACAGGTTGCGCAGGCCCAGGATGCTTGCTACCTGGCGGCTGGAGGGCTGGCGGAAAACCTCCTCCAGCGAGCCGGCCTGCTCCACCCTGCCTTCCCGAATGACCGCCAGGCGATGGCCCACGGCGAAGGCGTCCTCCAGGCGGTGGGTCACGTACAGCACGGTCAGCCCGCGCTCGGCCTGCAGCCTGCGCAAATCGCCCTGAAGCTGGTCGCGAACCGCGGCGTCCAGCGCGGCGAACGGCTCATCCAGGAGCAGCAGGCGCGGCTCGCCGGCTAGGGCCCGGGCGATGGCCACCCGCTGCTGCTGGCCTCCGGAAAGCTCGTGCGGGTAGCGGCCGGCCAGGTGAGTCAGGCCCATCTGCTCCAGGAGCTCCGCGATGCGCCCGCGGCCGCCGCGCTTGCGGGCCAGGGCGTAGCCCACGTTCTCCCACGCGCTCAGGTGAGGGAACAGGGCGTAGCTTTGGAACACGTACCCGATGCCGCGCCGGCGCGCCGGGACGTTCACGGGCTCGCCTGGCCGGCGGCGGCGGAACAGGAGCTCCGAGCCGAGCCGGATTTCTCCGGCCTCGGGGGCGAGCAGCCCGGCCACCGCGTTCAGGGTGCTGGTCTTGCCCGCGCCGGAAGGCCCGAACAGCACCAGGATTTCCTGGCCCGCTTCCAGCCGCACCTCCAGGCGGATGGGGTCCAGGCGTTTCTCGATGTCGATGGCCAAGAGCGCCCCGTTCATTGCTCTCGCCTCGGGCCCGGCCTGACGGGCAGCTCCAACCGGCGGATCAGGTACAGGGCCAGGAAGGCGATGGCCGTCACGATCAGCACCAGGCGGGTGGCCTGATCGTATCGCCGGTTCTGCACCGCATCGTAGATGGCCAGGGGCAGGGTCTGGGTGCGTCCCGGGATGTTGCCTGCCACCATCAAGGTGGCCCCGAACTCCCCCAAGGCCCGGGCTGCGCCCAGCACCCAGCCGGCCAGGATGCCGCGCCGGGCCAGGGGCAGAGTGATGCGGAAGAACAGCTCCGCCTCGCTGGAGCCCAGGGTGCGGGCCGCGTTCTCCAGGGCGGGGTCGACGCCGGAGAGCGCGGCCTGGGCGGCCTGAACCATCAGCGGCAGCCCGACCACGGTGGCGGCCGCCACGGCGGCCGCCGGAGTGAACAGCAGGCGCAGGCCCAGCCAGTCCGCCAGAGGGCCGCCGCGGCCCAGGAGGCGCAACAGGTAGTAGCCGACCACGCTCGGGGGAAGCACCAGGGGCAGGGCGATCAGGGTTTCCACCGCGGTCCGGCCCGGGAAGCGCCTTCGAGCCAGAGGCACGGCCAGGGCCAGGCCCAAAATCAAAATCAGCAGGGCTGCGGCCCCCGTTACTAGTATCGAGAGCAGCGCCGGATGCCAGCGGATCGGGCTCACGGGGCCGGTTCCTCGGGCGCGGCCGGCGGGAGCTGGTAGCCGTAGGCCCTCAGGATCGCGCGGCCCCCAGGGCCCAGCAGGTAGGCGGTGAACAGGCGGGCTTCCCGTTCCAGCCGGGTGCCACGCACCAGGGCCAGGGCTTGATCGAGCGGGCGGTGCAAGCGCTCCGGCACCAGAACCCAATATCCCGGAGCGCCCGGCCTCCACAACGAGGCGGCCACCAGCGCGGCCTCCACGTTGCCCGTCTCGGCGTACAGAAGGGCCTGGCGCACGGTCTCGGCCAGGATGAGCCGCGGCTGCAGGGCGTCCCACAGCCCAAGGGCCTGCAGCGCTTCGCGCGCGGCAGCCCCGTAGGGGGCCAGCTCCGGGTTGGCCATGGCGATCCGCTCGACCTCGGGGCGGACAAGGTCCTGGAGGCGCTCCAACCGCAGCGTGGGGCTGTACAGGGCCAGTCGCCCGCGGGCATAGAGCTGCCGGCTCCCGGGCAGGAGCAGGCCCTGCCGCTCCAGCTCCTCGACCGTCGCGGTGTCGGCGGCGATGAACAGGTCCACCGGGGCGCCCTGCTCGATCTGCTGGGCTAGCGCGCCGGTGGTCCCGAAGTTGAGAGCCACCCGCACCCCGGTGCTCCGCTCGAAGGCCCGCGCGGCTTGCTCCAGGGCCAGGCTCAGGCTGGAGGCTGCCGAGACGGTCAGGGTGGGAGGAGAGGCGCGCGCGACGGGAGCCGACTGGAAGGCCAGCAGCAGGCCCAGCGCGGCTGAAAGGAGAGGAAGGGGACAACGGAGCCGGCAGCTCATGCGCGAGCCGATTCTAACACAACCGGGCCGGCTGCCCAAGAAGGATCGCCGCCACGCCGGAGGCCGTGGCTGCAATAGTTGGGAATTCCCGCTATAATCCGGCCCAATGAAGATCGTGCTGATCGGAGCCGGGAGCGCGCAGTTCGGGCTGGGCATGCTGGGGGACATCTTCCAGTGCTCCGCGCTTCGGGGCAGCGAGGTGACGCTGCACGACATCAAGGCCGAAGCCCTGGCCTCCGTGGCCTCGAAGGCCCGACTGTTCGTCGCTCAGAAGGGCCTGCCCTTCGCCATCTCCGCCACCAGCGACCGGGCTGAGGCCCTGCGCGGTGCGGACTACTGCATCATCGCCATCGAGGTCGGCGACCGCTTTCGGCTTTGGGAACAGGACTGGCGCATACCGCAGCAGTACGGCCTAAAACAGGTGTTCGGCGAGAACGGCGGACCGGGCGGGCTGTTCCACGCGCTGCGCATCATCCCCCCGATCCTGGAGATCTGCGCCGACCTGCTGCGCATCTGCCCGGAGGTCTATGTATTCAATTACAGCAACCCGATGACCCGTATCTGCACCGCGGTGCGCCGCAAGCACCCCGAGCTGCGCTTCTTCGGGCTGTGCCACGAGGTGGACTCGCTGGCCATCCATCTTCCGCGGATGCTCGAGACGCCCCTGAGCAACCTGCAGTACCGGGCCGGCGGGCTGAACCATTTCGGCGTGCTGCTTTCGGTGCGCTACCGGGACTCCGGCCGGGACGCCTACCCCGACGTGCGGGCCCGGGCCGCGGCCTACTTTCAGAACATGCCCGAGTTCCGGGCGCTGCTGGACTACATCGAGCGCACCGGCCGGTTCCCCGATGGAGCGGACGCCGAGGAGCTGCGCGCCCGGGCCAGGGCCTGGGGCGAGCGCGGCCTGTTCCGAGTGCTGCTGGAGACCTACGGTTGCCTGCCGGTAACCACGGACAGCCACCTGGGCGAGTACCTGCCGTGGGCGCACGAAGTGGTGGACCACTGGGGGATCCTGGACTTCTATGCCCGCTACAAGGAGCGCTGCCAGAGGACCGAGAAGCCGCCCATCCACAGCGACGGCTACCACGAGCGGGTGGTGCCGATCATGCAGGCTCTGCTGCAGGGCGGCGGCTACGAGGATCCGGGGGTGAACGTGATGAACGGGGGGCTGATCCCGAACCTGCCGAGGGACATCGCGGTTGAGGTGCCCGCCGGCGTGGATCCCGAGGGGATCCATCCCGTGGCGCTGGGCGAGCTGCCGCGGGGTTTCGCCGGCTTGCTGGCCACCCAGGCCGGAGTGATCGACCTGTGCGCGGAGGCGGCGCTCCAGGGCTCCCGGGAGCTGGCCCTGCAGGCCCTGCTGGCCGATCCGGCGGTGGGCAGCTTCAGGGCCGCGCGGCAGGCGCTGGAGGCGATGCTCGAGCTGCAGAAGGAGTATCTGGGCTACCTGAAGTGACGCCCGCGGGCGCCCGCCCGGCCTGCCCGGCGGCCCCCGGCCCGCGGGTGCCCGCTCAGCGCAGCCGCAGCACCGCGGGGCGCAGCTCCAGCTCGTCGATCAGCGCGTTCAGCTCCTCCTCCGTGAGGGGGCGCCCCTTGCCGGCGTAGGCGGTGAGGGCTGCTTCCATCAGGTTGGTGCCGAAGGTGCGCCCATCGTAGCGCGGAGTGGTGGTGAGCAGCGTGCGCACCCCGCGCCTGCGGAGCAGCTCGATGTTGTCCGGGGTGGTGGTGTTGGTGATCACGGTTTTGCCGCTCAGGTCCTCGATCGAGTACTTGCGGATGAACAGCATATCCCCGGCAATGAGGTCGGCCATCCTCCAGTACTTGGGGAACTTGGGATTCAGGTCGATGCGGTCGCTGCCGTAGAAGATCAGGGACATGGGGAAACGGCTGACCATGGGCATGAGCAGCCGGGCCACCCTCAGGTAGCGTTTCAGCCCCACCAATGGGATGGGGATTCCCAGGGCGAACATCAGATCGCCGCATACGACCCGGTCGCTAACCTCGCTCACCGCCTTGACCAGCCCGACCCGGTCCAGCGCCAGAGGCACCAGCGCGCAGCGGAAGCGCGGCAGGGGGCCGAGGGCCGCTCCGGCGAGCTCGAAGACCCGCCGTTCCAGGGTATGCTTCAGCCCGCGCCCATCCACCACCGGGGTGCGCTTCACCCCCCGGACCAGGTCCAGGGCCGCGTACAGGGGATACTCGCGGCTTTCCAGCCGGATGTACATGTCCGCCCCGCCCATGCTCAGGGCGTCCACCCGGCCGTCGAGCTCCTGGAACAGCCGCCGCGCCTTTTCCACGTCTCCGTCGGTGCCGATGCGCTGCAGCCGAATCCTCTGGCCCTTAAGCTCGACCACCACGTCCTTGTCGCGGTCGGAGCTGCCCAGGCTCACGCTCACCGCCTGCTTCATGAGCTTGAATTATAGGGGAGGCCGGCCGCCGGGGCAACAAGCCGCGGGCGGAAAAACATTTCCGACTTCAGGGCTGCTTGGTTATACTATATGCAGGGGGTTTGCCATGGCGCAATTTTACCTGCTCTCGATCGTTTCGAACGTGCTCACGGGGTTGGCCCTTTCCGGAGATTACCTCGGCTCCCGGCTTCCCTTCCTGGCAGCGTTCCGCTCCTGGCTGGGGCACCGGGGGGCGGCCATCGCTCTAGGGGTCGTCACGGCGGTGGTGGGAGTATTCAAGCTGATCATCCTTTCCCCGGGCGAGAGGGTCCCCGTGGCCGGTGACCTGCTGCCCGCGCTGGCCGGAATCGCCCTCGGAGTATCGCTGTTCTTCGAGGCCACCCTGCGAAAGCCGAGCCCGGTGGAGAGCAAGGTGGACCGCTACGCCAAGGCGGTGCTGAGCTACCGGGTTCCGCTGGGCCTGGCCGGCCTCGCCGTGGCGCTGCTGCACTTCCTGTTCCCCGGCGCCGTGATCCTGTGAGGAGGTCGCTATGGTACGCCTGATCATCAGCGTAGTGATCATCGTCGTTCTGGCGGTGCTGCTGGCGTTCAACGCCGTCTTCGTGACGCCGATCAGCCTTTTCGGCTACAGGATCGAGAACGTCCCCACGGTCGCGGTGGCCATCGCCGGGTTCGTGCTCGGCGTCCTGTACTCCCTGGTGCTGTACCTGATGCGCTTCTTGGCCAAGCGGCGAAGCACGACCATACGGAGCAAGGACCGCGACGTGCGGCTGCGGGAGCAGGAGGTCAAGGAAAAGGAGAAGCGCCTGGAAGACCTGGCCGGCGGCATGGCCGAGGCGGAGGGCGGCCCGGCAACGGGAGGGGGCGAGACCGAGCTTCCGGAGGGCGGCCCGCGGCCGAGGCGCTGGGGCAGGAAGAAAAAGTAATCCAACCGATCAGGAGGTAGGATATGGCGAACAAGGAAAACGTTCTGCGCCGCATGGCGGCGAAACTGCAGAAGCTCGACGCCCGGCTGGCGGAGCTGCGCTCCGGCCTGGCAGGCAAGAGCGAGCAGGTGCGCGGCCGTTTCGCCGAGGAACAGGCCAAGCTGCAGGCCGAGCGGGAAGCCCTGGAGCGGCAGATGAAAACCTTCAAGGAAGCGGGTGCCGAGGCCTGGAAGGACCTGCGCTCCGGGCTGGAGAAAGGCTACCAGGAGCTGAACAAGGCCCTGGGCGGGGCCTGGAAACACCTGCGCAAGGAAAAGGACGCCGAGCCGCCCGCCGCCGGCAAAGGAACCTGAGACGGTATAGCTTCCTCGCCTCGCGTGGCGCTATGGCGCCACCGCGCTATCCGGAGATCTGGCGGCAGAGCAGCAAATCTTTTAAGAGCTGCCGGACCTCGGCCACCGAGGCCAGGGAGAAACGGGCGCGGGAGGGCGCGTCCCCCACCTTCAGCGAATAGGCGTCGGCGGGCAGGACGGCGAACATTTCTTCATCGCTCCGGTCATCCCCGACGGCCAGGAGGAAATCCCAGCGCTTCTGGGCCAGCCAGCCCGCCGCCGCCTGCCCCTTGGTGCTGCTGGCCTGCTTCACCTCCAGCACCCGGTTGCCCTCCATTACGCTCAGATCCAGGTTGGCGATCAGCTCGCGCAGCGCCTCCTTGAGCTCCCGCAGCCGGTACTCGGCCAGCTCCGGATCGGCCTGCCGGTAGTGCCAGACCAGGGAGTGTTCTTTTTCTTCTATGAGGGCTCCCGGTGTGCGGTCGGCATGCAGCTCCAGCAGCGAACGGATCGGCTCCTTCCACTCGGTCTGCCTCCCGGCCTGCAGCTTCCAATCCCGCCCCTTGTGCCTCTGCCATACCCCGTGCTCGGCGACCAGGTTGATCCCGAGCTCGCCGAACCATTGGGACAGATCCTTGCGGTCCCGGCCGCTGATGAGCACGATCTCGTTGCCGGACACCTCCGACAGCTCCGAAAGCATCCGGCGCAGCTCCTTGTCCGGGAGGGCCTTCTCGGGCCTCGCGGCGAGGGGGACCAGGCTGCCGTCGTAGTCCAGCAGGAGCAGGCGGTTTTTGGCCCTGAGGTACTCCCTCAGCAGCATATCCAGGGCCTCGGCCGTCAGCCGCCGCGCCTGCGGGCGGCGGTTCAGGGCATGAGCGGCGTGGAGCTTGTCCAGGAAATCCCTGGCCCAGGCCGAAACGTCGTAGCGCTTCAGCCGGCGGCTCATCAGAGCATTGCGCCGGCGCTGCTCGGAGGGCCCGAGCTCCAGGGCGGCCTTCATGGCCGCGGCGATCTCCTCGGTGTTGTTCGGATTGACGATCACCGCCTCGCCCAGCTCCTGCGCGGCCCCGGCGGTCTCGCTCAGGATCAGCACCCCTTTGCGGTCGCTGCGGGTGGCGACGTACTCCTTGGCGATCAGGTTCATCCCGTCGCGGAGCGGCGTGACCAGCAGCACGTCGGCGATGGCGTACAGGGGCGTGAGCTTCTCGAAGGGAAAGGAGCGGTAGAAGTACAGCACCGGCACCCAATCCGGGGTGCCGTAGCGCCCGTTGATGCTGCTCACCAACACGTTCACCTCGCGCAGCAGCTCCCGGTATTTGTGCACCTGGGTGCGCGAGGGAGCCACGATCAGGATCATCTTCACCCGGCGCTGGTAGGCGGGGTTGGCCGCCAGGAAGCGCTCGAAGGCCTGCAGCCGTTGGGGGATGCCCTTGGTGTAGTCCAGGCGGTCCACCGAAAGGATCGTTTTCCGCTCGTCCCGCAGCCGGGCTATTCCCCGGAACTCCTTCCTCACCGCCCAGCGCCGCAGGCTCTTGGCGAAGCGCCCGTAGTCGATACCCATGGGGAACACGTCCGCCTGCACCGTCCGGCTTTCGTAGCGGATGCGGCCGAAGGTGTGCTCGGCGCCGAGCAGGCTGCGCACGCTGGTCACGAAGTGGCGCACGTAGTCGTAGGTGTGGAAGCCGACCAGGTCGGCGCCGAGCATGCCTTCCAGCAGGGGCCGGCGCCAGGGCAGCAGGCGGAAGATCTCGAAGGAAGGGAACGGGATGTGCAGGAAGAAGCCGATCGGGGCTTCAGGCCGCTCCTTGAGCACCAGCTGCGGGAGCAGCAGCAGATGGTAATCGTGGATCCACACCTTATCCCCGGGCTGCAGGAGCTCCAGTACCGCGGAGCAGAAGCGCTGGTTGACCTGGCGGTAGGCCTCCCAGAAGCTGTCCTCGTAGCGGACATAGGCCAGGAAATAGTGGAACAGGGGCCACAGGGTGTCATTGCAGAAGCCGTGATAGTACAGCTTCAGATCCTCTCTGGACAGAAAGACGGGCTGGCACTGGTGCGAGTCCCGCAGGGTCTGGGCCATCCAGCGAAGCTCGCCTTCATCCAACTGGTCGGAGGGCAGGCCCGCCCAGCCGATCCACATCCGCTCATCCTTGCGGAACAGCGAGCTCACGCCCGTGGCCAGACCCCCGATGCTGGGCAGCACGGCCAGGTTGCCCTCCTGCCGCTGAACCGTCACGGGAAGCCGGTTGGACACCAGGATGATCCGGCCCATGGCTTCTCCCCGCTCTACAGGCCGGCCGAGGCCCGGAAGGCGTTGCGGATCCGCTCTTCCTCCGAGAGCTGCCGCCCCGAAAGGGTAATGGCCGTGTCGATGAGCGCCAGGTGCGAGTAACCCTGAGGGAAGTTGCCGAGCATCCGCTTGGTGGCTACTTCGATGCCTTCGCCGAACAGGCCCAGATGGTTGGAGTAACCGAGGAGCCGCTCGAACAGTTCCCTGGCCTCTTTCTCCCGGCCGATCAGGTACAGGCTCTTGATCATCCAAAAGGTACAGACGACGAAGGCGGTGGTCGGGACCCCGAAGTCGTCCGCGTTGCGGTAGCGGAGCATCAGGCCGTCGCGGCACAGCGCCTCCCGGCTCTTGAGCACCGTCTGCACGTAGCGCGGGTCCTGTGCCTCGATGAAGCCGAACTCGTGCATCAGCAGGTTGGCCGCATCCATGTCTTCGCTGCCGTAGTACTGGGTGAAGGCCCCCACCTTGGCGTTCCAGCCGTTTTGCAGTATGTCCCGGCGGATCTCATCCCGTACCGGGCTCCACTCCCGCTCGTAGCTGTCCTTGCCCACGAGCTGGGCGATCTTCACCCCGCGGTCCAGCGCCGTCCAGCAGAGCACCTTGGAAAAGGTGAAGGGCCGGCGCTGGCTGCGGAACTCCCAGATCCCCTTGTCCGGCCGCCGCCAGTTGTTGCGCACGGTCCGGACCAGGCCGCGCACGATGGCCCACAGCTCCTCGCTGTTGGCCAGCGATTGCCGGTAAAGCTGGAAGAAGCGGTAGATCAGGTCGAGGAGCACGCCGTAGATGTCGTTCTGCTTCTGGAGGTAGGCGGCGTTGCCGATGCGCACCGGGCGGGAGCCCTCGTAGCCCGCCAGCCAGGGCAGCTCCTCCTCGGTAAGGCGTTTCTCGCCGTGGATGCTGTACATGATCTGGATGCGCTCGTCCTTGTACGGGATCACCCCGATGATGAACTGCAGGAAGCGGCGGGCGGCGTTGTAATGGCCGAGGGTGGTCATCGTGGAGACGATCATCGATGCGTCGCGGATCCAGCAGTAGCGGTAGTCCCAGTTGCGCACCCCGCCGATGGTCTCCGGCAGCGAGGTGGTCACGGCGGCCAGGATCGCGCCGGTTTTATGGTAGGTGAGCAGCTTGAGCACCAGGGCGCTGCGCAGGATCGGCTGCTCGTAGCCGCTGAAGGTCACCGTGCGCTCCACCCAATCCAGCCAGTACACGCGGGTGCGCTCCAGCTCCAACAGGATCCTCTCCAGGCTGAGCTCCAGGAGCTTCTGGTTGTAGCTGAGCAGAATGAAACCGTCGGACTCCACGGTGAGCGGAGCCCCGTCCCGGATCGCCTCCAGGTCCAGGCTGGAGTACAGGTAGACGCTCTCGTACTGCCCGGAGTTGCTGGTGGCCTTCAGGTAGTTGTCCACGATCGAGGAGCGGGTTTCCCCCCGGGCGTAGTTCAGCCGCGGCCGGAAGATGAAGCGGACCCGCGGGCGGCCGAACAGGTAGCGTATGTAGCGCACGATGTCCGGTGGAGTGTGGTAGTGACCGCCTTCGGTCTTGTAGCGGGGCATGAAGTCGATCAGCTCGAAACCGTCGTTCTCCCCTTCGTAGCGGGTGGACAGGATGTTGGTCCGGCCCAGGTACTCCTGGCTGATGCGGTACCGCCCTTCCAGCTCGACCGCGAAGCATCCTCCGCGCTCCCGATCCAGCAGGCGGGCGAACACCGAAGGGGAGTCGAAGTCCGGCAGGCAGCACCAGTCGATGCTGCCCTCCCGGGAGATCAGGGCGGCGCTGCGGCAGTTGCCGATGACCCCGTAGTCGAGGTTCGCTTCCATTTACTCTTTCGTGCGCTCCAGGGAGAGCACCAGCTGCCCGGACTTGAACAGGCTCACCCGGCCGGTGGACTGGGATAGGGTGATGGCCACCGCGTCGGTCTGAGCGGTGATGGCGCTGGCTGCCGCGTGCCGCGCGCCCAGGCCTGAGGCCAGCTCCCCGGCGGGCTTGTCCGAGCGCAGGTAGGCCCCGGCCGAGAGCACGACCCCGTCTCCGCGCAGGACGAAGGCCCCGTCGATCGTCGAGAACTCCTTGATCGTTTCCTCGAGGCTGGGGTCCAGGATCGAGCGTTCCTCGTCCCGGTAGCCGCGGAAGGGGTTGATCACCATCTGCTGGGAAAGGGCCATCACCTTCTCGCTGTCGCCGATGATGAAGGCGGTGCCCACGGGCCGCCCCTCCCGGCCCTCCCGGGCCAGCTCGGTGGCGATGTGCAGGACCCGCTCCAGCACCGGAGGCTCGATGTCGCCCAGCGGGGTCTCGTTCTGGGTGGGCAGGAAGGTGGGCACCTCCCGGTCCACGTCGAGCACCATCAGGGTGTCCAGAACCCCGCTCTCGGGCACGCCGAAGATGCCGACCACCCGGTCCTTCTTGCCGAACAGCCCCTGGGACAGCCCGAACAGCATGGACAGCGTCACCTGGGTGGAGCGGTTCAAGCCGGCGAAAGGAACCTGGATCACCGGGCCCAGCTCGGCCAGGCGGCCGCTGATGCCGGCCCGGTCGCGGGTGACCAGGATGGTCTTGATGGTGTCCGGGATGTGCGGCAGGAAGTCCAGGGTGCCCAGGGCGTCCACGTGCAGCATGATGGCCCTGGCCCGCACCTCCCTGGCCAGGCCCACCGCGTGCTCGCAGACCAGGCGCGAGAGGGCGAACACCTCCGCGGTCATGCGCTCCCGGGGGATCTCGCCGCCGCTCAGGATCAGCTTGTAGATCTCGGGAGCCGCACGGGCCGCCAGAATCCGTTCCACCAGCGGAGAGGAACGCACGGTGCGGGCCACGTCGGCCAGCAGCATGATGTGCCCGTCCACGTCGGCGGCGTCGCCGAGGATCAGCACCAGCATGTGCACGGGCTGCCCATCGCCGGAGTCGAAATTGATTCCGGCTCGGCTGCGCCCCACGGCCACCAGGAAGGTGCGCAGCCCGGTGAGGCGGGCATGCGGGATGGCGATGCCCGGGGCGATCCAGGAGCTCACCGTGCGCTCGCGTTCCCACACCGCCTTCAAAATCTTGTCCCGGTCCAGCTCGGGGGAGCTGCGGCATACGGCGTCCACCAGCTCGCGCAAGGCTCCGGTCTTGCTGCGGCTGCGCAGGAACACAATGCGCTGCGGGCTAAGGTACTCGGCCAGGTTCATCGGTGCGGCCTATTGTAGTGCAGGATGCTCATCCGGGCAACTCGCCATCAGTTCAGCTTCAGCTCCCGCCGGGCGCGGGCCACGGCCCAGCGGCGGAACTCCTCGTAGCTCATGGACTCCTCCGCCTCGCCCAGGACCAAGTGCTCGCTCCCGGCCTGCTCGGTCAGGCAAGGGGAGCCGAGGAGCGAGGTCTCCAGGTTCAGCGCCAGTACCGGCTTGTTTCCCTCCGGAGGGAAGACCAGCAGCCGGTAGTGGTACTGGCTGGGGCGCGCCTCCTCGGCGAGGGGGATCTCCACCCCCACGATGCGGTAAGGTTCGAGCGGGAAGCGCTCCCGCACCCGGCCGGTCAGGAGGTCTTTCATCCAACTGAAGTCGGCGATGGGTTCCATAAGGATCCGCTTTACCCGGCTCAAATTCTGCTATATTAGAGTATCGGAAAGCCCGGTTATGCCGTCCAGTCCCGTTCCCGCTTCCCCGGAGGCGGCGCGGGATGCGGCCTAGGAGGCCTGGGTGCAGATCCTGAAGTGCCTGTCCTCCTTCCGCGGGGAAGCCAAGCTATCCACCTGCATCTTCGCGGTAACCCGGCGGCAGCTTTGACTGGGACAGCCGCCCGGCCTGCGTGTTCCGCGAGATCGCCGGCCCGGGCGACGAGCAGATCGCCGCGGTGCTGGATTGCCGGCCGGAGGCCGCCAGGCAGCTAACCTTGAGGGCCGAGTGCAGGCTGCGCCACTTCCTGCGTGACGAATGCGGATTGTATGACGCCCAGGCTCCCTGCCGCTGGCGCATTGAGGCGCGCTGAGGACGCCTGCGCCTTGGAGCCGGCGGCGCCACCGCGTCGGTGCGCGTCGATTTCCGGCAAGCAGCGGTCGGGAAGTGAAAACTTCTTAAGAAAATCTTATATATCAATAAATATGATATACTCATGATATTTCAGGCGATTGCTATGAAAAAGCAGGGTTGAAATCGCTACTAGCCATAAAAAAAGCCTAATAAATCACTATAGATAATAAACATCACATTTGCTAATATTGACAAGTGCAAAGTCAACGCTTAGACTAAAACTATAAGCTAGCCATAGCTGAAAGGAGTCTATTATGATCCAAACCTAGACATTACCTTTTGGAAATGGGCAAATTGCCTGTTTCATCTTACAAAACTAGGGAGGTGTAAAAAATGAAAGCTTCAAGATTAGTGCTCTTAGGTCTCTGCATCGTCATCCTCGTAATTGGCATTCAAGGATGGTCACAGAAAAGAGACGTCAAGCTGACCTTCTGGACGTTCCAGAAGTTTCATGCGGAATTCTTCGACGATATGGCGAAGCGATGGAATCAAGAAAATCCTAAAACACGGATTATCTTGGAACCTTCGGTCCTGCCATACGACGACATGCACAACAAACTGCTCGTCGCACTGCAATCCGGTGTCGGCGCTCCGGACCTGGTGGACATCGAGATCAGCAAGTATGCCAATTTTCTAAAAGGAAAGATTCAGCTGGCTCCCATGAACAAGTACGTGGATCCCGTGCGCAACAAGTTCGTCACTGCGCGAATCGATATCTACAGCAAGGCCGGAAAGGTCTATAGCACCTGCTACCACGTCGGTGCCTCGGTAGTATACTACAACATGGATCTGATGGACGCGGCCGGGGTGAGGCCG
>Ga0315280_10003570_pt1 | contig 23771 bp, 31 predicted proteins | sample YL17G06_40_MG_FD_203697 | JGI IMG/M metagenome (GOLD analysis project Ga0315280, IMG submission 203697) | Sediment microbial communities from Yellowstone Lake, YNP, Wyoming, USA - YL17G06_40 | ecosystem: Environmental > Aquatic > Freshwater > Lake > Sediment | place: USA: Wyoming | collected... | reverse complement strand
GTAGGGGTGGCGTCACAATAAGTATGATTATGGCAATAGGTAGAGAAGGAGGCGAAATAAAAAGTGAGAAGAAAAGGGCACCTACAACGAAATCTAATTGGTCTGCTACTGGGAAGGATGCGCCTGGAGGAAGGCTCAGCCTGCGCTTTACGAAAGAGTGAATTAAATCCCCTATCAACGCGCCTAATGATAAAACAAAACCAAGTAACACGTGTGGAGGTTGAAAGATAAGAAGATTACTTTGAGCAAAGCCGACAAGCGTGCCAACAAGCAAGCCAGAAAGGAAACCTCGAAAAGTCTTATGAGCGCCAAATAAAGGTTTTCCATCAATAAAGTTTCTGCCAAAATCTATTGGAAGACCTCCGCCAAAAAGCACTGGAATAGCGTTGGCGCAGTAGGCTGGAAGTATAAAGTATAAAGCCTGAGCAATGATCTCAGCGATAGTAATTGGCATATCTCATCACATCTGTTCTTGGGTTTATGGAAATAAAATCTAGCGGTAACAATCATGGATTCCTGTTTCTTCTATCATGAAGTAACAGCTTGTTAAGCCTTTATGTTTGGGGTGCTTTTCTAAGATGGCATTGACCACGTTTGTGCGTCCAGTAGGTTTCAATCTGATCACAACATCAGACCAAAATTTCAGAACTCGTGTAGCCACAGGCTCGAAATTGACTTTGGCTTCAATCAAAACGCTTCGTACTTGACTAGTAATGAGAACCGCTTTCTTGTATGTTTTAGCGATTTGCGCTAAGCATGCAAGCTGTCTATTAAGCTCACGGTTCAATGCAAATCTTTCTTTTAAATTCTCTCCAAACTCAGCACGGTATAGAGAAGTAAAAGTATCTACAACAATCAAACCAACTTTTTCAGTTAAATACTCCTCAAGATGGTCCATTGCGAGTATCTGTTCCGTAAAAGTGTTTGGCTTTAGCAAAGTGATTAATGGGGAAATTTTTTCAAGGTCATAATACGCTATTTGCGACAATCGCCTTGCAGAAAATGAGTCGTCAGCATCTATGAAAATAACTTTCTGTCCTTTTCTGGCACAGTTGACAGCACACTGTATCGCCAATGTTGTCTTTCCAGTCTCTGCCGCTCCATAAACCAATAAAATATTGCCAACAGAGATTCCCCTGTTTAACAGTTTGTCCAAGGTAGCACAGCCTGTTGAAATGGCATCTTGCAAAGGCGTCACACGAAGCGAATAATTAGCCTAAAATTATAAAGGTTGCTTCGTATCGCCGTAAAATGACTATTCATATTTTTACATCACAACGTATTTAAGATACTCATAAAGGGAATGATAACAACATTAAGACGAAGGACTTAACATGAAGGGCGATACCATCCCAAGCATAAATGCCTTTCAGTTAATCGACGTTTTACTCCTTAGCGAATGTGAAAGGACAGTTCCATGAAAACCAAAATCGCTGTTGCAACGGTCTCTGGAAAAGCCTACTACAAATTAGTAAACGAATTGAAAAGCAGAAAGTTGGATTTTATCAGCCTGAAACCATGGGACCCTATGCCTCTTGACATTGACGTCGTCATAACAACACAAAAGGAACACAATTTTATTAAGCACCCCAAAGTTCTCATTTATGAAGATAACGTTGATCCAGCGATAATTATTGATGAAGCAGTGCGTCTAATTCAGGGAAAAAAGAATTACGAAAAGGTTGTGGTTGGAATAGATCCCGGCGAAACTTTTGGTGTCGCCATTCTAGGCGACGGAAATGTTATAGAGACCTTTAGTTGCTCAAGCTCAGAAGAAACAGTGAAAGCCATATTACAGGCATTTAAAAGGATTCCCACGTCGGCAAATGTAGTGAAAGTTGGCGATGCTCCGCTCTATACGAAGGAACTACTGCACTTATTGGACGATTCTTTGCCAGAGAATGTCATAATTGAAATTGTAAGCGAAGCGGGAACAAGCCATTTCGCAAAGGATGTAATTCACAGAAGAGGCATAAGAGACATGATGTCAGCAGCAATGATTGCAGGAAGAAAAGGACAGTTCCATTTGAGGAGGAAAATACAATGAAGCATATTGTTGAAAAAGGCAAGACTCTACTTGTGGATGGCCCATCTTCTGTGACTGTGCTCTTAGGCGAGGCTAAGGTTTTGGGTGCACCATTAAAGGCTGAAGAGAGATTTATAATACGAGAAGGAAAGCGTGTACCTTTTGAAGTTGTGACAAATAGCACATTTGATTTAGTGCTCGGTGAAAATGCTTTATTCGAAGAAGTAGATGGTAGCACTATTCCTTCTTCTTGGGTAAACGTTTCTGAGGAATTAACATCTGGAGGAAAGTTGCTGACGGTTATGGTTGTAGGTGACGTTGACTCAGGTAAGACAAGTTTTTGCACCTATCTTGCAAATAAGGCATTAGAAAAGAAGTTGAAGGTGGCTGTTATTGATGCAGATTTGGGGCAATCTGATGTGGGACCACCAGCAACTATTGGTTTCAGTCACATAGTGACCCCAGTAAAAGATTTGTTTGAAGTTGAAGTGGAAAGTGCATACTTTATCGGTTTGATAAGTCCAAGCAGAGTCATTGAAGTGGTCATTGAAAAATTGTCTTCTCTGAAGAATAAAGCCTTGAAAAACATTGTTGACCTCTTGATTGTAAACACTGATGGATGGGTTGATGGAGAAGAAGCAGTCGCATACAAGATTAAGTTGATAGAGAAAATTGTTCCAGACGTTGTCGTTGGAATACAGCGAGAAAATGAACTGTTGCCTATACTTGACGCATTGAAGGATAGAAAAGCCCTTTCTGTAAATTCGCCTTCGGTGATTCGTGCAAGAGATCGAGAGAAAAGGAAGATTCTACGTGAGTTGAGTTATAAGAAATATTTGAAAGATGCAAAAATACGGTCTCTTCCTTTGAACTGGATAAAAGTCGAAGGCGCTTTCTTCAAAACGAAAAATCATCCAAGTGAGTCCATGGAAAAGATAAGAGTGTTACTTGGGACAAATCCTGCTTATTTTGAAGAGACCCCTACTGATGTCTTCCTTGTTTTGAGGAAGGGTCAATGGGTTTATGAAGATCTAATCAAGGAAGTTGAAAGCGAGTTTAGAAAGAAGGCAAAAATAATAAAAGAAGGCGATGAAGAAGGGTTGCTAGTTGCATTTCAAGATGAGGATGGAAGGTTTTTGGGTATTGGCGTTATTAGAAGTATTGATTATAGAAGACTAGTGATGAAGGTTTATACGCCTGTCCATAAGAACGTGGCAACAGTGCTTGTTGGGCAAATAAAATTAGACGAGCAGGGCAGAGAAATAGGAGTAAGCATAGTCTTTCAGTAAGCCAGTGGTTCTGACCATTAGATTCTTGCATGTTATTGCGGCTAAGTGATTAGAATGCTCTAGTCTGAGACAGGGAGTCAAAATATTTTTTTTGTTCTTCTTCACTGAGAATGCGCTGCTTGTTACCTCTAAGATTTCCTGTGCGCCATTTGGAAGGCATGTTTCTTCTATTTTTCTTTTTCCACTTCTTTCATTGCGTCTTCTATTATGTCCATGCTTGTATCAACTAATTCTTTTGTTATGTTAAGAGGAGGGGCAATTCTAATTGTGGACGCGCCGCATGTGATGACTGCTACTCCACGTTTCCAACATCTATTCATGATTTCGCCTGCCTTCTCTTTTGCTGACTTCTGAGTTTTTTTGTTTTCCACAATTTCGGCGCCTATCATCAGTCCTTTTCCTCTGACATCACCGAGAATTTCGCATTTCTCCTCAAATTCTTGCAGTCGCTTCATAATATAGTTGCCTAGTTTTGTGGCGTTATCCATCAGTTTCTCATCTTTAATTATATCGATGACTGCCGATGCTGCAACGCATGACAACGGGTTGCCGCCAAAAGTACTTGCATGTGAGCCGCCTTCCCAGTCCATAATCTTAGCCCTTGCAACTGTTGCGCCTAACGGTAGTCCAGCAGCAATTGACTTAGCTATACATATGATATCTGGCTCAATTTTCCAGTGTTCGATTGCCCACCATTTTCCAGTTCTGCCGACTCCTGACTGAACTTCGTCATCAATCATTAGCAAGCCATATTTGTCTGCAAGTTTCTTGAGCCTCGGAAAATATTCTGGAGGCGGGACAACGTATCCTCCTTCGCCTTGGATGGATTCAAAAAGTATGCCTGCAACCTCTTCTGGTGGCACGTATTTTTGCAGAACCATTTCGTCGATGAAGTCAATGCACCAGTAGTTGCATTCTGGAAGCGAGAGTTTGAAGGGGCAACGGTAACAGTATGGGTATGGCACGTGTGTTACGCCGTCAAGTAACGGGAAGAAATATCGCCTTTGAGCAAGTTTACTTGCAGTAAATGATAGCGAGCCTAGAGTTCGTCCATGAAATGCACTTATGAATGCGATGAAGCGATGTTTGCGTGTATGCCATTTTGCCATTTTCACGGCTGCTTCTATTGCTTCTGTTCCGCTGTTTCCAAAATACACTTTCTTGTCAAATTGTCCTGGAGTGATTTCAGTTAACTTTTCAGCCAGGTCTACAACTTCTTGGTAATAGAAGTCTGTGTTTGAGTAATGAAGGAATCTGTCACATTGATGTTTTATTGCGCTGACAACTTTTGGATGCCTGTGCCCTACGTTTAGACATACAAGTCCAGAATTGAAGTCAATGTATTCGTTTCCATCAACATCTTTCACTATGCAGCCTTCAGCAGAGTCTATGACAAGTGGATAAAAGCGTACATAGGAAGGCGAAATGAACATTTCATCTTTCTTCACAAGCTTCCTTGCTTTCGGACCTGGTGGACGAGCAACAATTTTAGGATAATTAACCATTTGAATCACCTTTAGAGGTAGCCTCTTATAGAAAAGAAGTTTTTATATCTATCTGTAGAAAAACATGAAAAAAATTATAAAAAAGAGAATCGCAGCCAATGGTTAGGCAGCGATTATCATGAGATTCTCGACGATGTTTTGCCATTAAAAGCTATTTGCCTTTGGCAACTGTTATTTCGATTGTTGAGACGTTTGACTTTCTGCCTTCTTCTCTGGTTACTTCTTCGGTTCCAATATTGATGCCTTTGACGTCTGTGTCTTTCACAAAGGATCGGCGAAGTAACTCGATTGTGTCAACTGCTCGGCTAATCGCTCGTCCTCTTGCTTTAACTGTAACTTCCTTTCCTCCAGCATTAAAGCAAGTTAGACAGGCAAGTACATAGTTCATCACTGGTTTCTTGCCGATAAAGACTGTATTTTCCTCTCTAGGTTTTGCGGCTGGCTTAGTATCTTCTGCGGCTGGCTTTTTCTCAACTAGCTTAGGAGACTCTGCTTCAGGCTTTTTCTCAACTGGTTTCGCCTTCTGCACTGGTGGTTTCTTTCCAACAGGCTTTTTCTGCATCGGTTTCTTCTGAGACAAGTTTTGTTTCTACCTCCTCATCAAAGATGTTTTCGCATAGATTATACTATTTATACGTCAGAGTGAAGCTTCTTATAGTTTTCCCATGTTTCATCAATCCATCTCTGAATAACTGCAATATCTTCATTAGTCAAGTTACTGAAGCGCCCCTGCATGCGCAGATATTCTTCAACAGGTTTCCGCCTTGCTTTATCAATGAGGCTAGCACTTGGATTGTTGAGCCTGAACTTTCCATGCTCCACTTCAAACAAAGCCCACATTCCAGTTAGAACTGCCATTCGCCCAATCTCAATAGTTTTTTCAGTGGGATAGCGCCAACCAGGTGAACAAGGTGCCAAAATTTGGATATACCTTGTACCATGCATTTCTTTCGCTTTCTTCAACTTTGAAGTCATGTCAAGAGGATACGAGGGGCATGCGGTTGCAACGTATGGGATACCGTGAGCAGCCATAATCATAGGGACGTCCTTCTTATGCTCCTTCTTACCCGAGGGTGTAGTAGTTGTCCATGAACCATAAGGTGATGAGCCACTTCGTTGAAAACCAGTGTTTCCATAGGCTTCGTTGTCATAACAAATGTAAATGAAGTCAGTGCCACGTTCTGCAGCACCGGAAAGTGCTTGTATGCCAATATCTGCAGTTCCGCCGTCGCCTGCCCATCCGACAACGTTGACATCTTTTATCTTTCGTCTCTTTAGGGCAGCAACAAGGCCAGAAGCTACAGCAGCAGTCGTTTCAAAGGCGACGTTAAGTAGAGGAGAGGCAAAAGAAGTATGCGGATATGGGCTTTCAATAACTGTTGTACAGCAAGCTGGCACTACAAATATTGTGCGAGGCCCCAACACCTTATAGGTTAGTCTTATGGAAAGAGAAGCTGCGCATCCAGCGCAAGCAGCGTTACCAGCTAAAAGGTATTCTTCTTTTGACAATTCCTTCAACGCCATCTCAAACCACTTCCTTCAAATTAACCCACTCAGTCTTCTTGTTTACTTTGCCAGTCTTGAGCCACTTCAAGGATTTCTCAGCAATCTTTTCAATGTCATGGAAGGTAACGTCACGACCGCCCAAACCAGCGATAAAGCCAACAGCCAAAGGCGAATCGTGCTCTCCGTACAATGAAGCCTTAACTTCTGTGAAAAGTGGGCCCTCGATACCAAAGGATAGTTGCCGGTCGATGACGGATACCATCTGGACATTTTTTGTCAATTTTCGGATTTCTTCTACCGGAAAGGGGCGGAATACACGGAGTCTTGCTGACCCCACCTTTGAACCCTGTTTTCGAAGACGGTCTATAGCGATTTTGGCTTCACTTCCAATAGTTCCCATAGACAATAGGATCAGGTCAGCGTCTTCGCATCTGTAAGGTTCAATGTGCCCGCCATATTGAAAGCCAAACCTTCTTCCATATTCTTTATCAATTTGGGGAATCAATGCTTTTGCATTATCCATGGCTTCTTGAATAAGATAACGAAACTCCATATACCAGTCTGGAGAAACGATTGCACCTTGAGTAAACGGCTTATCCACATCAACCATGATTTCTGGTTTGTAGTGTGGCAAGAAGTCATCAATATCATTCTGGTCAGGAATCTTAACAGGCATCGAAGTATGCGAAAGAATGAAGCCTTCAAAACAAACCATTGCAGGCAACAAAACTCGCTTATCTTCACAAAGCCTATACGCTTGAATTATAGTGTCAAAAATCTCCTGATTACTCGCACAATAGAATTGAATCCAACCAGTATCCCGCTGTGACAAAGAATCACTGAAATCTGACCATATAGTCCAAGGCGGACCCATCGCACGATTAACCACCGCCATCACAATCGGAAGCCTAGCACCAGAAGCCCAATGCAACATTTCATGCATAAGCGCTAACCCTTGTGAAGAAGTCGCCGTGAAAGTGCGAACACCACCAAGTGCAGCGCCAACCAGCGCAGCCATGGCACTGTGCTCAGATTCGACGCGAATATACTCGGCGTCCATCTCTCCTTTTTCCACAAGTTCTGCAACTTGCTCCACAACAGGCGACTGAGGAGTAATAGGGTAGGCGGCCACAACTTCAGCTCTAGCAGCCTTACAAGCAAAACCTGCAATGTGGTTACCTGTATCAATGATTACTTTCGACATTAGGTTACCTCCCTTTTCATTTCAATGGCGCCGACGCGACATTCGTTGGCGCAGATGCCACAGCCCTTGCAATATTCATAGTCTATTTCCACAGTGTCATCTGCTCCACGTTTTATGCAGGCATCTGGACAGTAAATCCAACATAATAGGCAACGAGTGCATTTTTCCTTCTTTATTGTGGGGCGGAAGGTTCGCCAGAAGCCTGTTTTGCCCATGCCACCAATTTTGGGACGTGAAAGAGGTGTAACATCTAATTTGTTAGATTTTTTCACGTTTTGAAAGCCACCATTAAAGAAATAATGTAAGTAACTAAACAAAGGGAAAAACGTTTCGTTGCCCACTCTGTCTTTTGAAAAATTGAGAAATTTTTTGTTTTTTCATCAATCGGTGAGTGAACCTTTGGTTTTGGCTGTTTGATTTTGAAACAGAGGTAGTTAGAGGCTCTGTTAGGGTTGAAAACTATGATAAGAATTGAAAACTCGATGAAAACTTGGCTTGCAGCATCAAACATAGCATTTTTTGGTTAATTCATTAAGTACAGCCGCTACCAGTTTTTGTTGAGTCTTTTGTAGGCTAGTGCTGCTCCTTCAGCGTTCTTTTCGCCTATGGCTCCTGTCCACTCTTCTTTAATTGTCTCCATAACAGTCTCAAGCTTAATCTCTCCAGTAGCACCTGCAAAGGCACCAAGCATAGGTGTATTTAAAACAGGAAGCCCAGCAACAATCAACTTCAATTCCAAAGCAATACCAGTAGCATCCACAGTTGCAACCCTATAACCTCTAAGACCAGTCAACTCCTCAGGCTTCTTAGTCGCATTCACAATTAGGACGCCATCTTTTTTCATTCCTTCAGTAACATCAATAACCTGAAGCAACGTCGAATCAAGAACAATCACGTAATCTGGATTATAGACCTGACTACGAATCAAAATAGGCTCATCAGAAATCCTTGCAAAAGCTCTAATAGGTGCACCACGCCTCTCCGCACCAAAAAACGGAAAAGCCTGAACCCATTTGCCCTCCTTAAACGACGCACGTGCTAACATTTCAGCAGCGGTTACTCCGCCTTGTCCACCTCGACCGTGAACGCGAATTTCTTTAAGCACCCTTTTTTATCCTCCACGAAATCCATCTATATATAAGGGGGGGCTATAGCCTTTTGCATACGACCCTTTTCCCAATCCAATTATACACACAGAGTCTCCCAATCTAATCGCATATCTTATCGATCGCATCCCTTATGACTGAAACAGAGTCTTCAAACTGCTTGTATGTTTCAGGTTTCAATTTTAGCTCCAAAATCCTTTCAACCCCATTTTTCCCAAGGATAACTGGCACACCAATAGAAACATCAGAGAACCCATATTCACCCTTCAGACACGCAGAAACACTCATAACCCTGTTCCGACCTCTCAAAACAGCATCAACCATTACTGCTATAACCACCCCCGGAGCATGAACAGTCGCCCCCTTCAGCTGTATAACATCAGCACCTGACGTTCTTGTTAAGTTCACTATCCTCTCAATCTGCTCCGCCTTCAATAGATCTCTTATTGGTATCCCAGAAACAGAAGCATGATCCACAAGAGGAACCATAGAATCCCCATGCTCACCTATAACCAAGGCACGAACGTCCTCCCTCGAGACATTCAACTCCATCGCAATGTAAGACCTGAAACGCATAGTATCAAGAATATTCCCATGCCAAAAACCCGATTTCTTTCAAAGCCTGATTCCTTGTAAGCAACGTATGTCATAATATCAACTGGGTTAGTCACAACCATAAGCTTGCAACTAGGAGCATACCTAACTACTTCCTTCACCACTGACTTGACAATTTTCGCATTTTCATTCATTAGGTCAATTCGAGTCATTCCTGGTTTTCGTGCCACACCTGCGACTGTAACCACAACTTCCGAACCTTCAATCTTACTGAAATCATGAGTTCCTAAAACCTTGCCATCGAACTCTATCGCAGGCGCAGCTTGCATCATATCGAGCGCTTCACCTTGAGCCAAATTTTCAACTGCATCCACAAGAACAACATCACCAATTCTGAATCTCAAAATATTGAATGCCGCAGCACTTTCAACCTTGCCTGCACCTATTATGGAAATCATTATTCAATTGTCACTCCTTAATGAGAAGATGACAGCATAAAAATTCTAACGCAATGCATGCACATATACATCTTGCTGGTTATTCTTTCGCTTTCTCCACTACTTTCATATTACATTTCTTAAGTAGTCTGTCCCAGTTTTTGTCAACCATCCTCTGAATATCACTTACCATATACTCAAAGTCTGGCTTAAACAAATGCGCAAAACGATGCTGTGCCTTCAAATATTCCACAACAGGTTTCTTGCGGTCGGGCTTCAAAGCCATAATTTTGCTCTGAGGCGACAGACTGTATTCACCGTTCACCGCTTCCCACAACGGAAAAACACAGGTTTCCACAGCTAAACGAGCAATCTCTATGGTTTTACTTGTGTCGTAACGCCAGCCACGAGGACAAGGCGTAAGAACATGGAGAAAAGCTGGGCCTTCCACTTCCAAACCTTTCCGCGTTTTCATAAGCAAGTCTTGCCAATAAGCAATAGAGGCTGTTGCCACATAGGGAATGTCATGTGCCACCATGATGTCAGCTATGGGTTTCTTGAACTGAGGTTTTCCCGGAATCACCTTGCCTGCTGGCGACGTGGTAGTTGAGGCGCCGTAAGGGGTGCCTCCGCTTCGTTGGATTCCCGTGTTCATGTACGCCTCGTTATCATAGAGAACATAAAGAAAATCATGACCTCGCTCCGCCGCACCAGACAATGCCTGAATTCCAATGTCAAATGTGCCTCCATCACCGGCAAGCGCTATCACGTCAACATTTTCTTGGAGACTACCTTTTCTTTTCATTGCTTTCAAGGCAGCTTCAATGCCTGACGCGTTGGCTGCAGCGTTTTCGAAGGCTGTGTGAAGCCACGGAACTGCCCACGCCGTGTAGGGATATATCGTTGATACGACTTCCATGCATCCAGTTGCATTTGTAACTATTGTGGGTCCACGTGTAGCCTTCATTATTTGTCTTAAAGCAATAGCTGGGCCACATCCTGCACATGCTCGATGCCCAGATGTGAAAAGTTCAGGTTTTTCAGCAATCTCTTTTGCAGTGAATTTCCAAGGAGATGTTGCCACATTATCGCCTCCTATTCTCGCACTCCTGCAAATTGCACATAATCTTTCACTTGCTGGGTCTTAACGATTTCCTGCAAATCTCTGTAAATGTTCCGAATTATGTCTGGGGGCATATCTCTTCCTCCGAGACCATATACATAATTCACAATGCATGGATGCGATTGAGCATCGTAAAGGATATGCCTAATTTCATGAAATACCGGCCCTCCGTACCCGCCAAAGCTGTTGCTTCGATCCATTACCGCTATTGCCTTCACGTTTTCCAACGCTTTCACAATGTCTGTTACCGGAAGCGGTCTGAAAGTACGCATACGCAACAGTCCAGCTTTTACTCCTTTAGCGCGAAGTTGATCTACAACTGATTTGACAGTGCCCGCAGTCGAGCCAACACATACTGCTACAACTTCGGCATCTTCAAGGCAGTAGGTCTCAATAAGGCCATTTCCGTATTTGCGTCCGCTTATTTTGGCATATTCGTTGTGGACTTGGGTGATTATTTGCGGTGCTTTTCGCATCGCTTCTTCTTGCTGTCTCTTGTGTTCAAAATAGTAGTCATAAAGATCCAAGGGGCCCATAGTTAACGGATTACTTGGGTCAAGTTTGAAAGGCACCTTTTTACCGTTGTGACCCATTACAAGAGGAAATTGTCTCTTTCCAACGAACTTTCGCACCGTTTCATCGAGCAATACGTTAACGTTTTCTAAAGTGTGGCTGAGGAGGAACCCATCAAAACCTACCAAAACTGGAAGAAGCAGTTCAGGATGTTCAGCTATCCTGAAAGCTTGAATAATTGAGTCGTAAGCCTCTTGCGAGTTTTCCACGTAAATTTGCACCCAACCACAGTCTCTCTCTACCATGCTATCAGAATGGTCGCAGTGGATGTTTATCGGTGCAGACAAAGCTCGATTCGCGATAGCCATTACTACTGGCGCTCTGCAACCAGATGTAACATAGAGCATCTCATGCATCAGGGCGAGACCTGCTGAAGCTGACGCTGTGAAAGTTCTCACTCCAGTGGCAGAAGCAGCTAAGCATGCAGTGAGAGCGCTATGTTCTGACTCTGTACAGACAAATTCGGTGTCTACTTCTCCGTCTGCCACATATTCGCTGAACTTTTCCACGATGATTGTTTGCGGAGTTATTGGGTATGCTGCCACTACATCTACATCTGATTGTTTGACGGCGAGCGCAACCGCTTCGTCACCATTTAATGCTAAAACTTTTTGTTGAATAGGCGCCATCTAAGATTCCCCCTCCCTAACCATTTTTATGGCATGCGTGGGGCATTCATTAGCGCATATACCACAGCCTTTACAAAAATCATAATCAAATTCAATGTCTTCTTCTGCCTTATTCCATTTTATGGCTGCGTCGGGACAAATCATAGGGCAGAGTAGGCATTTGGTGCATTTTTCAGGGTCACGGATTGGCTTGAAAGTTTTCCAGTCACCTGTAGCATATTCTGTAGCTGGTCTCCAGCAGACTCCAGCTATCGGGATTTCTTTCCAGCCCTTTTGTTCTTGGCTCATTCCGTTTTTGCCTCCTTGTATGCTTCTCTTATTACGGCGATGTTTCTCTCCGCCAATGTAGGTTGAAAACGCTCTCTGATAACCTTTTCAATGCTCTCCAATTTTACTAGGGATGCTGCACGAGCCGCTGCACCAAGCATAGAAGTGTTTGTGATGGGAAGGTTCAGTACCTTGATGGCGATGTCTGTTGCTGGAACAGTCCACACTTTTTGAGATGCAATATCCAGTTTCTTTCTTAACTCTGCGGGGTTTTCTCGTGTATTAACCACTAATACTCCGTTTTCAGCGAGGCCTTGAGTTATCTTAACTGTTTTCAAGAGCGTAGGGTCAAGCACCACTACTACATTTGGGTTGTAGATAGAGCAGTGAAGTTTGATGGGGGCGTCGCTGATTCGTGTGTAAGCTGCCATAGGAGCGCCCATGCGTTCAGGGCCGAACTCGGGAAATGACTGGATGTATCTTCCCTCAAGAATAGCAGCTTTGGCCAGAAGCTCGCTGGCTGTCCATGCCCCTTGCCCACCTCTGCCATGCCATCGTATTTCTTGAAATAGGGACATTTGATTTACCTCGAATCTTTCATTCTAAACTCAACTCGTCAAATATACATATTTCGCTAGACCTTGCCCGCCCCGTTTATTGACCCGCCTGATTGCTGACTTCGTATTTTTGCGAAACGCTTTTCACTTTCTAATGCTACTTGTTACCTCTTACATACGTAAAATGAACGAGGTTCAGTGTGCCCATGAGTAGAAGGAGCAAATAAAATGGGTAAAATCACAATCAACCAAAACACATGCAAAGGCTGCATGCTGTGCATCAACGCTTGCCCATCTCACCTCATACGCATCACCCAGCGAATCAACCCTAGCGGATATTATACTGCCGATTTCGTTGACCAAGAAGGAAAATGCACTGGTTGCACCTTGTGCGCAATAACATGCCCAGAAGTTGCTATAGAAGTTTATAGAAAAGAAAAACTTGGAGGAGAGAAATAATGGGAAAGGAATTCATGACCGGAAATGAGGCAATCGCCGAAGCAGCAATTCAAGCTGGCTGTCGATACTTTTTTGGTTATCCCATAACTCCACAAAACGAAATTCCAGAATACATGTCAAAGCGCCTGCCTGAAGTTGGGGGCGTTTACTTACAAGCAGAAAGCGAAGTGGCCGCAATTAACATGCTTTTCGGCGCAGCAGGCGCTGGGGCAAGAGTTATGACATCTTCTTCAGGTCCTGGGATAAGCCTAATGCAAGAAGGGATCTCGTTTCTAGCTGCCGCTCAGCTTCCTTGCGTAATAGTAAATATTATGCGTGGAGGACCTGGACTAGGAGGCATACAGCCTTCACAGTCTGACTACTTTCAAGCAACTAAAGGCGGGGGACATGGGGACTATCACCTGCTTGTCTTGGCACCTTACACTGTGCAAGAGGCAGTTTCGCTCACGATTGAAGCTTTCGACTTGGCTGATAAATATCGAAATCCCGTGATGATTTTGGGAGATGGCTGTATGGGGCAAATGATGGAGCCAGTTGAATTCAAAAAGACAGTACCACGAAACCTTCCTGCAAAGACGTGGACTCTTACAGGTGCTAAGGGGCGTCCTAGAAACGTGGTTAAAACTCTTTATCTTGACCCCGTGGCTTTAGAGAAGATAAATTTGGAAATAAACCGCAAAGTGCAAGAAATAACTAAAAACGAGGTGCGTGTAGAAACTTATCAAACTGATGATGCTGAAGTCGTCATTGCCGCTTATGGGACAGTTGCAAGAATCGCAAAAACAGCAATTAAAGCTCTACGCGAAAAAGGAGTCAAAGTAGGAATGGTGAGACCGATTACTGTTTTCCCATTTCCGTATGAAACCTTCGAGAAAATAGCCCATGAAGTGAAAAAGTTTTTGGTTGTTGAGATGAGTTTTGGGCAAATGATTGAAGACGTAAAACTAGGCGTTTGCGGCAAGGCCCAAATTAGATTCTATGGGCGAACTGGAGGCATGGTCCCAAGCTATGAAGAAATAATTGCAGAAACAGAAAAACTCGTAAAGGGGGTAAACTGAAAAATGCAAGCAGAACTGAAGAAAATCTTCACACGACCAAGAACCCTACGCCCAGTAGCGACACATTATTGCCCAGGCTGCGGACACGGAATTACAACCCGCCTTGTAGCAGAAGTAATCGACGAGCTAGGAATTAGGGAAAAGACTGTCGGAGTTGCACCCGTAGGCTGTTCAGTTCTTTCCTACAACTATCTTGACCTTGACATGTATGAGGCAGCGCATGGTCGGGCGCCCGCAGTTGCAACTGGCTGTAAACGAGTACACCCAGAACTCGTTGTATTTACTTACCAAGGTGATGGTGACTTTGCGTCCATAGGAACAGCAGAAGCAGTTCATGTAGCCGCTCGCGGAGAAAAAATCACAACCATCTTCATCAACAATGCAATCTATGGAATGACGGGAGGACAAATGGCTCCTACAACACTCATCGGTCAGAAAACCACAACCTCTCCCATGGGGCGAGTTGCAGACCAAGCTGGTTTTCCAATTAGAATGGCCGAACTGCTTGCAACTATAAACGGTGTAGCGTACATTGCGAGAGTAAGCGTACACAATTCCAAAAATATAATACAAACAAAGAGAGCCATAAGGAAAGCGTTTGAAACACAAATGAAGGGGCTAGGCTATTCTATGGTGGAAGTGCTGTCGCAGTGTCCAACGGCTTGGGGAATGACTCCGGTCGAGGCGACGAAGTGGGTTGAAGAAAAAATGATACCCTACTATCCATTAGGCGAGTTCAAAGTTCCCAAAGAGGGTTAACAAAATGAAGAAGGCAAACGAAAATCCATTTTATGCCAACGTCATAATGGCTGGATTCGGTGGTCAAGGACTCATGTTCATTGGAAAACTCTTGGCATACAGCGCCATGAAAACTGGCAAGAACGTCACTTGGATACCGTCTTATGGCCCAGAAATGCGTGGAGGAACAGCCAACTGCACAGTCGTGGTATCGGACGAAGAAGTAGGGTCACCAGTTATAACCTCCCCTCAAACACTTATAATCATGAATAATCCCTCTTTGGAAGCTTTTGAGCCACGACTGCAACCAAAAGGGATATTATTTCTCAACAGTTCTCTAGTCACCCGTCAAACTACGAGAAAGGACATCGAAGTCATATCGATACCTGCAGACGACATTGCAGTGGAAGTCGGCGAAAAAAGAACTGCCAACATGGCGATGCTTGGGGCCTATGTAGAACGGACAAAAGTTGTCTCCAAAGAAAGCATTCTTGAGGGCTTGAAAGAATTCTTCGCAAAGAAAACTCAATCGCTCGATGTAAACATGCGGGCTTTCCAAAGAGGAGTAGAATACGTAAAACGCGCGGGCATCTGTGGAAAACAAGAGCAGACTAGAGAACTGCACTAAGGAGAGTAAGAAAAACCCCTGAAATTGAAAATAGCAAAACCGCTAATTTTTTCGCTCGCTGAAATGTTTCTTCTGCGATCAGACTTAGCGTTTCTATTTGTTTCTTCCCAATGACCTTAACGCTCGGAACCCATATTGTCTGCCACGAAACCTGAACAGGCTCCAAGTTCTCTAGCGCCTTTACAGTTGCTTCTTTGATATATTCAATAATCTTTGCGTGACCCATAACCTCACCTATCGGATGATAACCTCGTCTAGTTAATATGAGGCCCGTAACTGCATGTGTATCAGTTGTAAGAATTTCGCCATCATTAACACCGATTTTCTCTAAAGCAGAAAGAATCTTTTCTCGCAACCCAGAGACCATGTTATTCCCATCAATGGTAACGTAGGCAGCAGTTTGGTCACTGGTTCTCACGACTATCACGTTTATGCCACCTGGGCCCATGCCGTCTTCAATGCTAAATTCTTTGGGAATAATCTTTGCAGCTCCTACTTCAAGTGGAAGACGTTTATTGGCAAATGCTTTTGCAAGGCTTTCAATTGCCACTTCCTTCAGGGAAACAGTTGCGTTGCTCAAGTCAAATAGACCGTTTATGCTATTGTGAGCGTTCACGACAACTGCGTTTGGTATGCCTCGTTTTTTAGCTTCTTCACCAATGATAAAATCTAATTCCTCTGGCAGATCTTCTGTAGTTTTAGGCGCAACTGTCAATGCGAGAAAAGCACAGTCCCCAAACAATTGGCAACTAGCATTGGCTTCGTTCTTTCGGGTATGCACATACTGCGTGCCATTGGATTCAAAATGAGAAAACTCGGAGTCTTTCAGAATAGCATTTAGAATTTTCTGATTTTGAAGCTGAGAAGAGAGATCAAATTCATGCCCATATAACGCATGCGGAACAGAGACCACACATGAGAATTTCTTTTCTAAGGCATTTTGAATCATTGATGGAAGGAGACTGCTTCCCACGTTCTTGAATGGACCAGGATGAAGTGAGGGAACAACTATGACTGCCTTTATCTTGTCACGAGAGCCAAAAGCCAGCATAGAAACTTTAATGTCTCTTTCACTACCAAGATTATCAAATAAGGCTTCAAGAGGCTCAGTCAAGTTAGCCATCCAATTCGCTAAGAAAACCTGAAAAAGTCTAACAGAAGGGATACCTAAAGTTTTCTTACCAACACGGTTCAAAAGAAGAATAAAAAGAGAAATAGTCAAAACTACAACAGGAATAGAAACAGAAAGAAAGACGACGATCGAAGGTCTTAAACTAAATCCAATTATGGAATTTAAGAAATACATCAGAAAGAGACTTGGCACCAGCTGAAAAAGGGAAGAAAGAAATACTCTTGCTTGTCCAGCGGAAGATGAAGAAGAAAACACTAGCAGCCTGAGAAGTAATGCCCCACAAAAACCCAAGAGGAAACCTTTGAGCCAAATATCAGAATCTTTAAGAATAGCACCAAGTATGCTGCCAAGAAAGGTCACTGCAAACCACGCAGAAGAAGAGAAGAGAGAAAGACCAGAGCTGTGCCTCAAATTGAAAATTGGATCATCTTTCATAAAAGCGAAAACAATAAGAAGATCAGAAAGCACGTTGACGAAAAATACGGCTGATCCAAAGAGCAAACCAACAATTAATCCGTAGACAGAAAACACCAGTGGCAAAATTGCCAATATTCCCCCAAGCAAGCATGCTCCTAGAAGCAGTAGGATAATCATTCTGCCTGAAGGCATAGAAAATAGCGATGAATAACGCTCAACTAGTTTGTCGATGTATTTGTCCAAAGACTTGCTTGCTGACAATCAAAGCTCCTCGAATACATGCTAAATCGATAGTGCAAGGCTTTAGGGTATTAAAACTGTTTCGGAAAGTAGGGCAAAGTTTTATTCTTTGATCAGTACAACATTGTGCAGATAGCCATGCCTGAAACAAGTGTGCCGCCTACGATATTTCATATTTTGGAGCGAAATATAGGGCGCAAAATACTGGCAATTCTAGATCCAGCCTATGGATTTGAGGGAACACTAGTTGCGGTTACACGTGAGCCTCCTGGAATCTGGCTTTCTGACGCTTCAGCAACAATATTGCGTTCAACAATTGCGCAGCCAATTCCTCAAGTTGTGAGTAGAGAGCAAAGAAGCGAAATCTTTGTTAACTTGAATTCTGTCCAACGCATCGAAGTCTTGCACGAAAAATAGTTCTTATCTAACGATAACGCCTGCTACAAGCAAGATTGCACTTATGATTAGGGCTACTGTGAGAATGACGAGTATTTCAGGCTTCACCTTTATGCCCTGGGTTTCTTCCTCAAAGAACCTAAGCAACCCTGCGCTTTGAGCTGGCATTGGCGCCCTTTTTTCTCGTTTTTTCTCTCTTTTACTGCTCATGAATATACCTTCTTCCTCATATGACCCGACACCTTACTAATTAAAGTTACGCTTATGGGCTCTGTGTAGTCTTTGTCGGATTTCTTTTGCTGTGAAAATTCGTCGGATGGTGCTATTTTGAGAAATTTCTTCATGAAATACGATGGGTTTTTTCGCACTATGTCTTTGAACATCTCAGGATATTCTCTATATGCTGGAGAATTTGATTTATAGTATCCACAGTTCCAGCAAATTTGTTCTATCCAACCATCTATATAGTAAGTGTTCATTGATGATTGACATTCTGGACAAATTATTATTTTTCCACTGTCCCTCTGTAAATCCATTCAACAATTTCTTTAACAAGATTATTTGTGACCTCTAGTCCTTCCTCAAGTCTCTTTATTCTCACTTCTAATGGATATTCTGTGAAAACACCGATTATTCTTCCTCCGTTACGCATAGCAATAATCGTTTCAAAAAAACCGTTAATTGAAGCCATCTGTTCCTCTGGAGTAGACTTTATAGCCCCTACACATGTTGCCATCCGTGTTCTAAAATTCATTTTTAGGTTATTTTCTTCTTTGGAAGCCTGTTTAAAGTCTTTTATCCCTCCTTCACGTCGTGCCATGTCCATTAAATCTTCTGCGTTAGGAAAATGAATTGTAATTTGTCCAGAAATGTAAGCTGCTATGAAATCTTTGACTATTGCTTTAATTTCTTTTTCCGAAAAAAGTGTTTTCTCATCTATTTTACTAGAAGACTTTATTTCGCTTGGTTCTATGGCTTTGTCGTCATCATTTTGCATATTATCCCTTCTTACATTTCTCCGATTGATTAAATGCCATCCATTGTCTAATTGCTTCTTCTAATGCCTCGCTTATATTGCCTTTCTTCATGCCTTTTCTTTCAAAAATTACTCTTCGAAATTTTTCCTCTAATTCGTCACTTAGGACTATGTTCATTTTTCCCATGTTATCACCACTTATCTATTTAGGTATAGCCACATATAAGGTTTTAGGTTTGTAGAGATAGAGGGATAACTTTATATAGTTGTATAGATATAGAGATATGTGGCGATAATGATGATGGCGACACAAAACCGAGAGCAACGTGGAATGCAAATCGCAAAGCTTGAGAACCAAATCAAGCGAATGGACTCAAGCACTTATATAGTGAAGTCACAATCCAACAACGGAGACTATCATGTTTCTAAAGATGCAAATGGATGGAGATGCGAATGCCCAGACCACGTTTACCGTCATGTTAAATGCAAGCATATCTTTGCAGTAGAATTTTCCGTTTCTTTCAGAGCAGAGGTATCTATAAGAAGAATAGAACCTATTGAGGATTTTACAGAGTGCATCTATTGTGGTTCATCCAACATCGTTAAAGATGGTGTGAGAAAAAACAAATCTGGAACAATTCAAAAATTCTATTGCCGAAACTGTAACCGCTACTTCACTTTTAACGTAGGCTTTGAGAGAATGAAGCATAACCCTCAAGCTGTAACCTCAGCTATGCAACTATACTTTAGCGGAGAATCATTAAGAAATACAATGAAGTCTCTTAGGTTGTTAGGTGTTGATGTTTCATATAAGACAACCCACAATTGGATAAACAAGTATGTTAAATTAATGAAGACTTACGTTGAAACATTCCAACCAAATGTAAGCGACACATGGAGAGCAGACGAGCTTTATGTCAAGATAAAAGGCGATATGAAATATCTATTCGCTTTAATGGATGATGAAACACGCTTTTGGATTGCTCAAGAAGTAGCAGAGACCAAATACAAGCATGATGCAAGAATGTTATTCGCATTAGGCAAGAAGCTCATGGGAAAGAAACCTATGACAATAATCACTGATGGTCTCAGTTCATATCATCAAGCATACATGAAAGAGTTTTGGACATTGAAAGGGCAGAGAACCCAACACATTAGGCACATTATGGTTAGAGGAGACAGAAACAACAACAAAATGGAAAGGCTGAACGGAGAAATTAGAGATAGAGAGAAAGTCATGAGAGGATTAAAGACGACTGATACACCAATAGTCTCTGGTTATCAGATTTTCCACAACTACATTAGAGAACATGAAGGATTAGATGGAAAAACACCAGCAGAAGCTTGCGGAATAACAATCGAAGGAAAGAATAAATGGATTACATTAATTCAAAACGCAAGCAGAAAGCATTAACTACTTTTTGATATTCTGCGCCACTCTATTAGAAATGGACAAGTATTTGTATATCTAAATGTGCAGTATGCAGGTTCGCAAGATGATTTTCCTTTAGGGCAAAGGTCATTTACGAGTTTGTCTTGAAGACTAGTGATTTCCTTTTCTATTCTCTCTTTTTCTTTGAAGAGAGCGATAATCTTCTGTTTCAGTTTCTTCTCCACGCTAACACTCCTGAGCTTCTTTTAATATTGGCTCAATAACTCTCCATATTTCATTAGCGATTACTTGCTCAGAATGCAAATCATCACCATCCACTATTCTGACATAGTTTCGACCGCTGAATCGTTTTAAGAAAATCTCTCTTACTTTTTCCAGATGCTTCGTTCTTTCAAAATGATTAGGTTTTCCATTTCTTTTCTCTGTAATTCTCTTCAAGGCAACTTCGGGGTCAATATCTAAGATTATTAAGATGTTAGGTTTTGGTGCAATTTTTTCATTCTCTTTTTCTATGTGGTCAGGGTCTACCCCTCTTACACTTTGATATGCTATATTCGAGAAGTAGTACCTATCCATTATGACGACATTCTTCTTCTTCAGTGCAGGATTGATGTTTTTCTCAACATCCTCTAATCGGTCTTGATAAAAAAACTTCATCTCATCTTCTTTGCTGACTTTGTGTCGCCCGTTCTTTGCTAAATCTCTTATCTGCTCTCCCCATTTTCCATTAGTAGGTTCATGAAAACTGACAGCCCGATAGCCTTTCTTGCAGAGTCTTTCGCAGAGCATTGATGTTTGTGTAGTTTTTCCTGCACCGTCTATTCCTTCAATAGCAATGAGAATGCCTCTTTTAAGAACTGCTTGCCCCACCAGTTCTTGCACCAAGATTCCCTCTTTCTTCTCTCTTTATTGAAATATTAAAATTATGCACATTAAAGACTTTTGGCTCAAAGGCGAAATTTCCTTCTATATCTATCCGACGAAAGTTCACATGAACCCCTAATCCGACGAAGACTACACAGAACCCGCTTATGCAAGTGTAATCAACATCTTTTCTTTTCTCTTCAGTTCTTGTGTTGACTTCGATTTTGTTGTCTACTCTCTATTTGATAAATTGAGAAAAAATTTGTTTTTTTTCATCAATTGGTGATGGGAACTTTGGTTTTGGCTGGTTGATTTTGAAAGAGACGCCGCTAAGAGTTCTGTTAGGTTTCAATACTATGATAGAAGTTGAAAAACCAAATTTTCACCGATGTTCGCTATGCCCAATTCTGCACTCTCCTTGCGCGCGCATAACTTAGGCTATCACGAAAAAATCAATGGTGTCCGTTTATGCAAAGCCTTATTTTTCATTCAAACCTTGTATGATGCAGAGGTGTTAGAATGACTTCCAACCGAGAATATTACGAGAAAACATTCGATCTGCTTAAGACACATCACAAATGGTTTCAGGAGTCGATTCCGCTAATCGCTAGCGAAAACGTTCCAAGCCCAGCTGTACGTGAGGCTTTAACTACAGACTTTGGAAACCGCTACGCCGAAGGATGGCCTGGAGAACGCGTCTACGCTGGATGCGTCTACATTGACCAAGTGGAGCTCATCTGCATTGAATTAATGAAAAAGCTATTCAATGCTGAATTTGTCGATGTTCGTCCGATTTCAGGTGTCGTTTCAAATGTAGTTGTTTATACAGCGTTTACAAATCCAGGCGACACAATGATGGCATTATCCATACCATGCGGTGGACACATCACTATGGGTAAGAGAGAGCTTGGAGGAACCGCAGGAGCAGTTCACGGCTTAGTGGTAGAATATCTCCCATTGAACTATGAAGAACTGAACATAGACATTGACAAGACAAAAGAAAGAGTTGAAAAACTGGCAAAAGCTGGAACTCCTCCAAAACTTGTCATGTTCGGTGGCAGCGTTTTTCCATTTCCTCATCCGATAAGAGAATTAACGGATACATTTCATGAAGTTGGCGCCACAATTGGATATGATGCAGCGCATGTAGCTGGACTAATCGCAGGCGGCGTATTCCAAGATCCATTACGTGAAGGCGCAGATGTAGTATCGCTTAGTACGCATAAGACTTTCTTTGGTCCTCAACATGGAAGCGTATTATCTTGGGAAAAGTATGCGGAACAAATTAAGAAAGCCACATTTCCGGGGATGGTTAGCAATCATCATCTTCATGCCTTGGCAGGTGTGGCCATCGCTTGTGCAGAAATGTTGGAGTTTGGAAAAGAGTATACGAGGCAGATTGTTAAGAATTCTAAGGCTTTGGGACAAGCATTGCATGAACGAGGCTTCAAGGTTTTGGCAGAGCATAAAGGCTTCACAGAGTCACATGCCATCCTAATTGACATAACAGAACAGGGCGACGGAGGAACAATAGAAGAAGAGTTAGAGAAAGGAAACATCATAATAAATCGTAACTTACTTCCATGGGACATAAAATCTGGACGACACTTCATGCATCCTGGGGGAATACGTCTCGGAACTTCTGAAGTAACCAGACTGGGAATGAAAGAAAGCGAAATGACGGAAATTGCAGAGTTTATAAAAAGAGTTGTCCTTGACAAGGAAAGCGTGGAAAAAGTCAAGAAAGATGTAGCAGAGCTTAGGAGAGATTATCAAAAGGTGCACTACTGCTTTGAAAACGCCACAGACGCCTACGAATACACCAAAATACGATAACAGAACAGCAATATGGACAATTGGTCACAGCAACAGAACAATAGAAGAAACTGAATAACACATGCTGTAAGGTAGAAACACATGCACATTCGTGAGTTTCAGGACATGATGCGACACATCTATTTTCAAAGAGACTCGAAACGTGGAATTTCTGGGACATTTAATTGGCTTGTAGAAGAAGTTGAGGAATTAGGAACTGCCTTAAAAGATAATGATAAGAAGGCTTTGGAAGATGAGTTTGCAGATGTTCTCGCTTGGCTGGTCTCTTTGGCAAATGTCGCAAATATAGATTTGGATAAAGCTGCAACCTTAAAATATGATGGTAAGTGCCCAAAATGCCAAAAAATGCCATGCAAATGCCCATTCATCAAAAGTGAACTAACATGATAGTACTTTTGTTAACACGCATGTTACTATTTTTGCATCATACGTGGGGCTAGCTTTTGTCTCCTCTAATTCCTTTACTTTTTCAGGCTCCACAATCTTAGCCCTAAGTGTTCCAGCCTGATCAGGCCAAATATTCATAACAGTGCGTTGCTCTGCCAAATGGAGAATATCTTAGACGCAACAATCACACAATACAGTCTTGTCTTTATCTTTTTTTGCAAGATCTTCAGCATTGTCCGCGGCTTGTCTTAGCTGGATATAGGTAGGATGCTTAGAAGACGAGGCGATTCCTACACTGAAAGTTAGCTGCTCTATTTTCGCAAACTTGCCTTGGTCGAAACCTTTGATTTTGCCATGCGATCCTTCGTACCTTTCTAACTCCATATCTAAAAGAGTACGTATCTTATTTTTGTCTTTAAGCTCTTCCCTTATTTTGGCAATCATATTTTCAAGCTTTCTACAACTTATAT
>Ga0315280_10003569_pt1 | contig 23774 bp, 21 predicted proteins | sample YL17G06_40_MG_FD_203697 | JGI IMG/M metagenome (GOLD analysis project Ga0315280, IMG submission 203697) | Sediment microbial communities from Yellowstone Lake, YNP, Wyoming, USA - YL17G06_40 | ecosystem: Environmental > Aquatic > Freshwater > Lake > Sediment | place: USA: Wyoming | collected... | reverse complement strand
TGACCCTGATGGTCTCATCGAGCGCCGCGAACGCAAATTACCAATTAACTCTGACCCTATCCTATCTGGACCCGTTCAGCGTCGCCCGAACCGAAAACCACGTCTTCGGAGTACAGGTGCTGTCGGCGTCTGAGAACGTTCTCACCGTTTCGGTGGATGATAACATCTTGACGGCCGGCTCATTCAATGAACCTTCGATCACGATCACGAATTCAGGTGAAGCAACCCTGAGTTCCATCGCAGTCAGTCTGTCGATATCCACATTTGCTTCTCAGACTACACAGAACATCATTCTGACAACGGCCAACCAGTGGAATTTTGATCTTCTGCCACCGAACGATAATATCACGTTTCCAGCAAAGATGTTCGCCACACTCAATGCGAAGGACACCTCCAACCAGATACAGCTGTCCATAAAATACAACGATGGGAATGGAGTTAATCACGCTGAAACGATATCCCTCGGCTTCGTCGTTAAGGGCGCCATAAATTTCGAGATATTCAACGGACAAGTGATTCCGAGAGCGACCTATGCCGGGGGCAATATCACCATAACGGGTGATATACTGAACATGGGCAATACGCGCGCTCTTTACACGACAGTGGCGGCCGAATCATCATCCGTGGTTCAATCTCTGGAAGGGCCCACGTACATAGGGGAAATCGACACCAACATTCAAACGCCTTTCAGTTTATCGGTGCGCATCAGAAAAACGGCGAATAATGGCACGTACCCGATGACTGTCGCATTCAACTACGAAGATGATTACGGCGTTGCACATACCGTTAAGAAGATCTTCAACGTGACCATCGGCGGCTTCATTCCAACGACCACTCCTGTACAGTCGAGACAGAACACAACACAGCAAGGGATCCTATCACTGCCGGTTCTAATAGCCATCGTCGTAGTGGTTATCATATTATGTATCGTCTTGATCTATCTGAGACGTAGAAGACACCGGAAATGAACCCGATTAATATTTTTTCCATAGCCACAGGCTCTCTAAAGGACAGAAAACTCAGGACAACGCTCACCACGCTGGGTATCATGATAGGTCCCGCCACCATCGTCACCCTTCTGGCCATCTTGGGGGGCTTCAGCGTCGGATTAACGCAGCAATTTCAGAAAATGGGTGTGAGCACGATAGTGGTCATGCCGGCCAGGGCACAAACGAGGCTGCAGATAAGCGATGTTCAAAAAGTTCAAAAATTAGACAACGTCCAGTTGGTCTTGCCCTACTACCAATCCATGGACACACTGAACCTGGGTGGGACTTCATCGACTGTTACTACTGTTGGACTGCAAACAAGTGAGCTTCCAAACCTTTTACAGGGTTTTTCCCTACTGGAGGGTCAAATGCCTGAGGATTACGATGTAACCGGCGCGGTTATAGGGTACAATCTGGCATTTCCATCGGATCCGACCGTACCTCCTATTAGCGTGGATCAGGTCATCACGGTAACCGTAGCATCCCGTCAATCATTCGGCCGAGTTGTTACTAGTTCGCGATCATTTTTGGTGAGGGGTATCGCCAACAAATTTGGTCAGGGGATCTTCTTGAACGTCGATAACGACATCATGGTCTCCCTCAACGCCGGCAAACTCTTAACAGGCTCTAATTATTTTTCCGGTATCTACGTCGTGGCGTCTGGATCGGAGTATGTTAGCGATGTGACGACGTCCATCTCAGCCACTATAGAAAATGTCAGGGTCATCACCGTTGAGCAGATCTTGTCGTCGGTGCAGACCATCCTCGGAACTGTAAGTCTACTGCTGATTTCGATCGCCCTCATGTCGGTCATCGTTGCCTTCTTCGGGATCATGACGACGATGTTCACCTCGGTGACGGAACGAACAAAGGAGATAGGACTGCTGAAGGCCCTTGGCTACAACAACCGCTTGGTGATGCTGATCTTCCTCTCCGAGGCCGCCCTGATGGGCCTGATCGGAGGCGTCGTTGGCAGCTCATCGGGAGTGGCCTTCTCCTTCCTCCTCATGCAGTTACTCTTTCAAGGCTTCGGTGGAGGTGGTCAGCAACAAACCGGCCCAACGGGACCTGGAGGCGGTGGATCCTTCGCGGGTGGGGCGGGTGGGACGTCCGGCTTCTCCATGTTCAGTATCACCCCCGTCGTATCGCCTGAGCTCATCGCAGAAGCAGTTCTGTTAGCTATAGGTGTGGCGACGCTCGCGGGCCTCATACCGGCATGGAGGGCGTCAAAACTTACGCCCGTGGAAGCCCTGAGGCACGAATAATTAACGCACTTCAATAAGGTGCCCTTTTTTTGGGTGGGGAACTTAAGATGTCTTCGAACAGGCGCCGATGAGGATTTTTGACTTCATTCATTGGCGCAACTTCTATTTCTTGATACAACCAGAGTGGCACCATTCCTCTTACGCAGCAAAAGGTTAGTCCTAACCTGCAGGAACTCCTTTCATTCCAGTTTAGCCCACAAGTTCGAAATTGCCGAGGTCTGATCTCATTTAAACCAGATAGGGCTAAGCTCTTTTCGGCAGCTCCCAGTCTGAACGATCCATCGCACGAAGGAAGGAAACAAGCAGCTCAACGAGGGCGTCCCTCATCTGCATACCCTTCTCCACGGTCGCCCTCGTGGGGTCACCGGTCACGCCGTAGGGGGTGAGCTCCTCGAACCTCCATTCGACCTTGACGTGGAGCGGCAGCTCGGGCACGACGCCGCGGGCGCGGCCCATCTCCACCAACTCCGGCGCCAACGCCAGCATCATCGACGTTTCGCCTTCTCCGCCGTGCCCGAGCCCGCCCCACGACTCGAACGTCCCCTCGGGTAGGAGGTCAGCAGCGGTCTCCCACCACGCCTCGAGCACGGCGATCTTCATCTCGGGGTGGTCGACCCTGAACTCTCGCGCCGCGGACTCGATGGCCGCGATGTTGCCGTCGTGGCCATTGATTACGAGCAGCCTAAGGAGCCCGTGCGCGCGCAGCGACTCGAATACCTCGCGCAGCACGTGCATGAGCGTCTCCGTCGACAGGGTGACCGCGACGGGAAACGAGGCGTAGTGCCGGCTCATGCCGAACGGGAGCGGTGGCAGCACGAGCAGCCCCTCGACCCGTTCGGCTACCGCCTCGGCGAGGTACTCCGCCACGAGCATATCCGTCCCGTACGGGAGGTGCTCCCCGTGGTACTCCGTCGAGCCGACGGCGAGGACCGCCTTGTCGAACGCGCCGGACCTGAGCGCGTGCCCGGTCATCCGCGCGAGCCTCCGTTCCGTCATCCGCGTCACCGCATGATTTTAATGGTCATCCGCATATAAGGGGTGACTCGGTGGAACCGTGTCGGAGAAGGATCAGGGGGCCGAGCAGCCCGAGGCGTTCGACCTGACCGCCCTCGAGATCGACCAGATCCTCGGGCTGTTCATCGGCATCCTCTCGGCCAAGGCGTGGCAGTACATGGGCCTCCAGGTCGCGCCGGGCAGGAAGGCGGCGGAGAAGGACATGGCGAGGGCCGCGGTCGCCATCGACTGCATCTCGTACATGGCCGACAAGCTGGTGCCGCTCATACCGGAGTCCGAGGCGGGCCGCCTTCGGGCGATGATCACCGACCTCAAGATCAACTACGCCAGAAACGCGTGAAGTCGAGCGCGAAGTGCGTCATCGCCAAGGATGCCACAGGGGTCCGCCCGAGGCGGGGGAAGCATGTTCCCCCACGTGGAGGATTGCCGATAAGACGGCGCATCCCCGGAACGGGCGGCGTCCGCGTGGACCGAGGGGCTATTGGGACTGGATCCGCCTCACGAACGCCTCCACGAGCTGCGCCGTGCTCTCGATGTCGTCGACGTGGGCGACGGACGCCGGCCCGTGGATGTACCGGCACGGCACGGCCACCGTCCCGCTCGGTATGCCCGCCTTCGTTAGTTGGATGGCGCCGGCGTCGGTCCCGCCCATCGGCATCTTCTTGAACTGGTAGGGGATCCCCTCGGCCTCGGCGCAGGCGATGAGGGCCTGGAGCACCTTCGGGTGGGCGATGACGCTCTGATCGGCGATGGTCACGACCGGGCCGCCCAGGAGCCTCGCGGACGTCTGGTGGGGCTTGGAACCTGGCACATCGGCGGCGAACGTCCCCTCGATGGCGAGGGCGTAGTCGGGCTCCAGCTGCCACGCCGCGGTCCGAGCCCCCCTGAGGCCAACCTCCTCCTGGACGGTGCCGACGGCGACTACGTTGCACGGCGACCCCTCTAACATCCTGAAGGCGTGAGCCATGACCGTGCATCCGGCGCGGTCGTCGAAGGCCTTCCCCCTGAGGTAGCCGTCCCCGAGCTCCGTGAACTCGACATCGAACACCCCAGTCATCCCGACGTGGCACCCCTTCTCCTCCGCGGCTTCCCTGCTGTCGGCGCCGATGTCGATGAACAGGTCGTCCATGATTGGCGCCCTCTTCCTCTCCTCCTCGGTCATGATGTGGGGCGGCTTCGTGCCCACGATGCCCCTCAGCGGCCGCTGCCTCCCGCGGAAGATGATCCGCTGGCCGGGCATCACGTCGGCCGTCACGCCGCCGAGGGTGTGGAACCTGAGGAACCCGGCGTCCTCGATGAAGGTCGTCAGGAAGGCGACCTCGTCGGTGTGGGCGGCGAGCATCACGGTCGGGTATCCCTCATCCCCCTTGTGGTGGAAGAGGATGTTGCCCAGCTTGTCGATCCTCACCTCGTCGGCAGAGTCCTCCAGCTCCTCACGCAGGATCTCCCTCGGCTCCTCCTCCGCGCCCGGCGGGCCGAAGGCGTTGGACAGCCTCCGCAGCAGGTCGATCTCCATCTTGCCCATGATCCAACGTATCCGCCGTCGAGGGAATAAACTATTTCGTCCCCGACGTACCATATTCCTAAAATACGGCTCGTTCGACTAGCGGTGTAGTCATCGAGAAAGGTCCTCTTGGTCAGGATCCTGTTTATGTTGGAGCCAGTCATCCATTGGAGGACTCATTGAATCTAATGGGAAGATGGATCGGGCGATAATCGACAGAAGCCGGAACTAGATCTTCTGCTTATGGCAGTCATATTCTGCGTGAGGGCACAACAGATTTCGTCATTGACTTAACGTGTCGAAGTTAGACGTACATAAAATCTCATAAGGTAGGCCCGATTCACGATGGAATGGGTGGTGATTCGCCTGAGGGTCGGAAAGGTATTCGTTGGGCGGAGTGGGAGTGGGGAGACGTTCGCCGACGTCGTGGGAGAGCTGAAGCTCAGGCCGCCGGTCGTCGTCAAGCCAAACTGGGGGATCTCGCTGTGCTTCACGGAGGCCCAGGTCCTCGACTGGCTGCTGTCGGCCCTGGACGGCGACGCCCTCGTCGTGGAGAGCTACGGCTGGGCGAGGAGCGAGGACGCGCTCCTCGGGAGAGGGGTGGGCACAAGGAGCAGGGGAGCCCTCAGGCGGAGCGACCGCTGGTTCCTGAACTACTCGGGAATCGGCGACGTGCTTGAGAAACACGGCGTCGAATACCTGAACGTCACAGAGGAGGTCTGGGCTGGACGCACGGCGGAGCCCGAAGTCATCGGACGGCTGGTTGAGTCGAGGTATCCGCCCGTGCACCAGGAGGCGCTCTATTCCTGGGTCCCGAGCCGCCTCCACGAGCTCCGAGGCGGCACCTTCCTCAGCTTGGCGAAGCTCAAAACAGGAATACCACCGTTCAACGTCTCATTGTCGGTGAAGAACCTCTTCGGGATGATCCCCGGCCCGGGACGGATGAAGTTCCACGGCAGGAAGAATAGCCTTCTGGAAAGGAGCATCGTAGACATTAACAAGATCTACCGGGCCATGTTCACGGTGAAGGGCATCGTCGAGGCGGCGTTCACCGCGTCCTCGGAGGGAAAGACGCCCATCGAACCCGTCGTCCACAGGGACCTGGGCCTGGCCTTCGGATGCGAGGACACGCTGCAGCTGGACGCGTTCGTCACGGGGCTGACCGGCACGGACCCGCACGAGGTGGGGCACCTGAGCGCGGCGGCCGAAGTGTTCGGACCCTGGGACGATCGGAACGTCGCGCGGGGACGGGAACTCGGAATCAGGATCTTCTGATGCGAATGTCCCATTTATCGGCGTCCAACGTCCAGTTTTGAACGCGCCGTAGGGTAAAGGGTAAATGGATGGGACGAGTAGCGTAGTGGGCGTGGAGAGAATAACCTGCCTCGCTGGCGGGGTCGGCGCCGCCCGCTTCCTGCAGGGCCTCGTCAAGGTGGTGCCCCAGGAGACGGTGACCGTCGTCGTGAACACGGGCGACGACATCGAACTCCACGGCCTGCACATCTCCCCCGACATAGACATCATCAACTACACGCTGGCCGGCGTCGTGGACGAGGCGAGGGGCTGGGGCGTGAAGGGGGACACGTTCCGCTGCCTCGAGATGCTCCGCAGGTACGGCGGCGAGGCCTGGTTCAACCTCGGCGACGCGGACCTGGGCACCCACATAAACCGGACCCACATGTTGAGGTCGGGCCTCACTCTGTCCGAGGCCACCGAGCGGCAGCGGCGCGCGCTGGGCGTGAGGGCGCGGGTGCTGCCGATGACCGACGACCGCCTCACGACCCTCATCGCTACGCGCGAGGGCGCCATCCACTTCCAGGAATACCTCGTGAAGCGCGGCGCAGCCGACGTTGTTATCGGCGTCACGTTCGACGGCGCCGATGCGGCGCGTCCGGCGCCAGGGGTGATCGACTCGATCGAGGGCTCGGACGCAGTGATAGTCTGCCCGAGCAACCCGATCGTCAGCGTCGGCACCATCCTGTCGATAAGTGGCGTCAGGGACGCCCTCAGGAGGACCGAAGCGAGGATCGCGGCGATCAGCCCGATCGTAGGAGGGGCGCCGATAAAGGGGCCGGCCGACAAGTTGATGCGGGGACTGGGCCTGGAAGTATCGGCGTTCGGAGTCGCTAAACTCTACGAGGACTTTCTCGATATATTCGTGATCGACACCATCGACGCAGGGGAGCGTTCGAGAATGGAGGGACTGGGGGTCGATGTCGTCGTCACGAACACGGTGATGAGGACGCTCCGGGATAAGGTCAGCCTGGCCGTAACCGTGTTGGACGCACTGAAAAAACATGAATGAGAGATCATCCATGGATCGACCTGGGACCGCCTTCGCCGCCATACCCGTGAAGGGCCTCTCGACGTCCAAGTCGAGGCTGTCGGCCTCCCTGGACGCCGAGAAAAGGGTTCGACTCATCACGGCGATGTTGAAGGACGTCGTCGGGGCAGTACTCAAGGCCAAGAGAGTCACACAGGTCGTCGTCGTGAGTCCAGACCGAGGGGCCCTGCGGCTGGCGGTCGAACTGGGGTCGGAAGCAGTCGTCGAGGGCGAGTCGGGCCTCAACAGAGCCGTCGATCAGGTCACGAGGTGGTGCATGGGCAGGAGCGCCGACTCGGTCCTCGTCCTGCCCTCGGACATTCCCCTCGTGACCGCCGAGGACGTCGATCTCATTGTCGCCATGGGCTCGGAGCCGCGCTCCGTGGTGCTGGCGCCTTCGGAGGACGGAGGCACGAACGCCCTCCTCCGGCGTCCGCCCGACCTCATACCTCCGTGCTTCGGACCTAACAGCTTCGAGAACCACCTGAGTGCAGCTAGGGTGAGGGAGGTGAAGGCGAAGGTGTACAAGTCGGCTGGGCTCTCCATGGACATAGACTCCGAGGACGACCTCAGGCGGCTCCGAGCGGCGCCCGTGAGGACGCTGACCCAGCGGCTCCTCATGGAGATGGAAAAGGACTAAGAAGTCTTGACGTTCCCGCCCTAAATTTTCTTCCTAAAGACGGCGATCCACGGACTTCCGAAGGCCTTCCTCTCCTCATTAGTCGTCCTTCTGCGATCCTTGAATTTGTCCTCCCTGTATCTCGTGAACCTTATCAGTAACGAATTGGGCTTCTGCGAGTATACATCGAGCCTGTTCGATAGGTAGGTCGCCGCCGTGTACCTGCGTTTTTCTCCGAACAGCCCGTAGCTTTCCACCAGCAGCCGCCACTCGCCAGGGTAGAGGACCTTGAAGACCTCCATGAAATCGAGGACCGTAAACGAAGGCGCCGATATTTTCATGATCGTTTCCTCGATCTTCGACTCTTCGATCAACGTTTTTCCACCCAATGGCTCCAATCCCTCCTTTACCTTTCGCTTTCTCTCAGCGACGTGCATTTTTCAGATCTTGCTCTCGTATCTTAAGCGTGTTGCTCGTCGATTCACCTCTTCGCCGATCACTGTTTTATACATCAAGTTTTTCGATATATTTCTTCAAGCTCAAATATCTTGGGGGGCTCATCTACGTCCATGGTCTTTCTTAAGCGCCTTCGGTCCGCCTTGATGTTCAACGAGAACATCAGGGCGCTGACCGTGAGGACCCTGGTCACGGAGACGTTCTTCGGCATGTTCTACGTCGTCTGGCAGCCGTTTCTGATCGACATCGGGACCACCCTCCCCCAGCTAGGCATCGTGCAGGGGGTACTGACCCTCTTCGCGGCGGTGGGCTCCCTACTCTGGGGCCGATTGTCTGACGCTTGGGGGAGGAAGCCGGCCGTCGTGGCCTCCGTACTCTGCCGCCTCGTCGCCATGGGGTTCTGCCTAACGGCCCAGAGCTGGGTCTCCTTCATCGGCTTCGGCGTGTTCATGGGGCTCTCCGCCTCCTGGCAGCAGACGAACCCGGCGGAGTCGTCGCTCATAGCCGAGTCCGTCGACGCGGTCAGGGTGGGGACCGCGATCAGCGTCTACATGTCCCTAGGGCTCGTTGCCTCCATGACCACAGCGTCGATCGGCGGATACCTGGCTCTCAATAAAGGATACTGGATCATCTTCCTCTCCTGCATGGCGGGGGAGACCTTCAACGCCCTGTTCGTCTCGCTCAGGGTGAGGGAGACCCTGGACAGGAAGTCTGATGCGGGGCAACGGGCTTCGGTCGACCTTCGCGATGAGATTGGTGTCCTCTTAACCCCAGAGAAGGAACTCGTCCCCTTTTATCTGATCAACTTCATCGGCACGTTCAGCTACGGCGCGAGCACATCCATCCTCTACGCCCTCCTCGTGGACAACCTAGGCTTCAACACGGTTCAGCTTGGGCTCATGTCAACCCTTTTCGGGCTGTCGTGGGGGCTGACGCAGGTACCCGTAGGATGGCTCATGGACCGGTATGGGAGGAAGGCCTTCCTCCTCCTCGCGGAGGTCTCGGCGATGGTCGTCATGGCCGGTTACATCCTCTCGAAGGAATTTCTCGTCTTCCTCCTCCTGCAGATATTCTACGGTCTCGAGCACTCCATGTGGATACCGGCTCAGATCGCCATGGTGGCCGAGCGCGTCCCGGCAGAGAGGAGGGCGCTGGCCATGGGGAAGCTCTCCACCTTTCCGATGCTCCTCGCGGTCCCCGCGCCCTTCATCGGCGGCCTGCTCTACACGGCCCTGGGGTTCAACGCCCCCATGATCCTCCGACTCGTCGCCATATTGGCATCCTTCACGATAATCCTGTTCTTCGTGCACGAGAGGTCTCGATAGACGCTCACCTCAGGCATCCCTAGCCGGGTGGATCCGCTTGATCGTCCTGAGGCCCCTGAGGGTGACCCACTTGCTCGGCTCCCCTTTCCTCTCTAGGTCCACCTGCATCCGTCCCGACGGCGAGCTCTCCAGGGTCCACCTGCCGTCTGGGCTCTGCTTGCCGAGGACCACCTCGAGGTCGTCATCTATCCGTTCGTCATCAGCGTATCCCAGCCTCGCGACGACATCGAGTCCCCTCAGGACGTCGTAGGAGAAGCAGGGAAATCCGAGCTTCAGCCACGAACCATTGATCACCTCGTACCCGTGGTGGTCTGCCCTGAACAGCCTGTGCATCAGGAGAAACTCGACGCCCCTCTCGACGGAATCCCTCATTCCCGGGGTTCTTTGACCTGACGGCACTTCCGAGAACGCGTCCAGAGGGGTTATAGCGCCCATAAAGCATCCGTGTCTATCTCGGATATGGGCTTTCCAATATGGGCAGAGCCAACCGCCGTCGGCGTTCTGTACATCGACGAGCCAATCCAGCGCCCTGCTAACCCTCTCATCTTCGCCGTACCCGAGCCTGATCAGGGCCGTCGCGATGTTTCCTGTGAGGCAAGAGAGTTCGCCCTCCCTGATCACCTCCTTTGCCCAGACGTGGAAGGGTGGGAGACCCTTGCCTTTTGCTGTGGCCCTCTTCATCTTAAGCTCGTACTCCCTCCTGGCGCCCTCCTCTGCGAACATGGCGAATCCTCCCTCCCCGAGCTGGAACTTGAAGATGTGCTCGCAGGCCCTGCGCACCCGCTCGTCGCCCCTGTCGAGGCCTAGCTGTCCCAGGATCATGACCTGCCAGTACGTGCCCCTGTACTTCGGCAGATAGGGCTGGTCCACCGATTCCCAGCTTCCGTTGTGCCTCTGCTTGGCGAATATCCTCGAGACCTTCCCCCAGCCTCCGATGGATCTCCTCGCCTCCTCGACTTCGGGAGACGCATCGGAATGATCGAGGATGTCCTTTAGGGTGAAATAACGGACCGACGGATTATCGCGTTCGAGCAGCCAATCCGTTGGATCGGCTCTCAGGACAGATCTCCAATCTGGAGCCATTCGACTCTCGATTCGAAGTTGTGATCCACGCTGATAAAACTTGGCGCATAATGGTTTTCAGTTGGGCATTTAGAGTCGGTGAAATGACCGCCTCCGCTTGAGCGCCTGGGGCAATTATTAAGTGTTAATAGGGCACGTTACTGTGAGGTGTCATCATGAGTCCGAAGTATTACACCGAGGAGGAGGTCAAGCGCCTGTACGAGGACGCGAACGCCTACCTCATCCAGCGGTGGGAGCCACGGCCCGGATACGTCGCCCCGATGGTGGTCGGCGGCGAAGGCGTCTACTTCTGGGACGTGAAGGGGAAGCGCTACCTCGACTTCATCTCGCAGCTCTACAACGTCCACATAGGGCTCGGCAACAAGGAGGTCATCGAGGCGGCGAAGAAACAGCTCGACGAACTCGCCTACTCGTCCCCGAGCTACTTCAACGTCCCGCAGGTTCAGCTCGCCAAGCGACTCGCCCAGATCACGCCGGGCGACCTCTGCAAGACCTTCTTCGGCAACAGCGGTGCCGAGGCTAACGAGCTAGCCATCAAGCTCGCCCAGCTCTACCGGGGGGCGTCGAAGCTCATCGGGTTCTGGGACGCGTACCACGGCTCGACCTACGCCACCGTCAGCATCGGCGGTAGCGCCCGAAACAGGCTGTACCCGGGCCTCAGCATCATGGAGGAGTTCAAGCACGTGCCATCTCCGTACTGCTACCGCTGCGTCTACAACAAGACGTACCCGGAGTGCGACCTCCTCTGCGCTGACATGATCCGCTACACCATCGACAAGGAGGGGGACAAGACGGTCGCCGCCCTCCTCGCCGAGCCCATCTGCAGCTGGGCCGGCCAGGTGGTGCCGCCGCCCGACTACTGGCCGAAGGTGCGCAAGATCTGCGACGAGACGGGCGTCCTCATGATCTTCGACGAGGTGATGACCGGCTTCGCCCGCACCGGCAAGATGTTCGCCTGCGAGCACTGGAACGTCGTGCCCGACATCGCCACCTTCGCCAAGGGAATCACTTCAGGCTACGTGCCGCTGGGCGCCGCCATCGCCAACAAGAAGATCGGCGACCACTTCGACGAGAAGGGATTCCCCCACAGCTACACGTACGGCGGCCACGCCCTCGCCTGCGCCACGGCCCTCGCCGTCATCGACTACTACTACAAGGAGAACCTGGCGGACAGGGCGGCCAAGATGGGTGCCTACATGATCGACGAGCTCAAGGCGATGCAGGAGCGGCAGCCCATCATCGGCGACGTCCGCGGCCTCGGCCTCTTCATGGGCATCGAGTTGGTAGCCAACCCCGAGACGAGGGAGGAGATCATTCCGAAGAACCTGACGCCCGAGCAGAAGAACGACCCCAACTTCAACCCCATAGTCTACCTCGCCGACAAGGCGAAGGAGAACGGCCTCATCATCGGCTCTAGCCCCGGCACGGGGATCCTCCGCATGATGCCCTACCTGATCATCACGAAGGAGCAGGTCGACGACGGGCTCAAGATCCTTGAACAGACCATCGCCGAGACCGCAAAGAAGTTCGAACTCCCAAAGAAGTAAAACTCCAACATTTTTCTCCTTCATCCTTTCAGGTAATACCAGAATCGTTTATTAGAGCCCCTTGCGTTCTTCTACGCAATCGGACGGCTTGCGCTATCCATTCGAAAGATGCACGATTGATCGGTATGAAGTTCGAAGATCTGCCCATCAGGCAGGAGCTGAAGAGGGGCATCGCCGACATCGGCTTCACCGCGATGTTCCCTATACAGGAGCACGCGATGCCGACGCTTCTAAAGGGCAGGGACGTCATCGGGCAGGCGAAGACCGGCACCGGGAAGACGGCCGCCTTCGGCGTCTCCATGATCGAGCGCCTCGACTGGGCATCAAGAAATGTCCAGAGCCTCGTGCTGGCGCCGACGCGGGAGCTGGCCCTCCAGGTGACCGACGACATCAACAGCTACGCTAAGTACACGCCGATCAGGGCGACGGCGATATACGGCGGCGTCTCCATCGAGGGGCAGATAAACGACCTGAGGCGGGGCGTCCAGATCGTCGTGGGAACGCCAGGCCGCATCATCGACCACATGAAGCGCGGCACGCTGACCCTTGACAAAGTGAGTATACTCGTGCTGGACGAGGCCGACAGGATGCTCGACATGGGGTTCATCGACGACATCGAGTGGATCCTGAGGCAGACCCCTAGGAAGAAGCAGGTCAGCCTCTGGTCCGCGACCATCGACGACCGCACGAAGCACCTGTCGAGGCGCTACATGCGGGACGCCGAGATAATCCTCGTCAGCAAGGACGAGATCGCCGTCGAGGAGATCGACCAGCGGTACATCCGCGTCGCGCCGTTCGAGAAGCTCGAGATGCTCAAGAGGCTCATCGAGCACCTCCACGTCGAGCGCGCCATCATCTTCTGCAACATGAGGGAGACCGTAGACGAGCTGGCCGGCGAGCTGAAAAAGGCGGGATACGACGCCGAGGCCATCCAGGGCCAGCTGAGCCAGCAGCGGCGCGAGCACGTCCTCGAGGCGTTCCGCGAGGGGAGGCTGAGGCTGATGGTGGCGACGGAGGTCGCGGCCCGCGGCCTCGACATCATCGACGTGCCCTTCATCATCAACTACGAGGTCCCCGACGACCCGCTGATGTACTTCCACCGCATCGGGAGGACGGCGCGCGCCGGCAAGTCGGGGATATCGGTCACCCTCGTTTCGTTCGAGGAGGAGGCCGAGCTGAAGAACATCGAGGCGCTGACGATGACCCGCATCAAGAAGATGACGCTACCGCCTGACTTCCTCCTCTAAATTTAATGGCGTCCTACAGTTGAAATCTGATTCCCAAATTAACCATTCAACAATCACGGTCGTCGGCATCGAACAGATCCTACATCGCCTCCATTGTAGACTTGGTATTATTGAAAATAGCATCCTTCTTCGGTCGAATGACCAAAATAACATTTAATTACTATTAAACTACTATAAAAGTCACCGCCGTGAGAGAACTCGGCATAAAATATCTGGTATCCTATGATAAGCACTTTGAAGGCTTACAAGAGTACATGAATCCAAAACAATTCGTTGAGTTATTAGGGTTACAGACCCGCCCAGTAAATTATTGAATAAGGTTGGCCCTGTCTCTCCTATTACCCTTCGAGGACAATTGCCCTATTCGTCTTCTGCCTTAGCCCTTTATGAAAGTTTAATGTTACGTTTCGATTTCGCATTTAGCGATTATATTTTCTCAATGCTTCCTTTAACCTATCGTGTGGAACGGCGTAGACGGTGTTGCCGTTGATGCCCGTCATCGTCTCCGCGGATATCAGCGCGTTGACGATCGCTTCCTCCGTCGCCTGGATGGTCGCCTGAAACAGTTCGGACATGAGGTCGTTCGGAAGCATTTTGAGATCTACAACTTCCTTCCGATTGGCTGCACCGGAATTGGCCGTCGAGAACGCGATGAAGATGTCCCCTGAACCGTTGCCGCTTATTCCGCCCAACTTTGAGATCCCCAGTGGTACACGTCTGGCCAGGCGCTTCAGCTGATGGGGGAGGAGGGGCGCATCTGTGGCGACAACCACGATTATCGAGCCATCCCCCTCATCATCGTGCTCAATTGCATTGTAAACCGGTTTGAGATCGGTGATCTCCTTCCCCACAGGCACGCCCGCGATCGTCAAGTTCTCCCGGGTACCGTAGTTGGCCTGCACCAGTATGCCCACCGTATATCCCCCGGATTCATCATCCAACTTCCTCGACGCCGTCCCTATGCCCCCTTTGAACTCGTGGCACACCATCCCCGTGCCGCCGCCCACGTTCCCCTCCGCAACGGGGCCCGAAGCGGCGTTATCCAGCGCCTCGAAGGCGTGATCCCTCTTCACGTAGAAGCCGTTGATGTCGTTCAGGTGGCCATCGTACGTTTCAGCCACCACGGGAAGCGACCAGTAAACGTCGGGCGAAATCTCGTCGAATAGCTTGTTTCTATAGCTCCATTCGATCACGGCGTCACGCACGACGCCGACGCTGTGGGTGTTGGTGATCATGACGGGCCCCTCGAGGAACCCCGACTCCTCGACCCACGTCGTGCCGGTCATCTCCCCGTTACCGTTCAGGCTGAACCAGCCGGCGAACACGGGATCGTGTTTCTTCCCGCGCGGCAGTACGGCGGTGACGCCTGTTCGAACAGGCCCCTTCCCGACGACCAGCCTGCCTTCTCCGGCGATGAGCGTTACATGTCCGACCTCGACCCCTTTCACATCGGTTATCGCGTTAAGTGGACCCGCCGCTCCGTCAAAGGGAATTCCCAGATCGCGTGCCCTGGGTTTAATCTTCCCTTTACCGAACGCATGGCGATTCATGACAAAACACACGTCCTTTGACTTGGATAATGTATTTAATGCCTTCGAGAAATGTTAGGAGGCAGGCGACTATCATCTAGCTCAGAAATAATGGCGCGTATTGAATCTGTCATGTCGATTCAAAGGACCTGCTGATCGTAAGAAGGACTCACGTTTTCCATATTAAAAAAATGGGTTTTTAGACGACGAGCTTCTCGGTCTTCTTCTCCGGCAGATACTCGATGGCCCAACCGACGCCCAGACTATGGAGGGCGCCGGGGGTTGGAACACCGTCCCTGTCCCAGCCCATCATCTGGTAGTACAGGTCGATGGCGTGCCTGAGTTCCTTCGGGTCCACGGGCGTCTTCGAGAGGGCACCCGACGTCTGGGGATCGAAGAAGCGGCTCGGGAGCCAGTCGTCCGCCGACGTGAAGCCCTCCCGCAGGTTGAAGATCCGGGCGAGGTTCAGCGTCCGCTCCGACACCTGAACGAGCTCGTGCATGGTGACGTCCCAGCCCGTGACGGCCTGGACGAGGTCGGCGAACTCGGTGAACTTGTACGGCGGGAAATAGCACACGGATAGGATGTTGGTCAGCAGCCGCATGTCCGTCCACGTCCTGTACAGCCTGACCTTCTCGCCGCCGAGGCTGTCGACCGGGACCTTCTCGATGATGCCCAGGGGCCTCGCCTTCTCGTAGTTCGTGTCCGTCATGAAGGTGTCGTGGAGGTTGTGGCAGTGGTCCGCCCCCGTCGGGGATACCGCGTAACCGAGGCCGAGCCCCTTCTTCAGCCTTGGCTCGTGCATCGGGACCTCCTGTCCCTTCACGTGCACGGCGAAGGGCTCCGCCGCAGGACCGAGCGCCTCAGCGGCCCGCCTGACGCCCTCGCCCAGCAGTTTCCCGATCCCCTCGCGCCTGCCGATCATATCCACAATCCTGAGCATGGCGTCGGCATTGCCGAAGCGGAGGTCGACGCCGTGCGTGTCCTTCTTCGTGATGATCTTGTTTTCATAGCATTCCATGGCGAAGGCGATGGCGACGCCGGTCCCGATGGTGTCGAGACCGTACCGCTGGCAGAGCTCGTTCGCCTTGCAGATGGCGGCTAGGTCCGAGACGTCGCAGTCGGAGCCGAGCGCGGCGAGGGTCTCGTACTCGGGTCCGCCGTACCGCCGCTCGACGACGTACGGCTCCTTCAGCTCCACCTCCTTCTTGCAGCGGACGGCGCAGGCGTAGCAGGTCCCCATCCCCACGCGGTAGCGGTTCTTCACGGCGAGGGCGTCGATGTCGTCACCATGCTCCCACGAGCCGTCCCTGAAGTTACGGGTCGGGAGATTGCCCGTCGCGGCACCTGCGTCCATGTCCACCCCCGTGCCGTACTCGTGGAAGTTCTTGGACTCGGTCTGTATCCGGGAGTTGATCTGCGTCGCGATCTCCCTGACCTTCTCCGGGTTCGCCAGCTTTGGCGGGCTGTGACCCCGGGTGGCGACACCCTTCAGCCTCTTCGACCCCATGACGGCCCCCATGCCGGTGCGCCCCGCGGCGTGGTTGAGGTCGTTGATGACGCATGCGAGCCTGACGAGCTTCTCGCCCGCAGGGCCGATGATGGCGGTCCTGGCGTGGGGCTCCCCGACCTCCTCGAGCATACGGTCGTGGCAATCGGCGACCTGCAGACCCCAGAGTTTTGACGCGTCCCTGAGCTCAGTCTTTCCGTCCGTCACCCACAGCCAGAGCGGATCCTCCGCCACCCCCGTGAAGATGATGGCGTCGAATCCCGCGTGCTTGAGCTCGGCGCCCCAGAATCCGCCGACGTCCGCCTCGCCGAACGCCCCCGTGAGAGGCGACTTGCCGCCGACGGCGTTGCGCCCCGCCCCCGAGAACGGCGCCCCCGTTATGACGCCGGGCGCCATGACCAGCAGGTTTCCCGGCCCCAGGGGGTCCTCCCCTCCCTCCATCCCGCGGAGGAGGTGGTAGGCGACAGCTCCCATGCCGCCCAAATACGTCCGGTACCATGTCTCGGGCGGCTCCTCCACAGTGATCTTCTTATCAGTCAGATCAACCGTCAGGATCTTTCCATTGTATCCGAAGGGCAAACACGACACCAAAAAGAAACTCTCTGGCTGACATTATTAATCATATTTATCCCTAATGACCCCGATGTTCGTCCCATCGGATACAATGGGACTAGAAAGGCGATCGTTCAACCCCTACATGACAATCCGACATTCGATAAACTCGTGCATCTCATGGTTGATTCCAACGGAATAGGGCCGGCCTACTTCCACGTTACGGTGTCGGCATCGTAGCTGTATCGTCCGACTTGCCTCCAGTCGACCACACCATTCTCGCGCGCGCGACGGCAGTCTTCTTCACATCATTCACCTCCTCTCCCAATGAAACTCTCGATCCAAGTCATCCCTGTGTTGAAGTGAGCTATGGGCTTGTCCACTAACAACTTTCAGATCTTAAATCAAACGTGTGTTTCACCTAAAATTGGCTCGATCTCGAGCTTCACGTTGAGACTCCGGATCGAGTGCGTTAGGCTGCCTATTGAGAGTATGTCCGCCCCGGAGGCTGCGTACTCCTCCACGTTTTCGAGCGTTATGTTTCCGGATGCCTCGAAGAGCCGGCCCTCACGGAGACCCCGTTCCCCGAGTGCCCTCAGGCAGCGCATGATCTCGGAGGGTGGCATGTTGTCGAACATGATGATGTCCGCGCCGGCCTGCGCCGCCTCCAGGGACTGCTCGAGGGACCCCACCTCGATCTCGATCTTCTTGGTGAAGCTCGCCCTCCGCCTCGCCCTGGCGACGGCCTCGGCGATCGGCAGGCCGAGCCTCAAATGGTTGTCCTTGATGAGGACACAGTCGTCCAGCCTGAGGCGGTGGGTGTCCCCGCCCCCGAGCTCGACGGCCCTCTTGTCCAGGTCCCGCAGCCCCGGCGCCGTCTTCCTCGTCGCGGCGACCCTGACGCGGGGATTCGCCCGGGAGGCCCTGGACACCGCCTCCGCGAAGGCCGTGGCGATCCCCGACATGCGGCCGAGCAGGTTCAGAGCGGTCCGCTCGCCCGCCAGAATCCCCTTCGCCGGTCCCCGGATGTCGATGGCGGTGGCGCCGGGCGCGACCCTGTCGCCGTCATGTACGCGGAGCTTCGCCTCGCAGTTCAGGATCGAGAAGATGCCCGCGACCTCCTCGAGACCGGCGGCGACCCCGCACTCGCGGAAGATGATCCGGGCGCGCGCCTGCAGCCCGTCATCGACGAGGGCTTCCGACGTGATGTCGCCGTATCCCACGTCCTCCCGGAGGAACTCCACGAGCCTCTCACGGTTCAGGGTGCCGTGTCTCACTCGGTTGCCTTTCAAACCACCGACCCCTTGAGATTTCGAGAAATAAACGATCGGCCCTCTGTTATATATTTGGAGGGTCTTGGTCGAGAATTTCACCAAATCCTTTAGGCATTCGATTTTCCGAGATCTGGGTTCCCCGCTGGTTCAGAAACGATGATCACGATAATGCCCGTCGACGATTTCACCGTTAAATATCCGGCGCCTCATTATCTATCGATCAACAATGGCGGAAGCGTTCTTCGATTTCCAGCCCTCCCCGGACGAGATCGAGGAGAGGGTGGAGGGCTACCCGTCGTGGCTCGAGGTCGACCTCGACGCGATCAGCTTCAACCTCGACGAGATCAGGCGGCGCGTGGGCGGCGCAGAGATCCTGCCCTGCGTCAAGACGAACGCCTACGGCCACGGCATCGTCCCCGTCGTCGCCCACATGATGAGGCGCGGCGTCCGGCGGGTCCTCGTCGCGAAGCTGTGGGAGGCGACGCAGCTGCGGGAGGCGCACCTCGACTGCGGCATCCTGAACATGGACCCAATCTTCTCGAAGGCCCAGTACGAGGCCGTCGTCGACCAGGGGATCTCACAGGCCGTCTTCAGCAGGGCGACGGCCGAAGGGCTCAGCGAGGCGGCGTTGCGGCGGGGGGAGCGGGCGGGCGTCTTCGTCAAGATCGACACGGGGCTGGGGCGCGTCGGCGTCAGGCACGAGGAGGCCGCCGACCTCGTCGAGTACGTCTCGTCGCTTCCAAAGATCAGGCTCGAAGGCGTCTTCTCGACCCTGACCGAGGACAGGGTGTTTGACCTCGTCCAGCTCGAGCGTATGCTGGCCATCGAGAAGGATCTGCGGCGGCGGGGCATCGATCCCGGGATCCGTAGCATCGCGAGCAGCAACGCCGTCTTCCACTTCCCCGAGTCATACCTGGACGCCGTGAGGCCGGGGCTGATGCTGTACGGCCTCTACCCGGAGGCGGAGGATCGGGGGATGGGCGTGGAGCTGAGGCCGGCCATGTCCTTCAAGGCGAGGATCGAGCACGTGAAGTGGATCGAATCCGGCGAGAGCCTGACCTACAGCCGGCGGTTCGTCGCGCCGAGGCAGATGAGGGTGGGCACCCTCCACGTGGGTTACTCGGACGGCTACCCGAGGGAGCTCACGAACAAGGGGTTGGTTAAAGTCTCGGGAGCCATCAAGCCCGTTCTGGGCTCTGTGTCGGTGAACCACCACATCATAGACCTGGATGGGACCTCCGCCGAGGTGGGCGACGTCGTCGAGCTGGTGTCGAGGGAGGGGGAGAACACCCTCGAGCGCCTCTCGGCGCTGGCGGGGATGGAACCGTACAAGTTCTGCGTGTACCTGAACCCCCTGACACCACGGGTCTACCTCGAGGGGGGGAGGCCGGTGGCGCTGAGCGAACCCAAGCTCGTCGAAAGGTGAACCCTACAGTGCCGAGTATCATCATTTAAATTCGTGAAGTGCGTAGGATTTGGGGGAGCCGGGGTAGCATAGTTTGGCTAATGCGCTGGACTCATGATCCAGAGGGCTGCGGCGCCAGCGCCCAGGCCGGACAGAGAGCGTGGGTTCAAATCCCATCCCCGGCACTTTTTCCCGAATCTGAAGTATTTTCTAAGAAGTTTGAGCATTCGCGCGTAAATTTTTAGACAGATCTATTATTCTTTCCTCATAAATAAGTAAATAAATGATGAACCTGCTAAGCCACTAGTAATTATAAGAGTAGGATTAGCTATGTACTCTGAAAAATTCTGATTAGTGAATGATGCATGTATCCAAAGTAAACTAAATACAAGAGTAAACCCAAAAATTATTGATAAAAGTAACTTGCCAATTTTATTTCGATAAAACAAATTGAAATAATTTAAATATTGACTCTTAATTTTAATTTCTTCGAATTTTTCCATTATTTCATTTGCTAGCTTCATTTGTTCTGTATTTTTTTCTACAAATGCTAAAGCTATATGTTCAAGTTGATGTGTTGTCATTTGCCCATTCTGAAGTGCAGGAACTGCATGATACTTCAAATTTTCTACGAATGAATCTTCAACACGTCGTAAGTCAGAATACCATGAAGGACTAACTCGAACTTTATCACGTGATAATAAAACTTCTAATTTTTTAGATGCCTCTCTTAATTTATTGCTTGCATGTTTCAAAATTTCTATATTCTGAAGCCCTTTTTCTTTTAACTCTACTGCCTCCATAATCTTGAGGAAAGCTATTTCATCATCATTTAAGAGAGATGACCCTAAAATAATTCAAAATATAATAAAAATAAATCCAATAAGAAAGAACAAACCTTGGAACTGGGTAAATATAGGAGATATATATCTGTATTCAATAAAATACCCCAAAAAAATGAAAAATGCACCTGTACAAAAAATTATTACTGTCATTTTAAGGTTTGACTTCTTTTTCAGTTCAAGAGAAGTTTTTTTTGCTTCTAATACCTGTCGCATCTTAAGCAATCACCTTTAACATAATGATAAAATTATTTATTCTTTAAATATTCATTTGGTTATATTTATTTTTTCGATTAAAAGTCTAAATAAATTAGGTTCAAATCCCATCCCCGGCACCTTTGCTGAATCTACTTCCTCTTTTCAGGATAAAATACGATCGGAAACGTTTGATCTCACACTCGGTGCAAGCATGGACCCTGATATGAATCTCTCCATGGTCGGGGCCTCTGCGAGAAGTTGGACCCCTAAACGTCGATCTTTTTAGAATTGTTTATATGTATACATGGTCTTGAATTGTATACAGGGTGACCAATATGGGGGCTTCCGAGGTCGTATCTGCCCGCCTCTCAAAGGAACGAGTGAGGCTCATAGAGGAGATCGCCAGGGAGGAGAAGGTCGACAAGTCGACGATTCTGGACAGGGCGTTGGAACACTATACCAAGGAATGGAAGCTCCAGAAGGCGATCGAATCGTACAGGGAAGGGCTGGTCACGCTTTCGAGGGCAGCCGAGATCGCGGGAATCTCGGTCTGGGAGATGATCGACGTAATTGCGAAGAGGAAGATTCCGCCTCAATATGACATCGAGGACCTCGAAGAGGACTTGAAGGCATTGGAGCATGAGTAAAACCGTGAGGGTGGTTGTCTCAGACTCCACCCCCCTCATATTCTTGGCCAAAATCGGCAGACTGAGCTTACTCAAGGAAGTATTCGGAAGAGTCACCATCCCTGAAGCAGTCTTCAATGAGGCCGTGACTCAAGGGAAGGCGCTCCTCATGAGCGACGCATCAATCATTGATGAGGCTGTCGGAATCTGGATTATCAAGGAGCATGTTAAACCCGAGGTGGATAGAGAGTTTCACTTCATTGAAACGAACCTCAGGCTGGGTCAGGGGGAGAAAGAGGCTTTAAAGCTTTGTAAACAGCTGAACGCCTGGTTTTTTATCGTCGACGACAAAGAAGCGAGGAAGGTTTCTAGAATATTGAATATCAAGCCACTTGGCACATGCGGTGTCATCGTTCAGGCGTGCAGGCAAGGGTCAATTACGAATGAGGAGGCGCTTCAGATCCTAGATGAGTTGGTGAAAAACGGCTTTAGATTAAGCCCAACAGTATATCGCCGAGTAATGGATGAACTAGGATCTTCTCCATAGGAGTATTACCTCAATGCAGTTTCAGAAGAGTTGTACGTAGAACCGATGGTGTTAGTCTTGGAAGTTACTACACGATATTTGGGTAGCATAGTTTGGCTAATGCGCTGGACCCATGATCCAGAGGGCTGCGGCGCCAGCGCCCAGGCCGGATAGAGAGCGTGGGTTCAAATCCCATCCCCGGCACTTGTAAAATTTGCATGTTATCACTTTGATCTCAGTAGATGAAAATTAATCAATTATCGTCATTTCTCACGGCTACTTATAGAACTCTTCCCTTCTACTTACCCTTAGTATAGCCACTTCGCCCTCTTCGAAGTTCATCGTGAACGCCAGCCTGTAATCGCCGATCCTCCGCCTGAGTAGGCCCCTGATGCCCTTTATCGGCTTCACGTCGCCACTGAGAGGAGCCTCTGCCATTTCGTATATGGTCCTGAAGATGCGCTTTCTATCCTCGACCGGTAATTGGTTAATCTCTTTCAAAGCCTTCCTATGGATGAGGACCTTGAACATCTTCCAGCATCACGAACTCGGAGTCTTTAAGCTTGATGTAATCCTCCATACGGTCCTTGAGCTCCTCAGCCTCTTTCTCGGAGATAACCTCCCCTTCCTCGAAGAGCAGCAGGTTTAATCCCTTCAAGATAAGGTTAACCTTCATCTCTAACTCTAGGACCTTAGCTTCGGACACAACTCCCCAAAAAGATCCTCGCCCCCTTTGTATTAAGCCTTTCATCATTGAGGAGTCGATAGTCCTGCCTTAAACTTGGGTGTCATGGCCTTCTAGGATAATTCATCGTGGAATAGATGTTCTATTAAGGATATATGACGAGGAGGATGAAGTAGCATAGTTTGGCTAATGCGCTGGACTCATGATCCAGAGGGCTGCGGCGCCAGCGCCCAGGCCGGACAGAGAGCGTGGGTTCAAATCCCATCCCCGGCACTTTTAACTTTATTTTAAAGATTGAACCGTATCAATATCTAGAAAAGGTATGAAACCTAAGTCTCCACATGTTGTAGCAGATGATAAGAATAAAGCAGTATATCTTTGTTTAATCATTGGACCTTTTCTATTCGTCAAGAAATTAGATGGATTTTAAAATGGAGTTTCATTTTCTAATTTACTCTTAATAGTCTGAGAGAGTTAATCATTCCTACGAGGGCGTTGCTTTCATGGATTACCGCAGCTATTAATGGTGAGAGTGCTCCTGAGGCTGAGAGAGCAATGCCTACGATGTTCACGGTCATTGCTATTGCTATGTTCAGTTTAATGATCTTGATCGTCTCTCTGCTTATCCTGAAGAGCTTTGGGATCCTGTTGAGGTCGTCGGTTGCGAGGATGACGCCGGCTGTCTCGATGGCTACATCCGTGCCTCCAAGTCCCATTGCTATGCCTACATCAGAAGCAGCCAGTGCTGGTGCGTCGTTGATGCCATCTCCGATCATGGCTACGCTGTGTCCCTGTGACCTCAATTCCTTTATGTAGTCGACCTTGTCAGAAGGCAGTAGATCCGACATTATTTCATCCACACCTATTTGCTCTCCAACAGTTTTAGCCACCTTGGAGTTATCTCCCGTAAGCATCACAGTTTTTACGACGCCATTGATCTTTGCCTTATTGAGTGCCCCCTTAACATCTTCTTTCAGGGTATCAGTCAGGCGGAGGACGCCGAGTACCCATTCATTTTTCGCCACGAAGATTGATGTTCCGCTAGACTGCTTCTGGAGAAATTTCTCCGCCTCGTTTCCGAGCTGAATAGAATATTCATGAAGCATTTTCTCGTTACCGACGGTGATCCAGCCCTCTCTGTTTTCAACCCGCACACCTAAGCCGGGACGGACCTCGATGTTCTTCGGATTCTCCGTCTCAACCTTCATATCACTTGCTTTTCTCAGTACAGCTTTGGCAATGGGATGCTCAGAGA
>Ga0315280_10003568_pt1 | contig 23778 bp, 23 predicted proteins | sample YL17G06_40_MG_FD_203697 | JGI IMG/M metagenome (GOLD analysis project Ga0315280, IMG submission 203697) | Sediment microbial communities from Yellowstone Lake, YNP, Wyoming, USA - YL17G06_40 | ecosystem: Environmental > Aquatic > Freshwater > Lake > Sediment | place: USA: Wyoming | collected... | reverse complement strand
ACGTGGCCATAAGCTTCTTATCGGAACACGGTCGATTTCTGGCCAAAGTTCAAGGGCCTGTTTCCGGAAACGTTCTTCTCCGGCGGGAGCAATACCGCCGCGCGGATGATCTGAAATTTTCGGCTAATGTCACCAAGTTCATTCTCACCGGAAAGATCACCAATTGCCGTACTGTTTTGCAACGAGCACTTCGGGACCACGCAAGCAAAATCGAGGAAGAAGAAGTACGTCATGCCGTCATGCGGTTAAATCATTTGCTGGAATTCTTCGATCAGGAACAGCCTCTGGACGTATTGCGCGGGGTCGAGGGAGACGCCGCTCATACCTATTTCAATGTCTTCGACCATCTTATCGTGGCCCAGAAGGAAGCCTTTCGCTTCAATGAACGGAACCGTCGGCCGCCGCTGGACAACGTCAACTGCCTTCTCTCTTTCATCTACACCCTTCTTATGCATGATATTCGGTCGGCCCTGGAATCGGTGGGACTGGACCCTGCTGTCGGATTTCTCCACCGGGACCGTCCCGGAAGACCGGGGCTTGCGCTCGACATAATGGAGGAGTTCAGACCCTTTATCGGGGATCGTCTGGTTTTATCACTGATCAATCTGCAGCAAGTCCAGGAGAAGAGTTTTAAAAATATGGATTCCGGAGCGGTCGTTATGAACGACGATGCGCGGAAAACAGTTCTTGTGGCGTATCAGGAACGAAAGCAGGAGGAGATATTCCATCCCTTCCTTAACGAGAAAGTGACTATTGGAATTTTGTTCCACCTCCAGGCCCTGCTAATGGCACGGTATTTACGGGGAGATCTGGACGGTTATCCGCCGTTTATTTGGAAATAAGGAGGACCACGATGTTCGTTTTGGTCAGTTATGACGTTTCCACAACAGATCCAGAAGGTCCCCGTCGTTTGCATCGCGTGGCCAAAACCTGTCAAAACTATGGTCAGAGGGTTCAGTTTTCGGTTTTTGAATGCATTGTTGACCCTGCGCAGTGGGCCGTCCTGAAACAACGACTCACCGATATAATTGATAAGGAAGTTGATAGCTTGCGCTTTTATTATCTCGGTTCGAACTGGCGGCGCCGGGTTGAGCATGTTGGTGCAAAAAAAGCACTCGATCAAGAAGGACCAATGATCGTCTAAAGGAGGACTGCGAACCAGAAGCAGACAGGAATTTCCAGGGGGGTTCGCAAAGGGTTTAACTTTTGGAAATCATTTGGTTTGTAGAAGGAGCTCTTTGAAAACTGAATATGGATCTCGACGATCTGGTGAACGTACGCGCAAGTAGTAGTAATAAGGCTTTCAAATCGTAAATTTGTTTTTTGGCAGTCGCTCCCCGCGCGGGAGCGTGGATTGAAACCAAAGATAAATCATCAATCTCTGGATCAACTGATGTCGCTCCCCGCGCGGGAGCGTGGATTGAAACAGCAATCTCTGAGTACACTTGCCTGCATACTTGTAGGGGAGGCAGATGGGAAGGCGAATGCGTCAGGCTCCATTCCTGGGGCGGTAATTCAAAGGGAACCTTTTGAAAAGGCAGGATAGACGGGGGAACTGATCTCCCGGAATGGTATTAGAGTTGATGGGGTAGGTTGAAGATGGGATCACTTGAGAAAAGGATTGTTCAAGCGCTCATTTTTAATGGTCGAGGTGGGGGCAGATCCATAGTTATGGCCCGGCCAAACAATGGTCTCGTCGGGCAGGGTGAGGAGTTTGGTTTTGATCGATTGGAGCATAAGGGGCCAGGATCCTCCGGGCAAATCGGTCCTGCCAACGGCCCCAACGAAGAGGGTGTCGCCTGTAAAGACCGCCTTGTCTAAGTACATAGACATTCCTCCCGGCGAATGTCCCGGGGTGTGGAGGACTTTGAGGGTCAAATGACCGACTTGAATCAAATCCCCGTCCTTCACAGTATGGTCAGCTGGAGGAGAAGATCGGCCCCCGAACATGGAGAGCATGCTGGAAGGAATGCGCGTGAGCCAGGGGGCGTCCTCTTCATGGATGATGATCTTTGCTCTGGTCTTCCGCTTCATCTCCTCGTTGCCCATGACGTGATCCACGTGGGCATGAGTGTTCAGAATGTATTTGATCGTGATCTTCTGCTCGTCGGCCAGGGCAATGATTTTATCAACGTCATCCGCCGGGTCGATGACCAACCCTTCCCCTCCGGCGTCCCCACCGATGAGATAGGCGAAGACAGCAAAATTTCCCACTTCGAGTTGTTTCAGAAACATCCTTCCCCCCGCATTTTTTTTGCCTAAACCCCAATCTGCGGGCAGAGAAGGGCCAGAGGACAGGTGGAACATTGGGGTTTCTTGGCCATGCAGACTTTTCGGCCGTGGGAAACGAGCTGGTGACAGGCCTGGGTCCAGCGGTCTTTGGGGATGACCTCCATTAACTCAAATTCGATTTTGGCGGGGTCATCCGACTTTGCCCAGCCCAGCCGATGGGTAACTCTTTTGACATGGGTATCCACAGCAATAGCCTGCTGCCCGTAAGCATTCCCCAGGATGATGTTGGCTGTTTTCCGGCCCACGCCGAGAAGGGAAGTCAGGTCTCCGATCGTCCGGGGAACCTGGCCGTTAAATTTTTTAACGATCATCTGGCAACAAACCATGATGCTCTTGGCCTTATTATGGTAAAAGCCCGTGGGACGAATCTCTTCTTCGAGGATTTTAAGGTCGGCCGCGGCAAAATCCGCCGCTTGGCGGTATTTTTTGAAAAGGTCCTTGGTAACCAGGTTCACCCGCTCATCCGTGCATTGGGCGGCCAGGATTGTGGCCACGAGGAGTTGTAGTGGATTTTTGAAATTGAGGGTTACCCGGGCATCCGGGTACTCCTCCTGGAGAATGTCGAGAACCTTTTTCACCTTCTCGATCATTTTTCCCTTCCCTTCTTCAGCTCTGCCCAATGTAAGATTTCCCATAATCCGTGGTGCTCAGGGGCTTCCCTTCCTGCGCGGCAGAGGCCGTGAGCACCTCTCCAATGCAAAGGATATGATCTCCGGTCTCCATGGTGGAGGAAAGGCGGCATTCCCATGAAGCCAGAGCTTCCTTTAAGAACCTGGCGCCTCTTTCCCCCGCTTCAAAGAAGAGGTCAGTGAAGCCCGGCCTAGAGGTTGGGCCTTTAAAAAGGGCCACCAAAGGCTTCTGTTCGATTCTCAACAGACTCAGGGCGAAGGCTCCACTCTCTCGGATGGCCGGGAGTGCATCCCGTGTCCGGCGAAGGGCCACCATTAGCAGGGGGGGATGGTAGGAGACTTGGGAGACCCAAGAGACGATCATCGCCCTTAGCTTCCCCTCTCGCAGGGTTGTCAAGACGTATATGCCGTAAGGTACAAAGCGAAAAGCCTCAGCCATTTTAGGGTCCATGAGTTGCTCCTCACGTATTTGGCCACAGTGCTCGTCTATTTATTCATAAAGGATGCCGCGGCCTAAAGTCAAGCTTTTTCTGATCGGCAAAATATGATCAATTTAGTAAGCTAAAAGAGGTTCAAAAAGAAGTTTTTCCAATTTTTCTGGTAATATTTTTTTGCCAATTCTTTACTATTTTTTGTATAATTTTATGAGATTGATTCATGCGAGAGGAGAGGAATCATGCGCAAAGCGGAGAGCGCCCTGGATTTGATCGGCTCTACTCCCGTCGTGCGGCTTAGGCGATTGCCCCAGAAGGGAGATGCGGCTGTCTGGGCTAAGCTGGAATCCTTTAACCCGGGCGGTTCTGTGAAGGACCGCATTGCGCTGAGCATGATTGAGGCCGGGGAGAAGGAAGGGAAGATCCGCAACGGGTCTACCATCGTTGAGCCGACCAGTGGAAATACGGGGATCGGCCTGGCCATGGTCTGCGCTGTTAAAGGGTATCGGCTGATCCTGACAATGCCGGAGACGATGAGCCTGGAGCGCCGGGCCCTATTGGCGGCCTACGGGGCCCAACTGGAGCTGACCCCGGGGAACGAAGGAATGAGGGGAGCCATCCGCCGGGCCGAGGAAATGGCCAGTAAGAATGCAAATTTTTTTATGCCCCAACAATTTCAAAACCCAGTCAACCCCCAGGTCCACCGGGAGACTACGGCCAAGGAAATCCTTTCCCAGATAGGCGAGAGGATCGATGCTTTTGTGGCCGGGGTGGGGACAGGAGGAACAATCACCGGCGTAGGCGAGGTACTGAAAAAAAAGCTGGGTCGGGTGAAGATCGTGGCTGTGGAGCCAGCCAGTTCACCCGTCCTCTCCGGAGGAAATCCCGGGCCCCATAAAATTCAGGGGATCGGGGCCGGATTCATCCCCGACGTTCTGAACATCGGGGTGATTGACCAAATCGTCACAGTTAAAAATGAAGAGGCCGCAGAGACTGCCCGACGGCTGGCGAAGGAAGAGGGGCTCTTGGTGGGCATTTCTTCGGGAGCGGCGGCATTTGGCGCTCTTAAAGTGGCCCAAGAGCTGGGGAATCGAAAGACCGTGGTCGTGGTCTTTCCGGATACGGGGGAAAGATACTTGAGCACCGGGCTGTTTGGGCAGGGAGGATAGGGAGAAGGGAAGAGAAATGACCCAGGAACGCCAGAGCGTCACCGCCGGTGGAGAAGCAAAGGCCAAGGACCTGGCCCCGCCTCTACAGGAGAAATTAGAAAAAGTTAGAAAAATTCTCCGAGAGATGGGGTCAGTTTTGATCGCCTACTCCGGGGGAGTAGACAGCACACTGCTTCTCCGCCTGGCCCATGAAGAATTGGGAGGCCGCGCCGTGGCCTTAATAGCCTCTTCCCCCACTTACCCGGAGTTCGAGATCCTTCAAGCCAAACGCATCGCGGAGGGGATGGGCGTGCAGTACATTGAAATATTCTCTAATGAACTGCAAAATCACAACTTCGCCGCAAATACTCCCCGGCGCTGCTATTACTGCAAACGAGAACTTTTCCGCCATTGCCGGGAGAAAGCTGAAGGGTTGGGCCTGAAACACGTGGCCGACGGGTCTAACTTCGATGACCCCGGGGACTTCCGCCCGGGGATGGAGGCTGCCCGGGAGCTGGGGGTCTGCAGTCCTTTGATGGAAGCAGGCCTGACCAAGGCGGATGTCCGAGAGTTGAGTCGCTTATTGAATCTACCCAACTGGGACAAGCCTTCCTTCGCCTGCCTTTCTTCCCGTCTGCCCTATGGAACGGAGATTACCCGGCAGCGCCTGGAGCAGGTGCGGAAGGCGGAAGAGCATTTGCGCGGCCTGGGATTCCGGCAACTGCGCGTGCGCTATCATGGAGAATTGGCCCGAGTGGAAGTGGGGGCCGGGGAGATCGATCGTCTACTCGACGAAGAGCTCCGGCTAAAGATCGTCCGTGGCCTGAAAGAGGTTGGCTTTACCTACGTGACTCTGGACCTGCAGGGGTACCGCACCGGGGCGATGAACGAAAGTTTGGACATGCAAAAGGGCAGAGATTTAAAGGGCTGAAGAAAGACGAAATTGGAAAAGATAAGCGAAATTAGAAAAATCGTACTCACCGCCCTTTTCGCCGCTCTGGCCGTTCTCCTATCGGGGGTGCATTTCCCGGTTGGGCCGACCAAGGTGTTCCCCTTTCAGCATATGGTCAACGCCGTAGCCGGGGTCTTGATCGGGCCCTGGTACGGAGCCCTCTCGGCCCTCATCGCGGGCATCATCCGCAACGCCATCGGAACCGGAACAATCTTCGCTTTCCCCGGCGGAATTCCGGGGGCCATCGTCGTAGGCTTGGCCTACCGATGGCTGCGCAGGGATTGGGCGACGCTGATGGAACCCCTGGGCACGGGCGTTATTGGCGTCGCCCTGATCGTTATCCTCCTCGGGCCTTTTATGGGCAAACAATTTGCCTTTGCCTTCTTCTTTACTGCTTTCATGGCCTCGAGCATCCCTGGCGCGGTCATCGGCTATTTCCTCCTGAAGACCTTAAGAAAGGCGAAGATCCTTGAGCTGCAACGAATACCGGAACCGTAAAACCCTCATCGTCGGAGAGGTTAACTCCGGGAAGACCGAGCGGACCCTGAAAATCCTGCGGCAGCTCATGGGCTGTGAAGGCGGCCCGATCGCCGTCCTGGATTTGGCGCCGGAGAGGATTCAGGGGGTCGGCGGAAAGATGCCTTTATCTCTCGCTGAGAAAGAGAAAGTCCTCTATTTTTCTCCTTTGATCCTGCCGCCCCGGCTCACCGGAAAAACCGCGGGAGAGATTCTGGCGTTGGCGTGGGAAAATTGCCAGCGGATCGAAGAGACTCTGAGAGCGCTCCGGGAAAAAACCTTCTGGGCATTGGTCATCAACGATGTCTCCCTCTATTTGCAGGGGGGGGAAGCAGGAGCCCTGATGGCTTTCGTCAAGGGAGTTTCCACCCTGGTCATGAACGGTTATTCCGGCAGGTATTTCGCCGAGAGCGCTTTTAGCCGTCGAGAGAGGGAGCAGATGGAAGCCCTGATGCTCCGTTGCGACCAGGTCTTTCATCTTCCCCCCGTGCCGCCCCCTTTCCCCTGATCAGTCCTCTATCCTGGCAATCTTTCTTTGGGCAATTTCTTTGAATCAGAGGTCGTGTTTGTGATCAAAGATAATGATAATTTATTCAGAGGCCGGCGGGCCGCTGAGGACAATAAATTTGAAGGGTCTCTTTATGATTTAGATCATCATGGCGGGTGGGAGAATCGGATAGGATATGATAAAATTTCAGGAGAGAGCCAGAGAATTTCGCAGAGGGAGTTTAAATTTATCAGAGGAGGTGAAAGAGAGACATGTACGTTGTGACGGTCGATAAAGAAAAATGTGACGGGAAGGGAGAATGTGTGGATACCTGTCCGGCCAGTGTGTTTGAAATCAAAGATGGTAAGTCCGAGCCTGTGAACATGGATGAATGTCTGGGCTGTGAAAGCTGCGTCGAGACCTGCCCGACAGGAGCAATCACCGTTAAAGAAGTGTGAGTCCCGATCCTTTTGGGCCTTATCGTTTGCCAAGGGATTTTCTCCCGGACAAATATGGATTTAAGCCAAAGGCGGTGGCAAGGTACCCTTTCCACCGCCTTTGTTTTTTCAGGCGGTTGGTTGGACCAGGACTTTCACGTACTTCTCCGGCTCCCCCTCCAGATGATCTAAAGCTTCGGCGAATTTCTCCAGGGGGAGGATCTGGCTGATGAGGGGTTTCACCCTGACCTTCTTCGAGCTCAGCAGGCGAATGGCTTCGGGAAAATCTTTCATAAAATAGGTTCGGGACCCGATAACCTGCAGCTCTTTAGCAAAGATGGGACGGTAAGGCACTCCTAACCCTTCGATGTGAGGGAGGGCCACCAGGATCAGCTTTCCGTCGGGGCGGAGCATAATCTGGCTATCCTCCAGGGTTTTTTCCGTGCCCACGACGTCGAAGACCACATCGGCCAGCCCGATATTTTTCTGGGCAAAGGAGGGAAGTTCTTCCTCCTGGGGATTGCAGATCAGGCGGAAACCGAGGGTTTTGGCGATTTCTCTGCGTTCGGCGATCAATTCGGAGAGGATTACCCGGGAAGCTCCATATGCCCGGGCCACCTGGGCGGTGAGCAGGCCAATGGTCCCCCCGCCGATGACCACCGCTTTCATACCCTGGCGAAGACCGGCGCGCTTGTTGGCATGGACCGCCACGGCCGTGGGCTCCACCATGGCTCCAACATCCTCTCTCATCGTTTTTGGCAGGCGAAAGACCCTCTGATAAGGAACGACCACGCGTTCACAAAAACACCCCCCGGACAGGCTCGATCCGATGAACTTAAACTCGGGGCAGTGGACCAACCTCCCGGACTTACAAGCTGGACACTTGCCGCAGGCCACCTCCGGGAAAACTGTAACCTTGTCCCCTTTTTTCAACCCAGATTTGGCCGGGGCCCGGAGGACTTCTCCCATGTATTCATGCCCCGGGATCAGGGGATACCCGGCGAAAGGATTTCGCCCCCGCAAGAGATGGACATCGCTTCCACAGATCCCGGCCATGCGGACCTGGATCTCCACCTCATCCCGTTTGGGAATGGGGTCTTCTCTCTCCTGGAGAGAAAACTCATTCGGACCTGTGAGATAGATTGCTTTCATGACGCTCCTCTCTTCATTTTCTTGGCTGCTTGCTCAGCCGTTTCAGAAAATCTTCTCGTGCAAAAGAAGATGTTAATTCCCTTGAAATCCATGGGGGTGCACTCCTGTTGAGAAGGTTCAATTGCTCAGCCATCCTCCGTCCACAAAGATGACCTGCCCGGTCATGTAATCCGAGGCATCGGAAGCTAAGAAAACAGCAACACCGCCAAGCTCCTCTGGATTTCCCCATCGTCCCAGAGGGATCCTGGCAACGATCCCGGAGGATCGCTCTTTGTCTTCCCGAACTCCCTGAGTCACATCGGTGATGAACCATCCAGGGCCAATGGCATTTACCAGGATGTTATATTTGGCCCATTCATTGGCCATGGATTTCGTGATCTGCGTGATCCCTCCCTTGCTGGCTGCATAGCTGACCACGTTCTTCCCGCCGATGACCGAAATGAGCGATGAAGTATTGATGATTTTCCCCTTGCGCTGGGCGGCGATCATCGTTTTGGCAACTGCCTGGGCTAAGAAAAAGGGTCCTTTCAGGTTGGTCTGGATGACCGTGTCCCAATCCGCCTCGCTGTGCTCTTCGCAGGGCGCCCGACGGATGGTGCCGGCATTGTTGAACAGAAAATCGATTTTGCCGAAGGCCTTCAAGGTCTGGTTCACCAATTTTTGGATGTCGCCCATCTTTGATATATCCGTCTGCTCCGGGATGACTGGCCCCCCATATTGGCTCATTTCTTTGGCCGCTCTCTCCAGGACATCCATCCGGCGGCCGGCGATAACCAGCTCCGCCCCCGCTTGAACCAGGGCGGTAGCCATCCCTTTCCCCAGCCCTGTTCCTCCACCGGTGACGATCCCGCTTTTTCCTTTCAGGTTGAATTTGTCCAGTATCATTTCTCGCCTCCTTTCTACGTTCCCTGCTAAAGCAATTCCAATCACCCATCAAACTGGCTGAACCGGATTTCTCGCTCCTTCCCTGACACGAGAGATCTCCACGTTGTCGAAACCTCTATAATTCAATAGTATAGGAATTTCCTTTTTTATCCCCCTCTCCCCATCTCCCTCCCACCGGGGGAGGGGAGAATAATAGATGGAGCGAAAAATTCCCTCCCCCTTGATGGGGGAGGTTCAAGGTGGGGGTGTTAATAACTTGAATAGATTTGCGTCAGATTCTATCCCGGGGAAAACGGAGGTGTCAAGAAAAGAATATTAAGAGAGTTTTTGCAAACAGGGTATTTTCCCCGCAATCCTATTTCATTTATTTGAGGAGTGGAAGAGACCTCTGGAAAGATTCTTGACAATGTCTTGGGGGGGGAATTAGAATGGAATCGATTACAAATTTTAAGAATAAGAATTCCCTCTTACAGGATTCTTCCTGTTTGTTCCTTTTGCTGAGGGGTGGCGAAAGGAAAGAGGGGTCGGCTTGATGAGAGAAAATCCTCGTCGGGTTGAACAGAAGACCGGTGATCGAGGGTGCCTAAGGAAAAAAGGAGGAAAGGGGAAGATGGAAAAGGAATATTCCGTAAAAGAAATGATCGCCCAAAGGTTTGAAGCAAATAAACAGCGAGGAAAATATCTCGCGTTTATCGTCCGAGAGCTGGATAGACACGGTTTTAAAGGTTTTGACAAGGCCATTAAAAAGGCGATCTTCGAGTATGGCAGAGATAAATCAAAGAAATGGGGGAAACTGGGTGCTCAAGAATTCATGAATTATATGATGGATGATAAAGTCGGGAAAGGGGTATTTCAGTTCAAAGAAATCGGCACGAGTACGAAAGATCACGCAGAATTCATTTTTGAACGTTGTCCTCTTGAAGAGGGATGGAAAGAGATGGGCTTGTCGGACGGGGAATGTCACCGCCTATGTTCCTTAGCCCGAGAGCATGATTTTGGTCTTGTGGCCAATGAAGATAACCAGGACTTAAAACTTGAAATGCCAGAGTCAATTGGCTTGGGGGATCCTGTTTGTCGCTTAATCATTACAAAGAAAAAATAAATTGATGACCGATCTGGGCTCCGAGGTTTTGAAGCATTTGATTGCTTGCCGAAGAGAGTCGAGGACGAAGATCGGTCTGGCCTCCTTTAGGCCATGAGGCGAGTTCAATTTCCCGGTCAAACTCACAAAGAAATTTTCCAGGGGGCGCTTTTAAGGTTGGATCACTACTTTACCTACCCCCTCTGTACCGACCAAGTCAATGGCCCTGGGCAACTCTTCCAGGGGTAATTTGTGGGTGACGATCTCTTCTATCGGGAGCGGCGTCCTTAAGAGGACCGACAAAGCATCTCCGAAGATGATCGGCGGATAGGCCCATGAGCCATGGATGTCCACATCCTTGTAACAGATCATCCAGGGGTGGATCTCGGTGGAGCCAGGATCGGTGTAGTGACCGACCTCGATTAGCTTACCGCCACGGCGGATAAAAGTTAGAGCTTCCTGGAAAACAACCGGCACCCCGGCTGCTTCCATGACCACATCTGGCCCGATTCCACCGGTAACCTCCTGAACTTGCCGAATCCGTTGCTCGAGGGGAAGCTTTCCGTCGATCATTACATCCGCTCCCATGCGCTTTGCCATATGCAGGCGACTCTGCAGTATATCCTGGGCGATGATCAGATTCGCGCCGCTGGCGCGCAAGGCGACAATGGCCATCACCCCAATCGGACCCGTGCCCAGGACCATCGCTGTGCGGCCAACGCCATAGCCATGGCTCATGAAGGGCTCACCTGGACTATAGGCGCGCTCTACGGCCCGCAACCCGGTGGCCATTGGCTCAGTAAGGACGGCCCTCTCAATCGACATGCCCTCCGGTATTTTGAAGACCCAGGTCTTTGGGTGCAGATAAATGTACTCGGCGAAGCCCCCCCACAGGCCAGGGAAATTGTTGGTAGAGTTGAAGCCGTAGATCGTGCGCGTAGTACAAAAAGATGGGCGGTGGGGCATGTGCAAGCAGAACCAGCAGTGCCCACAAGGCAAGGAACTGGGGGCAATGGCTACCCGATCCCCTTGCTTAAGGGGGGCTCCACCAATCACCGCCATTTTATCGTTCGCACTTTTACCTATCTCTACAATGGTGCCCATGAACTCATGGCCTGGGATCAACGGGAAGGGCGCAGTGCGGATGTGGCCTAAAAATGCATGCTTGTCGGTACCGCAAAGGCCACAAGCTTCCACCTTCAGTAAGGCAGCATCCTCGGCCACTTTTGGCAAGTCAAAATCTTGCATATCGATTTTGCTTGGTTCTACCATGACCCAGCCGCGAACTTTAGCCATTACACACCTCCTTTGAAGATTTGGAAATTTTCAATTTTCCCTTAGATTCTTTCCTGAAGTGCCCCCGCTTAAAATGGCAGATCCAGAAGATAGACCCGTGCCGGAATAAAATATATTCTTTCATCGGAAGTCTGAAAAGTGTGGTAATTTGCTGTTATTCACATACCGCTCCGCATAGGAGAAGTACCCGCCTTTTTGCGATGGCTCCCAATGCAGAAATATTGTTTCCAACTTCGCTGTGTGCGCCCTCTAAATTACCCAAATGGAAAGGGAATGTCAATAAATTTGTGGGAATTTTCAAAGAAGGGGAACTTTTTATTGACAGCCATTTCAAATGTTGGTAAAGTTCCTAAGCAGATTTTTGGGGAAAAAGGGGAATTTTGCCTTTCTCCTTGGGAGAGGAGGTGAGATAAAATAGTCAAAAAGATTGCCAAGAAGATAAAATGGAAAGGAGGAGGTTGGCCGGAATTTAAAACCGTAATATAAAAACAAAATCTGATTAATCCCTTGAAGAAATTGGCCATTCCAAGAAGAGGAGGAACAAATGCTGAAAAAATTAACGTATCTTGTTTTGGTAATGTTTTTTTCGGTTGGGCTGATCTATATAGGCCCAGGCAGCACTATAGCTGCAGAGTGGGTTAAGGTTGGTGAAGTCCTCCCTCTATCTGGGCCTGCCGCCCCCCAAGGAACCCAATTGAGGGCGGGGTCCGAAATTGCGGCCGATGAAATTAATGCCGAAGGGGGCATCAAGGCCTTGGGCGGCGCCAAGATCAAGCTGGTTTTTGGCGACAGTAAAAGCACTCCCGACGGCGGGGCCGCTGAGACGGAAAGACTGTGCACCCTGGAAAAGGTCTCCATGATTCTGGGGGCCTTCCAGAGCGGCGTCACCTTTCCGGCTAGCGAAGTCGCCGAGAGGTATAAGACTCCCTGGATCGTGAACGTGGCCGTGAAGGACGAAATCACCGAACGCGGCTTCAAGTATGTGTTCCGGGATTTCAACAAGGCCAGCTACGATTTGAAAGAGATGCTCGCGGCGGCGGAACTTTTCAGCGAGGAGACGAAAAAGAAACCCAAGACCGTTGCCCTGCTCTATGAGGGAACGGACTGGGGCCGGTCTTCCGCCCAGTTTGCCAAGAAATTCTGGCCCGAAAAAGGGTACAAGATCATCCTCGACGAATCCTACCCCCAGAATATTTCCGATTTCACTCCCCAGATCTTGAAAATCAAGGCCGCGAAGCCTGATCTGGTGATCATTGCCATGTACACTCCGGATCACATTCTTTTCAGCAAGCAGCAAATGGAACAGAAGCTCTACGTACCCTACGGCCTCTGGTCCGTGGGCGCCGGAGCGGAGGATCCTTCCTTCTACAAAGCCGTGCCTCCCAAATCTGTGGCGTATATGTTCGTTCAGGATGACTGGGACACAGCAGCTCCGAAGAAATTCTGGTTTCCGGCCATCGACAAAAGGACCAAGGAAAAGCTGGGATACGGAGCCAATGCCTATGTGGCAGCCGGCTATGGCACGATATACCTTGTCAAGGACGTCTTGGAACGGGCCGCCTCTGCCGACCGGGAGAAGATCCGGGCGGCGATCGTCGCGACTGACATCACGGAAAAGAACTGCGGCCGTATCGAGCGGAAAGCCGACGGCCAGACTTACTGCCCGGCCCTCGTCCGCGGAATCCAACGCATCCAATTTGATGGAAATGGCCAGAACACCCATTCCCACGGGAATATCACCCAGAACCTGAATGGCGAAAAAGTCACCATGTGGCCCAAGGAGATGCGGCCTGCCGGCGCCAAACTGGCCTGGCCGATTCCAACCTGGGACAAGCGCAAGTAAACCCTATAGTTGCAGAAACGTTGAGGCAAAAATGATTTTTCCCGCAGCCCTGAGTTTTCGATAGGTATTTTTCACGGTTGAGCCCAAAATACACTCGCGGTGAATTTTAGCTGCCAATTGGAATTTCCCCCTCACCCTTTCCCCTCCCCCCCGAATCCTGGGGAGAGGGCGGGGTGAGCAACTGTGTCTCCGTGTCAAGTGTTTTTTACCTGAGTAGCGTTCCAGGAACTGTGATTTTTCACCATGGCATTTAAAATCGTCAGAAGTTTTCTCATGCAAGCGGTAATGGCAACTTTTTTTAATTTGCCTGCTTTTATGAGATGCTCATAGAAAGCCCGGATTACAGGATTAGAGCGAATGGCAGCGACAGTGGCCATATATAGGACAGAACGAACCTCAGATCGACCCCCCCAAACCGTACGCCTGCCCCGAAAGTTTCCGCTGTCCCGGTTCAAGGGTGCGACCCCGACTAATTTGGCCACCTGCTTGCGATTCAGGGTTCCCAGTTCGGGCAGTTTAGCCAAAAGGGTATGGGACAGCACGGGTCCGACCCCTTTCGGGCTCTGTAAGATTTTATACTTTGGCCGCCAAAGAGGAGAGTTTTGGATCATGCGACCCAAATCCTTATCCAATCTATCCCGACGCTTCTCCAGCCATTGGATATGGGCTTGGATATCTTTTTTGGTAGAGCGGGAAGCTGTATACAGGCGTTCCTTTTCGGCGGTTAACATCGGGACCACCTGCCGGCGGCGTGTTACAAGTGCTTCCAACTCTTGCATTTCCTCCGCCTTAAGGGGTCTGATTTCGGGTCGAATGGCTTCAGCAAAATCAGCAATGACCTTGGCATCAATTTTATCGGTTTTGGCCAGGATGCCTTTTGCTTTGGCAAAATCGCGCACCTGTCGGGGATTTACGACCACGATGGGTAAACCCTTACTACCCAAGATAGCCACCGCTGCCCTTTCCAAACCGCCAGTCGCTTCCAGCACTGCTAAACAAGGAGAAAAGGATTGGACAAAGTTGGCCATCAGCGATAAGCCATCCTCTGTCTGGGCAAAAGTCATCCTCTCCCCAAGAGGCATAACGAACACCTCCAAGGTGTCTTTCGATACGTCAATCCCGATGAAAATTTCCTTTTGGTCCAAAGTTTTACCTCCTTTACCCTGCCTTGTGAAATGCGGGATCCGATCCGGTCCCAAGCAACTGTCCGGGAGTTGGAGAGCATCGTGGCGACCCAAGCTCACCCGCGGGTTGATCGCCCAAGGGGGAAACGATCTGCCACGATGGTCCGCCTATAAATCAATTTTGATACAATTTTTTCGACTTATCCACAAACAATTATTTCCGGCGCGATTTAATTATGTAGAGTTATCCACAGGGGGACGAGCCCGACATACTGGGGGTGTCAGGCTTGCCCCCTATGGCTAACTCCCTTTTTTAATATACAAGGGGGCATGTTGCCGATATTTTTTATGCAACGTTTAGGCAAACCACCTGAATCACCGCGAGGAAAGGACCGGAATTTTTCATTCCGGTCCCTCCTCGCTTCCGGTTTGAAGGAAAGCACACCCGGGGGAGATACGAAGATTCCAAACGGTGAGGTATGCGCGCGTTCTTGCCGGATGGGAAATATAAATGGCGGGCATGCATTCTAGGGGGTTCGATCCGGCGCCCCGCCTGTCTTCCATGGGTTCCACCTCTTGGCAGGAGGATTGTTATGGATTTTGAATTGTTGGCATCGTCATTCTTGATGGGTTTGATGCTGGGAGGCCTCTATGCCGCCGTGGCCGTGGGGTTGAGTCTGATTTTCGGCATCATCCGGGTCATCAACTTTGCCCACGGCGCCTTTCTCATGGTGGCCATGTACGCGAGCTTTTGGCTCTGGTATTTCTTCGGGATCGACCCCTACATTTCAACGATCCCCGTGGCGGTTGTTTTTTTCTATTTCGGTTATAACGTACAGAAGTGGTTGATCCGTCCGATCTTTATCCGGGAAAAAGCCCTGGTGATAGAACCCCTGGGTGTTCTCCTCCTGACGGCCGGTTTGGATTTGGTCCTCAGCAATCTGGCCCTTCTCTTCTTCAAGAGTGACCCCCGCGCCGTCGTTTCCCCCGCGGCTTCAGCGACGATCGATCTGGGGTTCGTCGATTTAAACGTACCCCGCCTCGTCGTCTTCCTTCTATCCTTCGTTATTGCCGGAGCCCTTTACTGGCTCCTGAATTACACCGAGAAGGGCATTGCCATTCGCTCCGTGGGCCAGAACCGGGAGGCCGCGGCCCTCTGCGGGGTGAACGTTTATCGAATTTATAATTTCACCTTCGGCATCGGGACGGCGGCCTTGGCCTTAGCCGGCGGCGCCATGGTTCCGTTCTTCTACGTGAACCCATCCATGGGGCTGTCTCTGGCGATCAAATCCTTCATCGTTGTGGTTCTGGGCGGATTGGGGAGCGTACCCGGCGCCCTCATCGGGGGGTTAATTCTGGGTGTCGTCGAATCCGTAACGGCGCAATTTGTGATGTCGACCTCCTCCGTGATTTTCTCATTTTTGTTGTTCATTGTCGTGCTCTTCATCCGGCCCAAAGGCATCATGGGTGTCCTGGAGACGTGAGGGAGGAATGATGGAGAAAAAAGAAAACGGGAAAATGGCAAGAAAAAAGATTCCCCTAAGCGGGTGGGCAGCGGGGGCAGTTTTGGCCCTATTTCTGATCGTTCCGCTCTTCATCCATAATCCTTATCTATTGCACATCTTCGTCCTGGTGTTCCTCTTTGCCTATTTGGGAACCGCCTGGAGCCTGGTGGGGATGGCGGGCCAGCTCTCTCTCGGCCATGCGGCGCTCATAGGGATCGGGGGGTACGTTTCCACTTTGATGTTCATGGAATGGGGGGTCACCCCCTGGCTGGGAATGATTGTCGGAGGTATCCTTTGCGGCATCATCGGGGTGATCATCGGCTATCCCACCTTCAGGCTGCGGGGCCCGTATTTCGCCCTAACGACCATTGCTTTTGCCGAGATTCTTCGAATCTATGTGGAAAACACCGAGGAAGGTCCTTTGGGCATTCCCCTTAGAGGGGGCATGGGTTTGCTGGTGCCCCTCAAAGGGGATGCCCCGGGGGTTTTCCAGTTCAGCACCAAGGAACCGTATTACTATATCGCCTTACTCATGATGCTGGCCGCGATCGGGCTGAGCTTCTTTATCAACCGCTGGCGCATGGGTTATTATCTGGCCGCGATTCGCAGCGATCAAGATGCCGCCGAAGCTCTGGCCATTAATTCCACGAAGTATAAACTGATCGCCATGGCGATCAGCTGCGTCTTGACGGCCCTGGGCGGAACGTTTTACGCTCAGTACTTCCGGTACATCAATCCGGAACGGGCCATGGGCCTGAGCATGTCGATTGAGATTGCCCTCGTTGGGGTGGTGGGCGGATGGCAGACGGTTTTGGGTCCCACCATCGGTTCGATTTTACTGAGCCCGAGCGGCGAGCTGGTACGGGCGTATCTCGGGGGAACTTACGCGGGTCTCCACCTGTGCCTATATGGCCTATTGTTGATGGTGGTCATCCTCTTCTTGCCTAATGGGATCAATGGCCCGCTCATAAGGGCCCTTAAAAGGCTGGAGGCCAAGATGTGGGGGCCTAAAATGATCGAAAAGGTGACTGCCCCGGAGACCGCGAAAGAGGACAAGCCATAACAGGGAGGAAAAAGGATGAGTATCCTGGAGGTAAAAAAATTGAATAAGAGCTTTGGCGGCCTTGTTGCCATCCACGATTTCGACATGAGCGTGGAAAAAGGGGAAATCGTCGGCCTCATCGGACCCAATGGGGCGGGGAAAACAACCCTTTTTAACATGGTCGCCTGTTTTTACTCGCCCGATTCTGGCCGAGTCATCTTTCAGGGAAAAAACCTGGCAGGGATGAAACCATATCATGTTTGTGCCTTAGGCATCGCCCGCACCTTTCAGGTAACCAAACCCTTTGTCAACAATACGGTCCTGGAAAACGTGATGGTGGGAGCGTTTTCCCGGACGGCCCATTCCCACGAAGCCCGGAAGAAAGCGCTGGAGATCCTGGAGTTTTTAGAATTCCAGGAACATAAAGACGTTCTGGGCAACGAGTTGACCCCCGCTGACCACAAGCGGCTGGAACTGGCCCGGGCGTTGGCCACGCAGCCCCGCCTGCTTTTATTGGATGAAACCATGGCGGGACTCAACCCGTCGGAAAAGCCGCACCTATTGGAACTCTTACGGCGCGTTCGAGACCAGGGCATCACTCTGCTGGTGGTGGAGCATGACATGAAAGCGGTCATGACTCTTTGTGAGCGAATTGTCATGTTGCATCGGGGGGAAAAGCTGGTGGAGGGGACTCCCCAACGGGTGGCCAACGACCAGCAGGCCATTGCTGCGTACCTGGGAGAGGAATATGCCACTACTTGAAGTAAAAAATCTAATTTCTGGGTATAAAAACGTGCCTGTTCTACACGGGATCTCCATCCAGGTGGAAGGAAGGGAAATTTTGGCCGTGGTGGGCTCCAATGGGGCAGGCAAGACCACCCTTTTGAAGACCATCTCCGGGCTACTCCATCCTTTTGCTGGGGAGATTATCTTCGATCGGGTGCCCATCCAGGGGTTAGAACCTCACCGGATCGTTGAGAAAGGAATCGTGCAGGTGCCGGAGGGGCGACAGCTCTTCGGTTTCCTGACCGTGCGGCAGAACTTGCAGGTGGGCTCCCATATCCAGGAGGCCCGAAATCGTCGTCAGGAGACTCTGGATGTGATTTTTGACCTGTTCCCGGTGCTGGCAGAGCGCCAGCAGCAACTGGCTGGCACTCTTTCCGGCGGGGAGCAGCAGATGTTAGCTACTGCTAGGGCTCTGATGGCCCGACCGAGATTGCTCATGATGGACGAACCGGCTTGGGGCCTGGCGCCCCTGCTCGTCCGCCGTCTCTTTGAGACCATCTGCCAGATAAACCAACAAGGCTGCACAATCTTGCTGGTAGAGCAGCATGTCCACCAGGCCCTGTCCATTGCCACCCGAGGCTATGTGTTGGAGCGAGGCTATGTAGTGATGCAGGGTGGGGGGAAAGAACTTTTGAAAGATGAACGCCTAAAGGAAAGCTACCTGGGGATGTGAGACTGTAAAAAGAGGCTTCTCCTGTTGGGCAATCCCTGCATCCAGATTGAAGGAGTTAATCCTGTATGGCGCCCATGAATGCGCCGGAATGAACGGGTTTAAACCTGAGTGTTGCTTAGCTTTGAGAACTGGCCTTAATCTTTTTATCTTACAAACCTTCCTTCTATCCGGTCCCCGCAAACTCTTCGGTCTCATCTCTGGGAACCTGCACAAACTCAGAAATCTCTTAATAGAGGTCTCTGAAAAAGTCCCCATGATCCTGCCTGATGTTCTCTTGAGCACTCTTTGTTCATAAATATTTCTCATTTGGAGAAAGAAATCCCTGAAAAGAAAGAGATATGACGTATGCCCAATGGCTATAACGGCAAAATAATGCGAGTGGATTTGACATCTGGACAGATCAAGGTGGAAGAGCCCAGCGAGGTTATCTATCGCACCTACCCGGGAGGCGGAGGTTTGCCCTCTTATTATGTGGATAAGAAGGCGAAAAAACTTGGGGTAAGATCCCTAATCCATGGGCAGGGTCCAATGCCCCGCCCATACCCACCCTCCTTGACACGCTGCGGGCCGCTTCCTATAATTTTTCCATGTCAGAAGAAAGAATCTCAGGGTCATGCACCCTTCGGGAACAGGGGTTCTTTCCTGGAAGCTGCCAGGTCTTCATGGCCGGTAAGCAAGCCTTAGCCTGCCGGGCAACCCTGCGAAAAAAAGATTCAAGCTGGGAAAGGCTGATCTCGGCTATCAATCTATCCCGGCCGGAAAATTATCTCTCCATTTATCAATCGGGGTGCAATTTCTCCTGCCGCAAGTGTCACTCCTGGTATTTCAGCAAGAACGCCGAAGGAAAATGGTACACTCCGGAAAAAATTCTCAAAGCCTGCATAAAATACGATCAGCTGGACAGGGTAGGTTTTGGATCATTTTGAAAGGAAAGCCATGTTGGGAATATCTACTTCATGGAGATCGGAAATTTCCCACAGCGGCGTCGAGGTCATCGATGCCATTTTAGAGATGGGTGTAAGGACGGTGGAATTAGAATATCGCATCACCCTCCCCATGCTCGAAGAAATCCTTCCCCTTCTGAGAAAGCGGCGGGTTTCTGTGAGCAGCCTGCACAATTTCTTTCCCCGGCCGGAAGGCATTCCCAAAGAGAGAGCGGGAGGCGATGTCTTCTCCCTCTGCTCGCCAGATAGAGAGGAACGGGAGTTGGCCGTGAAATACAGCCGGCGCACGGTGGAGTGGGCTCAGGAGTTAGAAGCTCGGGCCGTGGTCCTGCATATGGGTAAGATTCCTATGGAAAGCCCTATGAAGACTTTGAAGAAGCTCTATGATGAGAACAAGATCGAAACCGAAGAAGGGAAGGGGTTTCTTGAGAAACAGAAAAATATTCGCGCCCAAAAGAGTCGGGACCACCTGGACTCCGCCCTGCGCAGCCTGGAGAAACTTGCCGGAGAGGCAGAAAAACGGGATGTTTTTTTAGGGCTGGAAAACCGGTACAGTCTACAGGACTTTCCAGATTTTGCAGAGCTAAAGATCCTCTTCCAGGAATTTGCCGGAAGTCCGGTTCGCTACTGGCACGACGTCGGCCATGCCACGGCCCAGCAAAATCTTGGGTTAAGCGATCAAAGGGAGCTGTTAGAAAATTGTGCCGGACTGCTGGTCGGCGTCCATCTCCACGGGTGCAAAGGATATGAGGACCATTATGCTCCCGGGAGCGGAGAGGAAGATTACACCCTCATAAAAAGATTCCTCAGGCCGGAGACCATCCGGGTCGTCGAGGCCCACCATCGGGCCACCCGGGAGGAACTGCTTCGGGGGTTAGAATTTTTGCGGGAGCAAGGGATTTCCTGATAGAGAATGAAAAGGGCCCTTCTTTACGAGAAGCTTGAACAGGGCAAGGCCCAGTGTCATGTTTGCCAGCGCCGCTGCATTATTCCCGGAGGAAAATCCGGATACTGTCAAACCAGGGTCAACCACCACGGCGAAGTCTATTCTCTGATCTACGGCAAAGTAGCTTCCATGGCCGTCTCTCCCATCGAGAAGAAGCCGATGTTCCATTTTTATCCCGGCAGCCTCTGGCTTTCCCTGGGAAGTTATGGATGCAATTTCCGTTGTCCGGGGTGCCAGAATTGGGAGCTGGCCCATGCAAAAGTGGAAAAGGCAGTCAAGGGGAGTAGATCCATCCATCCCGAAGATTTAGTGCGGATGGCTGAGAATCAAGGCTGTAAGGGAATTTCCTGGACTTACAACGAGCCGACTCTCTGGCTGGAATATACCCTGGATGGGGCCAAGCTCGCCAGAGAGAGGGGCCTTTTAACGAATTACGTGACCAATGGGTACATCACACCCGAGGCTTTAGACCTCATGGGGCCTTTCCTGGATTCATTCCGGGTGGATGTAAAAGGGTTCACCCAGGAGGCTTACAGGTATTTGGCCCATATTGATGACTTTTCAAGCATCCTGGGGGCAGCCAAGAGAGCGAAAGAGAAGTGGGGAATGCACGTGGAGATCGTTACCAATGTCACCCCGGAAATCAATGACTCCGAGGAGCAATTTCAGGGCATTGCTTCCTTGATCAGAGATTCCCTCGGCAAAGATACTCCCTGGCATGTGACCAGGTTCTATCCCCATCATCATCTTGCGCACCTCTCCACGACGTCGATAGAGGTTCTTGAAAAGGGAAGGCAAATTGGCTTGAAAGAAGGCCTGGCCTTTGTTTACCTGGGCAATGTCCCTGGCCACGAAGGGGAAAATACCTATTGCCCGGGTTGCAGAAAACTCCTCATCCGTCGATATATTTTCGACATTATTGAAAATTACCTCGTCGATGGCAAATGCTCCTATTGCGGCTGCTCGATACCAGGGAGGTTCTAAAACAATTTTTTGCTTGACCCCCAAGCCTCCTCCCTCTATAATCTATGTTGAAACCATCCTGGCCGGCGCTGCTGGCCTGGAAAGCCTTGATGGAGGCAACCCGTGATTGAGGAAAAACCCAAACGTGTGGAGGAAAGGAAGTTTAAGAGGATTCCCCTCCGTTTCGGGCTGGAGACACCAGAGTTCCAGGCGGTAGGGATACAGATTTCAACCCGGGGGCTTTTCATCGTCACCAACCGGCACGTCTACGCCCCGGGGAACAAGCTGGTAATCGAGATCGAGGCTACCAAAGGTTTCTATACTGTCCAGGCCATTATCCGCCACGCCAAAAGGGCACTCCCCCAAATGATCCACCAAGAGCGCGCCGGGATGGGGGTAGAATTCCTTTCCGTCCCCCAAGAGTTACGGGACTACCTCGCCTCGCTGTAAGAGGAAACTCCCGGAAACAGCCCTCTTCATAAAGGTATTGCCGAAACTCCCTACAGCGAGCTGCGGGAAATTCGCCCGCATGAATCATGAAGAACCTTTGGTCTCACCGACTGGCGACTTTCCAACCGTTGCGAACACCGAAGTCTCAGGGGACGCCAGACCAGCAAGCCTGCTTTGCTGGAGAGCCCCCTTTTGGGGAAGGTTCGGGAAGGGTATTGGTAAACAACTGAGAAGGGGGTCAACAGACTGAATTTTGCCAAGCCGGTTCTTGTGCAAATTTTTCCATTGATTCTTTTTGGTGTAGAATGAAATAGGGAGGAATTGCCAATGTCTAAATCGATGGCCAGAAGGGATTTTCTAAAGTCTACGGTGGCCAGTTTTGGCGGTTTCTTTTTCCTTGCATTCAACGGGCAAAAACAAGGAGAAAAGGTTGAGGATTTCAAGCCCGCAAAGAAAAAAATTAATTACCGTACTCTGGGAAAGACCGGATTAAAACTCCCGGTAATCAACATGGGAGTGATGAATTCTGATAATCCGAACCTTGTTCGGGCAGCCCTTAATGCTGGCATTCTCCTCCTGGACACGGCCCAGACATATCAAAGAGGCCAAAATGAAGGAATGATCGGAGAAGTCCTCAAAGGGCGTCCCCGGGATTCTTATGTCATTGCCACCAAGGCCCGTCTTCCATCCGACCAAAATACGGGTCTTTATACGGAAGCGGCGACGGAAGAGGCTTTTCAGAAAAAAATTGATATCAGCCTGAAAAATTTGGGACTGGAGTATGTGGATATTTATTACCATCATAATGTATGGAAAAGAGAATCGGCACTGTACGAACCGATTTTGCAAGCCCTGGAGAAGGCCAAAAAAGAGGGGAAAGCGCGTTTTGTGGGGATCACCACCCACCGAAACGAGCCGGAGGTGATCCAGGCAGCCATCGATTCCCAATTCTACGATGTCATCCTGACATCCTACAATTTCAAACAGAAACATTACCCGGAGGTACGGAAGGCCATCGCCAAAGCAGCCCAGGCCGGCTTAGGGGTCGTGGCCATGAAACCTCTGGGGGGAAGGCAACTCATGGAGTCTGGGCAAAAACCCATAGATCCCGTCGCCGCCCTGAAATGGGTCCTGCAAGACACCAATGTTCACACCATTATCCCTGGATTTACAACCTTCGACCAGATGAACCTCGACTTGTCGGTCATGGAAGACCCCACCCTTACCAGATCTGAAAAAGCACACCTGCAATCGGGATTTTTAATGGCCGGCTTATATTGCCAGGGTTGTGGAAAATGCTTGAACCAATGTCCGCAGCATCTTCCGATTCCCGACTTGATGCGAGCCTATATGTATGTTTACGGCTATAGAAATCTGAATGCCGCCCAGGATCTTATCTTTTCCATGAATCTTCCTGCTCAGGTGTGCGCAGATTGTTCCCAATGTTCGGTTACCTGTCTAAACGGGTTCAACATCTCAGGCAGGATCCGTAATGTTGTCCACCTGCGGGAGATTCCTTCCGAGTTTATCACCTAAAGATGTAGGAAAGAAAGCGATGCCAGGATCATCTCTTCTTAAGAAAATTTCCCCCCCCTTTTTTACTTTCCTAATTCTGCTTTATTTGTTACCGGCGATAGGGACTTTATTATGGGCTTCCGATTCCGAAGGAGGAAAGGCTTCTCCTTTTCCGGAAATAAATGGATGGAGGCAATCAGGGCCTATCCAGGTTTTCTCAGCTGAAAAGCTTTATGAATACATTAACGGAGCAGCCGATCTTTATTTGAATTACGATTTTCAGGATTTAAAGGTGGCTGAATACCGCAATGCTGAGAAAGCCTCCGTAACCGTGGAAATCTATCGCCATCGCAGCCCTTTTCAGGCCTTCGGAATCTACAGCCAGGAACGTCTCCAGAATGGGACCTTTCTGGGCATCGGAGCCCAGGGGTACATGGAAAAGGGGTTTCTGAATTTTTTGACGGGAAACCACTACATTAAAATAAGTAGCTACAAGACTGGCGCTAAAGATGAGGAAGTCTTGCTCACTTTTGCCCAAAAGGTTGCGGAAAAAATAGGCGAGAAAAAATCGCTTCCCTCCATTTTATCCTCGTTCCCGGAAGAGGGGAGAAAGATAAATTCCGAAAAATTTATAGCCAAAAACTTTCTGGGGTACTCGTTTTTCCATTCCGGTTTTAC